>Ga0209591_10001528_pt1 | contig 28526 bp, 34 predicted proteins | sample MAT01_FD_187207 | JGI IMG/M metagenome (GOLD analysis project Ga0209591, IMG submission 187207) | Freshwater microbial communities from Lake Fryxell liftoff mats and glacier meltwater in Antarctica - MAT-01 (SPAdes) (version 2) | ecosystem: Environmental > Aquatic > Freshwater > Ice > Liftoff... | reverse complement strand
GCGCTCTTTCACGACATCGCCAAGGGCCGGGGCGGCGACCATTCGGATCTCGGCGCGGTGGAGGCGCGGCGCTTCTGCCGCGCCCATGGCATCGGCCGCGAAGACACCCGGCTGATCGAGTTCCTGGTTCAGCACCACCTCACGATGAGCCGCGTCGCGCAGAAGGAAGACCTGTCCGACGCCGACGTCATCAGCAGCTTCGCCCAACTGGTGGCCACACCGCAGCGCCTGCTGGCGCTGTACTTGCTGACGGTGGCCGACATCCGCGGCACCAGCCCCAGGGTCTGGAACGCCTGGAAGGGCAAGCTGCTGGAAGACCTGTACCGCTACACGCTGCGCGCGCTGGGCGGCGCCCAGCCCAACCTGGACGCCGAGATCGAAGCGCGCAAGCAGGAAGCGCGGCAGAACCTGGCCCTGCACAGCGCCCTGCCCGGCACGGAAGAGCCGCTGTGGCAGACGCTGGAGGTGAGCTACTTCGCACGCCATGACGCAGCCGACATCGCCTGGCATGCGCGCAGCCTGTGGCGCCATTTGAAGTGCACCGCCGCCATCGTCAACGCGCGCCCCAGCTCGGTGGGCGACGGCCTGCAGGTGCTGGTGTACTCACCCGACCGGCCCGACCTCTTCGCGCGCATTTGCGGCTACTTCGACAACGCCGGCTTCAGCATCCTCGATGCCAAGGTGCACACCACGTGCACCGGCTATGCGCTCGACACCTTCCAGGTGGTGGCCACGCAACATTGGAGCGACGCCGGTACCGACAGGGAGGTGAAGTACCGCGACATGATCTCGCTGGTGGAAACGCAGATGGCCCTGGCGCTGGCCAGCACAGGCCCGCTGCCCGAGCCCCGCAGCGGGCGCGTCTCGCGCCGCGTGCGCAGCTTCCCCGTCACGCCGCGTGTGTCGCTGGCGCCTGATGAACGTGCACAGCGTTGGCTGCTCACGGTATCGGCCAGCGACCGTTCGGGCCTGCTCTATGCCATTGCGCGCGTGCTGGGCCGCAACCACGTGAACCTGCAGCTGGCCAAGATCACAACGCTGGGCGAAAGGGTGGAAGACACCTTCCTCGTCGACGGGCCCGAACTTCAAAAGAGCAAGGCGCAGTTGCGCATCGAGAGCGAGTTGCTCGACGCCGTGGCCGCGCCCGGCAGCTGATGCGCGCAGCACCATGAGCCTGCGCCGCATCACCGCCGCCGACGCGCTCGCGCAGCTGGCCAGCTTCAGCACCATCATCGACGCGCGCAGCGAAAGTGAACACGCCGAAGACCGCCTGCCCGGCGCCGTGAACTGGCCGGTGCTCAACGATGCGCAGCGCGCCGACATCGGCACTGAGTACAAGCAGGCCTCGCCCTTCGATGCGCGCAAGCGCGGCGCCGTGATGGCCGCACGCAATATCGCCAGCCACATCGAGACACACGCTTCTGATCTGCAGCGCAGCTGGAAGCCGCTGGTGTACTGCTGGCGCGGTGGCCAGCGCTCGGGCTCGCTGGCGCAGGTGCTGGGCGAAATCGGCTTTCAGGTGCATGTGCTGGAAGGCGGCTACCGCGAGTTCCGCCGCGCCGTGCTGGCCGAGCTCGAAACGCTGCCAGCGCAGTTCAGCTTCCGCGTGCTGTGCGGCCGCACCGGCAGCGCCAAGAGTCGGCTGCTGCAAGCCTTGGCGACGCAGGGCGCGCAGGTGCTCGACCTCGAGGCCCTGGCTTGCCACCGCGGCAGTGTGCTGGGGCCCGAGCCCGGGCGGCCTCAGCCTTCGCAGAAGGCCTTCGAGACCGCGGTATGGCAAGCCCTGCGCGGCCTGAACCCAAAACGGCCGGTTTTCGTCGAAGGCGAAAGCCGCACCATCGGCCGCCTGCGCCTGCCCGAGAGACTGCTGGAGGCCGTGCGCGCCGCGTCCTGCCTGCAGGTCCAGATGCCACTGGCTGCACGGGTGCAGTTTCTGCTGCAGGACTACGCCCATTTCGTGACCGACATCGAAAGCTTCTGCGCCCGTCTGGCCGCGCTGCGTGAAGTGCGTGGTGCCGCGATGGTGGAAGACTGGCAGGCCCGTGCCCGCGCCGGGCAGCTGGAAGGTGTGGTGCATGAACTGCTGACGCTGCACTACGACCCGGTCTACGAACGGTCGATGCAGCGCAACTTCCTCCACTACGCACAGGCTGTGACGGTGGCCTTGCACGACGGCGACGCCGCCACGCTGCAGGCCACCGCGCTTGCCATTACCGAGGGGGCTTTCGATGTCCTTGCCTGAACAATCCTCCACGCCCTTGCGCGTGCAGGCCGTGCCTGCCGGCCGCCCCTGGCGCTGGCTGGCCCTGGGCTGGGCCGACCTCATGCGCTGCCCGCTGCCCGGCCTGGTGCACGGCCTGGCTGCGGCGCTCTTCGGTGCGCTGCTGCTGTTGGCAGCGGGCAACCGCTTCTGGGCGCTGGCGGGCAGCTTCAGCGGCTTTCTGCTGGTGGCGCCGGTGGTGGCCACCGGCCTTTATGCCGTCAGCCGCGCGCTGGAACGTGGCCGGCCAGCCACGCTCTACACGGCCTTGGCCGCCTGGCGGCCGAAGGACCACCGGCTGGTGGTGTTCGGCCTGCTGCTGGCGCTGGCCGGCACCGGCTGGGTGTTGACGTCGGCCTCGCTGATCACGCGCTTTGCCGACGCGCCGGTGAACAGCCCGGCCGACTTTCTTCGTGTGGTGGTGCTCAACGAACAAAGTCTTCTGTTCGAAGCCTGGCTGCTGCTGGGCAGCGTGCTGGCGGCGCCGATGTTCGCGAGTTCCGTGGTCGCCATCCCGCTGCTGCTGGACCGCCCGCACAGCGTGAAACAGGCCGTCGTCACGAGCGTGAACGCGGCGCTGGCCAGCCCGGCAGCGATGGCGCTGTGGGCCACGATCATCCTGGTGCTGACGCTCATCGGCATGGCCAGCTTCATGGTCGGCCTGGTGGTGATGGTGCCCTGGCTGGCGCATGCCAGCTGGCACGCCTATCGCGATCTGGTTCCACAGGCAGATGGCGATGACGCAGGGCAAGCGCACCAGGCAGTGAAAGCGGGTACCGCCGGCAAAGCAATCAAAGCAGTCAGGCAAGGCAAGCAAGTCAAGGCACGCAAGGCAGGCAGACGCTGATGTTCGGCTACAGCGAAGAGCAGATTGCGGAGTTTGGGCTCACCTTCGGGGTGGGCGCGTTCATGGCCTACATGGCCTTCATCATCTGGCAGCTGGCCCGGGAATCCAAGGCCGGGCGCTTCGGCACCTTCGTGCTCTTTCTGGCGCTGGGCTTCGGGCTGGTGGGCTTCATCGCCAAGAGCGTCATCAAGTTCTTCATCGAAGGAAGTTGAATCCGCAGGCGGTGCCATTGTTCCCTGGCGCACAGACGACAGCGAAGCAGGCCGCCATCCTGTAGCAGAGCCGTTGCATCAGGCACCGCGCCACCGACCTTTCCTGAACAAGGCTTCAACCATGAACCGCATCCGTTTGCTCTCAGCACTGCTCGCTACCACGGCACTTGCCGGTCTTGCAGGCTGCAACCGTCCCGAAGTGATCACAGTGCCGGCACCGGCGCCGGCTCCCGAGGTGGTGCCTGGCCCCGCTGGAGCTCCCGGCCCGGCGGGCACCCAGGGCAACACCGGCAACCAGGGCAACCCCGGCGTCCCAGGTTATGACGGCAGCAAGGGCGAACCGGGTAAAAACGCCGACGGCACGACGATCATCGTCTTGCCGGTTCCGGCGTCAGCAGCCTCGCGCTGAAGCGCGAGGCACACAGCAAAACAGGCGCCTGCTGCGCCTGTTGCGACTGCTCTGGCCATTTGCCGCCCTTCAGTCGTTGGCTGGTCGTCGAACTGGCGACGAACGGCTTCAGCCCATGTGCATGCCGCCGTTGCAGCTGAAGTCGGCTCCGGTGGAGAAGCCCGAGTCTTCGCTGGCGAGCCAGGCCACGATGGAGCCGATTTCCTCCGGCATGCCCAGGCGCTTCACCGGAATCGTGGCGACGATCTTTTCCAGCACCTCAGGCTTGATGGCACGCACCATGTCGGTACCGATATAGCCCGGGCTCACGGTGTTCACCGTCACGCCCTTGCTGGCCACTTCCTGAGCCAGCGCCATCGTGAAGCCGTGCATGCCGGCCTTGGCGGCGCTGTAATTGGTCTGCCCGGCCTGACCCTTTTCTCCATTCACGCTGCTGATCTGGATGATGCGGCCCCAGCCCTTTTCCACCATGCCGGGCGCCACCTGCTTGGTGACGTTGAACATGCTGTTGAGGTTGGTGTCGATGACGGCGTGCCAATCTTCCGGCGTCATCTTCAAAAACATGCGGTCGCGCGTGATGCCGGCGTTGTTCACCAGCACGTCGATGGCGCCGTGCTGTTCACGCGCCTTGGTGAAGGCCTCCACGGTGCTCTGCCAGTCGGCCACATTACCGACCGAAGCAAAGAACTCGTAGCCCAGCGCCTGCTGCTCGCCCAGCCACTTGGCGTGGTCGCGGCTGGGGCCGCAGCCAGCGATGACGCTGAAACCCTCTTTCGCCAAGCGCTGGCAAATGGCGGTGCCGATACCACCCATGCCGCCGGTTACGTAGGCCACTTTCTTGCTCATTGTTCTCTCCATTGGTCAAACAGGTCTAGGTTCGCCGCCCGCCGCGCCGCGGTCAATCGGGTTCGCCCGGGGATGCCATCTGTTGCTTCGACGTTCCGCAGCCAAAGCCATGCAGGCTCAGGCCTTGGCCTTGACATAACGGCCAGGGGCGGGCTCGATGGCCTTGAACTTGGCGCTGCCCGGGGACTTGGGGGCGTTCACGAGTTTGCCGGCCTGCGGTTTCAACCAGTCGGCCCACACCGGCCACCAGCTGCCTGGGTGCTCGGTCGCGCCGGCAAACCAGGCCTCGGCGGTGGCGGGCAGCTTGCTGTTCGTCCAGTGGCTGCGTTTGCCCTTGGCTGGCGGGTTGATGACACCGGCGATGTGCCCGCTGGCGCCCAGCACGAACTGCCGCTTTCCCTTGAAAAGGGGCACCGAGGCATAGGCTGCGGTCCAGGGCACGATGTGGTCTTCACGAGAGCCGTAGATGAATATTGGCGCCTCAATGGCGCCGAGATCCACCTTCTCGCCGCACACGGTCAGCTTGCCGGGCTGCTTCAGCTCATTCTGAAGGTAGGTGTGGCGCAAGTACCAGCAGAACATCGGGCCCGGCAGGTTGGTGCTGTCGCCGTTCCAGTACAGCAGGTCGAAGGGCGGCGGTGCTTCGCCTTTCAAGTAGTTGGCGACGACGTAGTTCCACACCAGGTCGTTGGGGCGCAGGAAGCTGAAGGTGGTGGCCAGTTCCTGGCCTTTCAGCAGGCCGGGGCCACCGGGGGCTTGTTCACCCAACGTCATCTCGCGCAAGCGCACCGAGGCTTCGTCGATGAAGATGTCGAGGATGCCGGTGCTCTCGAAATCCAGCAGCGTGGTCAAGAGCGTCACGCTGTGCGCGGCCTGCTCACCGCGCGCGGCCAGCACAGCCAGCGCGGTGCACAGCAGCGTGCCGCCGACGCAGAAGCCCAGCGTATTGATGTGGGGCTGGCCGCTGATGGCCTGCACCGCACGGATGGCGGCGATGGGCCCCTGCTCGATGTAGTCGTCCCAGGTCTTGTGCACCAGGCTTTCATCGGGGTTGCGCCAGCTCACGACGAAGGTACGGTGCCCTTGCTCGACGGTGTAGCGGATGACGCTGTTGTCGGGCTGCAGGTCGAGGATGTAGAACTTGTTGATGCAGGGCGGCACGAAGAGCATCGGCCGCTCGTGCACCTTGGCGGTGATCGGCTTGTATTCGATGAGCTGGAAGAGTTCGTTCTCGAAGACCACGTGGCCGGCGGTGGTGGCCACGTTGCGGCCGACCTCGAAGACGCTTTCGTCGGTCTGCGAGACATGGCCCTTCTTCAGGTCTTCGAGCAGATGCTGCATGCCGGTGGTGATGCTCGCCCCCTTCGAATCCACGGCCTTCTTCAGCGCGTCGGGGTTCAGCGCCAGGAAGTTGCTCGGGCTGGCCATGTCGATCCACTGCTGCACCGCAAACCGGATGCGTGCCTTGGTCTTCGCGTCGCCTTCCACGCCCTCGGCCATCTGCTTCAGCGCGCGGGCGTTCAGCAGGTACATCTGCGCCGTGAAGGCCGAGGCCGGGTTGGCCAGCCACTCATTGCTGGCGAAACGACGGTCGGCGATGGGGCCGGGCTTGACGTCCAGATCGCCATTCAGGGCATGAAGCGATCCGTTCCAGACCTCGGTGGCGCTCTTCAGGTAGTCGGCCTGGATCTGCACCAGCTGCTGCAGAGGCAGGTTCAGTCCGGCCATGGACTTGAAAATATCCCCAACGGCAGCCCCGACAGTCTGTATCGGGGCCGCGGTCGGGGGCGTGACTGCGCTAGGCTTGTGTTTCACGGTGTTGTCTCCTCTTGGGGGTTTTTGCGGCTTTCGCGACCATACGGGCCGCAAGGTGCGCCCACAGGCCCGTGCCCAAGCTTCACCTTCTACGCTGCGGCGCTGACATTGTCATGACGCAACGCCTCACTTTAGCGGCCGCAAGGCCCGGTCTTCTTCGGGTTCCCTCATGTACATCGTTGCCATTGCCTGGATGTATGTCGTGCTGATGATGGCGGTGGCCGAGGCCGTGTCGCCGCAGGGCTCGGTGCTCGGCGCCTTCTTCACCTTTCTGCTGTACGGCTTGCTGCCGCTGTCCATCGTGCTCTACATCATGGGCACACCGGTCCGGCGCCGTGCACTGCGTGCTGCCGAGGCTGAGACCGATGCGGCCGCAGCCGCTGCCGCGCTTGCTTCAGCGCCGCCAGATGGCAGCAGCCATGCGCCCGGTGACCCCATCGCGGCGGAAAGAAAAGAAGCTTGAGGGCGACTGCACCGTGCAGATGCCGGCATCGGTGATGTTCTGGACGCCGGCTGCAATCAGGCGCTCGGTTGCCAGCAGGGGCAGATTAGCGCGCCAGCGCGCTGCGCCATCGGCGCGCGGGCTGTAGGCAAACCGCCGCGCATCGGGTGAGGTGGGTCTTTCGCCGAACGCCTGCAGCACATCAGCACCCACTTCGAACTCGCGCGGGCCGATGCAGGGGCCCAGCCAGGCCAGCACCTCGGAAGGCGGCACACGCTTGCTCTCACACAGCGCCTGCACCGTGGCCTCCAGCACGCCGGCTGCCAGCCCGCGCCAGCCGGCGTGAGTTGCAGCGACGGCCGAGCCATCGCGCAGCGTGAACAGCACCGGCAAACAGTCGGCCACCTGCACGGTGCAGGCCACGCCGATGTCGGTGGTCCAGGCGGCGTCTGCCGGCTCGCTGGGCGTGCTGTCACCGCCTGCATGAAGGCGCAGCACGTTCACGCCATGCACCTGGCGCAGCCACACCGGCCGGGCAGAGAGCGCCTGTGCGAAGCGCGCGCGGTTCTCGGCCACCGCTGCAGGCGCATCGCCCACGGCCAAGCCCAGGTTCAGGCTGCTGCAGGGACCACTGCTCACGCCACCTGCACGCTGGCTCATCGCGGCGCCGATGCGGGCTGGCGCAGGCCATGCAGGTTGCAGCAGCGGCAGCGGTAGCGGCAGGCCACTCACTCCGCGTCGGGGCAGTGGCCGGGCGCGGTACCTTCGAACGCGGGCAAGGCCATGCAGGCCGCGAACACCCGCATCACGTTCGGCACATGCTCCAGCCGACATTCGAAACGCTCGGCGTTGAAGACTTGCGGCACCAGGCAGCAGTCGGCCAGCGTGGGCGCGCTGCCGTGGCAAAAGGTACCCGGCGCAGCGGCCAACTGGCGCTCCACCACCTCGAGGCCGGTTTCCACCCAGTGGCGGTACCAGCGGTTCTTGTCGTCCTCGCTCACCTTCAGGTCGCGCACCAGGTAGCGCAGCACACGCAGGTTGTTCAGTGGGTGGATTTCACAGGCGATGTCCAGCGCCAGCGCGCGCACCCGGGCGCGCTCGACGGGCGTGGCTGGCAACAGCGGCGGCTGCGGGTGGGTTTCGTCGAGGTACTCGATGATGGCCAGCGACTGCGTCAGTGACTGCCCGTCATCGCGCAGCAGTGGCACCAGGCGGCTGGCAGACAGGGCGCCGTAGTTTTCGCTGAGGTGTTCGCTCTGGGCCAGGTGCACCGGCAGGTAGGTGTAGTCCAGGCCCTTCAGCGCCAGCGCGATGCGCACGCGGTACGAGGCCGAAGATCGAAAGTAGTTGTAGAGCTCCATCGCCGGCCCCTCCTGCGGGTTGTAGGTTTACTGCACTGCCACTCTGAGCGTGCCCAGGCCCGCCACGGCGCCTTCCATCAAGTTACCGCGCACCACCGCGCCCACGCCCGCCGGCGTGCCGGTGAAGATGAGGTCACCGGGCTGCAAGGTCCATGCCGCGCTGAGCTGCTCGATGGTTTCATTCACGCTCCAGATCAGGTCCTTCAGGTCGCCCTGCTGTTTCACCGTGCCATCCACCGCCAGCGTGATGGCGCCGCTGAGCAGTTCACCGGTCTTCGCCAAAGGCACGATCGGCCCGATCGGTGCGCTTTGTTCGAAGGCCTTGCCGATGCACCAGGGACGACCCTGTTTCTTCATGTCGTTCTGCAGGTCACGACGGGTCATGTCCAGACCCACCGCATAACCCCAGATGTGCCGGGAAGCATCGGCGGCCTGGATGCTGCGGCCGCCGATGCCGATGGCTACGACGAGCTCGATCTCGTGGTGCAGGTTGTGCGTCAGCGAGGGGTAGTCGATGCTGCCCGTTTCGCCATCGGGCACGGCCACGATGGCATCCGCTGGCTTCATGAAGAAGAAGGGCGGCTCGCGGCCAGTGAACCCCATCTCCACCGCGTGATCGGCATAGTTTCGGCCCACGCAATAGACGCGGTGCACGGGGAAGCTGCCGCCACCAGCGACGGGCACGGCAACTGAGGCAGGCGGGGGGAAGACAAAGCTCATGGCAGCAGCAGGTTGGGGAGGGTGCAGGGCGCGGAAGATGATGCCATGTACCTTGTGGGCTGTGGCGAGCCGAGCGCTACGCGCTTCAGACCGCCCCGCTACACTGATCCGCATGATCATGCCCCGCCGAATCAAGCATTGCCGGGTCTGCGGTGCGGTGGTGGCCTACCGCATGCCTGCCGACGACAACCGCGAGCGCGCCCTGTGCAGCGCCTGCGGTGAGATCCACTACGAGAACCCCATCAACGTGGTCGGCACGGTGCCGGTGTGGGATGAGCAGGTGCTGCTGTGCCGCCGCAACATCGAGCCGCGCTTCGGCCTGTGGACGCTGCCCGCCGGCTTTCTGGAACTCGGTGAAAGCACGGCCGAGGGCGCGCTGCGCGAGACCGTGGAAGAGGCCGGCGCACGCATCGAAATGCAAGGTCTGTTCACCGTGTTCAACGTGGTGCGTGCGGGCCAGCTGCATCTGTTCTACCGCGCACGCATGCTCGACGCCACGCTCGACCCCGGCCCCGAGACCATCGAGGCCCGCCTCTTCCGCGAAGACGAAGTGCCGTGGGACGAGCTTGCGTTTCGCACCGTGCGGCTGACGCTGGAGCACTTCTTCGAAGACCGGCGCAACGGGCACTACGGCGTGCACGCGGGCGACATCGCCTAGCCCGCTTGGGAGCCCGCTTCGGAGCCCGCGGCGCCTTCTGCGCCCTCAGCGGGCCGCACAGCAGCGCCGCTGACAGCGTCGACGCCAAGTTCCCACAACGCCTGCGCCTGCACGGCGTCGTCCAGGGCACCCACCAGCACCGTGAGGCCCAGGCCGTGGACCAGCGCCACCAGGCTCTGCACATAGCCGCGCAGCGTGGGGCTTTCGGCCAGGCCCTGCAACGCACGGGCATCCAGCGTCACGTGGCGAACGCCTGCGGCTTTCAAGGCCGGCAGATGCTGGGCCAGATCGGCCATCGGCCCCATGCCGACGCGAACGCCCCACGGGCGCCAGGCCTGCGCCGCAGCAGCCAGGGCGGGAATGGCGGCGGCATCGGTCAAGGATTCAGAACATTCGATGACCAGCAGGCCGGCCGACGCCGGGGCCCGGGCCAGACGTGAAGCCACCTCGGCGATGAAGCCCGGCGACAGCAGCGACACAGCCGAAGCCGACACGGCTCGCGGTTGGGCGTCGGCCGCGATAGCTTGCAAGGCCAGCTCAATGGTGCACAGGTCGGCCTGTGGCAGCAAGCGGCTGCGCCGGGCCAGCGCGAACCAGCCTTCGGCAGCCTCGAACTCGCCACCCGGCTGACGCTGCACCCGCAGCCGGCATTGCAGGTGCGCGGTTTGGCCGCGCTTGTCCAGCACCGGCGCGGCTTGCAGCCGCACGCGGCCCTCTTCCAGCGCGGTGGCAATCTGTGCACGCCAGGCACGCTCACCCGGCATGGTTGTGAGCGACGGCGAAGACGGCCCCTGCAGCACTTCCACCACCACGGGTTCCTGGCCGCTGGCGCCGCGCGCCTCGGCGCGCGCCAGCGCGGCGTCGGCGGCGGCCAACACCGCGCCGACGTCGGCCGGCAGGTTCGCGCTGCCGACCGGCTGCACTTGGTCGACGCCGCCCACGGCCACGTTCGCGCCGCCATTGCGCAGCGCCGGGGCCGAGGCCAGAGCCAGGTGCAACGACGCTGCCGTCTCACGCGCCACCCCGGCCACTGGCAGACAAAGCGCAAAGTCGCTGCCGTTCAGACGCCCGGCACAAGTGCCGGGCACGCGATCGACATAGGTCAGCAGCACCTGGCCCAGTGCAGCCAGCAGGCGGTCGGTGGCTTCAAAGCCCAAGCGCTGGTTCAGCGCTTCCAGCTGCTGCACGCGCAGCAGCACCAGCCCCAGCCCCGGCCCCGGCCCGGCCGCTGCGCCCAGGCGTTGCTGCAGCAAACCCAGGAAATGGCGACGAGACGGCAGCCCGGTCACGGCATCGAGCTGGGCTTGTCGCTGTAGCTGCTGCACCTGCTCGGCCTGCTGGGCGTACAGCAGGCCGAGCTCGGGCGGCATCGGCGCGGGCAGGGTGTCGGCAGGCACTGCGCGCACAGCCGGTAATGACCGGGCCGCCCACCGGCGCCACACCTTCGCAAGCCAGCGCTGGGCAGGTGTCATCGGCAAGCGGCTGAACAAGCGAAGATCAGCGTTGACATCGGTGTCTTCCTGACCCTCTGACGGCTTCGTCTTGGCGGGTCTGCGCTAATTTCTGCGCCTGTGCGTGTTCAAGGTTTCAGCATGCTACGGCAGGCGTTTCCCGGCTGCTTGACGCTTGCCTGCCGCGCCGTGAATCTGAGCTTCGCGTCCATGAAAAAAGCCCGCGCGCAGCGGGCCTTTTCATATGCCAGTGTATTGGCGTCAGGCCGTGGCGGCACGCAGCTTGAAGCTGAATTCCTGCAAAGCGGCGATGCCGCTTTCCTCGGCCTTGTGGCACCAGGCCTGCAAGTCGGCGACCAGTTGCTCGGCGCTGACACCGGTGCGTGTCCAAAGCGCACGCAATTCCTCGCGCATGGCCACCAGCTTGGCCAGCTGCGGGCTTTCGCCCAGGGCCTGCTGCAGGCTGGGCTTCACGCCGTGGGGAATCTTGTCGTCGTCGCGGTGCAGCCAGGTCTTGGCCACGCGCAAGTTGCGGAAACGCGCACTGTTCTCTGCGCCCTGGGCTTTCACCCGGGCCAGCTCTGCCCCCACCGCCGCCTTCATTTCCTTCGCGTAACCGGCCATCACCTCATAGCGGTTGGCGATCACGGCTTCGAGCGTCTTGCCGTCTGCCACCAGACGCACATCACCCAGGGCCAGCTTGGGCGGCACCTTCTTCACACGCGCCAGGCCGAGCTTCTCCATGCCGCGGATGTACATCCAGCCCACATCGAACTCGTAAGGCTTGACCGAGAACTTGGCCGAGGTCGGGTAAGTGTGGTGGTTGTTGTGCAACTCTTCGCCGCCGATAAGGATGCCCCAGGGCGAGACATTGGTGGATGCATCAGGCGCTTCGAAATTGCGGTAACCCCAGTAGTGGCCGATGCCATTGATGATGCCGGTGGCCATCACCGGAATCCACGCCATCTGCACCGCCCACACGGCTGCGCCAATGGCGCCGAAGAGCATCAGGTTCAGGATGAGCATCAGGCCCACGCCCTGCCAGGTGAAACGGCTGTAGAGATTGCGCTCGACCCAGTCGTCCGGCGTGTTGTGCCCGTACTTGACCAGCGTTTCCTTGTTCGTCGCCTCGACGCGATACAGCTCGACGCCGGTCAGCAACAGAGCTTTCAAACCCTTGATCTGAGGACTGTGCGGGTCTTCCTCGGTTTCGCACTTGGCGTGGTGTTTGCGGTGCACGGCTACAAATTCCTTCGTGATCATGCCGGTGCCGAGCCACAGCCAGAAGCGAAAGAAGTGCGATGGAATCGCGTGCAGTTCCAGTGCGCGGTGCGCCTGCGCGCGGTGCAGGAAGATGGTGACGGCCGAAATAGTGATGTGCGTCGTCACCAGTGCATACAGCAAGACTTGCCACCACGAAGCCTCAAGCACGCCGTGGGCCAGCATTTGTACGACAGCGTCGTGCACTTGCCACAAGTGATCCATCAGAGCTTCCTTGCAACTAGAAATTTAAAGACAGGATTGTAGAGGCCCAGCTGACATGAAAGTTTCACCAGCGGCGTTGCCATTGCTACCAGGATGGGTCCGGGAGTGATTTTCTGGCGTGTGAAAACGCACCCGATGACATCAGAAGCCGCCAACTTCAACGCTTTTGCCAGACTGCGGCGAAAAAACCATCGGTCTGGTGGCGGTGCGGCCAGAGCCGCAGATACGGGCCTGCCACCAGCGTGGCTGCAGGCTCGACACGCGCCGCCTCCAGTGCCTGCTGCGCTGGCAGCACATCGAACTGCTCGGCGTGGGCTGCCGTGAAGGCCTCAGCCACGGTCTCGTTCTCAGCTGTCAGCAAGCTGCAGGTGGCGTAGACCAGGCGCCCGCCCGGCTTCAGCAAGCGCGCAGCGCTCGTCAAGATGGCGGTCTGCTTGGCCTGCAGTTCGGCCACCGCCTTGGGGCTCTGGCGCCATTTCAGGTCAGGGTTGCGGCGAAGCGTGCCCAGACCCGAGCACGGGGCGTCGATCAACACACGGTCGATCTTGCCGGCCAGGCGCTTGATGCGGTCGTCGCGCTCGTGGGCGATCTGTGCCGGGTGCACGTTGGAAAGCCCGCTGCGCGCCAGGCGCGGCTTCAAGGCGTCGAGCCGATGGCCAGATACGTCGAAGGCGTACAGGCGCCCGGTATTGCGCATGGACGCACCCAGGGCCAGGGTCTTGCCGCCGGCGCCGGCACAGAAGTCGACCACCATCTCGCCGCGCTTGGCGTCGGTCAACAGCGCCAGCAGCTGGCTGCCTTCGTCCTGCACTTCCACCAAGCCCTGGGTGAACACGTCCAGCTTGTGCAGCGCCGGTTTGCCCTGCAAGCGCAGGCCCAAGGGTGAATAGGGCGTGGGCGCGACGGTGAAGCCGGCCTCCTCAAGCGTGCTCTGCACGTCTTCGCGTTTGGCCTTCAGCACGTTCACACGCAGGTCCAGCGCCGCGGTTTCGGACAACGCTTCCACGAGGGGCCAGAACTCGTCGCCGAGCGCGTCTTTCAGCGGCGCAGCCAGCCAGTCGGGCAGGTTGTGACGCAGCTTTTCGGGCAATGTCGCGTGGTCGATGTCTTCGACTGCGGTGAGCCAGGCCAGTTCGTGCGGCGCCAGGGCCGCACGAAGGAAGCTGGGGCTGCCCTGCCAGGCCAGGATGGCCAGCCGCCGCTCGAGCGGGCCGCTGCCGCTTTGCGCCAGGTTCTGGAACAGCAGACGCTGGCGCAGCACGGTGTAGGCAGTTTCTGCCAGCGCATGACGCTCGCGCGAGCCCAGGGCGCGGTGGTCACGAAAGAAGGCAGAGACCACGCTGTCGGCGGGTTGGTCGAGCTTCAGCACGGCGCGCAGCAGCTCGGTGCTCAGATCGACAAGGGCGTTGGGATGCATGGCGCCGATTATCCTGTCCACCCATGAGTGCTCTATCCGACAGCCCTGACCTGCCTGCCCTGCCCCAAGCCCCGGGCGGGCGCTACCGCCACTACAAAGGTGGCGAATACGAACTGCTGGGCGTTGTGCGCCACAGCGAGACGCTGGAGCCGCTGGTGCTGTACCGCCCGCTGTACGGCCACAGCGGCGACTGGGTGCGGCCCTTCGACATGTTCTTCTCTGACGTGGTCGTGAAGGGGCAGCCTGTGCCCCGTTTCGCGCGCATCGGCTGAAGCGCATCGGCTGAAGCGCATTCGCTGAAGCGCTGGAGCTACATCAACACCTGCGAAGCACCTTCGGTCTGCAGCACCCGGCCGCCTTCCAGCCGCAGCTTGCCTTCGACAAACCAACGCACGGCCAGCGGGTAGATCATGTGTTCGGTGGCCAGCACACGCGCCGACAGTGCCTGCTCATCGTCGCCCGAAAACACCGGCACCACGCTCTGCAGCACGATGGGCCCGTGGTCGAGCTCCGGCGTCACGAAGTGCACGGTGGCGCCCACCGCCTTGCAACCGGCTTCCAGCGCACGGCGGTGGGTATGCAGGCCGGTGAACGACGGCAGCAGCGACGGGTGGATGTTAAGCAGCCGGCCCTCGTAGCGGCCCACAAAGGCCGCACCCAGCACGCGCATGAAGCCGGCCAGCACGACGAGGTCTGGGGCGTGGGCGTCGATGGCAGCGGCGAGAGCTTCATCGAACGCCTCGCGCGTGGGGCAGGCCTTGTGGTCGACAAGTTGCGTGGCAATGCCGCGTTCGGCGGCCCAGGCCAGACCTGCGGCCAGCGGCCGGTTGGCGATGACGGCCACCACTTGCGCCGGCCAGCCTTCTTCGGCACAGCGCTGCTGGATGGCTTGCATGTTGGAGCCGCGGCCCGAGATGAGAATGACGATGCGTTTCATGGCGGGCGGCAGTGTAGGCGGCCGCAGCAGTTCCCCTGAAGCCTTCCTGAGACAATCGCGCCCGTCGTCCCAGCCTCCCGGCAACACCCATGCGATCACGCGTTCTCTCCGGCATGCGCCCCACCGGCGCCATGCATCTCGGCCACTTCCACGGCGCCCTGAAGAACTGGGTGCGGCTGCAGCACGAACACGAGTGCTTCTTTTTCGTCGCCGACTGGCACGCGCTGACCACGCACTACGAAGAGCGCGAGGTGATGGAGCGCTACGTCTACGACATGGTCGTCGACTGGCTCGCCGCTGGCCTGGACCCCGAGAAGTGCACCCTCTTTATCCAGAGCCACATCCCCGAACACGCCGAGCTCTTCACGCTGCTGGCCATGGGCACGCCGCTGGGCTGGCTTGAACGTGTACCCACCTACAAGGACCAGATCGAAAAGCTGAAAGACCGCGACCTGGCGACCTACGGCTTCCTCGGCTACCCGCTGCTGCAGGCCGCCGACATCCTGATCTACAAGGCCAATTACGTGCCCGTGGGTGAAGACCAGGCCAGCCATGTGGAGCTGACGCGCGAAGTGGCACGTCGCTTCAACAACCTCTATGGCCGCAGCAGCGACGCCGCAACCAAGATCGCCGCCGCGCTGGCCAAGCTCGCAAAGGACGACGCCCGCTACTTCGAGAAGCAGCGCAAGGCCTTCGGCGAAACCGGCAGCGAAGAAGCACTGGCGAAGGGCGATGGCATGGTGGAAAGGGCCGCCGCGAACGTGGCCGGCTGGACCGTCGACGACAGCGAGCTCTTGACCGGGCACATGAAAGGCGCCGGCAAGACCATCCTCACCGAGCCGCGCGCGCTGCACACCGAGGTGCTGCGCCTGCCGGGCACCGACGGCACCAAGATGAGCAAGAGCTACGGCAACGCCGTGCTGATGCGTGACGAGCCGGCCGAGGTGACGAAGAAGATCCGCGGCATGGCCACCGACCCCGCACGCGGCCGCCGCACCGACCCCGGCAACCCCGAGAAGTGCCCGGTGTGGCAGTTCCACAAGGTCTACAGCGACGAGGCCACGAAAGACTGGGTGGTGAAGGGCTGCACGACCGCGGGCATCGGCTGCCTGGACTGCAAGCAACCCGTCATCGACGCCATCGTCGCGGAACAGGCGCCGTGGCGCGAGCGTGCTGAAAAGTACCTGGCCAACCCCAAGCAGGTGCACTGGATTGTCGAGATGGGCACCGAGCGCGCACGCACGGTGGCCAAGCAGACGATGAAGGAAGTCCGGTCTGCCATGGGCTTGAACTACTGACATGAACGCACTGCAAACCTTTGAAGTGCACCCTGGCAGCGAGCCGCGCGCCACCGTCATCGTGCTGCATGGCCTGGGCGCCGACGGCACCGACTTTTTGTCTTTCGCTGACGAGATGAAGCTGGCCGCAGTCGGCCCCGTGCGTTGGGTGTTTCCACGCGCGTCGGAACGGGCCGTCACCATCAACGGCGGCCACCGCATGCGCGCCTGGTACGACATCCTGGGCGCCGACCTCGTGAAGCGCGAAGATGAAGGCGGCCTGCGTGAGAGCTTCGCGCAGGTGCATGCGCTGATCGACCGTGAAGTGGCGCGCGGCATGCCGGCCCAGCGCATTGTGGTGGCGGGCTTTTCGCAGGGCTGCGCCATCGCGTTGGGCGCCGGGCTGCGTTACAGCCAGCGCCTGGCTGGCCTGGTGGGCCTGTCCGGGTATCTGCCGCTGGCCGACACTACGGCCGCCGAACGCCACGATGCCAACGTGATGACGCCGATCTTCCTGGCCCACGGCCGCAGCGACGGCGTGGTGCCACTGGCCCGCGGCGCTGCAGCGCGCGACCTGCTGCAGACGCTGGGCCAGCCCGTGGCGTGGCACGACTACCCGATGCAACATTCGGTGTGCATCGAAGAAGTGCAAGCGCTGCAGCAATGGCTCTTGGGTGTGCTGCGGCAAGAGTGACACGCCTGGCCTACGGTGCGCGGCCCCGAGAACCCGCGGGAAATCCCCACATGACACCGATTCACAAGACCGTCCACTTGGCCCGCCTTGTTCGCCTGTCCATAGCCGCAACGCTGGCCTTCATCACCCTGGCCACGCCAACGCTGGCCCTGGCCGAAGCGCCGATGGCCAAGAGCCGGCCCCGGGCTGGTACCGCATGATGCTGGGCACCTTCGAGGTGACGGCACGGTCTTACGGCACGGTCTTACGGCACGGTCTGGCAGCACTGTCTGACGGCACCGCGAAACTGCCGAACGTCGCCGTGGCCCCTGTCTCCTTCCCTGGCATCGGACAGCTGCGCGCCGACGGCAAGGGCTGCGACTGGCTGCCGGCGAACTACGTTTCGGCGCCCTGAGCCAGAGCAAGCTTGGCCTGGTGATGGAACTCATCCGACCCGGCCCCGAACATCTGACCGCCTACTGCGCCGCGCTGGCGCAGGGCTGGTCACCGAACACCACCCGGCCCGAGGCAGCGCAGGAACAACTGTTGGCGATCGAGGTCGATGCGCATGCCTTCCTGGCCACCACCCACGACCCCGAAGGCCTGGGCCCGCCCGTGACGCTGCCCGACGGCAGCCAGGTGCAGCGGCTGCCCGGCGTGGTGCGCTGGATGTGGAGCAACGATGTCGAGGGCGCCGAAGCCGGGTTCTGCGGCGTCATCAGCCTGCGCTGGGCCAAAGACCTGGGGCCGCTGCCGCCTTATGTGTTGGGCCACATCGGCTACACCGTGGTGCCCTGGCAGCAGCGGCGCGGCCACGCGACGCGCGCGGTTGGCCTGTTGCTGCCGCTGGCGCGCGGCTTCGGGTTGCACGAGGTGGAGATCACCACCGATGTCGACAACAAGACCTCGCAGCGTGTCATCACCGCCAATGGCGGTGTGCTGCTCGGGCGCTTCACCAAGCCGGCGGCGTTCGGCGGCAGCGAGGGGCTGCGTTTCCGCATCACGCTGTAGCGGCCCGCGCGCGCTGCGGCTTCAAGCAAACCGCCCTTGCAGGAACCACTGGGCGCCGGCTTCAGCAGACGGCAGGCGCGCGTGCCACACCCATACCAGCGCGCCGCTCTCGGTCTGGGCGATGTAGTAGTCACGCGCAGCAGGTTCACTGTCCCACCAGCCGGTTTCGATGCGCTCGGGGCCGCTCAGCAGCTGCAGCGGGCGGCCCTGCAGCATCGGTTGGGCCTCGCGTTCGGCCAGCGCTTGCGGCACCGGCAACAACCAGGCTGGGCGGTGCAGCGGCAGCAGGCCGTGGGCCTGGCTGGCGGCGGCCAGGGCCGTGTCTGCATCGGGCGAATCAGAAACCCGGCCGCCCTGGGCCGGCACGCTGCGGCTGGCGTGTTCAGGGCGGTGGTCGGCCACGGCCTGCAGGCGCAGCACCTGGTCGTCGCCCAGGCGCGCGCGCAGGCGCTCCAGCAGGCGCACCAGACCCTCGGCCTGGCTGGCGTGGGTGGGGAAAAGTTCGCCGTTGGGCACCGCGCCCGTCACTAAATGCTGGCAGCTGAGCTGCAGTTCCAGCGTCGGCGCGGTCAGCGTCATGCGCGCCAGGCGTTCACGCAGCAGCAGTTGCAGATGGGCCAGTTCGGCCGAAGGCTCGGCCAGTGCCACCGCCAGCTCGGTGGGCGGCTGCAGCACTCGGCGCTGGCGTTCGTGGTGCATGCACAGCGTGAAGGCGCCCACTCGGGCCTGGCGCGCCTGCGCCCAGGCCAGCAGCCGCAGCAGCAGCACACCGGCGCCGTGCAGCACCTGGTCGGTGGTTTCAGCGCGGGCAAAGAGCTCCAGCCGGCTGTCGAAGGTGGCCGGCAGCGCCAGCCAGCGGCGCGGGTCGGCGCGCTTGCCGAGCGCACGATCAAGATCGTCCAGTACCTCGGTGCCGAAACGCCGCGCCAGGCCGGCGCGCGGCAACTGCTGCAAGTCGTGCAGAGTGTGCAGGCCCATGCCCTGCAGCGCTTCCCAGTGTTCGCGGCCCGGGCCCAGCAGCCACACCGGCGCCGCCGCCAGCAGAGCCTGCAGCGCGGCGGGGTCGGTGGCGTGCACGCCCAGCAGCAGGTCAGCGCCCGCGCACACCGCGCCCGCCACTTCACGCGGCCACCAGCGCGCCAGCAAAGCCGCGCCCACGGCGGTGGGCGCGGCGGCAAACTGCACGCGGTGGCCCAACGGTGCCAGTGCCGCGAGCAGGCGCTGCTGCAGCGCGGCCGGACCGCCAAAAAGGCGCAGGCTGCCCTGCACTTCCAGCAACACGGTCTGGGCGTCGTGCAGCGTCACCGACGGCGTGAAGGCCAGTACCGCGTGGGCCACGGCGCGCAGCGCAGCCGCGTCGCGCACAGGGCTGGCCTCGGCCAGCAGCAAGTCGGCCGCCAGCGCCAGCGCGGTGGCGCGTTTCATGTCCACCCGCACCCCGCAGACAGCCGCCGCCCCGTTGACGGCCGCCACGCGGTGCGCCGCCACCAGCGCTACCGGCCGCGCGGTCTCTTCAGCTGTCTGCTCAGCCGGCAGCGTGGCGCAGAAGGCCTCCAGCGACAACAGCGGCAGATGCAGAGCCCACCAACGCATGGTTCAGACGCGGCCAGGACAGACGGAACAAAGACAGCCAGCGGGCGGCTCAGCGCGACAGCGCCGGCCCACCCGAGGCAGGGGCGGCCTGGGCCAACCCCGCAGCCGGCACGGCCGCCACCCGCTGCGCCCGCGCCAGCGCCGGGCCCGAGAGCACGGGCGGCAGCGCCAGCTCCAGCGGCCTGGCCTGCGGCGGGCCGCGACGCTTGAGCACGGTCACACGCAGGCAGTCGGGCCCGGCGCTGGCCAAGGCCAGGCGCAGCGGCGCGGCGCTGGGGTGATGGCGCAAGGCGGCATCACGCAGCAGGAAAGCCGGGCCTTCGTGGGCTTGCGCCGCCATCTGCAGACGGCGCAAGGCATCGGCCGGCAGACGCGCCGGCAACCAGGCCAGCACGGCGCCGACATGGCCGCTCTTCAACGCTTGCTCCAGCGCCCACAGCACATCGGGTGCCGGCAGCCGCGAACGCGCCACACCTTTCAGCGCCTGCCTGGCCTGCAGCACCACCAGACGCTGCAGGTCCAGGCCCAGGGCCGACAAGGCCCAGGCGCAGGGCGCAGCCGGGGGGTCGAACCACATCACACAGCGCTGCTGCGCCTGCACGGCGGCCAGCAACGGGGCCAGCAGGCGCAGTTCACCCACACCCTCGTGCGGCAGCAGCAGCTCGGTCAATGCCCCCTGCGGCCAGCCACCGCCGGGGAGTTGGGCGTCGAGTTCATCAAAACCGCTGGCCAGCCCGATACCGGCCGGCCGGCCCAGCTGATGAGCGCGCCACAGTGCAGGGTGCAGACTTTCTGGCGACGGGGTGGGCGCGGAAAGAGCGACAAGCCGCCCTGGCGGCCGCGCCCCGGCCACGCGGTTCACCGTGTGAAACAAGGGCAAGGAAGAAGAACCGGGAGAGACAGCCACCAGAAGACTGTACGTTTATACAGTCTTTTCAGCAAGTGCCAGCAAGCGGCCCGTTCTCAGTCGAGGGCGATGACCGTGTCATCCGCCTCGGGCACGCAGCCCTCGGCGATGGGCGCCCAGCCGCGGCGCACCACCACATGACGCTCGGTATGGCAGAACTCCAGCCTCTGCGCGCCGGGCACCTGGGCACGCACGAAGCTCTCGATGGCCGCCGGCATGCTGACGCGGTAGAGGGCCTGGGCCTGGTCTTCGGCCGGATGGTCGTCGTTGTTCAGCCAGGGCACGAAGGCGGTGGCCCACATCAGCGGGCGCCAGCCCACGTCCATCACGCTGGGGTTGTAGCCCTGGTCCTTGAGCCAGGTCTGGGCTCGTTCCCGCAGCTTGGTCGTATCGCCCTGCACAGCACCCTGCCCTGCGCCCTGCACGCCAGCATCCATCAGCCGGCCACGCGCCGCGGCCAGCACCTCCACCACCCACTGGTTGCAGTTCTGGTACTGCAGGCTGAAGGGGTAGGCGTTGGCGCTGTAGCGGGCGCCCAGCAGTTGCAACGCCTGTTGCTTGTCGAGCGCAGCGCGTTCCAGTTCTGCCGCCACGTCTTCGGGCAGCAGCACCACCGAGACATAGCCCAGACCAGGCTCGTTCATGCCTAGCAGAAAGCCCAGCATGCCCTGGTCGAAGATATGCGGCTGCTTTTCATCGCAGGCGTAGTACAGCTGCCGGATGGCCCAGGGCGTGTCGGGGCTGTGCTTGAGGCTGAAGCCGGCGTGCGAATAGCGCACACCAAACCGCGCAAGATCGAGCCCCGCTCGCGAGATGAGTGCGAGGCGCTGGCCCGACTTCTCCAGCTCGGCCTTGATGACGGCGCCGAAACTGAAGATCTTGTCCTTCTGCGCTGCCGTCAAGTTGTCGGGCGGGTCGCAGGCGCGCAGCGAGGTGGCTTGCACCCCGGTGCTGCACAAGCCGGTCAGGGCAACCAGCAGGGCCAGCGCATAACGCCGGCCCGTATCCAGGAACGCGGCTGACAGCAGCCTATGGATCAGAAACCGTTGAATCAGAAACCTGTGGATCAGAGGCGGACGATCTTGGTCTGCAGTTCACGGAACCACTCGTCGGCCAGCACCAGGAAGAAGGGCTTGCCGGCCTTGGCGGTGGCGAACTCCAGGCCGTAAGCGCGGGCGCGGGCGGTGACCACGCTGCCCTGGCCCAGACGGCTCTGGTCGTAGGCTTCCTGCGGCATGTAGAGGAAAAACTCGCCTTGCTTGGCTTCCTCGGCCAAGGCATGCAGCTTCAGGCGCACGGTACCGGCACGAGCTGGCGCTTCAGCGACCTCGATGACACGGTAGTCGCCGTCGGCGACCTTGTTGTCGGCGGTGGAGCTTTCGCTGGAATTCTGGATGGACGTGGAACTGCTGCCGACCGAGGTGGAAGCGCTGTCCGACGAGGCCGATGAGGCCGAACTGGCAGCCAGCGCCGGCAGTGCGCAGGCCCCCAACAGCAGGGCCAGTGCCGTGAGGCGGGAAACCGGGGACATCGTGCGGTGGGTCTGAGGCGTCATGGAAATTCGTCCTTCAGGAGAAAAGCATCCATGCCATCGTAGCGCAGCAGGCATACGGTCATGCGGGCCTGCAAGCAGGGGCTACGCGGCCGCGTGATTTAGCAACAGACCGGCCACACGTTCGCGCAAAACTGCCGGTGTCACATCCACCGGCGCCACGGCCGGCCCGGCCAGCAAGCCCACAGCGTTGACGAGGCCGCGGCGGAAAGGTTTGACCATCGCCGTGCCGCCCTCGACGCGGCTGAAATAGCTGCCCCACAGGTTCTGCAGCGCCAGCGGCACCACGGGCACCGGGTGGGTCTGCAGGATCTTCATCACGCCGCCCTTGAATTCATTCAAGGAACCGTCGCGAGTGATGCCGCCTTCCGGAAAGATGGCCAGCAGATCGCCTTCGGCCAGCACTTGGCGCGCCTGCGTGAAGGCCCGTTTGTAGGCCGCCGGGTCTTCTTTCTGTGGCGCGATGGGGATGGCCTTGCCCAGCTTGAACAGCCAGCCCAGCACGGGCGTGGCGAAGATCCACTGGTCCATGATGAAGCGGATGGGGCGCGGGCTGGTAGCCATCAACATCATGGCGTCGATGAAGCTGACGTGGTTGCACACCAGGATGGCCGCGCCTGCGGCCGGAATGTGCTCGTAGCCGCGCACCTTGAAGCGGTAGATGCAACGCGTGAGGACGAAGGCGATGAAGCGCAGCAGGTACTCAGGCACGAGCAGGAAGATGTAGCCCGCCACCACGGCGTTGAGCAGGCCGACCACGAGAAACACCTCGGGGATGGTGAAGCCCAGCGCGAGCAGAGCGCCCACGTCCAGGCTGCTGACGATCATGAACAGGGCGTTGAGGATGTTGTTGGCGGCGATGATGCGCGCGCGGTGCGTGGCCGGGCTGCGCAGCTGGATCAGCGCATACATCGGCACGCTGTAAATGCCGGCGAAGAGCGACAGCAGCGCCAGATCGGCCATCACACGCCAGTGCGCCGGCTGCGCGATGAAGGCGCCGAGCGTGTAGCCCTGCGAGGGCGGCAGGCCGCGGCTGGCGAAGTACTAGTCGATGGCCAACACGCTCATGCCGATGGCGCCCAGCGGCACGAGGCCGATCTCGATGTGGCGCTTGGAAAGCACCTCGCACAGCAGCGCACCGATGCCGATGCCGATGCCGATGGAAAACACCACCAGCAGCAGCGAAGCCACCTGTTCGTTGCCGTGCAGGACGTCCTTCGCGAACGCCGGGAACATGCTGAGGAAGACGGCGCCGAAAAACCACATCCAGCTGATGCCCAGCAGCGAGCGGAAGACGACCACGTTGCCATGCATCAGCTTCAGGTTGCGCCAGGTCTCGGTGAAGGGGTTTCAGTCGATCTATAGCCCGGGGTCGGTGGCCGGCGACAGCGGCACGGCTTGCGCGGCCGCACGCCCGACCAAGGCCAGCAGCACGCAGGCCACGGCCGCGGATTGCGCGCCCACCTGCGGCACGGCGATAAGCAGCCCGCCGGCCGCGCTGCCCAACAGGATGGCCACGAAGGTGCCCATCTCGACCATGCCGTTGCTGCCGGTAAGTTCACGCTCGTTCAGGTGCTGCGGCAGGTCAGCGAACTTCACCGGGCCGAAGAGTGTGCTTTGCAGGCCATCAGGAAGATGCGGGCCAGCAGCATGGGTACGTTCTGCAGCATGAAGCCGGCGGCCGCAAACAGCATCACGACGGTCTCGAAGTCCTTGGTGAAGCGAATGAGCTTCGCCTTCTCGTGTTTGTCCGCCAACTGGCCGCTGGTGGCCGCTGGTGGCCGCTGTTGGCCAAGAACAGCACAAAAGGCAGGATGGAAAAGCGCACCGATCACCCGCCCGGCCATGGTCGGCGGCAACCAGGCCACCTGCAGCGGGTGGATGACCAGCACTGTGAGGGCGAACTTGAAGACGTTGTCGTAGCCGGCGCCGAGAAACTGCACCCAGAAGAACGGGCCGAAGCGGCGCTGGCCGAGCAGGCTGAACTGGTTGAGGTGTTCGTGCGGGGCGGCTAGGATGGGCGTGGCGGACACGGGCTTCGTCGGGTGATGGCAGCGGGTGATGGCAGAGCTGACGGGGTTCTCAGGCGACGGGGCTCTCAAGCGACGGGACTCTCAGGCGACTGGGCTCTCAGGCGCCGGCGACTGTAGCGGGGCGCGGTGACAGCGCGCCAGCCTCGAAAACCGCCGCCGGCAGAGCCTGGCCCTGCCAGCGCAGGCGGCGCTTCAGCATGAAATCGAAGAGCAGCGGGTTGTGCTCGCGCACCTGTTCCAGCACCGCCACCTCGGCCTGCGGCAGCAGGCCGGCCTTCACCAGCGCCGGCACCGAAAACAGCGGCATCAAACCGGGCAACGGGTGGTCGCTGCCGTGCAGCAGGCGGCTGTGCCAGTCCTGCCGTTGCATCACGGTGCGCCACACCGCGGGCTTGCGGTTGCGTTGGAAAACGGCCGACAGGTCGCCGTAAAGCAAGCCCCGGTGAGCCGGCTCGTCCATCAGGCGCGCGAACAGATCGAACGCCGGCACCGTGGGGCGGCTGCGGATTTCGGTGTCGATGGCCTGGCCGAGCGATGCGCAATGCGCGGCGATGACCCGCACCCCCTGCGCCAGCGGCACGCGCAAGGCCAGCGGGTTGCCGAACTCGTCGCGGCCGGCGCCGGGTGCGGCTTTCTCTTCACCGCAGTGCACGACCAGCGGCATACGGCGCTTCGCCAGCAGGTCGTAGTAGGGGCGGCACCGCGCATCCGTCGGGTCGATATTCATCGCACTCGGCAGCCACTTCACGGCCACGGCGCCGGCGTCCAACGCCGCAGCCAAGGCGGTGACTGCATCTTCGCGGTAAGGGTGCACCGAGGCCACCCAATCGAAACGGGTCGGGTTGGCCGCCGCCACCTGCGCGGCATAGTCATTGGGCACGTGAAAGGTGGTGTGCTCGGGGTCGGCGCGGCCGGCGTCGTCATGCGCCATCTCGAAGGCATACAGCCACCAGCGTGCACCGGCCGGGAAGCCTGAGGCCAGCGCTTGCAGGCGCTGCACATAGGCGAGGTCCACCGACGCGGCATCGGCAGGGACACAAGCGGCGTTCAGGATGGCGCGGCGGCGCAGCACCTCGGTGGGCCGCCACCACTGGTGCATGGAAGGGTGCACGGTGCAGCCGCTGCCGCTGTCGCCATTGCCCAGCAGGTGGGCGTGAGTGTCGACCAGGCGTTTGGCATCCACGCCCTCGAAGGCCGCCAGCACCAGCGGGTGCTGCACCAGCGCCGGCGGCAGCGCGCCGCGGCAGGGGTTGCGCAGCGCGGCGCGTGCTGGCGTGGCCAAGAGGCCAGTGAAAAGCCCGGCGGCCATCGCGGCCCCGCAACACAAGGCATGGCGGCGGTTCATCATCGTTGCACCTGCATGGGCGCGGCCAGGCCGGCGCGTTGAAGCCACTGGAAGTCCGAGTCTGCGCTGACGGTCTCGATGCGGTCGGCAAAACGTTGGTCGTTGGAGTGGTCGTCAAAGGCCACGTTGGCCGCGCTCATACGCGCGCCCAGCCGTGTCATCGCGCCCAGGCGCAAGGTGGTGGGCTCGTAGCCCTTGAAGGTCATCGAGAAAGAATTCCCCCCAGGCCCTGGCGCCATCGATCGGCACGAGCGCTGCCGCAGTGGTTGAGTTTGTGCACGGCTTTCATCGTGTCACTCGTTCGTTGTAAATCAAAGCACGTCCGATTTCATTGGGAATAAAGGCAATGGCCTTGCCGGCGGCCGAGAGCACCCAGCCGGCTGTGCTGGCCGCGGCCACCGCCGTGGCGCCGGCCAACACGGAAACACCACCCACGGCCGCAGCGCTGAGTGTGACGCTGGCTTGCGCGCAGTCACTGACGGGGGAAGATGGGGGTCAGGTCTCTCCTGTCTCCTTCCGGCCAATCAGCCGAATTGCCGGAGGCTGATCGAGATGATCCTCACGCACCTGGGTCTGTAGGCCCCGGCGCCGCCGCGCGCGTCTGCCCGCGGGTTGCGGCTGCAGTGCGCGAACAGGCCTTCGGCGCCGCAGGGCACGACACGAATGTCGCGCCCATGGTGACGCCGGTGCTGTCAGTGCCGCAGCGCGGCGCCGCCTAGTCCTGCAGGCGTTGGCGTCCGATCGCGCTGCGGCGCCGCTGGCGCACCAGCCACAGCGCGGCCAAGGCCAGGACGCCCAGCAGCAGTGAACCCGGCTCGTTGATTTCCTGGCCATCGGCGTCCAGGCGCCCGCGACGCTCAGGATCGTCGTTGTCGGCATAGCGCAGCGCGTCCGGCAACTGGCGGATGCGCTGTTCGGGCGGCAGCCGCATCCACGGCCGCGAGTCTTCGGGCTTGCTGACACCGCCGGCAACCAGGGCCGGCGGCGCGGTTTCGCGCACATAGCGCTGGCCCAGCACCGAAACGTTGCCGCACACCTCGGGCACCATCACCGCATAGATGCGGCCGTCGTCGTCCATGGCCTCGTAGAGGTCGGCGCCCTCGGTGTGCTTCTCGGCGAAGTTGATGCGGGTGTCCACGCACAGGGTCATGCCGTAGGTCATGGCCACACGCTGGGCGTCGAATTCGCGGCCGCTGCGTTCTGCACGGATCACGCCATTGCTGATCGTCACCCGGTCCACACGCCGGCCGGCCTGGATGTCGGCAGCGATCTTCTTCACCACCGTCGGCGACAAGGTGGCCGTGTGCAGCGCCTGCGCGGCCGAGCCTCGGTAGGGGTTGCGTCCCGGCAGACCCCAGGCGCAGTGGCGGCGCACCCGCAAGAGGGCGCCATCGGCTTCGGTGTAGCCCTTGGGCTCGTCTTCCAGCGCCTGCGCGGGCAGCACAGCGTGCAAGGGATGGGCGGGCGGCAGGCGTTCCCCATCCAGGTGAGTGCCACGGTGCACGACGTGGGTGCCCACCATCACGGCCTCCGGCGCTGAGGGGCGCAACCACCAGGCTGTGGCGACAGCGGCCAGCACGGCAGCGGCGCCGAGCACCAGGACTTGGCGGCTGAGCCGGCGGGCCTGAGGGCTGATGGCCGGAAACGACTGCACGGCCCTGACGCTGTCCGCCACCGGCTGGGGCAGCAGCCCCACCCAGCCACAGCCAGACTGCGCGCAGCGCCAGCGGCGGTGATCACCCGCTTGGCGTTCCAGGCGGTTGCGGCGCCTTCGGCGCAAAGGCAGCTTGCAGCTGGGGCAGGAGGGGGCTGGCAGGGCGCTGGACATTCGGCGGGCGTCCCTTGCGGGGTTGGGAACGGGCTGACGGGCTGACGGACTGACTTTCGGCGCAAAGGCAGCTTGCAGCTGGGGCAGGAGGGGGCTGGCACGGCGCTGGACATTCGGCGGGCGTCCCTTGCGGGGTTGGCAACGGGCTGACGGGCTGACGGACTGACTTCACGTGGCTGGCCGGGTGGGCTGTGCCACGATCAGGCCGGTATGCAGTTCAATGACCCCTTTATCGGCCGCTGGTGCGCAGTCCTGAGCCGGCTGGCCCACGCGCGGGCGTGGGTGGGGCGACTGGCGCAACCAAGGCACCGGCAGGTTGCGCTGTCGCACGGTTCGGGCCGGTGCCCGGCCGCGCGTTTGGCCATTGGACTGAGTCTGTGGCTGGCCTTGACCTCTGGCGCCGCCGCCACCCGGGCCGAAACCGGGCCCCGGCCGATGTCCAGCGCTGAACTGGAGCTGCTGGAGACCATCAACGGCTACCGCAGCGCTCAGGGCCGCGCAGCTTGGCAGCCCGATGCTGGTCTGGCGGAGCTGGCACGCAGCCACAGCCAGCGCATGGCCGTAGAGGGGCGGTTGACCCACGACGGGTTCCAGCGCCGCGCGGCCGGCACGGGCAGCAGCCTGTGCGTCGAGAACCTGTTGCAGGGCACAGTGACACCGGCGCGAGCCTTGCACCTGTGGCTGCAGCCGGCACGGGCAGCAGCCTGTGCGTCGAGAACCTGTTGCAGGGCACGGTGACACCGGCGCGAGCCTTGCACCTGTGGCTGCAGTCGCGCGCCCACCACGACAACGTGCTGGAAGCCGGAGCGCGGTTTGCCGGTGTCGGCATGTCCGGTTCCTTCGTCACGCTGCTGGCCTGTGCTTCACAGCCAGAGCGGGTGTCCAGCGATGAAAATGCAGCTTCCGGGTCGGGGCGGCGATGAGGCGGTCGTTCGTAGCCTGGTTTGAACTGCTAACTTCTTTCGCCAACATCGCCGCCAACACCGCCGCCAATACCCTGCCAATACCGAAAGATACGGAAAGATGGGAAAGACGGGGGTCAGGTCTCTCCTGTCTCCTTTCGGCGAATCTCATCGTTGTTAGCCATGGAGGTCGAACCCTCCTCTTCGACCAATACCCCCTATGGGTGCGCAGCTTCGTCACGCGGGTAATGGATTTCTGCATTGCCGCCTGCAGCGTGTCGGCGGTCGGCGCGGGTACTTCCACGAAAGCAGGTTCGCCTTCGGTGTCGCACCCGTAAACCCCCGTCCAGCACCCGCAATGCAGGTGGATGTTGAGGTTGGCGGCTGACCCGAAGCGCTGGATCAGCGTGACCGCGCCGCTGTCGGCCGCAGTTCTGCCCGACCAAGGCTGCGCGTACCCTGCGGGCAACGTCGCAGCTTATTGCGATCGGGGGACTGCGTTTCAGGCCGTAACGGCTGACGGCCGGGGGGTGCGGCTGGCCAGC
>Ga0209591_10001526_pt1 | contig 28534 bp, 22 predicted proteins | sample MAT01_FD_187207 | JGI IMG/M metagenome (GOLD analysis project Ga0209591, IMG submission 187207) | Freshwater microbial communities from Lake Fryxell liftoff mats and glacier meltwater in Antarctica - MAT-01 (SPAdes) (version 2) | ecosystem: Environmental > Aquatic > Freshwater > Ice > Liftoff... | reverse complement strand
CAGCACTAACTATAAATAAATTCTAAATTCAGAGATTTTAAGTAGAAATGGCAAAGTAAGGTTAATAAATTTTATTTTTTGGTATTACTCAAACCTCATCTATCTAAAAATCAACTTTTGCCTTAAGAAATTTTAACTTCTAAATAAATTAACTGCTTTTTTCAATGAAATCAGTAACTTACCTATAGTAGTTGACTCAATAAAAGCAAATCTTTCATCTGATAGCTTTTGAACCTCTATCAACTCTTTTTGTAAGTTTATAAATCGCCTTTTAATCCAATATTCAGTTTGATATATAGTGGCTGCATTTTGAACTTCAAAAATTTCTGTTAGTGTTTCTTGAGCATTACTTGATAATCCACCCGCAGAAAATGAAGCTATTACTCTAGGAAAATAAAATATATTGACGGTTTGATCTTGCATTAACTTAGTTATCCATTCATAGTCAGAGGCAATTTTATGATTTTCATTGTATATTCCGATTTTTTGAAATAAATCTGATTTAATAAAACTCCCAACATGAGGAATTGTCCCCCGAAGAATCATCGATTCGATAATTTCAGTTGGACAAGGTGACTTTTGAATAATCGCCTTTTTTTTAGATTCTCTAATTTCAACATCACCATAAATAAAATCTAATTCAGGCTTTTCTAAAATAACTTTGACCGTATCATCAATAACATTTCTATCGAAGATATAATCATCAGAATTAATAAAATATAGAAAGTCGCCAGTTGCTAATCTAATCGCTTTATTCATAGCTTCCCACAGACATTTATCTGGTTCGCTTACAAATTTACTAATGCGATCGCCATAGCTTAAAACTATATCCTTAGTCTTATCCTTAGAGTCCCCATCAATAATAATGTACTCAATATTTTTATAGGTTTGAGAGAGTACACTTTTAATAGTTGTTTCAATAGTTTTTTCAGAGTTTCTACAGACTGTAATGATTGAAATTTTCATTTTCTAATTGGGGCATTTAGTCATTGAGACTAATACTTATTTTAAAAATATCTTTAGTTTTTGAATGCTTTTATAGCTTTTTTCACTGAAAGCAGTAATTTCCCTAAGGTTGATGATTCAATAAATTCAAAGCGTTCATCAGCGAGCTTTTGTGCCTCTAATAGCATTTCATAGGTGAACATATAATTTCTTTGCAGAATTAAAATTCGCTTTGCTAACCAATATTCTGATTGATACATAAGAATATTATTTTGAATTTCAAACATTTCTGTGAAATTTTCTTTAATATTACTTGATAAACCACCTAAAAAAAATGACCCAATTACCCTAGGCATATAAAATAACTTTAGAGTCTTATCTTGCATTAGTTTAGTTACCCATTCATAATCAGAGCCAATTTTATGGTTTTCGTTATAAAGTCCAAATTTTTCAAATAAATTAGTTTTTATAAAACTACCTGCATGGGGAATACTACATCCTGCAACCATTGATTCCATAATTTCAATGGGATAGGGAGATTTTTGAATAATAGGTTTATGCCGTGGTTTTCTAGTTTCAATATCACCATATATAAAATCTGAATCAGGTCTTTCTTGAATAAAATTTACGACATCACTAACAACGTTTTGATCAAAGATATAATCATCTGAGTTAATAAAATACAGAAAATCTCCTGTCGCTAATCTAATTCCTTTATTCATAGCTTCCCACAGACATTTATCTGGTTCGCTTACAAATTTACTAATGCGATCGCCATAGCTTAAAACTATATCCTTAGTCTTATCCTTCGAGTCTCCATCAATAATAATGTATTCAATATTTTTATAAGTTTGAGAGAGGACACTTTTAATAGTTGTTTCAATAGTTTTTTCAGAGTTTCTACAGACTGTAATAATTGAAATTTTCATCTAGGAAATTTTTAATAGGTTGGGAATTCTTAGTATCAAAATATTTAGCTAATTCTAGCTTTAGTAAAAATATTAGCTATATTACTTAGACTTTTCTTCGGATTCCACATCAATTACCGATGCCGTAGACCCTGGTGATGATGTCAAGATTTTATTGCGGTCATCTACTTGAATTGATAACTCGTTAACTTGACGCTTAAGATTTTGAATTTGCTTGTTTTTTCCTACCCCTGCGATCGCATTTTGAATACCTGTCCACACACTAAATAGCCAAGCGATCGTAGCTCCAATCCCCATTGCCACAATCAACTCGATACATAAAGGTGCGTCAAAGGTAGTCCCAGGAATAATTTGAATTGTTGCGGTAGTTGTATTCTCTAAAGCAAATAGCACTAGTGCCATAGTCACCACAAACAAGACTAAAAAGTTAATTTGTTTCATCGGTAATCTCCTTATTATTTTTTGAATGTTGGAATTATACCGACAAAAGCGGTATCACATCTGTTGGTTGCCCCCAAACAACTTCCTCATGTCGATAAATTACCATACCTGGCTTTGCTCCTTTAGGCTTAAATACATATTTGGGCTTGGTAAAAACTACAGGCACGCGATCGCTTAACCGAGCTTGACTATAGTAGGCTGCCAGATTTGCGGCTGCTTGCAGATCTTGGGTTTCGGCAACAGTTCCAGGTTCTAGGCGTAAGAGAACATGGCTACCAGGAATTTCTTGGCTATGTAACCACAGGTCATAATCACTAGCAAATTTAAATGTCAGTTGATCATTTTGATAGTTGTTACGACCCACCCATATCTCAAAGCCACTGGGACTTTTAAAGCGATGACAATTAAGGATCGGTTCCGCTTTTTGTTTGGATTTGTTCTGAGGTTTGAGAATGCGATCGCTTTTTAAGTATCCCTGTTGAGCTAATTCCTGTTGGACTTCCTGTAAAGATTTTAAATCTCCAAGTTCCAAATAGGACACAGCCGTAAAAACCTGTTGCAGATAATGAATTTCTTGATGCACTGCTGCTAAGAGTGGAGCGATCGCATCTTTTGCCCGTTTTTGTTTTTGATATTTTTTATATAATGCCTGAGCATTTTGAATAATATTTTGCTGGGGGTCTAAGGCAATCAAAACTGGCTCTAGGGTATGAAAGTCTGGAATGGTAATCGAGTGACTTCCTTGTTCCCAATCGGAAATATGCGCCATGAGTAGATCGGCATGGTTTTTAATATTTTCAGCTTGATCTGATTGAATTAACCGATCCTGAAAGGATTTTGCCTTAGTATCTAGTTTCTTCAAATGAGTTCGTAAAGCTTGATTAACTTGATCGTAAAGCTGTTGAAACTCTTGTTTTTCAGTAATTTTCCCGTAATAAGTTTGCACTAACTGATTCACACTTGCATAGCTCAAATGAGCATGATCAATACCAATTACGGTATAGCCATCAGATGTTTGTTCAGGTTTAAATTGTTTATTCTCCAAGCATTGTAGCCATTCTTGCCAAGTTTGATAGAGATTGTGCCAATTTTGAGGACTGAGGTTTTCGGTACTAGAATTACTATCAATTTCCGCAAATGTGAGTAATGTTCGCCCCAAAGCTGAACTAACGCCACGATAATTTGTAACTAGACTTTTGAGAATTGGTTGGGGGATTAAACTAAGGCGATCGCTCCATAATTCCAGAGATTCAGATAAGTTAGGAATGTTTTCCATAAGAGCAGGTGGCAATTCATAGCGATCGCCAGTTTGAATCGGACGCACCCGTGATTGCTTGCTACTAACTTGGTGGGCAGCGGTCACAATTTCATTTGCACTATTGACCAAAATCGCATTACTGTATTTGCCCATAATTTCCACATACAAGTGCGCCTCAATAGAATCATGGGGGCGTTTGGCAAATTGCAAATCTATGACTCGCTCCCACGAACTCACAAGATTAATTGATACTAGAGCCAAACCTGTAACCTGATGCCAGATTTGTTGACTAAAGGTAAAAGTATCAGGGTGAGGAGGAGGGGGGAGACTAATATGAATTCTAGCGGTTTGGGGATGCCAAGAAACTAGTAACCATAGCTTTTTTTCTAAGGTTCTAAGTGCCAAATAAATAGTGTGGCGATCGCTTTGATAAACCTGTTCCAAACGAGCAGGCAAATAGTCCCCTAATTCATGACAAATAGCCACAAGGGTAGTCAAATCAACAGGCTGCATACTTTTAACCGAATTAAAAACAACCGAAATCAATCGGCAATGTCTGGTCGGCGTTGAATTTGCTCGGACTCTGGACAATCATCGGACGTTAAAATATCCTGCGAAGAAACATAGCCTCTAGGCACAGAAGCAAGTTTTTGGGTAACAGCCCCAATACTCTCTAGCCTGACCATTTCTTCCCAAGAAGACACTTCATCTTCATCATCGGTTTCATAACGTAGAGTAACTACGTCACCCTCTATATCTAGTATCTTCGCCCTTTCCAGCCAGCGTCCTTGGTCTCTCAAGTAAATCCATACATCGCTTTTGGCTTCGCACAGTTGATATATTTTGCGATGTAGCATTCGCTTTATCCCTCTGCAGATACATCTAAATTAATTAAGTAAAGAGCATACCAGCTATTTAGCATTTATTTACTAACTTTGCCAGATATAAGATCTAAACAACACTATTGTATTGTATTTACCTAGAGGAATTAATGGGATTTTGAGATATTCTTCCTACATTGCCAGAATCTTAGGGATTTTAGTTTTATAAGATTAGTTTTGCTTAAAGCCGTATAATTGCCAAATATTACAAAACTTTTAATAATTAATTATTAGGTAGACAATTTGTGCCAAAAGCAGGCATCATTTTTAACGATTCTAAACCCGTTGCCGAAAAAGCAGCCATAGAAATTAAATCATGGTTAATAGATCGTGGGTGGGAAGCGGTAATTGCAACAGGGCAGGGTGGAATTTTAGGCTATGGCAAACCCAATAGCCCTGCTTGTCATACCCCGATCGCCAGTTTAGTTCCCCCAGATTTTGGGCAAGATCTAGCTTTTGCGATCTCCATCGGTGGCGATGGTACTGTGCTGTCAGCATTTAGACAAATTGCCCCCACTGGCACACCAATTTTGACAATTAATACTGGGCACATGGGATTTTTAACTGAAATCTATCTCTCCCATTTGTATGAAGCTCTAGAACAGATGATCACTGGCAGTTATGTGGTGGAGCAGCGATCGATGATTACGGTGCAAGTGTTTGATCGATTTGGGCTAATCTGGGAAGCTCTATCCTTAAATGAAATGGTGCTGCATCGGGAACCCTTAACTAGTATGTGTCATTTTGAAATTACGATTGGTAACCATACACCCGTAGATGTAGCAGCAGATGGCGTAATTATCTCGACACCTACAGGTTCAACTGCCTACGCTCTATCCGCAGGCGGTCCAGTCATAGAGCCAGGTATACCAGTTTTACAATTAGTGCCAATTTGCCCCCATTCTATGGCTTCAAGAGCTTTAGTTTTCTCTAATACCGAAAAAGTTATAGTCAAACCAGCTAATCAACATCGCCTAGTCTTAGTTGTAGATGGAAATGCGGGCTGCTATGTATATCCTGATTACAATGTTCGGGTCGAGCGATCGCCATATTCAGCCAGATTTGTACGATTAGAGCGGGGTGAATTTTTAAGAGTCCTCAGGGAAAAATTAGGCTGGGGGCTTCCCCATATTTCTAAACCTACATCCGTAGAGTTACCTTAATTAGAAGCAGTAACATCTAATCGAAATGGTGATTCGGTTTTGCTAGTTACCAAAATTTGATAGTTGCCAATAAGGGTATTTTTGATTTTAATTTTGTCGCCACCCGACTTTTCAACTACTTCTACGCCTTGAGGGTCAGTCATCTTCACAGATATATTACCTTCGATCGCCACTTCTAGGGTTTGTCCTTCTAAAACACTGACATCATAGCGAATAGGCTGCTGGGGTATAGAAACTTGCTCTACTGTCTTACTTAAAGATTCTGGCGGCAGTTCAATCGGCACAACAATTTCAGGATTGGGAATTAACTCTGGGGTCGGGGTTGGGGTGGGTTTGGGCGTTGGCACTACGGCATCTTCTAAGGTAACTTCAAGCTCGTAGTTACTTTCCGTTACTCCATTGGCTGTTTTAATCGTAATAAAATATGCCCCAGTTGCTGGTAATTTACCCCGCCAATAGCCAACGGTTAAATTACTAGAAAAATTATCTATGGGTTTTTGATCAACATAATTCAGCGTCATCACTAAACCAGAACCGCTTAATGCTGCTGTTAAAGTCTGACCTTTCTTACCTTCAACGCGATAGGTAATAGTTTGATCCGCCTTAATTGTGTCGCTAACCCTGCCTTGGTTATTTTGCAACTCTAAGCCTCTATTGATATTGGTTGGTACTAATGGAGTTGGAATGGGTGGAGGGACGATGGTTGGATTTAAGGAATTTAAAACTAAAGAAGCGATCGCCCAAGAAGCAACGCCAGAGATCACAACTAAGCCAACCCCTAATAAAATTCCACCCGTATTAACTTTAGATTTCACTAGTCTTGATGTTGATATAGATATATTTTGAGTATTTGCACCATTAGGATTAGGGCTAGGCATAGATCCTGAAGACCTATTTGCCCCGAAAGCAAAGGTTTTGACTTGGGATAAAGAAGCTTGAGCAAATTCTAGGGCAGCTAAGACTTCTTGAGCATTACTATATCTGTCATTGGGTTTAAAGCTCAACATCTTGTCTAAAACTTGCGTTAGTCCCGTACTCACATGCGCAAAACTTGCCCAATCCCAAGTTAAGCTGACATCATCAAATAATTCCTGTGGCTCCCGACCTGTGAGTAACACTACCACCGTTGCTGCTAAAGCATAAAGATCACTATTAGGATAAGCCCGTCCTGATTGCATTTGCTCAGGCGGAGCATAACCAAATTTCCCCACAACTGTATCGGTATGAAGCAATTTAGTTGCTGTGGCTTTAACTACCCCAAAATCAATTAATACAGGTAGGCGATCGCTAATCCGCAGCATCAAATTCTCAGGCGATATATCCCTATGGATAATATGACGATGGTGTAAGTAGACAAGAATTGGTAAAACTTGAAGTAATAATTGCGTAGCTTCACCTTCACTAAATGGATTTTTATGCTTATTGCGCTCAATTAAAATATCCCTGTAGGTTTGTCCTTCTACATAATCTTGAACCAAAAATAAACGATCTGAGGCTTCAAAGGTGGCACGAAACTCAGGGACTTGGGGATGTTTAATCTGATAAAGAATACTAGCTTCTCTTTGAAATAACTCTTTAGCCTTTTTAACTGACTCTGGGGTCGGACTAAATGGAATAAATTCTTTGAGAACACAGAGTTCATTAAACCTTTCTATATCCTCTGCCATATATGTACGACCCATACCGCCCTGCCCGATCAGATGTTTGATCTTATAGCGATCGCGGAGAATAGAACCAGAAAGAATTGGCGCTTGCATTTATAAAATAAAATTTCTATTAGTCTAGTGCAGTTTTTGTATATCTTGATATCAATAGAACTAAATTTTAAGTTAGGATTGATTAGTATCCATAATCTCATTCTAACGTTGTTTAAGTAGAGTAGTCATGAGTCAATTTGATCCAGACCCCAGCGATCAGTTATTGGAAACCCTTAAAAATGAGTTGCATAGCTGTCAAACACAGTCTAATCAAGCTCATACACTCCTAGCTGAGATTTGTAATAGACTGCAATCTACCCAAGAATTAATCAATCAGTACCAATTATCAACACAGCTCAAAGATGAACGCATAGCTAAACTTGAGGAACAACTTAAACTTAAATCAAATGAGCTAGATACTATTAATCTTGAACATGAAGAGTTACGTTTGCGGATAAAGTCAGAGAAACATAATGCCTCTCAATATAAAGCAGCTCTTGATCGGTGCTTAGATAGTTCTCAGATCTCAGATAACTCAAGAACAGATTATTTACATTCCCAAGCTCGTAATCTTAGCCATGCTAACGCTAAATCCGCAAATATCTCTCCTGCTGTGCCCTCGAATCATCATTTAGTAAGTTCAACTTCAGTTGATTCTCCGCCATCTATGCAAAGCATAAACTCCAATAATCATCATTCATTTCCAAAACCCCACGCAGTTGCTCCTGAAATATCAATTCCTCAGGTCAGCCCTCCAATTATCAAGGATGCTCACGAAGACAAATCAAAGTCTACTTCAAAAATTAAGTTACCTCAGTTTGCTCCACTTAAGTCTCGATGATTGGATATTTGCGGGGTGAATTAGTCGAAATTAAAGCAGGCGATCTAAAAAAATCTATACCCACTGTTATTCTTGATATTCAAGGAATTGGCTATGAAGTGCAAATAACTGCTGCAAGTATTAGCAAACTGCCCGCCATCAATGAAACTCTAAAGTTATTTACCTATCTGCATGTGCGTGAGGATAGGTTAGGATTATTTGGATTTTTATCCATAAGTGAGCGAGATTTATTTCGAGAATTAATTGCGGTGTCAGGTATTGGTACGCAAATGGCGATCGCTCTAATTAACACTCTCGGCATCGAAGATTTAGTCAAAGCGATCGTCACTAGTAATACCCGTATTCTCAGTCTTACCCCAGGTGTAGGAACCAAAACTGCAGAAAGGATCGCCCTAGAATTAAAATCAAAATTAGCAGATTGGCGATTATCTCAAGTTGGGACAGCAAGTACATTTGTTGTAGCTGTGCAAGAGGATTTAGAAATGACTTTATTAGCCCTAGGATATAGCCCTAAAGAAATTAATCAGGCATTAGGAGCGATCGCTACATCTCCACTTTTAATTAATACTCAAGAATTAGAAGTATGGCTCAAAGTTGCTATTACTTGGCTAAGTCAAAATCCAGATTAAATCAAAATTCAGATTAAATAATAGACAAAATCATCCCTTCCCTAGCCATAATTGCCCCAGAAAACTTTTCCAAAGCTTTTTTGCCAATCTGATCTAAATAGTCATCGTCATGCAAAGGATCGTGATGATAAATTACTAGAGTTTTAACATTGGCGGCTTCTGCTACTTTTATAGCTTCTTGCCAAGTTGAATGCCCCCATCCAATCTTAGGTGAAACCTTCGACCAATACTGTTCATCACTATAGGTGGCATCAAGGATTAGAACATCAGCATCTTGAGCTAAATTCACTAAGTTCTGATCTAAGCGATCGGCAAAGTGTTCAGTATCTGTAGCATACACAACAGCATGATTTCCCCAAGAAACCCTATATCCTGTAGCCTCACCTGGATGATTTAGCAATCCAGTTTCAACCGTGACTCCATCACCGAGATCAATTTTCTCATTAATTTCAATATTGTGAAAGTTCAAAGTCGATCCCATAATTGTTAAAGGCACAGGGAAATTAGGATGATGCATTTGCTCCTCCAGTCGCTCCTGTAAAGTTGCACCATTAGGAGCAATTCTGCCATAGATATCAAAGGTATTACCCTTAATAAACGCTGGAATAAAGAAAGGAAATCCTTGGATATGATCCCAATGACTATGGGTAAAAAAAATGTGTCCCTGTACTGGCATTTCGCTCAGAAGACTTTGACCTAAAGCTCTAATCCCCGTCCCTCCATCCATAATAATGCGTTTACCATGACACCTTATTTCCACACAGGGTGTATTTCCACCATACCGAACAGTTGCAACTCCCGGAGTCGCAATACTACCTCTTACACCCCAAAAGTGGACTGAAAGTTCTTTTTCACTAATAGGCATAAATTGTCTAGCTAGGGTTAAATCTGAATGCTAAAGGATTACTTAACTAATATTGTATGAAGAATATTATTGAATTACGAAAAATTAGACTAGTAGAATATATTTTCAGATTTCCCAAAAAAACTAGTGATCAAAATCACATATCTCAACTCTCCATACTTAATTTTTACTTAAATCGCTAAATTGATGTAATTCTTAAGTAATCTTTGTATTTGTATTTACCAAAATCTGAGCAAAAACAGCTACAATAAGTTCCAGTCAAGGTTCGGGTTCAAGATTTGTACAATTTCATGATTGATCAAGCTCTTTCCGAAGTCTGGCGTTACAACAACGAATTTTCAGTTTTGGAGAGATTTTACAGTGACTATTTATGTAGGTAACTTGTCATACCAAGCCAGTCAAGATGACTTAATGGAAGTTTTTAATGACTACGGTAAGGTTAAGCGAGTACAACTCCCCACCGATCGCGAAACTGGTCGGATGCGTGGGTTTGCTTTTGTTGATATGGAAGAAGATTCCCAAGAAACAGCAGCAATTGAAGCTCTTGATGGAGCAGAATGGATGGGACGTGACCTCAAAGTGAATAAAGCTAAGCCTCGTGAAGAAGGTGGTGGCGGCGGTGGTAGCCGCGGTGGAGGTAGAAACCGCTACTAAGCTTAATTTTTTTAAGTTAATTAGTAAACTTTAAGCTACTTTGGCGATTATGCTGAGGTAGCTCTATTTTTACGGTTTTCCTCAATAGCTAAAATTCTTTTTTAGGTTATTATCCACTTTAGAGTTGAACGAGCTCCTAAGCAGTCATTTCATACACTATGCAAAACTTCCGTAACTATTACGAAATCTTAAACCTGCCTAAAACTGCGACGGTCGAAGAAATAAAAAAGGGTTATCGTAATTTGGCGCGCAAATATCATCCCGATCTAAATCCTGGTGATAAGGTGGCTGAGGAGCGTTTTAAAGATATTGGGGAAGCCTATGAAGTTTTATCCGATCCCACTAAAAGGCAACAATATGATCAATTTGGGCAGTTTTGGAAACAAGGGGGTTTTCAAGGTGGAAGATCAAAGTATGAAAGCGAAGGAGATTTTGATCGAAATGGCGACGTTGATTTTAGTCAATTTAGTGACTTTCAAGAGTTTGTTGATCAACTTTTAGGTAAGTTTAGAACAAATGACGGGCGTAAGTCTGAGCCAAATTACAACTATAACTATCGCCCATCTACTGCCTCTCCTAGAACTGCAACTCGTCGTGATACCGAAGCATTGCTAAATTTACCCTTAGAGCGTGCCTTCGTTGGTGGAAGAGAAAGAATTAGATTAGAAGACGGGCGATCGCTTGAAGTAAATATGCCCTCTGGGGTGATGACTGGACAACGGATTCGCCTTAAAGGGCAGGGTCCTGCAGGTGGAGATTTATTTCTCAAAATTAGTTTACAGGAGCATCCACTTTTTACTCTGGATGGCTACAATATTCGGTGCCAATTACCTGTATCTCCTAGCGAATCAGTATTAGGCGTTCAAGTTGAGGTGCCTACTCTTAGTGGAACAGTTAAGTTAAATATTCCAGCAGGGGTAAAATCGGGGCAACAACTAAGGTTGGCTGGTAAGGGTTTTCCCAAAGATTCCCGTAGTTTCGGAGATCAGTATGTGGAGGTGCAAATTGTTGTACCGAAGAATCCTAGTGGGAGGGAGCGCGAACTCTACGAGCAATTACTTAAGATCCAATCCTTTGATCCTAGGGAGAATTTATTGAGTAGGTAGATTTATAGTCGAGCAGTTTTCGCATAGTTCTCGCAACTACACTACTTGATATCAATTTAACCTGAGCAAAAGTAATACCAAATCTCTAAGCAAAGGCTACAGATACAGCGTCAAAAGAGAGTATAAATTAGATTGTGTAAATCCTGAAAAGTAGACAGAATAACAATTTACCCAATCAAAAAAGCCATGAATATTCGCAAAGAAGTACTCGATGAACTACTAAAAGAATGCAAAACACCACCCGATTTATTTGGAGAAGGTTGCCTTCTCAAACAATTAACCACAGCCTTGGTGGAGAGAGCATTGGAAGCAGAACTATCAACGCATCTAGGCTACAAGAAGCCAGCAATTCTAATTATGAAACAAGCTATGCAAAAAAGTGTATAAAGGCTAATGTATTTGTAAGCTAAAAGAGTAAAACAGTTGAAAGAGACAAATACTTTTGATGGGATTGTCAGTTTTTTTCGTCAAGTGCTGGAAAGATTGCTAGGCAAACGAACAGGCAGAAATACACGATATGAGATGATCGATGCAGCATTAAGCGCATTCAGTGTATTCTTCACCCAAAACCCGTCATTTCTGTCATATCAAAAGACAATGGTCGAAACAAAGGGGAGAAGCAACGCCCAAAGCTTGTATTGTCATCAACCTCTCTGTGAAATATCCTTGCAGCAGTCCTGCAACTTCATCTTAGTTTATCGTCCTGAATCTCACACAGTCTTATATGAGCATTTACAGGGAATACCTTTACCAAGGTTAGTTCGCCAACGTTGGACAGGTAAAGTACTCGAAACCTATACCTATCGTTATCTTAACCAAGTACCTCTGCGTGATGATGCTGATGCTCTTCTAGTCAACTGGTGCGAACTCACCGTTTCTCGTCCTGACGGCAAAGTTACCTACAAAAATGCTTTTGCGACGAATCACCTGATCACGGAACAAAACTTAGAAGCCCTTGTGGTTGCTGGTCGCACTAGATGGAAGGTCGAGAATGAAAACAATAACACCCTCAGAACTAAGGGTTATAATCTTGAACACAATTTTGGGCATGGCAAGAAATATCTATCCTCGTTTTTAGACTCTTTAAATATCCTGTCTCTCTTATTTCATACCCTGCTCGAATTGCTTGATGACAAGTACCAACTTATTCTTGCTCATTTGCCTACTCGTATATAGTGATCCCTAATGTCAAGACAAAAAACAAGCAAAGTTAAGATAGAAAGCTACATGGTCTAGAGATTCATCCCCGCCTGTTGATTTTCCATAATGAGAATTGCTACAAGAATTCGGCTTTCCGTCGTAAAACTAATACCTATGCTAAATCTCGATAGGCTCTACAAATGACTTTGGATGTTTATTGGTTAGTACACAACTTCGTTCGAGTTCATGCCACAACTAAACTTGTCCCTGCTGGCAAGCTAGGTATTCTCGAAGTTGGTTTGTCTTGATTACAATTATTAAATATTCGATATGTTTTCTAAACATCTCTCTCCTTACATTTTAATCACCCCATTCTACGGAACCAGTGCCCAAAATCTCCCATAAGCTAATTAGTTAATTTATAGGACTAATCCCCACAGAAATTGAGAAATTGTAATACTTGCTTTAGATTTCAATCTAGACTGCTCTCCTAATTCCAACTTTATGGTTACAGTGATTTATAATCCGAGTATTAACTTCAATCCCAATCTATGAATCCTGTTGCCCTGTTAAGTGTTTCCGATAAAACTGGACTAATCGAGTTTGCTCGTACTTTAGTTGAGAAATACCAATTCACCATTATTAGTAGTGGAGGTACTGCTGCGGCTTTGAAGCAGGCACAGATTCCAGTTACCAAAGTTTCTGAATATACAGGCGCACCAGAAATTTTAGGGGGACGAGTTAAAACCTTACATCCAAAGGTGCATGGTGGGATTTTGGCGAGATTAGAAGTCCCAGAAGATTTAGCAGATTTAGCGCAACAACAAATACCTGCGATCGCTCTAGTCGTCGTGAATTTATACCCATTTGCCCAAACTATTGCTAAGGCTGGCGTAACTTTAGAAGAGGCGATCGAGCAAATAGATATTGGTGGACCTACTCTAATTCGGGCAGCAGCTAAAAATCATCAATATGTTTCTGTTCTATCCAATCCTAATCAATACTCTAGCTATCTTCAGGAAATGGCAGAACAAGATGGCAAAACTAGCCTAGAATTCAGGCGATCGCTAGCCCTAGCAGCTTTTCGACATACACAGTCCTACGATTACGCTATCAGCCAATATCTAGCCCAAGGTGCCAATCCTTCTAAATCATTTATCTTAGCTGGGCAAAATCCCCAAATTCTCCGCTATGGCGAAAATCCCCATCAGCCTGCAACTTGGTATCAGCTTGGAGATATTGCCACTGGCTGGTCAAATGCTCAACAAATTCAAGGTAAAGAACTAAGCTACAACAATCTTTTAGACCTTGAAGCTGCTAGAGCCATTATTGCAGAATTTATTGATAGCGAACCCACTGCTGTAATTGTTAAGCATAATAATCCCTGTGGGGTGGCGATCGCTCTAACTTTAGTGGATGCCTATAAAAATGCCTTTAACGCTGATTCAATATCTGCCTTTGGAGGTATTGTCGCCTTTAATCGCCCTGTAGATGCTACTACCGCCTCCGCTTTGACTACTACCTTTTTGGAATGCATCGTTGCCCCTAGCTACGATCCCCAAGCATTAGAAATTCTTAAAGCTAAGCCAAATTTGCGGGTTTTAGAATTATCTAACCTCAGCTACGGAGAAACTAGTACCGCCAAAGTAATTGCAGGTGGAATTTTAGTCCAAACCAGTGATGATGATCCCGTGAATCTTGAAACTTGGGAAGTCGCAACTACACTGAAGCCCACGGGAATAGAAATGGCAGAACTGGTATTTGCGTGGAAGGTTTCTCGTCATGTTAAATCCAACGCTATAGTCATTACTAGCGATCGCACCACCATTGGCATCGGCGCAGGACAAATGAATCGGGTTGGCTCTGCCCAAATTGCCCTAAACCAAGCAGGTATAAAAACTCAAGGCGCAACTTTGGCTAGCGATGGATTTTTCCCCTTTGATGACTCTGTAAAATTAGCAGCAGCAGCAGGGATTAAATTTATAGTTCAACCTGGGGGAAGCTTGCGAGATCAAGACTCGATTAAAGCTGCCAATGAACTTGGCATAATTATGGTCATAACTCATACTCGCCATTTCTTACATTAAAGGTTGATAGATTCCAAGGAAATTGGGACATTAGCAGCCCTATGAGTAATAATAGGATTTAGTTATTTTTATTCGTATAGTTAAATTTACTGTATGAATTTGTATAACTAATATCACACCGCTCCTAATGTCAAAATATTTATTATTCACAGGTAGCAGTTTTTATGTAAATCAACCAATCATTACAAATTATCTAAATGAATAAAGTCAGAGTTTACGAGTTAACACGGGAATTAAGTTTGGAGACAAAAGATATAATTGCCCTTTGCGAACAGTTGAGTATTGCGGTTAAGACTGCAAGTAGCTCAATATCAGAATCAGATGCCGAGAGAATAAGATTAATAGCCCCAGAAAAAAAGTTGACTATTCCAGCTACTTCATCAAAAATAAAAGAATCAACCAATCAGGTATCAAAACAGCAAATTGTTACTGTGAGTAAACCAACTGTAAATCTGATCTCTCCGCCCATGGTGTCATCTCCTACTCAAGACATAAAAAAAGTAGATGCCCTGCAAGAGCCTGTAAAGCCTGCTGTAGTTACTGATTTGGAAAGTCAAAATAATAACCAACAACCTGAACTTATCTCACCAGCAGTCAAGCCTCCAGTTTTTAATCAAGAGCCGATAAAGCCATCTCGTCCTGTATCTGATAGCAGTACTAATGTAGTTAAAACCCCTGCTCTTAAACCAATAGCTGAAGTTAAAATCCCTAAGAGTAGTCCAATTGATGTGATCACTCCAACCAGTCCATCTGTAACCAAAGCTCCAAAACCTCAACAACCGATCGCCGTTATTAAACAACCAAAACCAGTTGCCTCCTCAGCAAATGCTCCTAAGGCGGTGCCTACCACAGTTGCTCATACACCTGTAGCGAATACCATAGTTAGTAAACCTACCCTACCGACAAATTTAGCTCCTAAGCAACCTAAATCAACTCCCAGTCTCAACCAATCTCCTAGCTTGCGATCGCCTGAAGAAGATAAGCCTGTGGTTAAAGCCGTAGTTAAGCCTCGTTTAGACAAACCAACAAAACCTAGTAGTCCAAGTAATATACCACCACGTCCTAGCCAACCAACTCGCCCTTTACCCGTCAAAGACTCAGTATTAATTGAGCGAGGCATCACTGCGCCTAACGACCCCCCTCGTCCCATGCGCACCCCAAATACGCCACCAACCAGATCTCCCGACAGACCCACAGCTCCTTCGGCTCCTCGCAAAGAAACAGATCTAGTGGCGATCGCCCCAATTTCTCCGCCAATTTTACCTGGAAGAGGTACGCCGATCCCCACCAGACTAACAGCAAAACGGGGGAAATCTAAAAAAGAAGACGAAGAACAAGATCTCCTAGAACAAAAAGAAAAAGCAAAACTAAACAGACCCAATAAGCGATTTCTCAAAGTTATCGATGAAGATGACATCATTGACGACTTAGAAAGCACAGATATTACTCAAGTCAGCTTATCCCTAGCCCGTCCTGCCTCACGACCAAAGCAACGTACACTCAAAATCTCTACCCCAGACTCACCCATTGCTGCGGTTAAGATTGTCAAAAGAGGTTCATCCCATCGCGATCGCCGCTCCAACGTTGAAGTAGAACCAGAAAAACCAACAAAAATTACATTACAAGAAAGTATCAGTGTTCAGGAACTTGCTCAACAAATGTCCGTACCTGAAACCGATATTATTCGCACCTTATTTATGAAAGGGGTGATGGCTAACATTAACCAAACCCTAGACATCCCCACCGCTAGCATGGTTGCGACAGAGTTAGGTTATGAAGTCGAAATAACCAGCGTTGATGCTCCTGCCCGTAAAGTTACGGAAATGATTGAGGCGGGTGATCTAGAAAGCCTCCAACGTCGTCCACCTGTAGTCACAATTATGGGACATGTTGACCATGGTAAAACTACCCTCCTCGATTCAATTCGTAAAACAAAAGTTGCCCAAGGCGAAGCAGGCGGGATTACTCAGCATATTGGCGCCTATCACGTTGATGTTGAGCATAACGGTAACAAGCAACAAATTGTCTTCCTAGATACTCCTGGTCACCAAGCGTTTACGGCAATGCGAGCCAGAGGAGCTAGAGTTACTGATGTGGCAATTCTAGTGGTTGCGGCAGATGATGGCGTTCAACCTCAAACCATTGAGGCAATTAGTCATGCCCGTGCAGCAAAAGTGCCAATTATTGTCGCTATCAATAAAGTCGATAAACTGGAAGCACAGCCTGATCGCATTCGCCAAGAGTTAACTGAGTATGGCTTAGTTGATGAAGCATGGGGTGGAGATACAATTATGGTTCCTGTCAGTGCCTTGAAGGGTGAAAATCTGGATGGACTCCTAGAAATGATTCTGCTTGTGTCTGAAGTTGAAGACTTGCAGGCAAATCCCGATCGCTCTGCCCGTGGTACCGTAATTGAGGCGCACCTTGATAAAGCCCGAGGAGCTGTGGCAACCTTACTTATTCAAAATGGAACTTTGCGAGTAGGAGATATCCTAGTGGCAGGATCTTCCTTTGGTAAGGTTAGAGCAATGATTGACGATCGCTTGCGTCCAGTTAAGATTGCATCTCCTTCTTTTGCTGTAGAAGTTTTAGGATTAAGTGATGTGCCAGCCGCAGGTGATGAATTTGAAGTTTACACCGATGAGAAGTTGGCAAGAGCGATCGCTAATGATCGATCTATGGAACAACGTCATTCCCGTCTCCAAACCGCAATGGCATCGCGCCGAGTTACATTGGGAACAGTTTCAGCGAAGGCTCAAGAAGGTGAACTTAAAGAACTTAATCTCATTCTTAAAGGTGATGTCCAAGGTTCTCTCGAAGCAATTTTAGGCTCCCTAGAACAACTACCTCAAAGCGAAGTTCAAGTGCGAGTTCTGCTGTCGGCAGTGGGAGAAATCACCGAAAATGACGTAGAACTAGCCGCCGCCAGTGATGCCATCATTATTGGATTCAATACCTCAATGGCTCCAGGTGCTAGACAAGCTTCCGATACTATGGGTGTAGATGTGCGTGACTACAGCATTATTTATAAGCTCTTGGAAGATATTCAAGACGCAATGGAAGGATTATTAGAGCCAGAATTAATCGAAGAGCATTTAGGGATTGCTGAAGTCAGAGCCACATTCCAGATTGGACGCGGTGCAGTCGCAGGTTGTTATGTGCAGTCTGGTAAGCTCATGCGTAATTGTCGAATTCGAGTCAAGCGGCGCGGAGATTTAGTCCATGAAGCTCCTCTTGATTCCTTAAAAAGGATGAAAGATGATGTTAAAGAAGTCGCAGCAGGTTTTGAATGCGGTATTGCTTTACCAAAATTCCAGGAATGGGAAGAAGGAGATTCGATTGAAGCATTCCGAATGATTACCAAGCGCCGAACTTTGGCAATGACTTAGAATCAATTAAAAGTGACAAAGTAAAGTTGCAGCTAGTTGCGAGTAAACATATCATAACCAGAAATACCAAAAGACGAAAAGCGAGAATCTCGTTCTGCGTTCATTCTGGTGTTGAATTTCCTCGAAACCTGCTGTAACAATTCCTAAAAACATAACAACTCCTAGCCTTGGGATCGCGATTATGTTCACCCATCTATACTTTTGGCTCGGACTAAATCGATTAGAGGGAGAAGTCTAAAGTAAACTGCTAGTTACTAAAAAAATATTCTTGGCTAGTCATTTTGCCAAGGGAGAAACTCTGTCAAATTTAATTACACACTTCCCTTCAGATTTTTGTTAACCATAACTTAAACAAAGCTTATCTAAAGTTTATTTAGAGTCTTCTCATTATATTTATAAGATTATCTAGTAAATATATATAGATTTATAGCAATAGACTATGTCAATATTTTTAAACAAGGTTGGTAGTGCTACTAGCACAACTGCCTCAGAAATTCCTGCTTTTGATCCTGCTAGCAAAAGACTATATGTTGTTGCTGCGAGTAAGGTTGACGTTTACTCCGTCAGTAACAAGGGAGAGCTAGTTAATGTTGGCGAACTAACACCAGGCTTTTCTAGTGCGGCTGGAACTGTGATCGCTCCAAATAGCGTAGCCGTCAAAAATGGCTTAGTTGCAGTTGCCTACGACGTTCGCAATACTACACCTCCCAACACCATTCAAAAGGGACGAGTTAGCTTCTTTAGGGCTGCTGATGGTGTATTTCTGAACTCTGTTGAAGTTGGCTTCTTGCCAGATATGCTTACCTTTACCCCAGATGGGACTAAGGTTTTGGTTGCCAATGAAGGCGAACCTAATGAAGATTATTCCAATGATCCTGTAGGATCGGTCAGCGTCATCACAGTTAATAGTGTTGATTTAGCAGGTGGCACGGTCAACGCTACTGTCCAAGAGGCTGGCTTCACTAGCTTCAACGCTCAAATCAATCAACTTAAAACCGACGGCGTGAGACTGATTGGTCCCACTGGCACAACAGTTGCCCAAGATGTTGAGCCTGAGTATATTGCCGTTTCTGCTGATGGTTTGACTGCTGCTGTGACATTGCAAGAAAATAATGCGATCGCCTTTCTAGATATAGCTACAGCTACAATCACTAGTATTAAGCCTTTAGGATTGAAAGACTTTAGCCTCACTGGCAATGGATTAGATGCTAGCGATCGCGATGTAAATGGTACATCAGGCGGCGGCGGTAAAATCAATATTATCAACCAGCCTGTATTTGGTGCATATCAGCCTGATGCAATTTCTAGCTTTGTTTCTGGTGGTCAGACCTTCTACGTAATCGCCAATGAAGGTGATGCTCGCGTACGTCCGAATGCTGATGGCATAATTACTGGGCAAGATGAAGGCGGTATCTTTAACGAAGAAGTTCGCGTTGGTAGTAGCAGCTATGTCCTCGATCCGACTATCTTCCCTAATGCTGCGGATCTGAAGCTCAATCAAAATCTTGGTCGTCTCACAGTTAGTAATAAATCAGGCGATATTGATGGTGACGGTGACTTTGATCAAATTGTCGCCTTTGGTGGTCGTTCATTCTCAATTTTGGATGCGAGCGGCAATATCGTATTTGATAGTGGCGATCAGATAGAGAAACTCACTGCACAATTTGCTCCTACCCTATTCAACGGGGATGGTACAACCAGTGGATTTGATAGCCGTAGCGATAACAAGGGACCAGAGCCTGAAGGCGTTGTTACAGGCGTGATTAATGGTCGCACCTATGCATTTGTGGGACTAGAACGTGTTGGCGATGTGATTGTTTATGATGTAACCACACCCACTGCACCCACCTTCGTTCAGTACATTAACACTCCAGAAGATTCTCGTGTTGAAGGTTTGACCTTTGTGTCAGCTACTGACAGCCCGACTGGTAATCCTTTGTTGATTACTGCTGCTGAAGGGAGTAACACGGTTGGGGTCTTTAATGTACAAACTAACTTCTCTTTACAACTTCTGCATGGTGCTGATTTTGAGGCGGGTGTTTCTGACCTTGATAATATCCTTGGCTTCTCGGCGATCGTCAACAAGTTTAAGAATGCTTCCGACTTGCCTTCTAACGTTGTCGCGAATACACTAATTCTCTCGGCTGGCGATAACTACATCCCTGGAGCATTTTTCAATGCCTCTAGCGATGCAAGGCTAAACGGAGTTGGTGGGTTAGGTACTAGCGGCGCACCAGTGCTTGGACGTGGTGACATTGGCATTCTCAATGCAATCGGCGTTCAGGCTTCAGCATTAGGAAATCACGAATTTGACTTGGGTATTAACCAAGTTGCCAGCATTATTCGGACTGGCGGCGGCAACCCCGGCACTGCATTCCCTTACCTTAGCTCTAACTTAGACTTTTCACCAGAAGTTACCGCAGGTAATCTGAGAGCTACCGATTTCTCTACCGACCCAGTTGCTGAAGCAAGCACTATCAAGGGCAAGATTGCTGAGAGTACAGTCATTACTGTTGCAGGTATTGATGGAGTACTAGGAACTACCGATGACCAAAAGATTGGTATTGTCGGTGCAACTACTCCTACTTTGCCAACGATTAGCTCTAGTGGCGCAACTATCGTTACCCCTGGCAATCCCAATGATTTTGCGGCTCTGGCTGCTGAGATTCAAAAGAGTGTTGATCTGCTGACTGCACAAGGTATCAATAAGGTCATCCTGCTGTCTCACTTCCAACAGTTTGCGATCGAGAGTGAAGAAGTTGCTCCTCGCCTGAAAGATGTCGATATTGTGATTGGTGGCGGCTCTAATACCCGTCTACTTGATGACAATGATGTACTCCGTGCAGGTGACACCGATCAAGGTGACTTCCCAACCTTGAGATTTGGCACCGATGGCAAGCCAATTTTGGTGGTCAATACCGATGGTAATTACAAGTACGTTGGACGCTTGGTTACTGAGTTTGATAATCAAGGCGTATTGCTAGTCGATAAGCTTAATTCGACCATTAACGGAGCCTATGCGACTGATGCGGCAGGTGTAAATCGCGTCTTTGGTGAGACAGTCATTGCTCGTGAAAAGGCTAATGCTGATGTTGTGGCGATCGTTGATGGTATTAGCGAGGTAATCGCTTCTAAAGACAACGTGATTCTTGGTAAAACCAGCGTATTCCTGAATGGAACTCGCGGTGATGTCCGTACTCAAGAGACTAATTTAGGTAACTTGACAGCTGACGCTAACCTTGCCCTAGCCAGACAGATTGACCCGACTGTTACTATTTCCATCAAGAATGGTGGCGGTATTCGTGACAATATCGGAGCCTTGGCAGTTCCTACTGGAGCAACTGGTATAGAAGATGTCATCACTCTTCCTCCTCAGCCAAATCCCCTAGCTCCAAATAAGCAAGAAGGCGATATTTCCCAGTTGGATTTAGAAAACTCTCTACGATTCAATAATGGATTGTCCTTGATTACCCTCACAGCTCAGCAGCTCCTCTGGGTGATTGAACATGCTGTTGCTGGTACTCGTTCTGGAGCAACTCCTGGTCAGTTCCCACAGATTAGCGGTTTGTCCTTCAGCTTTGACCCAACTAAGCAAGCGATCGCCTTTGATACGGCAACTGGTGTAATTACTCAAGAAGGAGAGCGCATTCAAAACCTAGTGGTTCTCAATGAAGATGGCTCACTACTTGATACTGTTGTCAAAGATGGTGTACTTGTTGGCGACGCAAATCGCACCTTCCGTACTGTCACACTCAACTTCCTAGCAGGTACTACGGCACAGACTAGCGCTAATGCTCTTGGCGGCGATCGCTATCCTTTCCCCGTATTTATCAACGAAAATGCTGAACGAGCTAATCGTGTTGATCTACGTGGTGAGACTGTCGATGTTAACCTTAATGGTCAGATTGATACAGCTCTAGATCTACCTGCTGGCAAGTTTACTTTTGCACCAACTGGATCAGAGCAGGATGCTCTAGCTGAATTTCTAGGCGATCGCTTTGATGTAGTGCCGTTTAATGCTGCTGAAGTTAAACCACTTCAAGATACTCGCATCCAGAACCTCAGCGTTCGTCAAGATGCTGTGCAGCAGTTAGTTGAAGGTGTCCCAACTTTGACTCCAGTCGGTACTTCTGGCAATGATGATATTTTCGCAGTTGCGAATACTCCTTTTAGTGGTAGGAACAACATCATCTTTACAGGCTTAGGTAATGACACCATTGACTTAGGTACTGTTGCAGGTTCCACGATCGCTGGTAATAACCGCATTGATGCTGGCAGTGGCAAAGATATAATTTTTGTTAATAAGAATGATCGCCTATTTGGTGGTGTTGGAGATGATACCTTTGAAGCCTCTGATAGCCAAGGTGGTAATCGTATGTCTGGTGGAGCGGGTGATGATACCTTCTTCCTTGGATTTGGCGATCGCGCCCTTGGTGGTGATGGTGACGATAAGTTCTTCGTTGGTACTGGAGGCAATAACCTAATCTCAGGTGGCGCTGGTGCTGATCAGTTCTGGATCTTTGGTGGTGAAGCTCCGTCTACCAAAAACACCGTTCTTGACTTCACGGTTGGAACTGATGTAATTGGCTTGATCGGTTCAGGAGCAACCTTCGCTCAGTTAACCCGCACTGGTAATGATATCTCCCTAGTCGGTAAAGTGCTGGCTACTTTAACTGGAATTGACACTACAAGCTTGACTGCATCAAGTTTCGCATTCGTTTAGTGGTGAAATATATACTGCTCCCAAGTTTATATCTAGGACTTTGAGCGGTTTATGAATATGGCAAACCCATTCCTGACTTATCTTTTAGATAGTTTTTATTGGGTTTGTCTTTTTGAATATTAGGGATTGCGATAAATTCGCACTATTAACTCGGTCTTTTAACTCGATCTTTTAACTATAAGAGGAATAAGTAAATGGCAATAATTGAAGGAACTGCAAATAATGATGATTTGTTCATTACCAATGGTGTTAGTGGCGATACTATCCTAGGACTTGGTGGAAACGATCGCCTTGATGCTGGTTTTGGAGCAGGGGCAAACATCCTTAGAGGCGGTACCGATAACGATCAGTTATTTGCATTTTTTAACGATCAACTCTTTGGAGAAGCTGGGAACGATGAGTTATCGGCAACTGATGGCAAAGGGGGAAATACACTTTCGGGGGGTGACGATAATGATCGGATTTTTGCTTCCTTTAATGACAGCATATTTGGTGATAGGGGAGAAGATGAGATTTTTGGAGGACTAGGTGGTAACACGATCGCTGGTGGATTAGGTAAAGATATATTTTGGCTTGCCAATGTTGATGTGCCAAACAATCCCAATACGATTACCGACTTTAACCCAGTCAGTGACGCATTTCGCATAGATTTGGCAGGCGTAACTAAAATTTCTGACTTGGCGATCGCCCAAAGTGGAGCAGATTCCACTATTAGCTTTAACGACAAAACTTTAGCGATCGTTAAAAATACTTTAATTGCCAACCTCAATCCAACCAATATTTTATTTGAAGGTAAAAACGCTACCGTAAACCTCGCACCTGTAATTACTGCCACAACATTTATAATTGATGAAAATTCTAAAGTTGGCACAGTAGTAGGTAAAGTTTCAGCTACTGACCCTAATGTCGGGGATTTATTAACGTTTAGCATTACTGTCGGTAACAACGATCTAAATGCCAATGGGAAGTCTCCATTCGCAATTAACGCCGCCACAGGTGAAATTACAGTTAATGATAGTGATGATTTAGATTTTGAGCGCAATTCCAGTATTGGGATCAGAATTAAAGCTAGTGATTTAGAAGAATTATCTAGTGAAGCTCAAATTACAGTTAGCCTCAATGACCTATCTGAATCTTCACCTACTTCAAGCAAAGTAACTAGCTTCGATTTTACTAATCTACCAAAATTAGGAACCACTTCCAAAGGTCAAGATATTCTCCTTGGTGGCTTCTCTGGACTTTCATTTCAGGGAACTAATGCTACCAACGGCAATTTGAGATTTATTACTATTACCGATCGCGGTCCGAATGGTGATCCTACAGGCGCAAACCGTCCTTTCTTCTTGCCCGACTTTCAACCAGAAATCGTCGCCTTTGAACTTAACCGCACCACGGGCAAGATCGTTATTGGTAAGCGCACGGGCTTATTCAGAGCCGATGGTACAACCAAGCTTACGGGCTTACCCAACTTGCAAGCAGGAGCCAATGGTACTGCATTCACAGACGAAATTGGTGTTGATTTAGATGGAAAAGTTTTAACTAATGATGTTCTTGGCATCGACTCTGAAGGAATCGTTGTTGATGATAATGGCAATTATTGGGTCGTAGATGAGTACCGTCCCGCAATTTATCAATTTGATGTCAATGGTAAATTATTAGATCGTTTCGTACCTGAAGGAACTGCTGCATCTCCTGCTGGCACTGCTAATGATTTCCCCTCTGGTACTTTTGGTAAAGAAGTTCTTCCAGCAGTATATGCCCAACGTCGAGCCAATCGGGGATTTGAAGCCGTCGCTCTAGAAGGAAATAAACTTTACGCCTTTATTCAAAGTGCGATCGATAATCCTGACTCCGCTGGTGATACGACATCACGAAACTCTCGCAATTTGAGAATTCTGGAATTTGATGTTGTGACTCAGAAGGTCACGGGCGAATATCTTTATATCCTCGACAATATTACTGGCAGTGGCAATTTCCGAACCGATAAAATTGGTGATGCCGTTTCCCTTGGTAATGGCAAATTTGCAGTAGTTGAACGAGATGACTTATCGACCGTTGATTCCAATAAATTGATTTATCAGATTGATTTAAAAGATGCAACAAATATCAATAACTCAGCCAGCTTAAGTCTCCCCTCAGGGAAGACCATTGAGCAGCTTTCTCCTTCAGAACTGATTGCAGCTAACATCAAACCTGTTAGTAAGAATCTAATTGCCAATGCTTCAAAGTCTGGCTATACAGGAGTAGAAAAACTTGAGGGACTTGCTCTGGTTGCGCCTAACACCCTTGCACTGATTAACGATAATGACTTTAATGTAGTTACTACCGTTCCAGAAAAATTAGGGATTTTAGAATTGGGTGCTTCGCTTCCTGTGAGCTTGAATTTTAGGAAGAATGATGCGGATACCTTTGCCATTTCGGGAGGAACAACAGCCAAACCTTCTACATCTTTTACGGTGAAGAATAATGGGGCAAATCAGGTAAGTGAACTGGGGCTATTTATCGTAGATGATGCGGCTGGAATCATTGATGGAATTGCTCTTAATCAATCTGGTTATGCTGAAAAAGCATTGGAAAGGTCGAAGGTAATTTTTTCGGCGATCGCTAATAATCCCGATGCATTCTCCGCCAATGGGCTAAATCGGCTATTAGAGTTTGACAATAACGCCAAGTTCCGTTTTTATACTATTAATGATAAAACGGCAACTACTGATTCCATTTTGCAATCTAAATCCTTTGATAAAGTTACATTCTCTTCCACTACTAGTCTTAACTTTAATACCTTGGGCACTAACAGTTTTAGTATTAATTTCAATAACTTAGAAATTAATATTCAAGGTGGTAACGATGATTTATTGCTGGGTACTAACTCACAGGGGAATAAGCAGGGGGAATTGATTGATTTAAGGGATGTAAATACTGCTCTATTTCCGAAGGTTCAGGCTGATTTTACTGTCAATCGAGAAGCTGCATTTGATAATTTTGTTGGTTTCTATAAAGTTGAAAATGCCATTGGCGATATTAAGAAAGCTGATGGCACTATTGTTAAAGTTGGGGAATCTGGTTATACCCAAGCTGCCGTTCAAAGCAGAGTTTCGGGGATTGATTTGAGTGTCAGCAATCAGGGCACCCAAACTAGTTCGGGAGTTTTTGCTGCTGGCTCAATTTTTGCTCCGTTTATTATTATTGATGGCAGACCCGATGCGATCTTGGATAGCAATCCCAGTAATAATCCTGATGTATTTTTCTCCTACTTGGGTGCCAACTCTGATGGAGTTGATCATGTGCGCTTGCTGGGTAATAATACCTTTGGATTTGAAGATCTAAGGGGTGGCGGGGATTTTGACTATAATGACGTTATTGTTAAGATTAAGCTTACTCCAATTGCTTAACCTGATTGACTGATAAAAGTCTAAGAGCCTATTTAGGAATGAAAAATAAATAAGATAGGCTATCTTATTTTGCCTATCTTAAGGGGTGGTTTTTCACAATAACCATAATGGGAACTGGTGTCGTAGGATGTGAGGTAGAAAGTATCTCTATGAAAGAAGTACACGAATTTAGGTTGCTTCTAAAATCATCCAATTATTTTGATAAAAAAGCTGGAGATGTTGTTTTTGTATTTAACAATCCTGTAAAACTCTTTTCGCCTATAAAGCTGTAATCTTTGCTATATATAGATTACAGCATCGCGCTCTACCGCACTAGTGCCACAAATTACGATCAAACCTACCACAGATAAAGAGATGAAAACTAATATGGCATACCTTACCATGCGACCTTGTTTTGTGGCGGGTTTGGAACTAAAGTTCTGTAAATAAGTGAGTTTCTAAAAAATCAAAACCTAGAGCTTAGAATCATCATTCAAGCTAAACAAAAAAGGCACACTGCTCTTATTATCCCCGCCAATTACCAACACCTTGGGCATTTGCGCTCCACCAGATCGCCAAGCTTCGATCGCTTCTTTTTGTAATACTAGTTCTCCACCTTGGGCTTTTAAGGTTTCAGCTAATAATCTTTGAGCTTCGGCTCGACCTTTAGCGCGGTTAACATCTGCTTCTGCTTCTTGCGATGCTTCTTGGGCAATATAAACCGCCCGTTGTGCCCGTTGTTCCGCAATTTGTTTTTCTTCTACAGCTTTAGCAAACTCAGGTGAAAAATTTAAATCTACAACGCTGGTATCCAAAATGATGATCCCATATTTTTCTAAACGCTCACTTAATGCCGCATCAAAGTCGGTTTTCAATTCAGAGCGACGCGTAATTGATTCTTCTACGGTTCTGCGAGCAGCCGCAATTTTGAACGACTCTTGGGTTTGAGGCGCAATAATTTTAGAAACAATATTTTGTAAACTTCCTTGTTTTCTCCGAATCTCTACAACCTGAAGGGGATCAAGGCGGAAGTTAATAGCGAAGCTTGCTGTTAAACCCTGTAAATCCTTAGTGGAACTTTGGGCGGGAACTTCAAACTTTTGTACCGTTAAATCATAAATATCTACTTTAGAAATGCCTGGAGCTCTAAGGTGAATTCCTTCTAGTAAAGCTCCATCTTGGGCGGAACCTAAAACACTCATGACACCAGCTTCACCTGGATTAATAATCACAAAAGAATTAAGACTGATAATTGCGAGTAAGGTTATAACTATGGCGGCGATCGCTGTTTGTAATCCTTCTGAATTCTTGTTTTGAAACACTTGTTTTGCCTATTTTGTCTACATGATCAATTATAAGAGGGAACCTGCACTTAAAAACCCTTGGAAGCTCTATCCTAGATTTTTAGCTAAATTGCGACCCTATCCTGAGTTAAGATGCTGATGGCAAAATGCCTTTGATTAAAAATCTAAAACTTAAGGTTGAGTCTATGAAAATTGCTGTTTTCAGTGCCAAAAGTTATGATCGCCAATTTTTAGAGTTTGCAAACCGTGATTATGGGCATGAATTAGTATTTTTTTCACCTAATCTAACTCTTGAGACCGCAAAGTTAGCCATGGGATTTCTGGGAATATGTGTATTTGTGAATGACACCCTAGATGCTGAGACCTTAAAAGCGATCGCCTCTGATACATCTGGGAATCCATCTGAGAATATATCTGGGAATGAAACTAAATTAATTGCTCTGCGCTGTGCAGGATTTAATAATGTTGATCTAGTCGTGGCAAAACATCTAGGTATGACTGTAGTGCGAGTTCCCGCTTATTCTCCCTACGCCGTGGCAGAACACACAGTGGGATTGATTTTGACCTTGAATCGTAAATTTCATCGAGCTTATGCCAGGGTGCGGGAGGGCAATTTTTCCTTAGATGGTTTACTGGGCTTTGATCTACACGATCGCACCGTTGGTATCATTGGTACGGGTAGGATTGGCATGATCACGGCTCAGATTTTTGCATGGTTTTGGTTGTCATATTTTGGCTTACGATAAATACCCAAACCCTGATTGTAAGGCGATCGCTAGTTATGTCAGCCTTTCCGAACTTTTTAATCAGTCAGATATTATTTCTCTGCATTGTCCCCTCACCCTAGACACCCATCATTTAATTAATTCCGAAGCGATCGCTCAGATGAAATCAGGAGTAATGCTGATTAACACCAGTCGGGGGGCTTTGATCGATACTAAGGCAGTAATTAAAGGCTTAAAATCTGGAAAAGTTGGTTATCTGGGGCTGGATGTTTATCTCTCATCCGCAAGAAGACCCTCGGTTTACCGATGGGATACTTCGGCTACGCTCAGTAACAGAATTGAGGTCACTATCTGACTGATTTAGCTATATGATACAATCGCCAAGG
>Ga0209591_10001524_pt1 | contig 28556 bp, 25 predicted proteins | sample MAT01_FD_187207 | JGI IMG/M metagenome (GOLD analysis project Ga0209591, IMG submission 187207) | Freshwater microbial communities from Lake Fryxell liftoff mats and glacier meltwater in Antarctica - MAT-01 (SPAdes) (version 2) | ecosystem: Environmental > Aquatic > Freshwater > Ice > Liftoff... | reverse complement strand
GCCGGTGACGGTAAAGATCGACCTCACACCTCCAGTGATCGTTCCCACCCTCACCGGCACGCTCGTGGCCAACGGCTGGTACACGGGCAATGTCACCGTCTCCTGGACCATGACGGATCCGGAATCCGGCATCGCCACCTCCACCGGTTGCGCCTCGCAAAGCTTGACCACCGGCACGACGCTGACCTGCACGGCGACCAACGGGGCCGGACTCACCACCGCAGCACCGGTGACGGTGAAGATCGACAAGTCCGGGCCCACCATCGCGGGCATGCCGGGCGCGGCATGCAGCCTTTGGCCGCCTAACCACAAGCTGGTTCAGGTGGCCACCATGAGCGCGTCGGATGTGGGATCGGGGATTGCACCGGGCACCTTCACGGTCGCCGGCACCAGCAATGAGCCCGCAAGTCCGGGTGAACTCGATATCGTCATCACCGCCAACGGTGCAGGCGGATTCGTGGTGCAACTTCGCGCTGAGCGTTTGGGAACCGGCACCGGCAGGACTTACACCCTCACCGCAACCGTCAAGGACTTGGCCGGTAACACGGTCACCCTAACCTCATCCTGCCGCGTGCCCCACGATCAGGGCCAGTAAGGGTTAGTGACCGATGGGGGATGCGCGGGACACCGGTTCGGCGCATCCTCCGTAAATGTGGAGGGAACGTCACGGGCGACTACATGGTCGTCGCGTCGCCATCGGCGGCAAGGGAGTCCAGGAGTCGACGGTAAGGACTCGTTCGGCTTCCGCGTCCTGGGCCTAGTGCCAGCACTTTCGTTCGCCCCAGTCGTCCTCACCAGTGGCTCGGCACAGCAGTAGAGCAAGGGAAACGAGACTACGATGCTTATGAATACCAAACACGGCCAGATTGCGGCGCTAGTCGCGCTTCTTGCCATCGCTCAGTCCGCCAGCATGAACGGCCAAACGGTCGCGGCGGGCCCAGGACCCGGGCAACCGCCGTCGATCTTCGTCGAGCGGGGCGATCCACAAACGGCTATTGCATACTACCGGAGGATAGGAGCCAAGATCCAACTTCCGCTGGTCGACAGCACGGGTCCCCTGGCGTCGGCCGACATGAATATGTTGCTTCGATACCTCGGCTTTGTAGGGTTGTCTGCCAAGGATTTCGAAACACTGGATTCGAAGACGCTCATGCCGAGCACCGATGGGGCTCTGGCCGCGCTCGCCAGCCGGGTGGAGAATCCGATTCTATTCAAGAAGAACTTCACCCCGCTCAACACGTATGCGGGGCTCAATATCCTGGTTACGAGATTCTTTGCGCCGAAAATCGTCAACTACATCAATCAGACAAATCCTGCTTTGCCGCCAGATAAGCCATTTGCTCCTGGTTGGCGCAAGCTCGTTATACTCAAAAGCCGCAATGGATCCCTCGCGGATCAGGCGGGCATCGAGAGCGCGAGTATTCTGTTTAACTACATTAAGGCCGATATCTCAGCAGACCCATTTGCCGGCAATCTCTCCAGCAACAATCAAGTGATCCTCGTGCCAAAGGCCGCCAAGTTTCTGCAGGACAAGAGTCAGGATGCGGCATTCTTTGCGGTCTTTCTGACGGGCCCTGCTTACAAACTCGGCCTTGCCCTCGAGAGCGTGGCTTTCGACCTTCCCGGCGCGCAAAAATACTTTATCCCGACCGCTTGCGCGCAGTGCCACGGACATGACGGATTCGGAGATGACGGACCCTACCCTTCGAATTTGGTGTTTCCCAAAGCCAGGCTGAACTACCTGGATACGGACCAATGGCATGATGCGAAGGCCCTGGACTTTCCAGAACTGAAGCAGAGCCCGAATGCGGTACTCTTTGACGGAGGAACGTCCGTCGGGGCAAATGCTTACCGGCTGGCCATGGGAGTGTTCGTTCGAGGGAATGTCATGATTCGAGGGCAAAACGCCACGGTGAATACCACTGATTTCAAGATTAGGGCCGTTGAACAATGGAAGCGGCTGCACGGCCAAGTGGAGCCGATACCGATTGAGCGCCGCATTCTGAATGTAAGCGGCGTGATGTGGGATCGGACGAAAAGTGAGGAAATGGAGCTTCTCGGGCTATTGAACCGGTATTGTTTTCGCTGCCATAGTACCGTGCGTTTCAACGTGTTTGACAAAGCTTCCGTCCTGGCCGTGAAAAGTAGCATTGAGCCCCGTCTCAAGGCCAACTCCTCCAGCGCCTATCACATGCCGCAGGGGCGAGTCTTACCTCAAAACGATCTGGACCGGATAGTTGCACTCGTGCGCAAACTCTAGCAGGCTGCTGAAAAACTATTTTAGGGCTCGCCAGGAGAGCAAATCAGGGTTTGTCAGCCGATGGTGTCCAGCCGATGGGTGGCGGTAGGGACGATCATCGCTGACGGCCCCCCGCACAGATCCGTACGAGCGGCACTACCGCATACGGCTCCTACCTTGGATAGTGGCGTCAAAGCGGAGGCTCGGATAAGGATGTAGGATCCGTGGGCCAGGCAACCAACGCGCGAACCATCGCGCCAGCCACGATTCGGGCAGCCTTCTCCGTTGGCTCCGGCGTCGGAGAGTCCGTCGCCAGTGTTGTTGGACTGTTCGAAGAGCGGCTCTGGCAGGCCATCCTCGAAGAGTAACCGGTTATAACCCAGGCGCCGTTCATTTATCTAGAAATAGCCATACGCTAACCAGCCGCCATCGACGTACAGCGAGTGCCCGGTGATGAAGCTGGCCTGATCGCTCAGCAAGAAGGCCACCGCATCGGCTACGTCCGCTGGCTTAGCCAACCGCCCGAGAGGAATGCGCGCCTTGATTTGTGCTTCATTCACGTTGCCGGCGGCGATGTTACGTTGGGTCATCTCGGTGGCGACATAGGCGGGGCCGACGGCATTCACGCGAATTCCCTTCTCCGCCCATTCAATGGCCAGCACCTTGGTGAGCATCGCCACACCGGCCTTGGCGCAGCAGTAGGCCGCACGCCGCGGAAATGCCGCCTCGGCGTTGGTGCTGGTGATGAAGACGATCTTCCCGCCAGCGGCCATTTGTTGTGCGCAGGCTTGGGCCAAGTAGAAAGCGCCGTTCAACTGCACGTCCACCATGCGCGCCCAATCGCCCGGTGGCAAGGTGAGGCTATCGTGCGGCTGACTAATTCCGGCGCAATTCACCATGCCGTCCAGCCGGCCGAAGCGAGCTATGGCCGCCTGCGCGACGGCCGCGCATTGGTCCGGCTGAGTAATGTCGCAGGCTACGCCGAGTTGATAGTCGGTGGCGGGCGCTACGTTGAGGTCCGCAATCACGACGCGCGCGCCCTGCCCTAGAAGCCGCACGACTACCTCCGCTCCGATACCACTGGCACCGCCGGAGACGACAATCACCTGATCTTGCATGTTTCGATACTATCGAAGGGAATGATCGAGCACAAAAGCCCCCTCCACCGGATGACGCAAACCACGCCAACTTGCTTGTGGAACGACTCGGCCGCGCTCGAAGAGTTGCAATACGCGATGGAGCACGGCGCAGTGGGCGCGACGTGCAATCCCGTCATTGTGCTGGACGTGTTGAAGCAGGAGATGCCGCTGTGGAAGGGCCGCATCCAAGCGCTGATTGCCGGCCATCCCACGGCCTCCGAACGCGAGATCGCCTGGGCGCTGGTGGAAGAGATCTCGGCCACGCGCGCGAAACTGCTGGAGCCCATCTTTCGCCAGCAAAACGGCCGCAATGGGCGCCTCTCCATCCAAACGGACCCGATCCTTTACCGCAACACCGCCGCGCTGATTGCCCAGGCCACGCGCTTCAGCCAACTGGCGCCAAACATGGTCGTGAAAGTGCCGGTGACAAGTGCGGGCTTGGCGGCTTTTGAAGAACTCACTTACCGCGGCATCAGCCTGAACGCCACGGTGTCGTTCACGCTGCCCCAAAGCGTCGCCGTGGCGGAAGCCGTCGAACGCGGGCTTGCGCGGCGCGAACGCGAAGGGCTAGAAATCGGCACTATGGGCCCCGTCTGCACCATCATGGTGGGCCGGCTGGATGATTGGCTGAAATTGGAAGCCGAAAAGCAGAACCGCACCGTGGACCCCGGCTACCTCGATTGGGCCGGCGTCGCAGTGTTCAAGAAGACCTACCGGATTTATCAGCAACGCGGTTACCGCATTCGGCTCCTGGCCGCCGCCTACCGCAATCATCTGCACTGGAGCGAGTTCATCGGCGGCCACGTCGTCGTCTCGCCACCATCCAAATGGCAGAGGCGTTTCAACGCGAGCCAAGTGACAGTCGAAGACCGCATCGACCGCCCAGTGGACCCGAAGATTCTGGCCGCGCTGAACCAGTTTCCGGACTTTGTGAAAGCCAACACCGAATTTGGACTTACGCCCGAGGAGTTTGACACTTACGGACCTACCGTCCGCACCCTGCGCCAGTTCATCGAAGCGGCGCACGACCTCGAAGCGCAAATTCGAGAAGTGATGCTGCCCAATCCGGACCTCGGCGACGTTCGTCGCTAACGAATCCCTTCCAACTGGCGCTTCAAGTAAGCCAGTAACTCGCCCGGCATCGAAAATGCCGGCGCGACAATCCGCAACACGCCGGCCGGCGTAAACTGTGCCTGAGGCGTCTGTTTCACATACTCCATCAGGCGCATGGGATCAATCGAGGCCCGCTCATGTAACTTGATGTTGAAGAAACCATGCCGCCGGTCCACCGCCTCCACGCCGATCCGCTGTGCTAGCGCCTTCAATAACGCAAACTCCACTAGAGTGGTCAAGCCGGGCGGCGTCGGCCCGTAGCGATCGGCCAATTCGGAGATCAGTTTTTCCCCCAACGCCGGGTCCTTCACATCGGCAATCTTCTTGTAAGCCCTCAGCCGCTGATTCTCGTCCGAAATGTAATCTGCCGGAATCCGCACATCGATTCCCAGGTTTAAAGTGGAATGGATTTCGAGCGGCACTTCTTCGCCCTTCAATTCCTGCACGCTCTCTTCGAGCAGTCGTAAATAGGTATCAAAGCCCACGGCGGCTATCTGCCCGTGTTGTTCGCCGCCGAGTAAGTTGCCAGCGCCTCGCAGTTCCAGGTCAAGCGCGGCAATCTTAAAGCCCGCACCCAAGTCGCTGAATTCTTTCAGCGCCGCTAGCCGCTTGCGGGCCACCTCGGTGAGTTCGGTATCGGCGGGCACGAGTAAGTGCGCATAAGCCCGCCGATTCGATCGGCCGACGCGGCCGCGTAACTGGTAGAGCTCAGAAAGTCCATAGCGCTCGGCGTTTTCGATAAAGATCGTATTCGCCAGCGGAATATCTAAACCATTCTCCGCAATGGTGGTACACACGAACACGTCATACTCGTGTTTCATGAAACCCAGCAGCACGCGCTCCAGTTCGGCGTCGCCCATCTGGCCGTGCCCCACGCCAATCCTCGCATTGGGGAGTAACTCTTGAATGGAGGCCGCCCGCATAAAAATGGTATCCACGCGATTGTGGATGAAGTAGACTTGCCCGCCGCGTAGTACCTCGAGTTCGATACCTTCTTTGATTCGCTTTAAATCAAAGTGGGTCACCACGGTGTGGATCGCCAAACGATCTTTAGGCGGCGTTTCGATCACCGACATATCGCGAATGCCCAACAGCGACATATGCAGCGTCCGCGGAATCGGCGTCGCGCTCATCGCGAGCACATCGACATTGTGCCGGATCTGTTTCAAGGCCTCTTTGTGGCGGACGCCGAAGCGCTGTTCTTCGTCAACGATGAGTAAGCCCAGGTCGGCGAATTTTACATCTTTCGATAGAATGCGCTGCGTGCCGATGACGATGTCGACTTTCCCGGCTTCCAATTCCTCGAGCACCCCTTTAGTTTCCTTCGCGGAGCGGAAGCGCGATAAGTGCTCAATTCGGGCAGGAAACGCGGCGAAACGTCTTTTGAAGCTCTCGAAATGCTGAAACGCGAGTACGGTCGTCGGTGCCAGCAGGGCCACCTGTTTGCCGTCACCCAAAGCCTTAAATGCCGCGCGCATCGCCACTTCGGTTTTGCCGAAGCCGACATCGCCGCACAGCAGACGGTCCATCGGCTGTTGGCCTTCCATGTCGCGCTTAATGTCGCGGACCGCGGTGAGTTGGTCCTTCGTCGCCGTGTATTCAAACGACTCTTCAAACTCCCGCTGCCAATTGGAATCGGCCGAGAACGAAAAGCCACCGGCCATTTTCCGGGCCGCATATAGCTTCAGTAACTCATCGGCCATGTCCACCATGCGCGCCTTCACCCGCGCCTTGGTTTTGGTCCACGTGATGCCGCCCATGCGGTCAAGCGGCGGCGCACTGTCGCCCGCGCCCCGGTATTTCGAAATTAAGTCGAGACGGGTTAGCGGCACATACAGTCTGGCCTCGCCCGCGTACTCGAGTAACATAAAGTCGCCCGGCTGGTCGGCTTGTTTGATTTCTTTTACGCCGATGAACTTACCCACGCCATGGGTGACATGCACCACGTAATCGCCGGGTTTCAAGTCGGCCACATCCATGGCAAACGCGCCCAGATTGGTCCGAATCTGTGGGGCCGGGGCCTGGCCGCGCGAATCGAACACGTCGTCGATTCCGTACAGCGCTAACTGCGCGTCCATAAACGTGACGCCCCGCCGAATCGCGCCCTTCACTAAGTAAGTGGAGGCCATCTCGCCTTGGTAAGCCCGGTCGGCTAACATCGCCGGCGTCGTTTCGTTCGTTACAATGCCAAACTGATAAGGGAGTTCGTATTGTTTGAAGATATCCGCCAAACGCTCCACTTCGCCCGAAGCCGGCGCAAAGAAGATTGACCGGCCGCCGTCGAACGAGAAACTCCGCGCCTCGCTAATTGCCAGGGTGACGTTACCCCGGAAGGTCATCGCCGGCCGCGTGGCAATCGACACCGCGTCTTCTCCGGAACCGAGCCCTAACTCGCGCAAGGTAAGTTGGGGTAACCCTTCGGCTTGGCCGTGAAACTCGCCCCACTGGAAGAAGTTGGCCTCGGCTAACTCCGAGTCTTCGGCCAAACGCTTCGCATAGCGCTCCGCCGCGCCCTTGGTTTGCTCAGGCTCATCCCAGACGATTAAGGGCTTTGCCAGTAAGTGAAACAACGCTCGCGTTCGTGGGCGCTCCAAGGCTTGGCGGAACTCCCAGCCCGCCCTTTGCGCGGCGATCTCTGCCGGACGCGGAAACTCGACTAGTGGCAGCACTAACACGCTATCTACCTTGGCCACCGAGCGCTGCGTGGCGATGTCAAAACGGCGCAGCGAGTCGATCGTATCGCCGAAGAACTCGATCCGGATGGGACGCCCGGCCTCCGGGGGGAAGATATCGACGATGCCACCGCGCACCGAGTATTCGCCCACCATCTCCACCGGCTCCCGCGGCTCATAGCCGATCGACTGTAAGTGCTGCACTAAAGTCTCAATCGGGACTTCATCCTCCACCTTCAGGTGCAAAGCCAACTGCCGGTAGTCATCCGCTTCGGCCACCCGGAACAAGGCGCTCGCCGCCGGAGCAATCACGATCGGTACCCGCTGGCTCGCTTGCCGCCACAGGCCCACCGCTCGCTGTTCGCTGATTTCGTTATGCGGCGAAAGCGCCTGGTGCGGTAAGACGTCGAACGCTGGAAGTAACAGCGGCGAGGGCTCGCCCTCGGGAGCCAGCATCTCGAAGAAGGTCTTCAAGGGGTCGAACAATGCCTCCGCCTGCTGGTTACCGTCCACTACGACTAGTAACTGCCGCCCTGTGGCCTGCCACAGGTGCACTAAGTAGAGCGCCTTCGCGGTAAGGGTGAGTCCGTCTAACTCGACGTTCGCCCCGGGTTGGTGTAAGTAGCGGCGCACCACTTCCTCGAACGACGGGTGGCGCGCAAGGGATTGTAGTAAGTCGCGGACGGCGGGGTGCGTCATTCCGGGCGTGCGTTCACTAAGTCCACCAGATTCGTGGTGGAGTAACCGGGTTCGAGCGGCAAAGCCAACACCTGTCCGCCCGCCGCTTCCACTTCTTCGCGGCCGGCGATAAAGTGCGACCAATCGGCACCCTTCACCAGGAAGTCGGGCAGCACCTCGGCGATTAGTTCGCGAGGCGTATCTTCATTGAAGAACGTAACCGCGTCTACGGCTTCTAGCCCCGCCGCCATCCCGGCCCGCTGCGCCTCAGCGATTATCGGCCGCGTCGGACCTTTCAAGCGCTGGACGCTGGCGTCGGTATTGAGCGCCAGAATCAGCACATCGCCCAAAGAACGGGCGCTTTCGAGCAACCGGATATGCCCCGGATGCAGGATGTCGTAGCAGCCATTCGTGAACACGACGCGTTTGCCTTCCGTTTGCCACTGCCGCCGTTGCGCTACCAAAGCCGCCCGTTCGTAAAATCTGCCCATGCTTCAATTATCAAACGACCGGGACCACCAAAGCAGACCAGCCTTCAAGCCCCAGTCGCTGCCCCGGGCCAAACACCGCTTCGAGTTCCGCCAGGCTTTCCGGCCGAAAGCCCGAAAGCACGATCGCCCGTCGGGCCACCCGCTGTAACTCCGGAGCTAACTGCACCAGTACTTCGGCGTTGATATTGGCAGTAATGACGTCGACACTCTGAGAACGCACCGCATCGGCTGACCCGACAAAGTACGCGGCTGCAATGTGCTCGTCGGCGACCACGATATCCGGTGCTTCAATGTCACAGCCGATGGCCCGAGCGCCGAGTAAATTGGCGGCGAGGCACAGAATGCCGGAGCCGCAGCCCACATCGAGCACGGTATCGTCCGGACGCACCGCCGTCTCGAGCCCCATCATGGCCAAGCGCGTCCCCGGGTGCTCGCCGGTTCCGCAAGCCATACCGGGCTGGTACTCAATCCGAATCCGTCCCTCGGGTGCGACCGCTTCCATCCAGGAAGGCGTCAAGTAAAAGCGCTCGCCCACTAAGCGCGGGGTCCAGACTGCTTGCCAAGCCGTACTCCAGTCCTGCTGGTCGGCGATCTCGACGTCGCCGAACCGGGCCGCCGTGTCCCAATGGTCGAACCAGGCGACTAAGTAGGGGTCTTCCTCCAGGATCCCAAGCGTCCCGGCCTCATGTAACTCCTCAATGCATTTATCTTTCTCGCTGGGGGAGCAGTGCAAACGAACCGTGAACACTAACCCTGCACCCGCTTATCCTTGCCGGCCCAATACTTCTCCCGCAGCAGGATCTTCTTGATCTTGCCCGTCCCGGTCTTGATTAAGGGCTCGGTGGAGAACTCGACAATGCGCGGCATCTTAAACTTACCCAAGCGGCTGCTCAAATACTCGAGTAACTCGTCGGCGGTGAGCGTCATATCGGATTTTAATACCACAATCGCGGCCGGCACTTCGCCCCAGCGCTCATCCGGAGCCGCGACGACGGCGCACTCGAACACGGCCGGGTGCGAGAAGATGGCTTTCTCCACTTCAATCGACGAGATGTTCTCGCCGCCCGAAATGATGATCTCTTTCTTACGGTCGACGATGTGGATGTAACTGTGCTCATCCCAGATCGCCATGTCGCCGGTGTGCAGCCAGCCATGTTCGATGACCGCTTTGGTGGCCTCGCTTTCGCGGTAGTAACCCTCCATGATATGGTCGCCGCGGGCAATCACTTCGCCGATGGCCTGCATATCCTTGGGCACATCGCGCATTTCCGGATCGACAACGCGTACCTCGACGCCCGGAACAGCCCAACCGGCCATGGCTTGGCGGCGAAGGCGCTCCTCCGGGTTCGAGTAATCCACACCGTCTTTGCGACGGCCGGTACTCAGCACGGGGCAGGTTTCAGTAAGTCCGTAACCCGCCACGCATTCGCAGCCCATGGCTCTCTCCAGACGGTCGATTAATTCCGGGGAAGAGGCAGCGCCGCCGAGCATGATCTGTTGCAGGCTGCTCAGATCGTAGTCCTTAACGCCGGGGAAATTGATTAACGCGTTCGCCATGGTGGGCACCAGGCTCATGTAAGTAGCACGATGTTCCTGAACCATGCTCAAGACAAAAGCAGGCTCGAAGCGGCGCACCATCACTTGCTTGACGCCTAACAGCGTGCTGCTTTGCGGGCGGCCCCAGCCATTGGCGTGGAAGAGTGGAATGGTGTGTAAATCGACGACGTCGTGATGCTGCTCGTACATGGTCGCCACATCGAGCGCATGCACGTACAGGCTCCGATGACTCAGCATCACGCCTTTTGGCGTTCCGGTGCTGCCACTGGTATAAAAGAGTTCGGCGACCGAGTTCTCGTCGTAGTCGAAGATGTCGGCGCGTTGCGGGTCGCCCGTGGCGAGGAAGTCTTCGTAAACCCAGTCCGCGAAAACAGGCTTCTCGGCGTCAAGAGTCATGTAGAACTCGATGCCGGTGCAAAGCGGCTTCAGCTTTTCCACTAAGGGAGCAAAGTCGTTCTCGAAGGCCAGCATGCGCGCCCCGGAGTGGTTCAGAATCGCCACTAGTTCCGGTGCCGAAAGGCGCACGTTGAGCGGCATCACAATGGCTTTCGCCTGCACCACGCCGTAATAGGCCTCGAGTAACTGGTGGTTGTTAAAGCTGAGATAGGCAACGCGATCGCCCGGCGCGATGCCCGCCTTAGTGAGCGCCGTGGCCAAGCGGCCCACGCGCTCTCCGAACTCGCCATAGGTAAACTGGCGAGCACCGGAGACAATCCCCACGCGTTGGCCGAACAGGTCAATGGCGCGGTGTAAACAACGAAGAGGAGTAAGCGGTACGAACATGGTGCCTCGGGGTTAATAGTAGTCGCTACAAGAAAGATAATAGCCGCATTTGGCGCAGCAGAGCTTGCATTTACGTTGATCGAGCCGCAGGCTGCAAACCGGGCAGAAGAGCATGGGCTCCTGGTCGGCCAGGAAAGGCGCCGGCTTGGCAACCGGGGGCGAAGGCGCGGATTGGAGTTTGCGGTCGATTTCCACAGTATAGACTGGGGTATGCGACTTCGCGGAAGTTTTTGCACTGGGCTCGCGCTTCTGGGTGTGGCGGGCGGATGGATGATTTGGGGCCAGAAGGCGCCACCGGAGCAGCCAGCACGCTATGCGGTGCGCGGCCTGCATGGCGCGGTGGCCGGCGGCAGTGAACCCGCCACCGAGGCCGGCATGCGCCTTTATCACGCGGGCGGCAATGCCGTGGACGCCGGTGTGGCGGCCATGTTCGCAGCCTCCATCGTCGAGTATTCGCACTTCGGCTTCGGTGGCGAAGCGCCCATTCTGATCCGCACGAAAGAGGGGCGGGTGGTGTCGATCGCGGGCGTGGGCACCATGCCCAAAAGCGCCACGGCGGACTTCTTCCGCAAGCGCCGCTTTCTGCCGGGCGAAGTGCAATACATGGAGCCGAACGGCGTGGGCCAGTTTGTACCGGGGGCGGGCCTGATGCCGGCCTTGGTGCCCGGGATGGTGGATGCGGGCTTGCTGGCGCTGCGCGAGTACGGCACAAAGAGCTTCGCCGAGGTGATCGCGCCGGCCATTGAACTGGCCGACGGTTCGGCGCTCGACGAGATGCGCGCCATGACCATCAACAGCGGCCGCCGCTTCTTCAAGCTCTGGCCGACGTCCGAAGCCCACTGGATCGGCGGCGCGGACCGCATCATGCCCGGCGCGATCTTTCGCCAGCCGGATCTGGCCCGCACCTTGCGAGCAATGGCCGAGGCCGAGAAACGAGCGTCGGGAGCCCGTGTGGCCAAAATCGATGCCGTGAGAAATTTCTTTTACCGCGGCGATGTCGCCAAGAAGATCGATGCCTTTGTGAAGCAAAACGGCGGCCTGCTGCGCTACGAAGATATGGCCGCGTTTAAGCTAACGGTGGAAGAGCCGGTGTCGACCACTTACCGGGGCACCGTCGTTTATAAGCCGGGCTTCTGGAGCCAGGGTCCTTCGATGATCCAAGCTCTCAATATGTTGGAGGCGGGCAATCACCATGCGCTGCCCTACCAATCAACGGAGAGCGTGCACCAACTGACTGAGGCCTTAAAACTGGCCTATGCTGACCGCGACACTTACTACGGCGATCCCCATTTCTCGAAGGTGCCGGCGAGTATCCTGCTGTCGAAGGAGTATGCGGTGGAGCGTCGCAGGGCGATTGGGTCGCGTGCCGCGCTCGATTTTAAGCCGGGTACGATCAACGGCAAAGTAGGGAGGCATCCGGCGGAGATCGAAATGGCGCGCATCAAAATTGACGATTCGCTGATGGCGCGCGATACGACCTGTATCAACGCGATGGACGCGAGCGGGATGATGTTCGTGGCCACGCCTTCGGGTGCCTGGCTGCCTTCGGTGATCGCCGGCGATACGGGAATTCCGTTGACGCAGCGCGCGCAGAGTTTCTTCCTGATCGAGGGGCATCCGAATGAATTGGCTCCCGGTAAGCGGCCGCGCGTCACCCTGAGCCCCACTTTGGTGACTAAGGACGGCAAGGCGTATTTAGGGTTATCCACGCCAGGCGGAGACAATCAGGATCAGGCGTTGTTGCAGTTACTGCTCGACGTGGTGGACCAGGGGATGAACGTACAGCAGGCGATTGAGTCGCCACGTTTGCAGACGAGGCACTTAGTGTCGAGTTTTGACAATCATGCCATGAATCCGGGTGACTTACTATTGGATGACCGGTTGCCGCAGAAGACAATTACCGAACTGCGGCAGCGCGGGCATAAAGTAAGTACGCGGTCGAAGTGGACTTACGATGCCGCGCCGGTGATGATCCGGATGACACCGAACGGAATCATCGAAGCCGGGGCGGACCCTTATGCTTACCGGACCGCGCGGGCTTGGTAATTTCGCGTCTGACACTTTTTGAGATGGGTTTGCTGGATCGCCCCCGACCTCCCGGTCGGGGCTAGTTGGGCAAAGTTGGGCAGCACGCCGCCGCGCAGAATGAAGGCTTTGGGCGTTCCGTGGTGGCTGGGTTCCTGGATTTGGGCGGAGACGGGGATAAACCTGTGTGGTTTAGTCCTGCGGATTGGTGGCGAAGACGGTCAGTTCGGTGGTGAAGCCGCGGTCGTCCATTTCGAGAATGGCTTTCACCATGTGAGCGATGTCACCGGCTTGTAGCTTACTTTCATTGTCTTTTTGCGGGAAGCCGGCGGTGGCGGCGAAGTTAGTAATCACTTCGCTCGGGTTCACCAGAAACACTCGGATATTGTTTTTGCGCAATTCGGCGCGCCAGCACTCGGTCATGCCGCGCAAGGCGAACTTACTCGCATAGTAAGCCGTGCCATTAGGCGCCCCGCGGACGGCGGCGGTGGAGGCAATATTGACGATGTTTCCGTGATTGCGACGGATAAAGATCTTGGCCGCCTCGCGCCCCATCAGCATGGCGCCCGTCACGTTGGTGTCCATCACCTTTTGAAAAGTAGCCAGATCGAAATCGGCCAGCGGACCAAAGGCGCCCACGCCGGCGTTATTGACGAGAATGTCGAGGTCGCCGAATTTAGCGAGCACTTCGGAGTAGGTACGCAGAACGTCGGCTTCGAGCGAGACATCGGCTTGGATCGGGTGGACACCCAGTTCTTTGGCCACCGCGGCCAAGCGTTCCGGATCGCGTCCGGTGATCGCGACCCGCGCGCCGGCCGCCGCCAGACTTTGCGCAACAGCCTTGCCAATTCCTAAACTTCCGCCCGTCACCAGGGCTACCGCATTAGAAAGGTTCATAGGTACAGTATCCCTTGACTGGTATCCATTGACGGGTATCCTTTGACACCGGATTTCGCATACGATGAAGGGCATGCGATTCATTCCAGCTCTGGCCCTGGTTGGCCTCACGACGTTTTCCTGCCTGGCGGTAGACTCCCTGGTGATGGTGGGCACCTATTCGCGCGGCAAAAGCGAAGGGATCTATGCACTGAAGTTCAGTTCGGCCACCGGCAAGCTGACGCCGCTGGGGCTGGCGGCCAAGGCCGACAACCCCTCATACCTGGTGATTCACCCCAACCGGCGCTGGGTGTTTGCCGTGGGCGAACTGGAAGCGTTTCGGGGCGAGAAGTCGGGCAGTATCACGGCTTATACGCTCAACGAAGCTGACGGCAAGCTGACGGCGCTCAATACGGTCTCTTCGCACGGGGCCGCGCCCTGCCATCTGTCAATCGATAAGACGGGCCAGTATCTGCTGGTGGCGAACTACAACGGCGGCAGTGTGGGCATCTATCCGATCGGCGCGGACGGCAAGTTGGGCGAAGCGACCAAGACGATTCAGCATACGGGCAAAAGCGTGAGCCCGCGGCAAACGCAGCCGCACGCGCATTCGATCAACGTGGCGGCGAACAACCGCTATGCCGTGGCGGCCGATTTGGGTACCGATGAGGTGATCACCTACGGCCTCGCGGGCGGCATGCTGACGCCGAAGAGTAAGGTGAAGCTGAAGGACGGATCTGGCCCGCGGCACTTCGCATTTCATCCCAAGGGGCGGTATGCGTATTCGATCAACGAGTTGGCTTCGACGGTGTCGGCGTTTACGTGGAATGCGGCGAGCGGCGAACTGAAGGAGTTTCAAAATATTTCGACGTTGCCGGCGGGCTTTAGTGGGGCGAATGGGACGGCGGAGGTGGTGGTGCATCCAAACGGAAAGTTTCTGTATGGCTCCAACCGCGGGCACCAGTCGATTGCGATGTTTACGATTGCGGCCGACGGGCGGTTGACAGCGCAAGGCCAGACGCCGAGCGGCGGCGAGTGGCCGCGGAACTTCAACATTGACCCGAGTGGGCAGTACCTGATTGCGGCCAATGAGCGCTCCGATCGGCTGGCGGTCTTCAAGATCGACGCGGCAACGGGTAAGTTGACGGCAACGGGCGAGACGGCCGAGGTGGGGTCGCCCGTGTGCGTAAAGTTTCTGCGCGCGAAGTAATCCATCGGGCGGGCGGCGGCGTAAATCTCTGTAGACGGGAATATCGCGCGCCCAGCGTGGGATTTCCGGGATGGAGAAGTAAGTATGAACATAGCTCGCCGATTCTTTACCTTGAGCCTTGCGGCTGCGCCCTGGGCGCTAAAGGCCGCCAATGGGGCCCAGATCAAGATCAGTTATTTCGATAAAGCCGGCCGGCCGACAGGAGCCCTCACCGTGAACAAGATCGTGAAAACGGAAGAACAGTGGCGGGAGCAACTCACCTCCGCCCAATTTGAAGTGACCCGCCATAAAGGCACCGAACGGGCCTTCACCGGCAAGTACGCGAAGACGAAGGACAAAGGCGTCTACCAGTGCGTGTGTTGCTTTACACCGCTATTTCACTCGTCGACCAAGTTTGAGTCGGGCACGGGCTGGCCGAGCTTCTATGCGCCGATCGCGAAGGAGAATGTCAGCACGAGCGTCGACACGGACATCGGCGTCGAACGCAATGAAGTACATTGCAGCCGCTGCGAGGCGCACTTGGGCCACGTGTTCGACGATGGTCCGCAACCGACCGGACTGCGGTACTGCATGAACTCGGCGTCCTTCAACTTCGTACCCGCTGAAGGGTGAGGGCTCGGGGGAAGGGGGAAGAGCGTGCTAGCCTTTTCCTCATATGAAGTATTTGGTTTATAGCCACAACGGAGGCGCGCCGCAAGCCGGGGTGCTCGTAAACGATCAAGTGATTTCGATTGCCGGCTGCGGTTACGCGTCGCTGCTGCCGGTGATCGCCGATGGGCCGGCGGCGAAGGCCAAGATCGACGCCCATCTGGCCCTGGGACACGTGGGCATTTCGCTCGGGCAGGTGAAGCTGCACGCGCCGATCCCGAACCCGGGCAAGCTGTTTATGATCGGCCTCAATTACCGGGACCATGCGATTGAGTCCGGGATGGCGATTCCGACTACGCCCACGGTCTTTAGCAAGTTCAATAACTCGATCGTGGGGCCCGGCGATACGGTGTTGTTGCCCAAGGCGACGGCGCAACCGGATTACGAAGCCGAGTTTGCCTTTGTGATTTCGAAGACGGCCAAGCACGTGAAGGGTGAGGACTGGAAAGAATATGTCTTCGGCTATACGGTGATCAATGACGTCTCGGCGCGGGACTTACAGTTGGCGACGCCGCAATGGCTGATGGGGAAGAGCTGCGATACGTTTTGCCCGATGGGGCCGGTGCTGGTGACGGCCGATGAGATCGCCGATCCGCACAACCTGCAGATCAAGCTGACCTTGAGCGGCGAGGTGCTGCAGGATTCGAATACCAAGGAATTGATCTTCAACATTCCGGCTTTGATCGAGCACATTACGCAAGTGATTACGCTCGAGCCCGGCGATGTGATCTCGACCGGGACGCCGCCCGGCGTGGGCTTTGCCCGTAAGCCGCCGCGTTACTTGCGCGATGGCGACGATTGCATTGTGTACGTGGAAGGCATCGGAGAGTTGCGCAATCCAATCGCGCTAGAAGCTTAGCGCCCAAGGCTTAGCCCCTGAGGCTTAGTTCGAGAGGACGCCGTCCGCCACCGCGGACGGCGACGGTTCGCTCGCCTGGCGCTGCAGTTTCAGCACGAGTTCCACCTGGGCCAGCGGGATATTCAGCACACTGGCCATGTGGGGCGCCGATTCTCCGCGGCGGTGAAGGCGGATGATCTGCACGCGTTTGCTGAGATTCATGCCGGTATCGACGGTAGCGGGTATAGAGTAGAGGGGCGCCTCGGCGGCCAGGAACTGGGCGGCCTCGAGCTTGAGATGCAATTGGCGGGACTCCTCGGCCAAGGACTGCGTCTGCCGCTCGAGCGCCGAGATTCGGCCGGTAAAGCGAGCCACCAGCCAAGCGGCCACGGCCGAACTGACGAGCGCAAGCAGCGCCACAAAGCCGAAAATTGCGGTAGCCGCGGGCATCAGTTTAACGTCCTCAAGCGTTCGCGCGCGCTAATGATCTGTTGAATGCGCACGCCGTAGTTTCCTTCCACCACCACCACCTCGCCGCGGGCGATGACGCAGTTGTTCACGATCAACTCCACCGGATCGCTGACGCCGCGGTTCAATTCGACGATCGAACCCGAGGTAAGCTTCAGCACGTCCTTGAGGGGCACGCTGGCCCGGCCAAAGCTGATGCTGACGGGGAGTTCGACGTCGAGCAGGAGGTCGAGGGTTTTGGAGCCGTCGAGCAAATCCTGGCGCTCGTGGCGATCGGCATCCTCGTCGGAGCGGTCGGCTACTTTCGGTGCCGCAGCTTCTTCCGCCGGCGATGACTTCGCGCGCGGCGCAGATTCGTCTTTTTCGAGCGCGGCGACCAGGCGGGGATCCACGCCAGCGAAGAGCGTGACAGGTTCACCATTCAACACCACTTCGATCGCCTGGGCGTAGGCATCCTGGGCGTAGAGCAGTTCGCGGCCATCGATGGGCGAAATGTTGCGGGAAAGGACGCCCCCCATCTCCGAGGCCACGCTCGACAGGGCCTGGTTGAGTAACTCGAGGTAAGTTCCGCGGACGCTGTCGGGGTCCAGTTCATCGACGCCGGCGGCTTTGAGCGCCTCCCCACCGATCTTGTCCCAGGCCGCAGCCGGGGCGGCCACCACCAACCGGCAGCCGTCGCCCACATCGAAGCCTTGCTCCCAGGCGAGGATGTTCGCGGCGGCTTCGTCGCCGGGCAGGGGAGTCTTCGTATCGAGGGCCGCCTGGACCGTCGAGCCCAACATGGACTCGGCGACGGCCGCGAACTTCTGCGCGAATTGTTCGAAGACCCAGCGCGAGCGATCCGCCATCGGCTAGACCTGTCCGCGCTTCATGGGCCAGCACTTCTCGAGATAGGTGCGCAGGCGCAACAAGGCTTGCGACTTCAATTGGGAAATGCGCGACTCGTGCAAGCCCACAATTTTGGCGATTTCGCGCAACGTCAGTTCTTCCTGATAGTAAAGGCTCAGCACGGTCTTTTCGATGGCCGGCATGCGGTCGATCGCCTCCACCAGCAGGCGCTCGAGTTCAGCGCGTTCCACCAGCCGGGATGGCCAGTTCTCTTCCTTGTCGGAGATGTACTTGAGCAGATCGCGGCCATCGTCGTCGCCGGAACTGGCCTCCAGGCTGCCCAGGTTCACGCCGCGGATGTCGACCAGCCATTCGTGATACTCCGCCATGGAGAGGCCGAGTTGCTGGGCGATCTCCTCTTCAGTGGGCGCGCGCTTCAAACGCTGCTCGGCAACGGCGATGGCGGCTTCGATCTGCTTGGCCCGCTTGCGCTGCTGGCGGGGCGCCCAGTCAAGTCCGCGGAGGCTGTCCAGGATGGCGCCGCGAATTTTGTACTCGGCGTAGGTTTTGAGCTTTACCTGGTGAATGGGATCGAAACGGTCGATCGCCAAGATGAGGCCCACGATGCCGGTGGAAATCAAATCGTCGATACTCACGCTTTCGGGCAACCGTTCGTGGATGCGGCGGGCAATCAGGCGCACTTGCGGCAGGTGCTCGAGAATGCGCCGCTCACGCTCAGCCGGCGTCAGCACCCAGGGCTGCGGCGCCGCCGCCTCGCCACTGGCGGCCGCCTCGGCGGTCTCGAGCACCACCAAGGCCTCCAGTTCCAGCTCTTCCGTGTATCTTCCCAGTCCTCTGGCCATGCTAGTTATGAGTTCCTTTTTCGCTTCCGTTACGCCCTTGCCTTATGCCCGTGCCTTACGCCCGTGCCTTACGCCCGCAAACTGGCCATCGGGACGCGCTCGCTCTCGTCGAACCATGGCGGGGGCTCGCCCGCGGGCAAGAAGACGCCCATGGGCGGGTCACCGACAAATAGATCCAGGAGTCGCGCGATGCTGGCGGGTTCCAAGTCCTCGGGAATCGTCTGCCCCATCGACAGGAACGAGACCGGCGCCTCGTTTTCGTCGAGCGCCAACAGTAAACCGCCCACGGCGGAGGTTTCGTCGAGCCGCGTCAGGATGACCTTCGCGACGCCGTAGGGATGAAAACGGTCAAGCAGACGGGCCACGTCTGGCCCCTTCTGATAGGCGGGCACCACCAGGTGGCAATCGACGCGCGGATCGGTGCTCAGGAACCTGGCCAAATGGGCGCCATCCGGCATCTGCGACGCACTCAAGCCGGGCGTATCGATCAGGATCAGTTCCTTGCCCGCGTGCTCATTCAAGAGTTGGCCGAGGGCGACGGTGGTTTCGGCGAGATCGAAGCCGAGGCCCAGGATCGCCGCGTAGGAGCGCAATTGCTCGGCCGCGCCGACGCGAAGATTGTCGGTGGAAATGATGTGCGCCGGACGGCGGCCCCGCAGGCCGTACTGGGCGGCAAGCTTAACCAGCGTCGTCGTCTTACCGGCTCCGGGGGCACCCACCAAGGCGACCACGCGGGGCCCGGGCTTCGGTTCCGGCGTCGCGGCCTGACGGCCCAAAGTGGCCGCCACGCGAAGCACCGCGGAGAGTTCTTCGAGCATGGCCGAGGCGAGCGGGCTCTCATCCGCAAACAGGCCCGCCAGGAGCCCGGCGTGCCCGCTAAAGACGCCGGAGGGGACAAACAACCCGGCCAACGGGGCGGGCGCGGAAGGTGCAGGCCGCTGCCAAGCGTTGCCGACCCCGGTCGGCCGGCGGAGCCGCTCTCCGGCCCGGCGAACGAGTTCAACGGCGGGGAGCTCCGGAAGTTCGCGCCGGACCAGGAAGGCGGTCAGTTCACGCGCCTGACGGCGAGATTCGGGGGACTGGCCGGCGGGGCTCGCCGGGCTCTTCCAGGCTGACTCCGGGGCCACCAGGCCGCGAGAGAGTTTGCGCAGTTCGTGGCGCAAGGTGACGACTTCGCCTTCGAGCATTTCGAAACGATGCCCGCGTTCGGGACCGGATTCAGGACCCCGTTTGGGAACCGGTTCGAGGCACGGCGCGGGCGCCGGTGCGTCGTCGACGCCAAAGACGACCTCATAGGCCCCCAGATGCCGCGCCTCCGGGGGCGCTGCGCGGGAGTTCAGGATAACGGCCTCCTCGCCCAGTTCGCGGCGCGCCAGGTCCATGGCGGCTTCGACGGTGCCCGAAAAATAGGATTTGATTCGCATGGGTTTCGTTTCGCTTTTCTGGTGTAGCCGTGCTTAGAGGGTCCCCAGGCCGATTACGTTCACGCCGGAGGGGATCTCGGCGTGGGAAAGGAAAACGAACTGGCCCGGTAAGGCCTCGGTCATCTGCCGGACAAAAAACCGCACCTGCGCGCTTACCAGCACCACCACCGGCACGTCCGGACTCGGCACCACACGCGTCAACCGCTCAAGCAATTCGCGGATCCGCGCCGGGGCGAGGTTCAGGTGGCTGTTCTGCTCGCCATGCTCCACCGAGCTTTCGAGCATCTGCTCGGTGGCGGGGTCGAACATCCAGGCCGGCAACTCGTTTTTGGGGGTCAGATAGGGCTTCACCACCGAGCGGCGCATCGATTGACGCACGTACTCCGTCAGCAACACCATGTTCCGGGTTGCATTCGCCGCCTCACCCAAAGCTTCCAGAATGGAACTGGCATCCCGAATCGAAACGCGCTCGCGAAGTAAATTCTGTAAAACCCTCTGCACGCTGGACATAGGAAGCAATTTGGGGACCAAATCCTCGACGGCCTTCGGATTGTCGACGCCCACCCGATCGAGCAGCGCCTTGGCGTCCTGCCGCGAGAATAGTTCGTGGGCATAGCGGCGGAAAAGCTCGCCCAGATGGGTGCCCATGACGCTGACGGCGTCGACCACGGTGAAGCCCCCGGCGCGGGCGGCATCGGATTGCGCGGTGGGAATCCACCAGGAGGCCATGCCGAAGGCCGGGTCGCGCGTGGGCAAACCGCCGGGCGGCGCGGGCGTCTGGCCATCCCCACTGTTTTCGCCCCTCGCCATGGCGCTCGAGATGGCCAAGTCCATGCCGGCCGGCAGTTCGAAGCGGGCGACCTCGGTGCCCTTTAGCAGCACAACGTACTCGCGCGAGCGCAGGCTCAGATTGTCGGTCACTCGTACCGGCGGCAACAGATAGCCGAGGTCGCTGGCCAACTGCCGGCGGATGCCGCCAATCCGGCGCAACAAGGGCGAGTTCGCCCCACCTTCGACCAGACGCACCAGCCCCAACCCCACCTCCACCGCGAGCGGCTCCACCTTCAAAAGCTGTTCCACGTTTTCCTTCGGTGCCGCCGCGGCCGGGGCCGGTTGGGCCGCCAAATCCTGGGCAGTGGCATTTTTTTGGCGCAGACTCCAGGCGATCGCTGCCAAGCCGCCGCTCAGAACGATGAAGGGGATCTTCGGCAGACCCGGGAACAAGGCCATCGCGGCAAGAATGCCGCTGGCCAGCCACAGGGGCTGTTCGTTCGAGAGCAGTTGTTGTTCGAATTGCTCACCGAGCTCGAGGTCGCCCGAGGCGCGGGTGACAATCAGTCCGCCCGAAACCGACACCATTAGGGCGGGGATCACTGTTACCAAGCCGTCGCCGATGGTGAGCACCGTATAGGTTTTGAGCGCCTTCACCAGCTCCATGTCCAGTTGCAGGACGCCGATCAGGAATCCGGCCCCGATGTTGATGGCGGTGATCAAAATGCTGGCCACGGCGTCCCGCTGCGTGAAGCGGGAGGCACCATCCATCGACCCGTAGAACTCGGCCTCAGCCGTCAATTGTTTACGACGCTGGCGGGCCTCGGTTTCGTCAATCAGGCCAGCGCTCAAGTCGGAGTCAATCGACATCTGCTTGCCGGGCAGGGCGTCGAGCGTGAAGCGGGCCGTCACCTCCGAGATGCGGACGGCGCCATGGTTGATCACCACGTATTGGATGGCGACCAGCACCAGGAAGATCACGAGCCCAATAACGAAGTTGCCCCCCACCACGAAGTTGCCGAAAGCCTCGATCACGCCGCCCGCGGCCGCCGTCCCGCGGTTACCGTTCATCAGGATCAGTCGCGAAGAGGAGACGTTCAGGGCGAGCCGGAAAAGCGTCAGGAGCAGGAGGGTGGTAGGGAAGAGGCTGAAGTCCGAGGGGCGGCGCACGTACATGGCCACCATTAGCACGACGACCGAGATCGAGATATTGGCGCTGATCAACAAGTCGACCACCAGGGCCGGCAAAGGCACAATCATCGCGAGCACGATGCCCAGCACCGCCAGCGGAATGGCGGCTTCGCGCCAACTCATCGCCGTTACCGCCGCCGGGCCGGACGGGAGTTTCAGTGTCGCTTCGGCCATTTAGCGCGGCAGCCTCCCACCCATTAAGCGGTAGATATAGGCCAGAATTTCGGCCACGGCTTTGTACAAGTGCGCCGGAATCTCCTGCCCAATCGCCACCGACTGATACAGCGCGCGCGCCAAGGGCGGATTCTCGACGATCGGGATACTTTTCGCCGTGGCGCGCTCGCGGATGCGCCGCGCCAGATAATTCTTGCCCTTGCCCACCACCTTCGGGGCCGCCATGGTGTCGAGGTCGAAGAAGATGGCCACGGCGTAATGGGTGGGGTTAGTGATGATGGCCGTGGCGCGTTCGACGTCGGCCATCATGCGGCGGCGCGACCGCTCGCGCTGCAGCCGCCGCAGCTTTCGCTTCACTTCGGGGCTGCCCTCGGCGTCCTTCATCTCCTCCTTGATCTCCTGCTTGGACATCATCAAATCGGCGTGGTAACGGCGGAAGGCGCGCGCGAAGTCAACCAGACCCAGCACGGCAAAGACGACCGCGCCTTTCTGCAGCAAATCCCCGGCCGCCAGCGAAATGCCCAGGAAGCCCGAGGCCACGCCGCCCCGTCCCCAACTCAAGATCACCGGGTAACTGTCGATCGCCAATGCATAGAGCGCCAAGCCAGCCAAGGTGAGCACCACCAGCGCCTGCCCCAACTGCCGCATGGCTTGCGCCGGGAACTCCTTCAGCCTTCCGGCGGGACTCAGCCGGCTCAACTGCGGCGCCAGATTCGCGGTGGCGAAACCAAACTGCGTCGTGGCCATCTGCGTGGCCAACGCCACCGCCACCAAACCCAATCCCGCCACCCATACGGGGGCCAAATCGAAGACAATCAGGTCGCGCCCCAGGACGGTGAATTGGTTGAGCGTGAGCTCGGGCGCCCTGAAAGCGACCTCGATCCAGTGGCTCGTACGACCACGCAAACTTAAGAACCAGCCCGGGCCGTAGTGGGTGATCACATAGACGGCGGCCAGGAACTCGAGCGAAGAGAGTAGTTCGCGGCTCGATACGAAACGGCCTTGTTCGCGCGCCTTTTTGAGGCGCTGCGGCGTCGCTTTTTCGGTTTGGCCGGCCTTTGCCATCGCTTCGCTTGCCCTGGCCTACCGCCAGCGCAACACGGCTCCCAAAGCTTCGCCCGCCAGCTCCATCAACCGGGCATACAACCCCGGCACGAGGCCAATGGTGGCGCCAAGGCTCAGCGTGGCGAGTCCGGTCTTGAGCGGAAACGCCATATTGAGCAAGGGAAACTGGGCATTGAGACGACCCACCACGGCCAAGGTCAGATCCACCAGCAGCAGAAAGCCCGCCACCGGCAACGCTAGGCGAACGCCGAGCTCGAGCGACGAACTGAGCAGTCTCGTCACCATCTCAAAGGCTCCACTCGACAAGTGCCAGGCGCCCGGGGGGATCTGCTCCAGGCTTCCCACCATGGCCCGCATCAGCCAACGATCGAAGCCGGCGGCGAAGAAGAGGACATTGCCCAGCCACTGCATCAAAACGGGGATGACGGTCGAATCGGCTTCGGAGGCCGGGTCGATCGATGAGGCATAACTAAAGCCCGCCTGGGTGCCGATTAAATGGCCCCCAAAGGCCAGTGCCTCCATCATGAACAAGAGCACTAGCCCCGCGCTAAAACCCAGCGCGGCTTCGGCGATCAAGAGCGCGGGCGCATTCTGCGTCGATAGTGCAGCGGCGGGAAAAATGGCCACGAGCCTTGGCGCGAGCGCCGCCGACAAGGCTACCGTAAGCAGGACGCGCGGCAGGGGCGACGCGGTGCGCCAGCCCGGCCAGGGAAAAAACACGAACAGCCCGCCCACCCGCGCCAAGCACACCAGAAAGGCGCTCGCGAGCGGCCAGATTCCGCGCAATTCGCCCGGCAAGCGCAACGTCATTCCGGCCTCAGCGAGCATAGCGGCCCAAGTCCCCAAAGAGCTTGGTCGTGTAGCTCATCAGCACCGCAAACATCCAGGGCAGAAAGATCACCAGCGCCGCCAGAAATGCACCCAAGCGCGGCACCGTGCCGAAGCCCGGATCCTGAATCGAGGTCACCAGTTGCACCAGGCCAATCACCACACCCGCCACCAGCGCCACGGCCAACAGCGGCAGACTCACCCACATCGCCGTCCACAAAGCCTGGCGGATTAACTCGGCGCCCAATTGCGCATTCATCGTGGGGCACCTTTCACGCAAAACTCCGCATCAGAGAACCAATCACCAGGTTCCAACCATCGACTAAGACAAACAGCAGGATCTTGAAGGGCGCGGACACCATTGCCGGCGGCAGTTGCACCATGCCGATCGATAAAGTCACCGAGGCGACCACTAAGTCGATAATCAGGAAAGGCAGAAAGAGCACGGCGCCGATTTGAAAGCCGGTCCGTAACTCCGACAGGACATAGGCCGGCATCAGCACCCGTAACTCCACGTCTTGCGGCCGCTTCGGGGGGGGAGTTTTGGTTAGTTCAAGAAATAGCTGCAGGTCTTTTTCTCGGGCGAAGCGCAGCAGAAATGAATGGACCGGATCGCGAGCCGCCTCCAGCGCTTGCAGTAACGTCATTTCGTTTTTCATGTAAGGGTCGAGAGCTTTGGCTTGTAACTCCCGCGCCACGGGCTGCATGACTAATATCGTGAGAAAGAGACCGAGTCCCAATAAAACCGGATTCGAAGGCGCCGTCTGCGTTCCCAGGGCCTGACGCAGGAAATGGAGCACCAGCGTAATGCGCAGGAACGGAGTCAAGCTGGCGAGCGCCGCCGGCAACAGAGCCAACAGCGACAACACCGAGACGATTTCGAGCGGCGTGGTGAGGCGCAGTTCGGACGCCGCGAGGATCAACATCCGCGACCTGCGACGAACGATTGAGTACCCGCCGGGGCGCCCGGCGCCGGCTCACGATCCGCGCGCAAGGGCAACAGCGAACAGGCCGCCTTCTGTTCGGCCACCAGGCAGCGTTCGCCGCCGCATTCCACCAAATGTAGGACCAGGTGTTCGGACAACCGCAGTTTTCCCAGGGCCCGCAGAGTGCCTTCGGGCCCCGGCTGGAGTCGCCCAAAACGACGCAAGGCGTACAGACTTACGCCGAGCAATCCCAACACCAGCGAGCCCGCAATGATCTCCCTCGCTATCTCCAACGCTCGATACTCCTTGTTCGATTGGTGTCCATCGTTTAGCCTTCGGCGCGGAAATCCGTAATCCGAATGCCCATCATTTCCTGGAGCACCACGATTTCGCCGAAGGCCACCAGCGACCCGCCGATGAGTAAGTCTATATTCTCGCCCGCCGAACGGCGGAGCTTAATTACCGCGCCCGCCTCGAGATCGAGGATCTGACTCATGGTCATGATCTTGCGGTCTAACTCCGCTTCGATATCCATCGGTATTTCGGAAAAATGATCTAACTCACCGAGATGATCCATGTTTCCTCCACCCTATCTATCGGTTGCCCCCGGCGACGGGATTAGCGTTTGAGATTAATCGTTTCCTGACTTATTTCGTCCGTAGTAGTAACTACGCGCGTGTTCGCCTGGTAACCGCGTTGAAAGACAATTAAGTTGGTAAATTCGCGCGCAATATCCACGGTGGAAGATTCGAGCGCGCTACCCAAGATGCCGCCGCGGCTGCCGGTATTCGGTTCGCCGATCGCCGGCAATGCGCTGCGGGCACTCAATTGGAAACTGTTATCGCCCACTGCCAACAGACTTTCCGGATTGCGAATCGAAGCCATGGCCAATTGGCCTACCACCTGTGGTTGCCCGTTCGAGTAAGTGGCAACAATTCTGCCGCCGTCGGCCAAACGTACCTGCGTCAGTTGCGCGGCCGGATTACCGTCCTGCGCATTGGCCGCCACGGCCGAGCTGGCCGTAAATTGGGTGATGCGAGGCGCGGCGCCGTTATAGAGGTTCCAGGCCAGGTTCATCGGCTGTGCGCCGTTCAGCAAACCGGTCACGGCCAGGGCCGGTGGCGGGTCGGTGACGGCGGGCGTCACCAGGATGCCGCCGGCACCGAAGGTGAGCGTGCCGGTCACCGGCGTTACGGGACTGGCCACCACCGAGTCCGGGATCGAGATCGAGTAATCCCAGGCGTTCGGCGTGGCGCTCTTCACCAGGTTCACCGTCGCCACGATCGGGCTGCCGAGCGTATCGAAGACCTGAATCGAAGTGTTGAACGTATCGGGCGGAGGCCCGGCCGTGGCCGCGGCGTTCAGGTTCATATCGAAGCTGAAGGAGGTGCTCGCCTTGGGCGGCCGGATGGTGCCCACGGGGACCACGATCGGCCCGATCGGTCCGTTCGAGGTGAGCGTGCCGTTCTTCTCGCTCCAGCCTTGCACCTGTTGACCTTTGCCGGTCAACAAATTGCCGTCCCGATCGACGCTGAGGCTGCCGGCGCGCGTATATAACAAGCCACCGGCCGGCGTGCGGACAATGAGGAATCCATCGCCTTGGATCGCGGCATCGAGCGCGCTATTCGTAGACTGAACCGCGCCTTGTGTAAATTGCCGGCTCGTAACCGGGCGCCTGACACCGAAGCCGATCTGCGTATCGCCTGAGCCAAAGGCCGCCGACACCTGATCGTAAAAGGTCAGCGCATTGGCCTTGAATCCGATCGTATTCAAATTGGCCAGATTATTGGCCACCACATCGACGGCGGTCGAATGGGCGCTAAGTGCGGAGAGGGCGGTGGAAAATGAAGTAAACATGGGCTTGGTCGTTTCTCTCTTTCGTTCTGCGGGGTAGGGAAAGCGGCGAGCTAGCTCGGGCCCCCGGCTAGGCGCCGGTTGAAACCTTGAGTTGGCTGATGGCGTCCTTGATCTGCTTCAGGTCCTCGCGGATGCCGAGCGTTTGTTCGGTCTGCGTAAACTGCGAAAGCTGGGTCAGAAACTGCACGCTATCGGTGGGATTGAGCGGGTTCTGGTTCTTGATTTGCGCCACCAGCAAGCTCAAAAAGACCTCTTTGTTGGCCAAAGAGTCGGTTTTGATCGCCGGCAGCACGGTTTCTTTCGGGGCGCTTTCGGACGCCAAGAGGTTGATCATTCGAGGTCCTTCTTTCTGTTTTCCTTCTTCATCGGTCGGGCGAATCAGGCTAAGCCGAGGCTCTCGCGCCAGCGCGCGAGCCGCTCGCGGCGCTGCTCGCCCGGCTGGCCCCGCGCCTGGCTCTGGTTTCCGCCTTGCCCGTCGCGGGACGAAGGCTGGTCTTGCCGTTCGCGGTCCTGCCCACCGGCGGACGAACCATCCGCGGGCGGCCCATCCGAAGTGTCGCCGCGCGTCGCGCTGGCCGCAAAGCCAGGGGCTTCGAGGTGCCGCACCAGATCCGGCAGCCCGTCCTGAAGCGAGCTCGACAGTTGGGAGTCCGAGGTCCGGACGGCGACTTCAACGGCGCCGTTAGCATCGCGGACATGGACGCGGGTCAGCGAACCGTTCTCGCCGGCGGGTAGTGTGAGCACGAGTTCGCGCGGCGCCGGCAAGAGCCGCTCGGGGGCCGGCTCGGGAGCGCTCAGGGGAGCGGACTCGACCATCGCTCCTGGCACCTGCGCCCGGCCGGGCGGAAATGCGCCGGAGGGCGCAAGGTTCGCTCCCGTTGCCAGCAGACTCGCGCCGGTCTCCTTGGGACTTGCTTCCTGCGCCACCGGTTGGCGCTGGCCCCCCTGGCGTTCACTGTCCAGGGTGCCCGAATCGGGCTCCGCCTCGCCTTCAACTGCCGCGGGCGGGCTCACAACCGGGTTGGCGCCCGCGAGCCGGTCCGCTGACTCCAGTTGGCTAACCCGAGACGGAGCCTCCGCCCGCGCCGGGGCCGCAGCCGCGGGCCCCGCCACTCGAGCCGCCTCCGCTATCAACACCCCTTCCGCCAGCGGCTCCGGCACGCCAGCTAAGCCGGGAGTCGGATCGAGCCGGGCGGAGAACGCCAACGGCAAGGGCGCCCACGAGCCGGCTTCGGTCAGACCCGCTGCCGTGCACAGCAGCCCAGGACCAGCCGGGGACGCCGGCGCGCCGCGAGGCTCGCGCGAGCGGTCGGGACTCGGATTCATGAGGGGCAGAGGAGTTTGAGGCAAGGAGAAAAGCATTTGGAGGGCGGGAGGAGCGAGGCCAGAGGGCGCCGCCACCGCTGGTTCCTGATCGGCTCGGTCTTCCTGAGCTTCAATGCCTTCCTGGGCTTCCATGCCGGGAGTAAGCCCTGGCGCGACCAGCGGAGGCGCAGTACCCGCCGCCAATTCGACACCGGCCAATTCGACACCGGCTGAACGGGCTGGCACCGGTTCAGGAGTGGTCTGCCGGGAGATGTCCGTCAGTTTTGGCTGAGCCAGCGAAGGTACGGGAACGGCATCCGGAGCGGAAAGCGCGGCTGGCGTGGTGGCCCAAGCCGACGGTGCTCCGGTCGATGGAGCGCCCAGCAGAGCTGTGCCGCGTGCCACAACTCTTTCCGGCAAGATCTTGCCACTTGCCGAAAGCTGGTCACCCGAACGGGCCGGCACCGGTTCAGGAGTGGTCTGCCGGGGGATGTCCGGCAGTTTTGGCTGAGCCAGCGAAGGTACGGGGACGACATCCGGAGCGGAAAGCGCGGCTCGCGTGGTGACCCAAGCCGACGGCGCTCTGG
>Ga0209591_10001522_pt1 | contig 28574 bp, 18 predicted proteins | sample MAT01_FD_187207 | JGI IMG/M metagenome (GOLD analysis project Ga0209591, IMG submission 187207) | Freshwater microbial communities from Lake Fryxell liftoff mats and glacier meltwater in Antarctica - MAT-01 (SPAdes) (version 2) | ecosystem: Environmental > Aquatic > Freshwater > Ice > Liftoff... | reverse complement strand
TATAAGTGTCAACATCTATAAATATCGTACCGCTTGCTGAGATTGGTGACGGATATCCAAATCCTGTTGTGTAAGCACCTGGTTTTTTACAATCAAAACTTATTTCGTAAACTCTTTTGTTTTCGTACATCGTTATTCCTTTTAGATTCAAATCATAGTACGCAGGTCGGTGCAAAACATTATCCTTATCGAGAATAAGATCATGCGTGTAGATAAGCCATAAAGAGCCAACTCCAGTCCACGAGTTATTACGATCTTCATTATTGGTGGTGTTTCTAAATTGTAAAATCTGCCCCTTTAATTTTCTGGAAGCGTTTGTGCTTGATTGATACCCGATGGGATTATAAACTAAAACTGAGGCTTCTTCATTAAATACTACTGAGTCTTCTTTGTATGTTTTTACTCTATAGAAAAACTCCTGTTGGTTAGCGTTTTGATAGTAGTTCTTACTTATCTTCTTTTCGGCAAGTTTAACTATTTCTTTTGCGCGAAGTGGTTTTGATCGAATTTCGATCTCTGCTAATTGAGTTGCTACTGGGTTAAGCTCAATTCTATTTGTTTTGAGAAATTCACGAACAAGAAGCGTGTCTGTTTTATAGCCAATTGACGAGAAAACAACTTTATCACTAAGCTTCGCTTGTGGAACTACAAATATGAATTCTCCATCTAAGTTTGAAGCCACACCCTTTGAGGTGTTTAATAAATAAACATTTGCGTAACTTACTCCAAGTCCAGTTTCTTTGTCAATTAATTGTTTTACGCTTCTGTTGTTGACTTTGTAGTTTTGCTTGGCTATACTTTTTTCTATTTGGTTCTCAGGATTCTTGATTTGGTAGATTGGAAACGAGGGTGGAAATGTTTTTTTTATAAAGAACAGACCATCAAAGATTTTTTGCCAAGGCGCGTATACTGGCAGATTTCCTAACGCAGAAGAGTAAAACATTGATACATCCTGCATCGGTCGGTAGTCAACAAATGTATAGTTATTACCTCTCATAGCAAGTACGTATTCAATACTTTCACTAGGTGGTCGAATAGCATCAAGAGAAGTTGTATTATGGCCAAGCATTCCAAATTCACCCTCAAAAGACGAGAAACACATGCTGTAAACCTTAGATCCAAAATGGTCTTTGAGTATTCTACCCATTGGCACTGCCTCCGACACTTCTTGATCCAAGTCAGTTGGATCCTCGCTTTTTTGTAGGCTGTCTAATTTTTGAATATAAAATTTAGTTAAGTCCGTGTTCTTAAAGAGTTCAATTTGATTTGCGAAATGATAGGAGGCACCCCAACCAATGATTTTCTTTTCAGGGTAAAGCTCTGACAGAAAGATTAGGTTTTGAGCCATCTGAAAGTCCCTTGGGTTTTGGACTTTTACAGGGACATCGTTTAGTAAATCCATTTCCCCTTTCATTATCTCAAGCCAGCTAATTAAAGATTGCCGTAATATTTTTGCTTTAATGTCATGTTGAAAATTTTGTAAGCTTTCCAAATTGGTTACTATTTTTCTACAAGTATTGAAAAATAGAATAGAATCTGCTTCGTCAGCAACTATAAACTCAGGTCCTGCTGAAATTACTTCATCTAAAATATTAACCTCCTGTTCACTTAGTTTCATAGATGTTCCTAGAAAATTCTGTAAATCGTTTAAAAACTCATCCTTAAATATATTGTCCGCCTGACAATCGAATCCAGTCACAATTAATGGTCGAGTTGAAACTTTCTTCTCATGGATGTATTTTAACAACGGTTCAAACTCCTTAGATTCAGACCAAATCCTAAAGATACTTTCCTTCAATGGGCTTTCTCGATAGCTTGTGTCTTTAATATTTTCAAATGCTTTATAATTATCATAGAGCCCACTTTCAAAACTTATGATTTCGTAATTTAACTCTTGGTGCAAAAATTTGATAAGTCTCACCTTAGCTTCAAAAGTTGCCCCTTCACCATGTGATTGTTCCCCGAGAAGTACTATTCTATTGTCTTTTAGCGTTTCCTTTAAAAATTGTAGATCTTGGAAATCCACGTTTGACGGGTCAATTGATTTTACCGTTTGAGGTGAAAGATATTTTGTAACACTATTGCTTTGTTGTGCTTGGGACTTAAAGCTCAAAATTGTCAAGCAGATAGAAAGTAGGCTTAAGAGTAATTTCATACTTGTTAAATTAGTTTCTTTTATAAATATGAACGGTCTCCAGTTAAGTTTATTACCTGTAATATCTAACTGTGACAGTAAATCGAAGTCTTCCCTGTCAAACCGCATTGCTACCAATGTTTGTGTTTCTGCAGTGGTGCGCTTCCGAAGCCGCGTCCTGTCCCACCAAACCAAAAGTTGAACGAAGATAAAAATTTATAGCTTACACGTCACCGCACCACTGCAGAAACGTTTTGTTATGCACAGTGCCGCAGTCAACCGTTACTTAACCACACGGATGCCAGTGCTTTGGCTAGTGTGTCAGCATTTGCGGCATCGGTGTGGTTTTGGTAATACTTATTCGTTAGCTTTTAATTTATTCATTTCTTAAAGTCTTAGTCGGATCATCTGTCGCAGTGCTGAAAATAGTTGTGCTTGTTGTCGAAATACCAATGATGAAAATTGAGAGGCTACATAATCCAATCGTCATAAATCCAATTTCGATATGTTGGGCATATAGATCGTTAAGCAGAGTATTCGTTAAGAAATAGCCACCGTAACCTCCCAACAAGGCAGCCAGCGCAAGAATAATTGCAAATTCCCTATTAAGCAATTGAACAATACTTCCAACACTCGCGCCTAATACTTTTCGTACGCCAATCTCTTTTGTCCTCTTCTGTACGTTCAAACTCGCCAATGCATAAATACCAGATGCTGACAGGAGGCAACCTAGCAGCGTTATGAAAAATAGGATCTGCTTGAGGTTGCTGTTGTATCCATTGGCTTCTTCATAAACAATATCTTCCTGTAGTTTACTTTCAAACGGCCTACCAGGAAACAAGACTTTCCATCTTTTCTCCAGATACGCACGAACGGTCAAGATATCGTTTGGGTTGGTTCTTACCACCATCACCCTATACTTTAGTGGTTGGGTCAATGTAAATAAATGTTCGCCATCATCCCTTTGTTTCAGTCCGCTTAAATGATTCTTCACAACACCCACAATCCTATAAGGTTTATCGTTATAAAAAAGTTGTGCGTCAATTGGATTTTTCATGTTATGATTCAATACAAAGTTTTCATCGATGATGGCAGCAGATTCGTAATCAGTTTGATTGCCTTCCATAAAATCCCGACCAGTTACAATGTCCAATCCTACTACTTTAAAATAACCAATGCCTGTTTCATAAACACTTGATTTAAATACGGTTGTATCAAGTTTAACCGTACTATAGCGCGAAGTATAAGGGCCAATGTGATTTGCGGTGCCAGCGATGCTTTCAATTTTTGAATTTTTCGAAACTTCATTCTTTAATTGTTCATACTCCCGGTCGCCTTGTACGGAAACCATTAAAATATTTTGTTTATCATAACCCAGACTTATATTTTTCTGATAGGCAGCATTCTGCGTAAAAGCAATTCCCGCAATAAACACAATAACCGAAAGTGAAAACTGAATTACCAGAAGACTGCGCGTCAGGTAATTTGTTCCTATAATCCCCTTTCTACCCTTGAGTAATTCAATGGGATTGAATTTACTGTTAAACAAAGCCGGATATATACCTGCTAAAAGTGCTGCGACAAATAACAACACAATCAACGCAAGTAGTAAATTCAATTTATTCAGATCGCTCAATCCATACTGAAGCTGCCACATCATAGCAAACTGCGGTACGATGACTTGAGCCATTAACAATCCTGCAAGAATAGCTAACGAAATAGTAATGACCATTTCAATAAGGAACTGATAGACAATCTGTCTTCTGCCCGAGCCAACTACTTTCCGTATACCAATCTCTTTCAAGCGTTTCCCTGTTAAGGCTAATGTTGTATTGGTAAGGTTAAAGCACGCGATTAATAATATGATAAAACCCAGCGTGCTAAAGATAATCAACGCAATAGTAGGTATCGGAAGACGAAGATTACTCTGACTTACCTCACCATTTATGATAGGTGTGGTGAACGGCACTAATTCAAATGAAACTGAGCGAGAGTCTTTTTGCTTCTCGTTAATTAATCGGGAATACTTGCTCATCTGCTGACCAATGACCTGTCGCTGGTTAATGTCGGTGAGTTTAAATAATACCGAGGATGACTGATTTGTATCCCATTGATCCGGTTCAATTGAATGAGCATCCAGATATATTTCAATGCGCATGAGTGCGTCAATGTTGAAAGATATGTTCAATGGTAATTTTTCAAACACGCCTCCTACGACCACTTCATATTTTTTGCTGTTAAATTCTACCGTCACCATTTCCCCAACTGGATCTTTTTTATCAAAATATTTTCTTGCTAAGAGTTCGCTCAAAAAAATAGACTGTTGATTTTCAAAGTTTCTGTATGATCCCTGCGCTAACCCAAGCTTGAACATTGTAAAAAAGGAAGGATCGGCAAAACGGATATTTTCATAAAAGGCACTGCCCCCCTGACTCACAATACCATCTTCATTACAAAACCGTGTGAAGTCCTCAATGCCTGAGATTTCTTGTGCGGCCCGAGGAGCCATACCAATTGGGATTACTAGCTTTTTATCGGACTTGCCGGCAGAAGTTTCCAAATGGTGCATCACTTTAACAACATCTTGAACTTGGTCATCACTAAAATATTCGTCAAACTCAATATTGTATGCGATAAGCAAATACGCTGTCATGCAACAAGCCATGGCTATGCCCATACCGAATGTATTGATCAGGACATAGACCTTGTTCCTTAACAGGTTGCGTAAGGCTACTTTCATATAATTTTTAATCATGACTGTAGTCTTTTAAATTAAAAAATAGATTTGTCTAAGGTTAGACACAATAATCGCACAGTGGGTTACAGGTGATTTGCTTTTAATTTCTCCTCTATTTGTCCGAGTATTGAAAACTTCACCACCATGGAAAACTTCTCCGCGAGCACTCTTTTTTTAAATTTTGTGTCCTAATAGTCTGCGAATTCGAAAGCGTTGTCTCTCGTGGAATCCTAAATTGAAGTCGTTCAATCGTCAGCTATTAATTCGCCCTTTGTCACAGGCGGGAAGGTTGGCTCTTTTGCTTGCTTTGTATGTATGGTTGGGTTTGAGGGGCAAACAAATGTGCCAATGCAAGGCGACCACTCTGTCCCGCGGCACTGTGCATAACGTTTGTGTTTATGCAGTGGTGCGCTTCCGAAGCCGCGTCCTGTCCCACGAAACCAAAAGTTGAACGAAGATAAAAATTTATAGCTTACACGTCACCGCCCCACTGCAGAAACGTTTTGTTATGCACAGTGCCGCAGTCAACCGTTACTTAACCACACGGATGCCAGTGATTTGGATGTGTGTCGGCATGCGCGGCACTGGCATTGGTGTGGTTTTCGGAGGACTTCATTTTCAATTCGTCCCCGCCAATCATTTTAGTTACTCTGACCGTAAACTTTTAACGGGATTCATTATAGATGTCCTAATTGATTGCAAACTTATAGTTATCAGAGTAATTAATAGGATTGCTGTCAGCGGAGCTATAAACATCCACCATTGTAAATTTATCTTGAAAGCAAAATTGTCCAACCACTTGGTCATTGTCAGGTAGCTGATGGGAATAGCTAGAACAAAGGCAATCAACACAAGTTTTAAATAGTAACCTGATAGAAGTCTTAAGATATTCACCAACGAGGCGCCTAGTATTTTCCGAATACCAATTTCCTTAGTTCGTTGCATTATCATATAGGATGAAATACCGAACAGTCCAATACAGGCAATAAAGATGCTTAGGGCTGTAAATATTGTAAATACGTTTCCAAATTTTTGGTCTTCTCTATATTGCTCATTAAAGAAGTCGTCTAGAAAAAAGTACTCAAGGGGATTGTCATTGAAAACTTTTGTCCACTGTTCTTTTATTATTGAAATGGAGTTTGGTAAGTCGCCAGAAGGAATGCTTATAGCAAAATAGTCAAGAGCCCTCGGCAGAAGTGAATAATATGTCGGTTTGATAACACGTTTTAAAGATTCCTGATGGTAGTTGCTAACTACACCAATTATTTCTTTCTTGTTACCAAACATAAAAAGATTTTTCCCGACTGCCTTTTCAGGACTTTCAAATCCCAAGACTTTACAAGCCTCTTCATTTAAAATAACGGTATTAAGTTGGTCAGTTCTGTGCTCCATAGAGAAATTTCGACCGGCCAGAAGTTTAATGTTGAAAGTTGGAAAAAACTCATAATCTATTCCAGCCATATAAAGTGCGTGTACTTTGTTGGGGTCTGAATCTTCTTTTCGAAACCCTTCAGTACCCCATATTAATTCTTTTCCGGGTATGTGGGAGATTGACGCAACACTAAATGAATTGTAGGATGATAAATTGTCACTGAATGTTTTGACACTATTAAAATAAGCTGAATCGATAACGTATGTTGTTAATTTATCAGACCAACTCTCCTTTAAAACATTCGGAGATTTAACAACAACTATTTTGCTTATATCAATCCCTAAGTCACTGTTTCTCATGAAATCCATTTGCTTGTAGATTACTAATGTTCCGGTAATGAGAAATGATGTAATTACAAACTGAAAGACCATAAGAGCTTTTCTAAAGAAAACCCCACTGTTTGCATTATTATTAATTACACCTTTCAATGCGTTTACAGGCTTAAATTTTGAGTAGACTAATGCTGGGTAAAGGCCAGTAACAACTATCCCAATTGACATAATTATTAATAGGCCAACCCAAAAATTGGTGTCTGCTAATAAGTCGCTAAATACTAATTGCTTTCCCGATAGTTGGATAAAGGAATGGCTTAGCAACTGAGTAAGAAACATAGCCACTGCAACACTCAAAATATTAAACAATGACGATTCAAATAAAAATTGTCTGATTAAATCAGATTTTTGCGACCCGATAACTTTTCTAATTCCAATCTCTTTTAATCGTTCAGTAGATTTGGCTATAGAGAGGTTTACATAATTAATCCAAGCAATAATCAGAATGAAGCAACCCGTTAGGATTAGAAATAGCAAAGAATTGTAATTACCATTTGGACTTATTTCTTCTTGTAAGTCAGAGTGAAGGTGAATACTATTTAAAGACTGAGGGATCAAGTTTATCTTGACATTATATTTGCTTTCTGACTTTCCCTGAGCTAATTCATTCATTTTGCGGGTGAACTCAACAACTGAAGCGTTTGGTTTCAACTTTACGTATGTGTAGAATCCGGTCCAGTCCCAACTATCTTCCCCCACTCGCTTACTATTAATAACTAATATATTGTAATCTAAGTGAGTGTTTGGTGGTAGGTCTTTGAAAACGCCAATTACCTTTGCTTCAAACTTATCTTCTTCGTAGATAGACACTACGCTATTCAAAGGGTCTACCTTGTTAAAGTACTTTTGAGCGATGGATTCAGAAATTAAAACCCCCTCTCCTGTCATTGAACCTTTGATAATGTTTGGGGAAAGCATTTTAAGGAAAGAAGTGTCTGTCGTAAAGGCTTTTTCTGAATTGAATTTGACTGAATTTTCAGTGCTTATCGTTACTTTGTTAAGCGGCCATATCCTTGTCGCATTTTCAACTTCTGGAACTTCGGCAAGAAGCGCAGTGGCTAATGCTCCTGGTGATTTGGCAATATTCTCTGTTTGCTTACCATCAAGAAATTTCTGATAGCCAATTCGATATATGTTGTCATAGTCTTGATAAAACTTCTCGTAACTCGTTTCAAAGACTGAATAATGATATATAAAAATGCAAGCAGTTAATCCAATACCTAAACCCAGAATGTTTATGATGGAGTGAATCTTATTCCTGAAGAGATTTCTGAAGGCAATTTTTAAATAGCTTATGAGCATAAGGTTTAAGTTTGGTTGAATGCTTGTTGTCAACAATTAAGCCATACAATTTAACTCCATTTAGAATAATTTGTCATGGTGAATGTCCGTTACTGGAACTTCATTGTCCGACTTCATAACAAATTAGTCATTCAATTGGTCGTCATTTTAATTCGTTGTCGCGGGAGGGTTTGGCTATTTTGCTTGCTTTGGTGTTGCGGTGGAATGTGCGGCAAGTAAAAGTGCAATGCAAGGCGACCACTCTGTCCCGCGGCATTGTGCATAACAACCGAATATAAGCATTGCCTATATGTCCACTATATAAACCCCAAATTTCTAATATTTTTTAGAGCTATTTCATTCGACATTACGCTGTCGACAACTAAGGTCTTTATATTATGAGATTACGGGGTTCGTTCCCCGCCCGCAATGACCTTAAGGAGAAAACTAGATTCAAATAACCTTATCCCGCCACTTCCCTGATCGCATATAAAAGAAGGACATCACAAACATACTAATCCAGTAAACCCATTCGCTAACCCAACCCCACGCAAGAGATAAATTCCATTTCTCCAAAACAAAGAAAACATAAATGCAATAAACCACAATCGTGATAAACTCAATCAGCAGATTCACTCGCGAATTACCAGTACCCGTAACGGCATTAAGCCAGATGGTGCCCACCGACATCAGCAGCAAGGCCACGGACACAATGCGAACAATCGGAATTGCTTCTTCAACAAAACCATCACCCTGATTATAAAAGGTAAGAAACCAATACGGGATCAGATTCAAAATCAGAAAGATAAAACTGGAAACTCCCAAGCTTAACTTCATGATCCGGTTCACCAAGGGAATAACTTCATCCTGTCGTCCTTGACCAATTATGTTACTCACCATGGTGTTGGCTGTGCTTGCAAATGCCCAACAGAAAATTCCAAACAGGCCGAAGATATTGCGCATGACGTTCGAGATAGCCAATGCTCGCGGCCCATGATGCTCTACCAGAATATAAAAATATTCCCAACTCATAATGCTGATTGCAAACTGCAAAATCAAAGGCGCAGAAATAGTCAGGATTACTTTAACAACTGAAAATTCTATTTTGGTCTGTTCAAAGAATGCGAAAGTTTTATGGATGCCTTTAGCATTTATGACTAAGTAGAGTACGAGTAGTCCGGAACCTTCCGCTAAAATAGAAGCGTAAGCAGCACCATTAAATCCCAGCTCGGGAAATCCGAAATGGCCATAGATCATTGAATAATCGAGAAAGATATTTACTAATGCTTCTGCTAAAGCTCCATATACTAAAAATCGAGTTTGGTTTGTGCCAACTAACAACGCGTTGCGCATCACATATAAATAAAGAAATGGCAATCCCCAAATGCGGATAAGCAAAAAGTCAATCACCTGATCGGCAATTAGGGAATTATGAATTGTAAAATGAAGAACGGTTGGCGCGACTAAGTAGGTAATACCGATTCCTAAAAAGGCAATCGCCAAAGCAATCCAAACTCCATGATAGAAAAGCTTACCGATTTCCTTAGGCAAATTTTGTCCGGCCCTGCGGGCAATGAGGGCTTGCAGACCGTTGTTTAATCCATTGCCGATAACAGCAAAAATCAAATAGTAAACGCCTGTAATGCCGGCACTGGCTAATTCTTGTTCGCCCAACGCACCTAAAAAAATATTGTTGGTTATGAAATTGATTTGCGGTACAACCATTGCCAAGGAGATTGGCAACGCCATGAACAAGATTTGCTTATAGCTGGTGGTCAGCTTGAGTTTCATTGCCAAAAAATGAAACGCAAAAGTACGAGAAAGATTTATTCATAAAGGTTTATGAGGACACAAACCCTTACTTCTATATTAAGGGCATCTCTAAAAACCCTTGCTTTCATTACCTCAACCCCTGCCCCTTCTCCAGAAGAGAAGGGTAAGCGGAGTTTTTAGAGATGCCCTTAATTGAAATAGATTCAGAAATAGAAAGACAACTAGAATAGCTTGAAGTATAAGCGTAGTTGGCCTATTAACTAATTCTCTATTCAATAAGATTACTATGGAAAATATAGCAAGTACAACGCATCCAAAAATTACTAGCCCAGTTGAATTGAATGGCATATATGAAAGAAAGAATTTGCTTCGATCTTCGTGAGTCGAATATTTATTAAATGAAATTAGCCAAACACACCAGCAATAAACATTCACCCCAATTGACGAAAGCGGAAAATATTTTAAATAGCTTTTCATTTTCTAGAGTTCTCCTCAATTGACTTATGATGATGCAGCACATGATACATCGTAAAGTACACCATCTCCCGTAAGGTCAGTTTACCCAAAAGTGGATGTGGCAAGATCAATTCATCCAGATCCACTTCCGAATAGTCAAGCAGTTGTTTACATAGCTTGTTAACCACATCGTTTACAGATTTTATTAGTTCCCCTTTCTGTTCAAACTTTACTTCTTCGGGAATAAACCGACTGGTTGCAACACCCCCTTCTTGCAATTTGAGTTTATACTTCGCTACCAATTCTTCAAACGATTTACTGGGTCGGTTAGCCTTGCCAAACATAGCCTTCAAGCCTAACTTAGGCATTGAAAGGGCTTGGGTTACTGGTTTCACGCTTATGCGGATATGCTCCAGCTGCTGGCCAGCCGTCCACTTTTTATTTCGGCTTAACATAAACTCTTCAACAGTCAATCGATTTATATAGTCCGTAAAGGCTGTATGATTTACTTTAAGCGTATCGATCAATTCTTGTTTTACCATCCTTAAAAATACTCATTTAAATCCCGAAGGGATTAAACTAAAAAATAACACCGTATGAAATGCGGTGTTGCAAAGGATCCTCCAGCTTAACAACCCTGAAAGGGTTGAACTACAATAAATACTTTTCGTCATACTGAACCCCATGTTCTTTTAACAGGTCTTTGTATTCATCGCGGAAGGTTTTGGTCTTGTGATGCTCTTCCTGATTTTTAATATAGTTTATCAAGATTTCTTTCCGATCGATTGAGTAGGTGAATGCACCATAGCCGTCTTGCCAACCGCTAAACTGCGGAAAGAAGTCCTTCTCTTTAATAAATTTTGTACTCGCCAACTTAATATCTTTAACAAGATCAGCCAACGCTACGGAAGGATGCAGGTGTGTGAGAATGTGGAGATGATCTTCCACGCCATTAATTTGATAGAGGTGACACTTTTTGTTTTCAAGAATACCTGCCATGTATTTAAAAAGTTCCCTACGATGAGGTGCCGTCAGGGTAGGTGTTCGGTCTTTTGTGCTGAACACAATCTGGTAGAGTATTTGGGTATAGGTGCTCATGGTGTTGAACCACTTCGTGGTTCTGTCAATTTACATTTCTTAGTCCACCGATACAATCGGTGGTTATTAATATTTAATCCCTTCGGGATTAGTCAGTTTTATTTAATTACACATTGGTAGAATTAATACTGATTTACAAAATGACATCCATACCCAACTTTTCAACTGCAAACTTCTTAATGGCACTATAAACTCCTTCTACATCATTAGAAGTCATAGAGCAACCTATAACATGCACGCCCGCATTCGGGAAAGCTATTGCTTCTTTCAAATTATCAGGTGTAGCCAATTGCTCATTCATTTTTAACATAGCACTCACTTTAACCTCAGGGTCTTGCTCGGTTTCATTCTTATAATAATAAAGCGTAAGTGAGGGCTGTGTTACTTTCTGAAAGAGTTCCTTTGTCATGGTTGTCTCAATCAATTCTTCCAGCTGCACTAATGATTCTAAGCGATACTTCTTGTTCCAGAATTTTGCATGCTCTTCACTGGCTCCGGTGATTCGGTATTTTCCACCGAGCACAGTGCGAGCAATCTGCAACCCCCAGGGATCATTCAATAAAAAAGCTGCGGGGTCATTGATGGCAATGTTGGGCGACATGTTAATCAATGCATGTACATCATCCGGATAATAAGCCGCGAGCATTAAGGCAAGCGAGCCTCCTGTTGATGTACTAACCAAAATAACTTTATTCCCTAATTGTTTGCCAATTGCCAATGCTTGCTTAGTGCTTTCCCAAATTCTGTCGGCTGTAAAAAGTAATAACGTTTCAGTTGTGTCAATGCCATGATCAGCCAAACGAGATAAATATAAATTACATCCAAAGTCTTTCGCTAATCTTCGATGAACCGGATCGCCCTCAATCTGGCTTGCTGAAAATCCATGCAAATAAACTACTGCGTACTCGGTCTTTTGTTTTGTGCTATCGTGCCAAACAATGCGGGCTTCGTTGTCGGGTTTAATTTTGTGCTGTGCTTCGTTTGCGGCCACATAACTTTCTAATGCTGCCCCTGCCGGCACAACAATCGGAGCTAAATCATAAATTGGAGGTTTGGGAGCTGGACCTAAAAAATAAATCGCAGCTAATGCGACTATTGGGAAGGTAAATTTTATAAGGCGTTTTGAAATCATCTGGTCATAATTAAAATACTAATATAAATCATGTTAAGTAGTGTTCTTATTGTGCCCTCGTATTACTATTTAAATAAAGTTAGTTGAGCCACAAAGGCGCAAAGTCACGAAGGTAACACAAAGTTTAAAATGCGGTACTCAAATTTCAAGCATCGTATCTCAAAGAGGACGATGTATTTCAGCAGAAACTACAATTTAGGTGCCAGCCACAAGAAACCTGATGCCAAAAGAAAGACGATGAAAAATAAAAGCCGTGAGATTGGCTTCGCAATAGAAATCAATTCTCGTTGAGTTCGTTCTGAATAAGAAGTTGACCGCGATTGATGTTGCTTGTGCTGGTTCGCTATTCTTAGCGGTTGCCAATCATTTGCTGGAACAACAAAATAATTAAGTCGTGTAGAATCCTGCGTATAAAATTGATGCCAGCCGGCTTTGCCAGCCCAGGTGGTTGCATGCCAATAGTCATCGACAATTACATCCTCCTGTAAAGGAAGAAGCGTGCTTTCACTTTTTAATACGGGTTCTTCATTAGCGGCAATCACACTTACTGAAAGTGATTCATCGGTATAATAAGGAAACTGATTTTCGATTTGAATTTTAAACTGTTGTGACTTTAGTCTTGTCGTTGCTTCCAATAAAGGCGACCATACATCGGCATAGTCGAAAGCTTTTCCTTCTAGTAATAGACGGTAGGTTTCGTATAACAATTGAAATCCTGCTTTGCCTGCACCCAGATTCACAAACCCCGATAGCACACGATTTGACGAAACCGTAACCGGAGTAATCGTAGGAGCAACAATGGAAACAGGAGTTGCCGGTAACACAAAACTGTTTGAAACTCCCTTTAAGCGAACGGTATCTTGTTCGTAGCTTTTTGCCGAAGCATTCAACAATGGAATTTTATCTTTACTATCTGTTGAATTAAATAAAACAATAGCCCCCAAGCCTTGGCGGCACGATTGCTCCAGACTTTTTAGTTCTGATGCACTTAGTCCGTTCAGCGATTCGCTGTCAAGCAAAACTAAATCAACCGCTTCCAATAGTTCGGTTGTCAGTCGACCGATTCTAATTGACTCCCGATTAGAGAATTCATAATGAAAATTAGTTTTTGAAATTTGTGATCGAATTATAATAGCATGTCCCTTTTCTGCCAAAAAGTTTTTTAAATAGCGTACTTCCGCTGTCGGAAACTTTTGAAGAAAGAGAATGTTTAACTTTTCTTCTGCTTTTATTTCAATGGGCAGTTGCGCTTCAGTTTTATTATTCAGACTATCACGCATGGATAATGTGTACTGAAACAATCCTGCTTGTCGCGATTGAAAATAAAGTGAAAATGACTTTTGGCCTGCGCCTTTCAATGTAACTGAGTCCTCAGCCTGGCCAGGTCCTTTCAAAATTAAAGTTGTGCTTCCTTCAGTATTGATCGTTCCAGTAACTGCTGCGGTTTGTCCAACATGTACGTTTGCAGGAATTACCAGTTGAGTAACTCCTATTGGAAGTTTGCCGGGAATAAATGTGTACGAGGTGCTAATAATTTCTTCTCCGTAGGCAGGAAGCCCATCTCCAACAACAAAAGCTATCTCCGATTTATAATCAGATAATTCATAAGACTGTATGAGGCGTGAATTTTTAAAATCATTTGCATCATTCAAGCGTAGAACGCCTAGCTCGGGATATTTTTTAACAAGACTATCAACTTTATCAAGATCATAATTTTTTGTGAGCATAATGACTCCGGTCGTTTCCCTTTCTACTGTGTGCGTTGGCTGTATGAACCAGGCAACAATTGAACAAATCATAAACACAACGGCCGTAATTCTTGCAGGTAAGAACCTGATCTTTCTTCCAATTTCTTTCCACACAAGAAAGCCAAGCAAGACTATTGCTCCTAAGATTATCATCCAGAGTGGAAACAGCGGCTGAATATTAAGTGAAGCACTATTCATTGCGCAGTGTTTCCAAACTTTGTAAAAATTGCTGATCGAGCGAATGCGTAGTCAGTTGCTTTTTAGTAGGCGAACTCGGCTGCTGTGGTAATACGCGCCACAACACTGAGCGGACTTTCAAAAGTATTGCCCTTTGCTCTTTCGCTTCGCCTTCACCATCGACCAATGATTTTAATGAGGTTAATCCTTCCAGATAATTGGGTTGCTCTAAAACAATTTGCGCCAGCTCTTGTCCGGCTTTATAAAATATTTGTTGCTCTGTTGCAGAGGTCTCAATTCGATTTGCTCCAACCATCTGCTCAGTCAGCGTTAACGCTTTTCTTATGTTTTGATAGGAATCATTTTCCTCAACCATTCTTTTACCTGTTGAAGTTTGCACTTCACTCAAGTCGCCAGTGAGCCGCTTCTCTTCCTTTAAAGGTGGCGGATCGAACCCCGTGCGGTGCACATAGATGCGCGAATCATTGCTGATCTCCTTTAATAATTTCAAAGCAGTGTATTGATACGGCAATGATTTCTCCGGATCGAATAATCGCAAGTGAAGCTCTGCATCCCACATTACCGTAAGTGCAGCTTTCAATTTTGCACGCACCGATTGAACAAAGAAAGTCGCCACTTCACCATCATCGTGATTGTGAGCAAAGGCTGCTAACGGATCTTCTTTAGCATTCGGATCGTTATGGGCATGTTCTATAACACTTGGTTTTTTTTCAGCTACTAAGTTGTGCTCGTTTTCTTTATCATGCGTGTGACTAAACTTTTCTATTATCTCTTCAGTCGATTCATCTTCATGATCATCAACCTCAGCTTTACCAATCTGGCCTTCAAATTCTTCTCCTAAAAATTGTCCATAACGCAAGCGCAATACTTTTTGATCGTAGCCTAATTCGTTGCTGGTGGCGTTGAATTGTTTTTTAGTCATCCCTTTTCTTTCACGCAGCAACTTTTCTGAGTCGAAAATAATTTGGCGTTGACTTCTAAAATATTCCGGCATCAAATCAACACCCAAACCTTCATCCTCTACATAATCAACTTTAGCGGTGTCTTGCAAGGCAATAAAAAATGTTTCAGTTCGATTATAATTAGGAGTTGGTTTTTTGTTATCCATAGCCTCCACATAAAAATAAAGTTCATCCCCCGGCTCCATGCCCAGTTTGTTTAAGTTCAATGTAATCTCAGCAGCAACATTCTTACCCGAAATCTTTTTCGGTCTCTCAAATCGCAATCGCTCTTCTCTGAACTTTACTGATTCCCCGCTTCCTTTGCTCACCGTGGCTATGATAGATACATCGGCAAGCCCATAGTCATCACGCAAGGTTGATTTAACAAGCACGGTAAGATTATCCGAAAAGGAAAATCGTGTAAACTGATTGAGGTTATCAATCGTCACTTTGGGAACTTGATCTTTTATAAGTTCTATCTTATAATAATCTGACGTGATGGTATCATTATCATACTGCCATTGTATTTGATAGAATCCGGATTCATTCGTTACACGAGTTGTTGAGTATGAGTTAGCATCCATCTTTTTCATAACAATAGAATCCTTTCCGGAGAAAAGTATTTTAGCCTGAATTATCTCGTCAGAAAAATTAGCGGTCCAGTTAACAACGCTTCCTTCCGGGATCAGTAAATGTGGACTCTCGGCAGTTGAATTTTTTATTGCCGTGTAAGCAGGTGGACTCACTTCAATGCTAAGTTTTTTGATGGTAACTGCCTTTGGTTTTTTCCTTCCATTTATTTGTTCGAGTGGCGAGCTGCCAGCAACTTCCGTGGTAAGTATTGGCTTTGGAAGAAAAGCAGTTAAACCAAAATAGAAAAGCACACCAACAACCAAAACCACCAAGGATTTGGCTAATGAATTCGGCAACTTTATTTTTGGATATAAAGAATTAAAATTATTTAATGTCTTTTCAAGCTGCAATTGTTGAAGTGGATTCATAGCAGTCTCCGCTTGCATAAATAAATCAGCACTCTCTTCAAGTTGCGGATAATGTCGATTAAGATATTGAATGAAGACTATATGACTAAGTGAAAATATTTTGTAGTGCAATACTTGTTGAGTAACTATAATTAATACTGCAAATGATGAGAGTGAAAGTTTCCATATTAATGAAGACGTGAACAAACCCGTTAAAGCAAAGACTAATAAGAATCCAGCGGAAGCATACAGAATAATCTCAAGCGCTCGCAACAGCAAATACCGTCTCTTTAAGGTTTGAATTCGATATCGGGCTTCAGCTACACTCATTGTTTTCTGGCGTAAGCGATAATTCGTTCTGTGATCAATACCAAAAGAAATAACAAGAGAACAAGTTTATTTGGCGAGGTTACTAACAATCCTGCTTTCAACGCAGACTCTGCCTTATGACTTCCTGAGAGAATTACAGAATCAGGAAGTACGCGTACGTCATGGTGATCTAATCGGGTAGTTAGTTTCGAATCAGCGAGCATTAACTCAGCTAACTGCAGACTCAAGTTTTCATTGCGGGCAACATCAACCGTAAGTCGTTTGTTTATCGTCCATTTATTTACTTCAACCTGACTGATCAACTGATTCGTAGTTTTAGGTTTTAGAGCAACAAGATTTGATGACTCAATTGTTGGAATCGCCTGATCTGACAACCAGAATACCCAATCACTTCGCGTTTCCATATTTCTTGAATTTTGAATTTTAAATTCAATCGGCAAAGTCTGTTCTAGTGCATGCAAAGCCGCTTTAAGAATTTGCATATCGGATGCATGCGATTCATCCGACACAAGTAAAATTTCAATTTGCCTTATCAGATCAGCAACAAGAGAATCAGGAAGTGCGGAAACTTGTTCTGTATTAAAAGAAGTCTTTTCAGCGGTGGCACTTCCTTTTCTGATCAAGAATTGGTTTTCACTTTTCTTCAATGCTTGAAGTAGGAATTCATTCGTATTACCTTGAATACTTATCCAGGTAATCGCTGAATCCATTTCAGGACGTACCCCACCAAAATTCTTTATGGCACTTCTTGAAAAAACTATTGCACGTGATACATTTTCATTGTTGAGATCATTAATTTCACGCCAATAATTTGTTTCGTCTACTTGTTGCTGTTCCCGCAAAGGGAATCCCTTCTGCAACCAACGCCATTCAAATCCATCTTCTTCAAGGCTATCCGCTACTTCCTTTACTTGTGGATTGTTTTCTAAACCCGGTTCTACCAACACCCATTTCTTTAAATCATTGCTGTTCCATTGAAATCCGGCAAGCAAACCCACAAACAAAATAATAAGCAAGCATCGCAAGGCAAGTAATAAAAGTTCATTCAGTTTAATTCCTTTGAACTGTTGCGTACTCGTTTCACGCAAGTGGCGCAAGCTTCCCATTTTCACAACCTTGCCTTCCTTGCGACTTAGCAAATGAATGCCAATCGGTACTGCGAGCGCTGTTAACGCCCAAAGAAATATAGGTTGCGTAAACTGAATCATCGGGCTAATCGCTTACGCACAGCTAAAAAATTCTGTAACACCAACTCAACAGGTTGATCCAGATACACTAAGTTATAGTTGATTTGTTTCTCCAACATCCAACTCCTCGATTCCTCCAACCACTCCTGCATTCTTTGTTGATACGCTTTCTGTTCTGAATAGCTATCAACCTTTGTTCGGGTTCCGGTTTCCAGATCTTCGAATGTAAACGAACCTCTATAGTCAAATGTAGATTCCGTCTTGCCCAGCAAATGAAAAACAATCACCTCGTTTCGCGATGTTTTTAATCGCGATATAAATTGATGAATGTCTCTTGTTTCATCATACATGTCGGTAACAAAAATGATCATCTCCTTTCCATGATGATCAAACAATTGCTCAATGCTGTTCCCTTTTTCCCACACCCCCTCACTTTTTACATGAATAAGTTCCGTCAGGAATCGCAAAAACTGTTGCTGCTCAAATCGTGGCAACACACTTTTAATCTGCTGATCATTTACTGCATATAATCCAAAGGTATCGCTTTGCTTGCGCGCCAGATAGGCTAATGCCGCAATCATCACCTTAGCATATTGCATTTTGCTCACACCATTTTCTGTATAAGCCATGGAATGACTTGCGTCCAGCATGAACTTAACCGTGATATTGGTTTCAATCTCTGCTTGCTTGATATAGTAGCGTTCGGTGCGCGCAAACATTTTCCAATCTAATTGTCGCAAGTCATCACCGGGTTGGTAACTTCTATACTGACTAAACTCTTGCCCAGCGCCAACCGATTGACTTTTGTTGCTGCCACTCATAAAGCCTTCAACAATAATACGCGCAACTAACTCAAGTCCGCTTACTGTATGTAACACGGAAGGATTGAGAAGTTCTTTGATGCGCGCGTCCATGGCCCTATTGAAATCTACACTTAGTGATTATTTCAGCTTTTACTTCATCCCATGAATAGGAATAAGGAGCAATACCTTTTATATCAACATCTTCGTCAGCATCAGTAAAATAGGTTATACTTTTCCAGAGGAAGAAGAGTTGAGATTCGCCATACTTTAATTGAAACCATTTTAACATCTGATCCCAACTATATTCTTGTAAGAGAGCATAGATATCAAAGAAATCTTTTCTTTTTCCACGGCCACAAATGGTATGCATTTTCATAGCAGCAATATCCGGTACAGAGTATAGTTGAATTGTATCTACCGTTAAAAAAGGTTCTATTAATGGGAATGGTTCATAGACAAAATCACATTTGACATTATCAAGATTGCAAAACAACATTCTCTCACTTTTGCCCATTGGCTCATACTTCCAAGTTGAACTACCTGCCAAGAGGGCTTCAATTTCTAAAGGAAGAAACAGTTGGGGCGAGAATAAATCAAGATCAATAGATGTTCTGTGCCCTATCTGCAAAGCCAATGACGTTCCACCTGCAAGAGCAAACTGCTTTTGAATAAAAGAAATGGTAAAAATTTCTTTTAGCAACTTAAGTGTAGTACCATCAACGGTAGAAAGATGAAGCATGAAGTTCAGTCTGTGGAATGTTAAAATACCAACTACAAAAATGTAGGGTTTTAGGATCTAATTCTTTTGATTTCTTTAACTCAATTCGTATTTCCTCTTTAGAATAGAGCGTAAGCAACTTCTCAAAGTCTTGCATTTTACCTCTGGTAAGCACGCGCTCTACTATGTATCGTTTATGCTTTTGTAAGTCGACATCGTTAATGTCAACATCCCAAAACAGATTTTGTGCAAAAGGAAAGAAATTCATGCTATAAAAATATGAAATACGACTACCCAAAAAAACTTACTGTTGTGGTTAAATACCTTTTCGAATTGAAATGTTTTCTAACAAATGTGTAGTCACAGCATCTGAAATAACTCCTTCCGACTCCGCTTTAAAATTCATGAGAATGCGATGCCTCAACACAGGGTATGCCACGTGGCGAATGTCTTCTTGCGTTACAGCAAATCGTCCGCCAAGCAAAGCGCGGGCTTTAGCGGTAAGAATCATAGCCTGCCCTGCGCGCGGCCCGGCACCCCACCGTACCCACTCATTTACAAACTTTACTTCGCTGTGATTGGCGCGTGTTGCCCGCACGAGATTGCTCACCCATTCAACCAACTCGGCATTGATGTGTACATCGCGAACTAATTTCTGGGCTTCCAAAATTTTGCTTCCTTCAATTACCTTTTGAATTGCAGCCGGTCGTTTGCCCGTAGTGCTTTCTAAAATAGCACGCTCTTCTTCCGCAGTTGGGTAGCTTACTTTTATATAAAGAAGAAAGCGATCGAGTTGCGCTTCGGGTAATGGAAATGTTCCGGCTTGCTCGATTGGGTTTTGTGTAGCTAATATAAAGAAAGGTCGCTCTAGCGGATATGTAATACCCGCGTAGGTTACTTCAAACTCTTGCATCGCTTCAAGCAATGCGGCTTGTGTTTTAGGAGAGGTGCGATTGATTTCATCTGCCAAAATGATGTTGGCGAAAATTGGCCCTTTATTGAACTTGAAAATTCGTTTGCCTGTTGTGTGATCTTCTTCTAAAATTTCTGTGCCGATAATGTCGGTAGGCATTAAATCGGGCGTAAACTGAATGCGTTTGAATTTTAATTCAATGGCTTCGGACAGCGAACGAATCATTAATGTTTTCGCAAGACCAGGAACTCCTTCTAACAAAGCATGACCGCCCGCTAAAAATGTAATCAGCAATTGATCAATAATTTCCTCCTGACCTACAATCACTTTTTTGATTTCCTGTTTCAGCTTGTTCAATCCGGCAATAATTTCTTGAACAGATTTCTCTACGGTTGCTAGTTCCTGATTCATATCTTTATTTTAACTCGTCAATGCGTACATAATTATATTCACACTAAAGCGCGTGTTGTCGATTCTATAAAAGCGTTTATTTCTAAAATCATAATCCCACTCACATCCATAATCTTTATTACTATACAAAACGCCAATCCGATTGTTTAATTCAATAGCTTTTAGATAGTCGTGCACAATATCATCGCCCCAGCCATTTAGTTCTTGTGATGTAGTAGGCGGACCATCGAACTTGAAGAAGATGGAATACAACGGATGAGTATTCGGAATTTTCTTCAATGCCTTTGCTCCAAAAATTCGTTCCATTTGTGATTCGAAAGATTTAGCAAACAGGCCATCAATGTCATGATTGCAATCATCTACAAATACAAACCCGCCATTGTTTATATACTTCTCAAAGTTCTCGCGCTCTTGCGCTGTAAACTCTACCAACTTATGTCCGCTGAGGTAACAGAAGGGACAACGGAAAATATCTTCACTACTTAAAGAAACAATATTCTCATTCGTATCAATCTTAAGAGTTGTGTATTCAATCAACGAGTTCAACACATTTACCGGCATGCGCTGATCCACATCCCAATCACCAGACTCATATTGCAGGCGTGTAAAAAAGAACTTGTTGTTATCGAAATGCATTATCAATGTTACCTCAAACCGAACCGCAATTTTGCTTTTTAAACGATCATTAACAGGGTTCTTACCCCTGAATTATATGAACGGAAGAACTGACTATACTATCTAAAAAAAAAGTCCCCGAAACCGATTCCGGGAACTTATTAAATTTATTGTCCCTCACCCATCAAAAATCTCAGTTCACAAAACTCTTCTCGCCCTCCCCACGGGGAGAGGGCAATGCGCATTGCGAGAACAGATGAAATTCAATGGGTGAGGGTTTTACTCTTATTTTTAAAATATCAAGAAATTCAAATCGACATTTATTACTAAACAGCGTCCGACAAACTTGAGAATGTAAAGTCTCTCACCTTAAGCGGAGGTAGCAGGTAATTCTGATTCGATTCAACACTTACCGTACGCTCCACCTTACCAAGTTCTTCCAGGTTGTTTAGCATAATGATTGGGCTTTCGTTGAAGCGGAAGTTTTTGACCGGATATTGAATCTTTCCGTTTTCAATATAAAAAGTACCATCACGAGTTAAGCCCGTTAACAAAAGTGATTGCGGATCAACATCGCGGATATACCACAAGCGAGTAACCAACACACCTTTTTTAGTTCCGGCTATTAATTCTTCTAATGATTTTGTGCCACCTTCCATAATGGCTGCATCGGGCCCAGGTACTGCTTTCACACCTTTCTTCTCCGCCCAATAGCGTGAGTATGAAAGATTTTTAATCACACCTTTTTCTATCCACGATACTTTTTCTTGTGGTCGTCCATCTCCATTCCAGGTGCTGGTTGGCAAATCAGGATTGAGTGGATCCGAATAAATATTCACGCGCTCATCAACCAACTTTTCACCTTGTCGCGTGCCACCACCGGCTTTACTCAAAAAACTTCGGCCTTCATCGGCTTGCCGTGCATCCAATCTAAAAAAGATGTTCTCTAATAAAACCGCTACAGCTGCGGGCTCTAAAATTACGGTGTATTTACCGGGCTCTATCGCTTTCGCTTCCGCGGATTTCAACGCTTTCTCGGTAGCAATTTGTGTTGCCTTTTTTGTATCAAGCTTTGTTACATCATTGTAGCCACGCGTTGCATAACCTGATCCACGACCATCTTCTGTGCGCACCGTTACAGAAAAATTTGTGTTGGTAGAAGTGTTGTATGCAAACAATCCTTTGGAATTCATCATGGCCGTATAGCCTGTGTTGTCTTCCAAAAAACCTGCGGCCACTGCCTTACCTGCTTTGGCAACCTCCAAACTCTGGGCAACAAGATCAGAACGCAATCGAGGGGTGATATCGGCAGTTGCCTTTATGTATGTTTTTGGTTCCGCATACTGCTGTGGTCCTAAGAAAGAAACATACTCAGGATTTTCCGGAGCAAGTTGTGCTAACTCTTCCGATCTGCGAACTACTTTTTCAAGCGATGCATCATCGAATTCATTTATCGTGGCAACGCCTGATTTTTTTCCGTACGCGGATGAAACAACCAATTGACTTTGACTCACCTTAGCGCTTGTAGAAACAGCGTTGCGCGCGTACCGAATGTTTGCACTATCAGTGCCACTAAGATTCACTTCGCATTCATCTGCTTTTGAATAGCTCAGCACTTTTTTTAGTAAAGCCTGGGCCTCGTCTTTTGTAAGTATAGTCATGGTATTATCCGATGTTTCGTGCTGTGTTTATAACATTAACTCCATTGAAGCGCGCAGTAGAAGAACCATGCGACACTGAATTGCTTTGTGGCGGCTGACCTTTGCCATCACCAAACGCACCACCTAATCGGTAATCGCTAGCGTCTGCAATACCTACGCACGAATTCCAAAACTCCTGGCTATTTGCCTGATAAGCAACATCGCGAAGCATACCAACAATTTTTCCATTTTTGATTTCATAGAAAAGTTGTCCGCCAAACTGGAAATTGTAGCGCTGCTGATCAATGGAGAATGAGCCATCACCAATAATGTAAATTCCTTTTTCTACGCCTTTAATCAAATCCTCCACACTCTTCTTTTCTTTTCCAGGTTGTAACGACACGTTTGGCATCCGCTGAAACTGAACACTGCTCCAGTTATCCGCATAGCAGCAACCTTGCGATGCTTTCAATCCAAGAATATGTGCTTGATCGCGAATGGTTTGATAGTTTACGAGTACTCCATCTTTAATGATATCCCACTTACCACAACCAACACCTTCATCGTCATAACCAACAGCGCCCAATGAACCGACTTGTGTTTTATCAGCAACAAAATTTACGATGTCACTTCCAAATTTAAATTTCTTCGATTCCCACTTATCCAGTGTTAAGAAACTTGTTCCCGCAAAGTTTGCTTCATAGCCCAACACGCGATCTAACTCAGTTGGGTGACCTACTGATTCGTGAATGGTTAGCCATAAGTGTGATGGATCCAGAATCAAATCATACTTCCCGGGCTCTACTGATTTTGCTTTTAATTTTTCACCTGCCTGTGCACCACCTGCTTTGGCATCTTCCAACATATCGTAGCGACCTTTATATAGTGATACGCCCCCGCCCCCTATAATTTTATCCTGCGGCCTGTGGTCGAGATACTCATACCCCATGCCCATTGGTGCGCTTAAGGTATTACGCGTTTCAAATTTACCGGTAGCCGCATCAATCTTGGTAATGAAGAAGGCCGGCCAGATGCGATGAACATCCTGATCGATGTACGAACCATCGGTGGATGCAAAATATTTTTGTTCGTTGATAAGGAACAATAAAGAGGTTATATAGTTTGCGCCCGACTTCATGGCCGCATCATTAACACCCAACAACAAATCAACTTTCTCTTTTATAGGAACTTCAAACCCATTTTTCTCAATGGGTGCTTTCCAGCTTACCTCGCCATAGCCTTTCTGAGGTGCAAGTTGAACAGGCTCTGAAAGCAATCTGGCATTTTCTTTTGCTGTGGCAACGGCTGTCTCCGCTGCTTTCGCGATGCTGTCTTTATCCATTTTATCTGTGGCCGCAAAACCCCAACAACCATTGGCTATTACGCGCACACCCAAACCATACGATTCGGTATTGACGATGTTTTGCACTTTGTCTTCGCGCGTAACAACAAATTGATTGAGGTACCGACCGATGCGCACATCGGTATAAGTGGCACCTTTACTTCGTGCAGCATTTAAGGCAACATCGGCTAATTGTTTTTTTAGCGTTACGTCCACCTGCTCAAGCGCACGTGCCGGATCGATGGGATTGCCCATCCCCTGCATGCCAGGAATCATGGTGGCCGCTGCGCCCATGCCTGTTAGGTAAATAAAATCTCTGCGTTTCAAATGGATTGAATTTAAAGTTTAACTGCTCCTCAACAATACTTATGTAAGACGGACAGAATCTAAAAAAGTTCTGTGATTCGAGTTAGTAATTTAAAACTGAGCGTGCAAATACTTGTTCGATTTCGGGATTTTAGTACTGCCTATACACGTTTTGTTATGGATTATTTAATCGAATCTCTTTAATAGCCTTTTTCCTTCTTCCATGTAGTCCCAAAATTCCAAATTCATTGCTATAAATATTAAGGAATGGAGTGAGTAAAAGAGTCCCTGTTTTATTCTATCAATGTCAGTTTCAAAACTAACTTTTTGGATTACACTTGTAATGAATCCATAATGCTCATATTGAGCGTAATACTTTAAAATGTCATATCCTTTAGCAAGTATTTTGAATGAGGAGTCTTTTAGCATCTCCTCAGCAATTTTTTGAGGTCCTGGAAGTCTATTTAAATTTGAATCTAAATCCAAATCAGTAAGATTCTTCATAAAACTATAATCATTCTCGAATCTATTGAGGCCAAATTGATACTGTTCATTTGTCATCCATCCATTTCGCAATGAGTCGGACATATATTTCTTGAGACTTTTTATCTGGTCATAGTTAACAATACAAATTCGATCAGTCCCCTCCTTATGACTTTTCATTTTTCCCATTGAGATATAACTAATTGTAAAGAAGTCAGTAAGATTGGATCTTAGAATCAAGCCAATGGAGTGTTCAATTTTTAAATTGTTGTCAAGTTCTATAATGAGTATTCTAATGGAATTTAAGTTCGCGTCAAGCCGCTCTAAATAATGTACAAACAAATGTTCTTGAGAGAAATCCAAGGATTCTTTGTCTCGATATTTGTCAAATATCTTATTACAAAATACATTTAAGTCTGCCGTTAAAACAGCGAGATCTTCCATTTTGACTAATTATCAGTACCATCCGAATATAAACAATTGCTTTTATTTTTGTTTTGAAATTTAAAGGAGTAGACATCTCTAAAAACAAAAATCCCCAAGCTTGCGCCCGGGGATTTTATAAATCGAATCAATAAATTTATTAAACAGCGTCTGAAAGACTGGAGAAGGTAAAGTCTCTGATCTTCATAGCAGGAATTAATGATCCATCTACACGCATCGGCTTGCCCAGTGTTTCCAGGTTGTTCAACATAATAATTGGGCTTTCATTGAAGCGGAAATTTTTTACCGGATGTTTAATCTTTCCATTTTCAATATAGAAAGTACCATCGCGGGTAAGGCCCGTAAAGAGCAAGGTTTGTGGATCAACCGCGCGGATGTACCAGAAGCGTGTTACCAACACACCTTTCTTTGTGTCTTTAATCATGTCTTCAATAGAGGCTGTGCCGCCCACCATAATTCGGTTTCCCGGAAACGGGGTTGACTCTACATTCTTTTGTGAAGCCCAATAGCGATCGTAGATAAGATTGGAAACAACACCATCTTTTATCAAATCCATTTTCTTACGCGGTTGGCCACCCCCGCCACCGAATCGGCCGCCACCGCCACCAGCCCAATTGCCTACCGGAACTTCTTCATTCCACGGATCGGTATAAATATGTATACGTTCATCAACAATTTTTTCGCCCAACTTGGTGCCGCCACCTTTCTTCGACATAAAGCTGCGACCTTCATCAGCCGTGCGGGCATTAAAACCTTGAAACATTAATCCAACCAAATCACTGGCTGCATTGGGTTCAAGAATAACTGTGTACTTACCCGGCTCAATCGCTTTTGCATTCCGCGATTGTAATGCTTTGTCAATAGCAATGCGCGAAGCTTCTGCTGTATTTAATTTACTAACATCATTAAAGTTACGCGCTACCCAACCCGAACCGGTGCCATCATTCGTGCGCATGGTTACTGTAAAGTCGACACTTGTCGATTGATTGTACGCAAACATTCCTTTGCTATTCATCACTGCAGAAAACCCACGGCTATCTTCTAAAAACCCGGCAGCGGTTACATCTTTCTTCGAGGCAGGCTCAATGCTGTTGGCAGCTGCTTGCGCACGATAGTCGGGCGTAATCTTAGCGGTAGACTCAATGAATGTTTTTGGTTCGGCACCATACGATTGTGGTCCTAGTAAATCCATAAACTCTGGATTCTCAGGAGCAAGTTGTGCCAACTCTTCAGCGCGCCTTACTACTTTCTCCAAGGAAGCATCATCAAATTCATTGATGCTGGCACCACCTGATTTTTTTCCGAAAAAAGTTTGTACCGAAAGGCTTACATCACTGTTCTCGCCAGCGGTACTCACACTGTTACGCGCATAACGAATGTTGCCGCCATCAGTGCCGTTTAAGTTTGCTTCAATGCCATCGGCTTTAGAGAATCCGATAACCTTCTCTAAAATTTTCTTAGCATCATCTTTTGATAGTATTGCCATATCTTATCGTTTTATGTTAATCGTTATTTGTTGTTCGAGTTCTTTATCTAATTCACAATTGACAAAAAATCAATTGACAAAATTTTAATATAAGGACTGAATGCGTTCTTCTTGATTTCATATTGTCAATTTTCTTATTGTCAACTGTCAATTTAGTTCGACTAAATAGTTCTTCCTGTGTTAATAACATTCACTCCATTAAAGCGTGTGGTTGCCGATCCGTGCGATACCGCATTGGATTGACTTGGCTGACCTTTGCCATCATTGAACGCTCCATTCAAGCGGTAATCACGCTCATCACAAACCTGCACACAAGAATTCCAGAACTCTTGTGTGTTGGCCTGGTAGGCAACATCTTTTAACATGCCTGCTATTTTTCCATTCTTTATTTCAAAGAATAACACGCCACCAAACTGAAAGTTGTATCGTTGCTGATCGATTGAGAATGATCCGTCTTTCACGATGTAAATTCCTTTTTCAACTCCGGCAATCATTTGATCTGGTGTAAGCGGTTGCTTGCCTGGTTGCAATGAGATGTTAGCCATCCGTTGAAACTGAACATCACTCCAGCTTTGAGAATAAGAACAGCCGTGTGATTCGTTCTGACCTAACAGCCTAACCTGATCGCGAGTGGCCTGATAATTTACAAGCACACCATCTTTAATTATATCCCACTTTTTGCATTTCACTCCTTCGTCATCGTACCCCACAGCACCCAATGAACCAACTTGTGTTTTATCGGCAACAATGTTCACAGCATCACTTCCAAATTTGAATTTCTTCGATTGCCATTTATCAAACGTGAGGAAGCTTGTGCCAGCATAGTTTGCTTCGTAGCCAAGCACACGATCCAATTCAGTTGGGTGACCCACTGATTCGTGAATGGTTAACCACAAGTGTGAAGGTTCCAACACTAAATCATATTTGCCTGGCTCAACCGATTTTGCAGCAATCATTTCTTTAGCCTGAAGTGCTGCCATGGTTGCATCTTCCACCATGTCGTATGAATTGTTGTAAAGGATTACGCCACCCGGTGCTTGAATTTTATCGGATGCATTTCCATCTAAATATTCGTAGCCCATCCCTACTGGTGCACTAAATGCTGAACGGGTTTTGAACGAGCCTGAGGCGCGATCGACCATCGAAACTTGAAAGTTTGGCCACGTGCGATGAACATCCTGATCTATATAAGAACCATCGGATGAAGCAAAATATTTTTGCTCATTCACTAAAAACATAAGGCTGTTTACAAAGCTTGCTCCATTCTCCATCGCTTTCGCATTCGCGTTAAGCAACAGTTCTACTTTCTCCTTTACGGGAACTTCAAAACCATTTTTAACAATCGGAGTTTTCCAACTGATCTCACCATAAGAAGGCGTAGCCGCTAGCTTCACCGGTTCTTTCTGAAATTTTGAATTTGCTTTTGCTATTGCCACAGCGCGCTCTGCGGTTTTCTTTATTCCCTCAGGCGTAACATCATTGCTGGCAGCAAAGCCCCAGGTTCCATTGACAATTACGCGCACACCGGCTCCATACGATTCGGTGTTGGTAATACCTTGAACTTTACGTTCACGAGTAACTACAAACTGATTCAGGTAACGACCAATGCGCACATCGGTATACGTTGCTCCCAACGACTTCGCTGTATTCAAAC
>Ga0209591_10001513_pt1 | contig 28686 bp, 15 predicted proteins | sample MAT01_FD_187207 | JGI IMG/M metagenome (GOLD analysis project Ga0209591, IMG submission 187207) | Freshwater microbial communities from Lake Fryxell liftoff mats and glacier meltwater in Antarctica - MAT-01 (SPAdes) (version 2) | ecosystem: Environmental > Aquatic > Freshwater > Ice > Liftoff... | reverse complement strand
CTTTTTGCCATTCTTTTTTTCCTCGATATCACAGCAACTGTTAAAGCCCAATCAATACAAAAGCCGATCGGTCTGTTTGATGGCAAAACCTTTGCTGGCTGGGAAGGAGATACAGTAAATACCTGGCGCATTTTCAACAATGCTTTAATGGGCGGAAGCCTTACAGAAACAGTACCGCACAACGAATTTCTTGCCACCTCCGAAAGCTTCGGTGATTTTGAAATGATGCTTGAATTTAAAATAACCGGTACCGGCTTTGTAAATGCAGGTGTGCAGTTTCATAGTGAACGTTCAAAAAACCCAGCTTATGAAATGATTGGCTACCAGGCTGATTTGGGAGAAGGTTATTGGGCAAGCCTGTACGATGAATCGAGAAGAGATTTAACCATTGTACAACCAGACAGTGCATTGATACAAAAAATTCTTAAACCGGCTACCTGGAACCGTCTAAAAATAAAAAGCGTTGGAAGAAGGATATGCATTTGGTTAAATGATGTGCAAACAGTAGACTATAGTGAACCAGATGAAAAAATTATCCATACCGGAAAAATTGCATTGCAGGTGCATGGTGGTGGAAAGGCATTGGTTGCTTACCGGAATATTAAGATAATTAGGCTATAGAGACTGATGCAAATTATTAAGGTTATTTTTTTCACTACCTAAGGCCTTCCCTTCTTATTATTAACTACCTGCGATATATGTCTTAGAAATCCAATTCATTAAAAAGACAAACTGAAATATCATTATTAAAGATCCTTGTGTCGCACACTTGATTTGAGCACTTGCCGCAGCAAAATATGTACATAAAAAACATACAACATAAGACTTATGATATATTTATAAATGGGCTTAAAAAACATGGTTATATTTTTTAGACTATGCTCACAATTCAATTCATTCATGCAATAGTTAACGAACTATGGATTAAAAATCCATAGGTTGAATACATTGACTGAAAGTCATTTGAACTTGCTGTAAAAAATTAAGGTCGTAACCAAATGTGCCTTTTGCCTAATCGGTGCTTAGAGAATCCGGTTTAAGATCCGTTGTTGATTTATTATCAGTGTTGCTACATGACTGATAACCCAGCAAAATAAATGAGATTGTAAAAAAAGTCAGATACTTATTCATTTTGAACAACAGATTTATGTTCAATTAAAATACCTGACCACATATTTCTTTCCCGGTACAATTGTCAATTGGTAAGTATCCTCACTTATTTTCTTTAGATTTCCATCATTACTTGATGGTTTCTTTTTGCTTTTAAATCGTAAAGTTCCATTCCCTGCCACACCCGATACAGAGATTTGTTTTTTATTCATCGCAACATATATATCTCCATCTGGTGTAGGCACTTTCCCTTCCATCCATTCAAGCCCGCCAAGATTTGGTTCAACTAAATATTCAGCATAACCTGGTTTTAAAGGTTTTACTCCTAAAAAATATTTTCCTAGTAAATAAATCGGGCTTGCCCCCCAGGCATGGCAAAGACTTTTTCCAAATGGGCGACCATACATTGCATATTTTTTTGTGCCTTTTTCATTGGGGTCATACAGCTCCCAAAAAGATGTTGCACCTTCTCTCAGCATGCCACCCCAATAATCTTTCATCTCTTTCATTACATAATCTTGCTGACCTATTGCACAAAGAGCCTCCAATTCATAAAATCGCATATAAGGCGTGGTAATCTTCAAAACATGATCATTCATCAGCACATTTGTTTTCACCGATTCTGTCTTTGCAGAATCTAAATAATTAAACATGAGGGCAAACATATTAGCATAGCGGGTAACATCTTTTTCCGTAAGCCCATTCTTTCTATTGTGTATAAAAGCATTTTGATTCTTATCCCAAAAAACAGACATGATTTTTTCCTTCAACTCTTTTGCTAAAGCAGTATATTCTATTGACTTTTTTGTGTCGTTCATCAGCGAAGCGCAAAGCGCCATTGACTCGAGGCCTCGGCAAAAAAGTATTTGAATTGCGCTAAGTTCACCCTCTTTTGAAATAGGTGCCCAATCGAGAAATACCCAATCACCTGGGAGCCCTTCAACCATGCTATTGCTGTTTCTTCTTTTAAGGCAAAACTCCATAAGCGTTACCATCCTTGGATATATTTTTCGTATCAACTCTTCATCGCCCGTGTACAGGTAATAATCATAAATACTCATGAACCAATAAAACGAATAGTCTAGAATGGTATTGATATGCGTTTCCACGGGATCACTGCCGCGCACTGCCCATATCGTGCGCTTTACCACAGGGTCATCAAAAAACAAGTAGTAATTCATCAGGTAGCTTTGGTTGGCATCGCCTGACCATATCCACCTGTCACGTTTTATCCCATCCAGAAAAAATTCACGGGTACTAAGATGTAACGTGTAGGCTGATGTATTCCAAATCCTATTGAGTTCATCATCTGAACTTTTAAAAGAACCACGATATGATACAGGTAAATATTCATACAGCATGTCAACATCCTTAAACTTAATATTACCACTATATTGAATATTCACATATCGAAAAGCCCTTGAGTGGTTAACAACAAAAACTGAAGTTGAAGTATCCTTAATTACAAGATGGTCCAATGTTTCGCAGGAATCAATTGAAAGAGCTTCTTCCGGTGATTCACCATAGTATAAATCAATTGTTCCCGAACCCTTTAATTCATTCAGCCTCACAAAACCAAATGTCTCTTTACCAAAGTCAACCAAAACGGAACCGGGTTTGCGTTCAATATTTACAGGACTTTCTTCTTTAGTCTGCAACCTGAATTTTGATGGAGCCTGTTCCTGATTGTTGAAAGTCCAGGCATCGGCTTTTACCTTCCACAGGTCATTGATTTGCCCAGGAGAACTGCCACGAATAGTATTACAGTACCAGGATGTATCAGAAGCAATAGTTTTACCAGATACAAAAATGGAAGGGGGTGTAATTACATTATACACTTGCATCATAATTGTGTGCTTCCCTAGTGGAATTAAAATTTTATGTATATCCCCCTGCCAGTATTTACCATCAATTATAACATTGTATTTACCTTCCACAGCAATCGTTATGTCTTCTTCTTCCTTTAAGTCAACATGCGTTGCAAAACTTACATTGCTATTATGGGTATACGTTCGCCACCAAGGAGGTTGGAGCGCATTCCTTTTTGTCCTCTTCATTTGCACTTCATTGCTTAACCAAATTTCAAAATCACCCGGATACCAAATCCATGTTGGCTTTGAAGTCTGCGCATTGGCTTCGCCTGTCAAAACAATGACAAGTAAACACAAAAGCAACCTCCTGATTTTAATGATACTTTTCACCTCTTTAATATTTTAAATTTTGTTGCCGCATCAACGGCTTACTTACCAGTTCTTATTATTTCCCGCAACGAATATGCCGACTTTTTCCATTTTTTATCTCCTGAAAATATTCCCCATAAAGAAAATAACGGATGCTTTTCATCCTTTGTGTGATACATTTGAAGCATGGAACTATGGTATAGTGTAGTTTCATTAAAACCACCTTCATACTCATCCATAGCACACCATAAAAAAATATTGCCGCACCCGTCAATCTTTACTGCTTTAGGAAATAAATCTTTTAGCCATACTGAACGTAAACTATCCTCTCTCAAATGTATTTCACTGGTGCTGATTTCTTTGCCAGTCCATGGTCTCTTAACTTCATTTCTACCCGTATCTTTCAGCATCTGATAATTCCGGGTACCCCACCAGCCAATCTCGGTTATCCAGAATGGCTTGTCCTGCAATCCTTGTGCAATCATTTCGTGTCTAAACTTTGTAATCTTTTCTATTTCTAAATCTGCAGATGCGATATCTCGAAATTTACCCCACATTATATAAAGATGCATGTTATAAATATCCACATAGTCCCGGGAGTTTTGCCAAAAGTATTCTCTGTTCTTTTTTGGCAGACTGCCAAAATCACATGCCAAGATATGTGCACTCTTGTCTAATGACCGAATGATCTCAGCGCAGGGTTTAAGTATTTTATCTACATAGTTCTCTGTACTTAAATCAAAATGTTGGTTTATTGGCTCATTTAATATTTCCCAATAATCAATTTTGCCGGCATATCTCTTAACCCAGGCTTTAACAAAATTTGCCAAGTGATCGGGATGATTTTCCAACACATCTGTTAGGTTGGTACCTGCCCATGCCGGTACTTTAGGGTCGTCAAAATGACCGCCTAACGTTGCAACGATTTTGATGTCTTTTTGATAACAGTAATCAACGATCTCATCATAAGTTTTCCAGTTAAACTTGTCTTTTTCGGTTTGAATATCAACCCACGAAAAAGCAACCCTGTTCCATTTGACATCAAGTTTGCTGTATTGCTTTAAAAGCCATTTGGTGTTGTGATTAAAATCATAATAGCCTGACCTGTTGACATCGGGTCTTATAAAATTCAACCCAATATGGTTTCCTAAATCCTGGGCTGTCAAATTGTTGATGGCAAAACAAAAAAAGACAAATGGCATTAATGTTTTTAACATAGTAATTTTATTTAAGTATATTTTTTATCAACCGTTATTTTACTTTTAAAATGATAAGTTCCTGATCCGATTTTGTAAACAGCCTTGTCGTTTTCCCATTTCAAAAAATGAATACTCTTTATCTTATTGATTCTCTTATCCCCGACCCTGCTTCTGGCATTCTGCCGCAAGTTCCTTCATGGGGTCCTTCCCATAAGGCGATGCATCCACAATATCATATTTAGTGAGCTTTGAATCAAAAAGGCAAAAGCCGTCATGATGCTTTGTTGTAATGGCAATGTATTTCATACCTGCATTCTTTGCCACCGAAACCCATTGCTTCGCATCAAACTTTGTAGGGTTAAATTCTTTAGCAGGCGTTTCATAATCCTTTCCAGGGATGTTGGCAGAACATTGAATCCATTCCCCGTGGTCTGTTCCTTCTTTTCCTTTCCATTCGCCAGCCGGTATAGAATACAATCCCCAATGAATAAATAGGCCGTACCGTGCCTCCTCAAACCATTTAAGTTTTGCTTCCTTCTCTGAGGTGGCTAAGGAATCAATACTTTCTTTTGGTTTTATCGCACGATTTGAATTACACGACATGAAGGACGCTGCTACCATTGCTGCAAATAAAAGATTGATTGATATTTTTGCTATCATTTCTATTGGGCTATTGATCTGCTCCATACATTCTATTTTCTGTTATTCCATTCCAGCTATCAGTCCTGAATGGTGCTGCCGGAAAGCCTTCCGTATTATACAGATTACATTCGCCTGCATCATCGGCCCATCCATACCTGACTGCAATTGGATTTACTATGCCATCACTATACACTACTATGTTTGTACCTTCCATATAGGCTTTAGCATATTGAAAAACTTTATCAGCGCCTGCAATTTCAAAACCTTTTAAATATCCGTACTTGTCTTTTACTGACAGACCGCTGCCGGTACTATTGAAAGAAATAATTATTTTATTTCCTTCAATTTTCATTGACTTGTAAATAGGTCCGCTGTAAACAATATTTTCATTGTATGATTTATTCAATGCTATGGCGGCAAGCCTTTTTCCAACATCCTGTTTATTGCGGGGATGAATGTCATTTGAATTACCAATATCAGTAGTTATTGCCATGCCGGTGTTGGGCAATGAAAGCGTAAGTGTTGGAGCTTCTCTCAACTCAGCCCATTGGCTGCCCTTGCTGTTGTTGTTGCCAGTAGGGTCATAACTTGAAAGCTGTACGAAATAAAAAGGAAAATCACTCTGGCTCCATTGCTTACGCCAATCATTGATTAATAAAGGAAAGCTTTTACGATATTGAAAAGCACGGTCTGCATTACTTTCGCCCTGGTACCAAATAGCTCCTTTGATACTGTAAGGAATTAAAGGGCTAACCATTGCGTTGAACAATAAACTGGGATATTCATTAGGGCTGATACCGGAAGACTTTCTTATTGATTCAACCTGGAACATCCACTTTCCTGCTAACGAAATGGAAGAAGAAGGAATACCTAATTTTAAATCAGCACTATCACCATATATACCACCGCTGCCTCCAATGTCTTCTACTCTCACTGCAATTACATTCTTACCTTTTTTTAATACACCTGCGGGAATTATATACTTGCGCTTCTCTTTAAAATTTCTGCTCATTTTACCAACCTTTACACCATTTACATAGCTGTCGTCTGAGTCATTTATCATAGCCAATTCCAGCAAAGCTTCTTTGCCTTCAAACTCCTCACCCAGCTCAATCGTTTTTCTATACCAAACCACTCCGTCAAAATCAGCAAGGGCCTGGTATTCCCAAAGACCCGGAACATTCATCGAAGGCCAGATACTGTCATTAAACGATAGTTCTTTCCAAGACTGAATGATGGCAGGGTCTTCTTCAATATGGCGTTGAATATTTTTAACCTTATTGATGTAGTTTGTTTCTTTTACATTAGCGAGTGAATCTAAATTCATATGAGGCATACCATTAATCATGGTTTTAAATTCATCACTTTCCTGAAAAGCTTTTTTACTAATCCATGTTTCGATATTGGTTCCGCCTGAGGATGTATTGATAAGCCCAATCGGCACCTTTAATTTTTTATACAATTCAACCGCAAAAAAATATCCGACAGCAGTGAAATCGCCAACGTTATCAGGCTCGCTAACTTTCCATTCACCACCTGACAAATCATTCTGTGGCTCACTCGCAACATTTGTAGGCACTTTAAAATGCCGGATGAAAGGATAATTGCTTTGTTGCATTTCGGCCATTGCCTTCTCGCTGTGGCGCACCAACCATTCCATATTTGACTGGCCGGAACAAACCCATACATCTCCAATTAAAATATTATTTAAGCTGATCGTGTTACTTCCTTTGACGGTTAATCGATATGGGCCACCGGCCATTTGTGGGCCTATCACAACTTCCCATTTACCGTCCTTTCCGGTAATGCCTACTTTCTTTTGATTATTGAATTGAACAGTAATTCTTTCATTCGGAGATGCCCAACCCCAGAAAATAATATTGCGTTCCCTTTGAAGAACCATATTGTCTGAAAATATTTTTGGCAAACGAACAGCAGCCGATGCGCTGCAACAAAGGATCAATACAAGACAGATACATTGAATCATTAATAAAATATTTCCTGCCAGCTTCATTAAGTTAAATTAGTCTTTACTTAAAATTTAATGATTCGTTTAATGCCATTGCTGCTTACGATCTCAATAGATGACGCGTTATCTGGCAATGGAACGATAGAAGAAGATTGTGATAAATACCCACTGCCAATATTATATTCCATTTTTCTTTTTGTGCCATTCTGAAAAATTAATTCTGCCGATACATCAAAGGATTGCCACTCTATAAATTTTGAATACGTCAACGGAGTATCAAATACCTTCAAGCTGTCTCCGTTCTGCGTGATGAGATATACAATGTTATTTTTTAATGTTGTTATCGTGGCAAAGGCTTTAGCATCACCCCTTACAAGAAAACCTGTACGTTCCAAAGGAACTGAGGTGAAATTATTCTTACCATCACCTTCCATTACTACTCCAATACATGCGTCAAGCTGGCCGGTTAATGGGTCAGGTGAGTAGTCGTTTCCAACTGCCACAATATCCAGATTCCCATCATCGTTAAAATCAACTACCTGGATCCCAAATAGCGGAGCCAGTTGAGCGCTTTTTGGCAAAGGCTTTATTTCAAAACCTGCCAAACCGTTGTTCTTCAGGAAAACGGATTCAAAGTTTGTCGCTTTATATATAATGGCATTTCTGGTAGCTTCTCTATTTAAAATTTTATCAAAAGTCATTCTGCCAAATTGCTCATACCTTGGGAGAACCCTGCGCAATCCTGCTATTTGATCCGTGAGGGATTCGCGGTAATGGGTCGGATATTCCTTTCCCTGAATAAATCGGCAGAGAATGGGATCAATAGATCCATTGTTATCAAAGTCGGCTGCATAAATGCAAACAGGTTCTTTTTCAGATGCTTGATAAATGGAATTTAATCCGAGATTACCAACCACATAATCTGTATCACCATCATTGTCAAAATCTCCACCCACGATACTGTTCCACCACCCTACTGTTGCTTCTTCCCGTATTCCCCCGGGTTGATATTTTCTCAATTCTCCCTGACCGTTTTTAAAGAAGGTGATTGGCATAAATTCACCAACAACAATCAAGTCCGTCCATCCATCGTTATTAAAATCTGTCCACAATGCTGACGTGACCATCCCGATTCGTGCAAGCGCTGGAGCTATTTCGTTTGTAACATCGGTGAATTTTCCTGTCCCGTCATTTTGTAAAAGATAACTCAACGGAGCGCTGGGGTAGTTAAACGGAGACACTCGGCCACCTATAAAAAGATCAATGTCTCCATCACGATCAAAATCATTCGCAATAACACAACTGCCGCTGGATTGGATCTGAGGCAAAGATTTATCGTCTAAAACAAATTTTCCGTTTCCGTTATTCTTGTATAACCTATTCTGATACTGCTGAACATTTTGACCGAATTCGCTGCTCCCGCTTACGCAATAGATATCCAGATCGCCATCGTTATCTACGTCCACCAACAAAACTCCCATATCTTCACTGGTTTTTTTTTCCAAATTGACTTGTGCAAATGTTCCATCCGGTTGCTGAAAAAACAGCGTAGCGTCCTGATGTGCTGCTCCACCAACAATAAAATCTTCGAGCTTATCATTATTAAGGTCACCCACAGCAATAGAAGGACCTAGCTGAGAATGTTTATGAGGTAACAAGGGTTGAAATTTGAAATCAATAAAATCAGATTCCATGTGCTTAAAATTAATTCCATGTCTGGATGAAGTCTCTTCAAAAATTTCAGACTGAATTACTTTTTTTGATTTTACCTTAACTAAAGAGGCATTATTCTCATTTATTCGCAGTACTGTATTTGGATGAATATTTTTTAATATTTCTGTAGGCCCGTCTTGCCACACAATAATCAATGAATCGATTTGATTTGCTTCACCCAACCCAACATGCAAACGTTGATCAACTGTTGACTTGTATCCCCTGTATGGAGAGTTTTGTATAAACTGTTTTTTATTTCCAGTATAGCACGTTAACGTAGCTCCGAAACCTTGAGGGTTATTCTTACTACCAATTAATTGAATAGATAAAAAGTTTGAAGATTTTGGAATTTCCTTTTCAATTAAATTATTTCTATACAACATTGCCTCATCGTCTATATTGTTAATCACCAAATCAAGATCTCCATCGTTGTCAAAATCGGCATAGGCAGCCCCATTGGAATAGGAGGGAATTTCAAGCCCCCATGACTTGGTGACATTCAGAAAGTTTAATTCGCCTTGATTTTTAAACATCACATTCGACTTCTTAACCCCCAACAAATTCTCCATTCTTTTAAGTCGTGCTTCTTTGGTCTCCCCCTTCATGTCTGCATTAAAAATTTCCGTCTGCGCATCATAGGAAAAAAAGTCAAGGTTCGTGACATCTTTTTTATACCCATTGGTAACAAACAAATCCTTGTATCCATCATTATCAAAATCTGCAAGTAAAGCCGACCAGCTCCAATCGGTAGCGTAAACTCCGGTCATATAACTGATGTCGCTAAAAACCGGCAAGCCATTTGGGGTAACGCCCATATTCAGTTGTAGAGAGTTCCGAATGAACTGCGGTTGATATCCATTTTTAGCATCCAGTTCAAACCGATCATAAGCAGGTTTGGAAAACATCATCTTCTGACGAAGGTTGTCCTCGGGCATCATATCAAGGTTTACTATTTCAAGCAGTCCATCATTGTTAATATCGGCAACATCCATACCCATGCTGTTTGTACTCTGATGTTGCAGGATATCAGCAACCCGGTTGGTAAACGTGCCATTCCCATTGTTAATCCATAATAAGTCGTTTGATTGAAAATCATTAGCGCAGTAAACATCCTGCCAGCCGTCCTGATTAAAATCTGCTACACCAATACCAAGACCCCAGCCTTCAATTGTGATACCTGCCTCTTTCGAAACATCAACAAACAGCGGCATTGTGTTTTTTTGAATTCCCTCATTTCGATACAATCGGTCCGTACTCTTTCCATACCCGTCCTTTAGCTGACCGATGGGCAAATTTCTATCATAAGTCTCTAGCGCGTTAGTGAGAATATAAGAATCCAAATCGCCATCATTATCAAAATCAAAAAAAACTGCCTGTGTAGAGTATCCTCTATCGGCAAGGCCGATAGTTTCCGCCATTTCAGCGAAAGAAGGAATGCCATTTTTTATGCCTTGATTTATGAAGAACTGATTTGGTGCAGACTTGTGCCTATAAGGTGAGATGGTGCATATGTAAATGTCTAGTAAACCGTCTCCGTTAATATCAACAACAGCTACCCCGGTGCTCCAAAAAGGAGTTTCAATTCCTGACTTACTCGTAATGTCCTCGAATTCAAAGTTCCCCTTATTTAAATAGAGTTTACATGGTACCTGATTGCCGCTGAAGAAAACATCCTGCAAACCATCGTTATTAAAATCGCCAACGCCTACTCCTCCTCCATTGTAGATGTGGTCAAACGAAAGAACATTTAGAGAATCGGTTTCTGTTATTTTGTTATTGAAATAGATACCCGACTTTGAAGAAAGAATTCGCTCAAACATTTTTCCATCATGATTTGAACACCCCAAAAAGATAAAAACCAGTGTCCAAAGAATTATCACATTCACTTTACTCACGCATTCCTGAAAAAACCGCTTTGTTGTTTTCTTATCCATTTACAAAATCTATTTCCGACCAAGCGCTGGTAGAGTCTGAATTGAACTTCTCTTGACCATTTAGCAATGAGGGCTGTCTTTTTTTTCTTACAGAATGGATAAGCATAAGGGACGGCATATTCCTGCCATCCCTTAACTCGTGCTCTTTACTTTACACTTTTGTTCTTTCCTAATACCCGGGATTCTGACAAAGATTTGGGTTGAGATCCCTGTCTATTTGAGGTATGGGATATTTAAGCCACTTGTCCTGATAGACTAAACCATACTCATCCAAAAAGAACTTTGCAGCTCTTCCTGTTCGTGTATAGTGCATCCATAAGTTAGGTTCAAAAGTCAATTCCCATCTTCTTTCATTCATAAGGTCAGTAAAAAATATTTCTCTGTTTGACTGTGCAGGTTTATCGGCTAAGCCGGCTCGTGCCCTTATTAAATTCAGATTGGTGTAAGCCCCAACATTATCCCCTAATTCAAAAAGGATCTCAGCATAGTTTAATAAGAATTCTGCATAACGCATCACAACAATATTTACCCCATTAAACCAACGGGCATTTGAAGTTGGAGCAGCCCTATCCGGGCCAATGAACCATTTTGCTGAAAATGCAGAATTCTTTTGAGCCAATTTAGCGGGGTCCAAAAAAAGAGTGGAGGGCATTCCCTCGCCTTTATACGATTCACCCATAGTCTTTACAAATTCCAGCCGCCTCTTATCTGTTGGATCGTACGAATTTGCAAGTTTCATGTTTAATGGAACCTCACCCTTAAAGGGAGCATTCGTGATATGCTGGTCGCTGAACGATCCTAATGGAGTGCAAAGTACATTCAAAAGATTACCATAATCGGGTATATCAATTGACCAGCTGACAGTCCCCCCCGGTTGATATCCATATTGTAGTTCGAAAATGGATTCAACAGTATTTGCTGAAGAAGGTGAGAATAACTTTGTCCTTAAATCTGAAAAAGAAAGCAAACTATATTTTCCAAGGGCAATCAAATCATCAGACGCTTTTTTGGCATTCGCCCAATCTTTTTTATACATGTATGCATTGGCGAGGTAGGCCAAAGCAGATCCTTTTGTTACCCGACCTTCTTCTGCACTCCCCCAACTTGGCGGTAATTTTTGGAAGGCCTGAGTTAGATCTAAAATCACCTGATCCCAAACTTCGCTTTCGGTATTACATGAAGCGGACACTGCAGCTTTATCGGAAACATCGTAGCTCTTAAGGTAAAGTGGAACATTTCCGTATCGCTGAGCCAAACTAAAATATGAAAACCCCCTTAAAAATTTTGCTTCACCCTCAAAGTAGTCTTTGTCTGTCGCTGATAGAAACCCACCAGTTGAAACAAGTTTCTCAAGCATAAGATTTGTGCGACCAATTACTTTGTAACATAATCCCCAAGGTGCTGTAACATTACTCTGTGTTGGCGACATGTAAACATTAAGGTCGTATGGTACTTCATCCAGTTTGGTGATGTCCTGGGATATCCGGCCATTAGTGGTAATCCAATTGCCAATCCCGGTGAGGTTACCAGAACCATTGAATTCGTGATATGCCCCCAAAATGAAACCGTAAAAGTCGGATTTCTTATTAAAGAAGTAATTATCAAACGTGGTACCATTCTGCGGATTTACCTCCAAGAAGGAATCGCTACAATTGGTTAGTGATAGTACCACAACCAATACTGTAAAACATTTATATATTTTTTTCATGAATTTGGTTTTACTGTTTTTCAAAAAATAAAGTACATGGTATCACATGATTTAAAACTGAAGGTTAACACCTGCCAAAAACACACGTGGAACAGGGTATCTGCCAAAATCAACTCCAGTTTGTAACTGATTGGCGTCAGCTGATGCAGGAGGACCATCACCGGCTCCGCTTCTATCTTGGCTTCCCACTTCAGGATCCCAACCGGTGTATTTAGTAAGGGTGTACAGATTCTGTGCGGAAACATAGAAGCGTAAACGGGTTAATCCAATCTTTTCTGTCAATGAAGCTGGCATTGTATAGCCTATCTGCACATTTCGAATTCTTACAAAAGCGCCATTTTCCACGAAGGCGGAAGATAAATATGCATTGGATAACGGAGCATCGTACGCGTTCCGTGGTATTTCATTGCTGGTACCTTCTCCATTCCAGCTATTTAAGAGATCCTTTGAACCATTGATTAATCCTTGCTGTCCTGATAAATGCATGCCGCCATGTGTCCAGGTCTTAGCCATATTGGCTATTTGCACACCAGCCTGTCCTTGCAAAAAGACTGCAACATCAAAGGCTTTGTAAGTTGTATTTAAGTTTAATCCAAATATATATTTTGGCAATCCATTACCCAGTATTGTCTTATCATTAGCATCAACTTTACCATCACCATTCAAATCTTTGAATTTTCTATCGCCTGGTTTTACGCCAGTAGTCATGCCGCTACTTGCTGCTTCTGCTGCATCCTGGATGATTCCGTCAGAAACATAACCCCAGAAATTTCCAATCCGCTCACCGATGACAGACCTCGTTTGCGCTCCATCCCCGATCAGATCAATGCTGCTAAAAACATTTGCGGCTCCCCCAAGATTTGTTATTTTATTATCCAGTGTGGAGAAATTTCCATTTGCCGAAAAGTTTACCGAACCAATTTTTTTATTGAAGCCTAAAGCAATCTCAAATCCTTTGTTCTCCATGGAGAAACTGTTTTTGAGGATTTTATTTTGAAATACGCCCAAATAAGCGGGTATCGGCACTTCCCCTAACAAATCGTCAAGTTTCTTCACATAATAATCTAAGGAAAGGGTAAACATTCCATTGAATAATGTAGCGTCTATGCCCACGTCATATTGGGTTGATTTTTCCCAGTGAATTGTCGGATCTCCAACGATATTAGGGAAATACGATGTTTGAAGAGTCTGTGCGGGACCCAATGGATAAGAGTATACTCCGGCCGGTGTCAGACTGAAATAGGCATTAGCATATCTGAACGATGGAATATTTTGATTTCCAACAACCCCGTAACTTCCTCTGAGTTTTAATTCATCTATGGCTGTTATCGATTTCATAAAAGGCTCCTCCGAAATCCTCCAGCCAATAGACCCTGAAGGGAAATTACCATACTTATTCTTAGGACCGAACTTAGAAGATCCATCACGCCTGAAACTGGCACTCAATAAATACTTATCGTCAAAATCATAAGTTACCCGTCCCAGGTAAGAATCTAATGTTGAGGTTTCTAAAAAACCGGTTGTATTCTTTGAAGTAGCCAGTGCATTTAGATTGCTTTGACCTGGTGGGTTATCTCTCCCACTAGTATAACTTTGACGAAAATCATTTTTAAGTGCGTCCGTACCTGCTAGGATTAAAAAATTATGTTTTCCAATCTTGCGACCGTATGACAATGTGTTGACCCAATTATACTGATTATATGTATCCCAAGTTTCAGCATACGCTGATGGATTAACAAATGTACCTCTCCCGTTGATTTCACTGGGTACAGCAGGCCGGTCGAACACATACAAAGAGGAATACTTCGTGTAGTTTACAGTACTGCGAAATTTAAGACCATTAATAATTTCATATTCCCCATATGCTGACAACATCGTCTGATCTCTGGTATAGGGTCTTTTAACGTAAGCTTCATCAATGCCCACCTGGTTATTTAAACCTTGCGGATAATAAACTGCGCTAACACTATTTCCACCGATTAAGTTATATCCTTTCCAGCCAAATAAGGAAGGAGTAATTTGACCTTCCTGAGAAGCATAAACAGAATTGACAGGCATTAGTCGTATTGCATTTCTAAGCGTTCCTTTAACGTCACCTTGATTCTGATTGTCGTGGCTAAAATTTATGGTTGTTCCAACCTTCAACTTTTTACTGATATCAAAATCGGAATTTAACCTTGCAGTGTAGCGGGAATAATCTGAAGCAATCTGTATCCCTTCTTGGTTGAAGTAACCTGCCGAGAAAAATGTTCTCGATTTCTCGTTACCGCCTGAAACAGAAACATTATAGCTTTGTATGGGAGCAGTTCTGAAAATAGCATCCTGCCAATCAGTAGATGGCAGAGAAGTAGGATTGCTCCACTCAGGGTTTGCTGTCTGTCCTCCATTTACCAGATTCTCATTTGCCAATTTTGCAAATTGTGGTCCGTCCAAAAGATCAATTTTCTTTATGGTATTCTGAACACCCACGTAGGCATCAACGCTCGCAGTTACTTGCCCTGCCTTACCCCTCTTAGTTGTAATTAGAACAACCCCATTTGTTGCTCGGGATCCATAAATTGAGGCAGACGCAGCATCCTTCAAAACATCAATTCGTTCAATGTCATTAGGATTAATTGAATTAATGCCTCCATTACTTTGAACCATAGGAATACCGTCAATTACATACAACGGTTCGGTACTTGATGAAATCGAGCCAACCCCCCTAATGCGAACTGATATAGCGCCTCCTGGTGTACCGGAGTTTTGCGTAACCTGAACACCGGCCATTCTTCCCTGCATTGCTTGGTCAAATCCAGCAACTGAAACCAATGCAATATCCTTCGATGTAACGGTAGAAACCGCACCTGTTACAACTTTCCTTTCTTGAGTTCCATAACCAGTTACAACAATTTCCTGGAGTGTAAATACATCGGGGGCAAGAGAAATATTGATAACACTTTGATTATTTACTAACACCTCCTGACTAGCGTATCCGATAAAGGAAAATACCAATGTTGCTGAACCAGACGAAACATTGATTTTATACTCTCCATTGGCATCTGTAGAGGTTCCATTTATAGTGCCCTTCTCCACTACGTTAACACCCGGTATGGATTGACCGGTGTCATCAATAACTCTGCCGGACACTTCAACGGAAAAAATTTCGTGCCCTTTTAGTTCTGTTGCGTAGGTTAAGGATCCGAAAAGAAAGGATAAAACGACTTGTAACACCGTGCTTTTCATTAAAAATAGCATTGTGTTATACCATTGTTTAGGTATTGGTTTTTTCATAAGTTTTAAGGTTTTGTTTGATGTGTGAAAATTGTTTAACAAAACATCTCAATTTATCTTGCCGGATGAATTGAGGCTTTTTCAAAGCCGGTGGTATCTAATACTGCCGGCTTTTTTTTAATTAGGTATCTTTGATTTTCGTAAAGCTTTTGTTTTAGTTTCTGATAAAATTCATTCGCAATCTTTCCGGTGAATAAGGCTCACCCGCCAAGTACAATTCGCGATTTTGTTCCGTCCATTCCTGCGAATAACTAATTTCGCTCTCCGGCTTCAGATGTACTGCACTGCCATCTGGCAATCCAATGTGTCTTACCGCTATAAGTTGATTTTTTAAAGTAATTAACTCATTAACAGTTGTTGACTCATTCAAATTGATTTTTGAAAGGGGTGATCTATTAATAAGAAAATAATAACCAATAAAAAAAATTACGGCAATACCTACCGCTACCCTTAACAAGAGAATTACAGGTAGGCTTCTGTCCCTATTTTTTTTATTACTTTCTTTCATAGATTTCAAATTGTGATCCAATCGGAATTTCTTTTTTAATAGTCTCTTTTTCAACGTCATTTAAGCCAAGATCGGCATGCTCTACATTAGGAAACCATAAGTCGATTTTTCTAATTTCATCATCAGTATACCGGCCATTTCGGCACCGATGCAACAATTGAATCTTCATCAAAAAACAACATACGTTTGCGAGCCACTTAAAACGAAATTAATTCGTTTTACTTCTATTGCCATCCTGAACATACCTGATTTATAGTTTACGGTTTGATGACACGACCTTTTAGCCTTGAAATACCAAGTTTTACAGAAATCAATTTTACAGAACGGTAGCTACTCAAAAATTAATTCTGCGAGTAATTAATTATGATTTCACACAGTTAACAAGGTGTTCCTCATTTCTTGCAGCAAAAGATCACGCCAGCGCAAACAGTCCGTGCTGCGGCAGCACCAACTGTTTGCCTAACGATTTGCCCCGCGAGGCGCGGGGTACTGTTGTCATGCTTTACTTAAAATTTAATGATTCGTTTAATGCCATTGCTGCTTACGATCTCAATAGATGACGCGTTATCTGGCAATGGAACGATAGAAGAAGATTGTGATAAATACCCACTGCCAATATTATATTCCATTTTTCTTTTTGTGCCATTCTGAAAAATTAATTCTGCCGATACATCAAAGGATTGCCACTCTATAAATTTTGAATACGTCAACGGAGTATCAAATACCTTCAAGCTGTCTCCGTTCTGCGTGATGAGATATACAATGTTATTTTTTAATGTTGTTATCGTGGCAAAGGCTTTAGCATCACCCCTTACAAGAAAACCTGTACGTTCCAAAGGAACTGAGGTGAAATTATTCTTACCATCACCTTCCATTACTACTCCAATACATGCGTCAAGCTGGCCGGTTAATGGGTCAGGTGAGTAGTCGTTTCCAACTGCCACAATATCCAGATTCCCATCATCGTTAAAATCAACTACCTGGATCCCAAATAGCGGAGCCAGTTGAGCGCTTTTTGGCAAAGGCTTTATTTCAAAACCTGCCAAACCGTTGTTCTTCAGGAAAACGGATTCAAAGTTTGTCGCTTTATATATAATGGCATTTCTGGTAGCTTCTCTATTTAAAATTTTATCAAAAGTCATTCTGCCAAATTGCTCATACCTTGGGAGAACCCTGCGCAATCCTGCTATTTGATCCGTGAGGGATTCGCGGTAATGGGTCGGATATTCCTTTCCCTGAATAAATCGGCAGAGAATGGGATCAATAGATCCATTGTTATCAAAGTCGGCTGCATAAATGCAAACAGGTTCTTTTTCAGATGCTTGATAAATGGAATTTAATCCGAGATTACCAACCACATAATCTGTATCACCATCATTGTCAAAATCTCCACCCACGATACTGTTCCACCACCCTACTGTTGCTTCTTCCCGTATTCCCCCGGGTTGATATTTTCTCAATTCTCCCTGACCGTTTTTAAAGAAGGTGATTGGCATAAATTCACCAACAACAATCAAGTCCGTCCATCCATCGTTATTAAAATCTGTCCACAATGCTGACGTGACCATCCCGATTCGTGCAAGCGCTGGAGCTATTTCGTTTGTAACATCGGTGAATTTTCCTGTCCCGTCATTTTGTAAAAGATAACTCAACGGAGCGCTGGGGTAGTTAAACGGAGACACTCGGCCACCTATAAAAAGATCAATGTCTCCATCACGATCAAAATCATTCGCAATAACACAACTGCCGCTGGATTGGATCTGAGGCAAAGATTTATCGTCTAAAACAAATTTTCCGTTTCCGTTATTCTTGTATAACCTATTCTGATACTGCTGAACATTTTGACCGAATTCGCTGCTCCCGCTTACGCAATAGATATCCAGATCGCCATCGTTATCTACGTCCACCAACAAAACTCCCATATCTTCACTGGTTTTTTTTTCCAAATTGACTTGTGCAAATGTTCCATCCGGTTGCTGAAAAAACAGCGTAGCGTCCTGATGTGCTGCTCCACCAACAATAAAATCTTCGAGCTTATCATTATTAAGGTCACCCACAGCAATAGAAGGACCTAGCTGAGAATGTTTATGAGGTAACAAGGGTTGAAATTTGAAATCAATAAAATCAGATTCCATGTGCTTAAAATTAATTCCATGTCTGGATGAAGTCTCTTCAAAAATTTCAGACTGAATTACTTTTTTTGATTTTACCTTAACTAAAGAGGCATTATTCTCATTTATTCGCAGTACTGTATTTGGATGAATATTTTTTAATATTTCTGTAGGCCCGTCTTGCCACACAATAATCAATGAATCGATTTGATTTGCTTCACCCAACCCAACATGCAAACGTTGATCAACTGTTGACTTGTATCCCCTGTATGGAGAGTTTTGTATAAACTGTTTTTTATTTCCAGTATAGCACGTTAACGTAGCTCCGAAACCTTGAGGGTTATTCTTACTACCAATTAATTGAATAGATAAAAAGTTTGAAGATTTTGGAATTTCCTTTTCAATTAAATTATTTCTATACAACATTGCCTCATCGTCTATATTGTTAATCACCAAATCAAGATCTCCATCGTTGTCAAAATCGGCATAGGCAGCCCCATTGGAATAGGAGGGAATTTCAAGCCCCCATGACTTGGTGACATTCAGAAAGTTTAATTCGCCTTGATTTTTAAACATCACATTCGACTTCTTAACCCCCAACAAATTCTCCATTCTTTTAAGTCGTGCTTCTTTGGTCTCCCCCTTCATGTCTGCATTAAAAATTTCCGTCTGCGCATCATAGGAAAAAAAGTCAAGGTTCGTGACATCTTTTTTATACCCATTGGTAACAAACAAATCCTTGTATCCATCATTATCAAAATCTGCAAGTAAAGCCGACCAGCTCCAATCGGTAGCGTAAACTCCGGTCATATAACTGATGTCGCTAAAAACCGGCAAGCCATTTGGGGTAACGCCCATATTCAGTTGTAGAGAGTTCCGAATGAACTGCGGTTGATATCCATTTTTAGCATCCAGTTCAAACCGATCATAAGCAGGTTTGGAAAACATCATCTTCTGACGAAGGTTGTCCTCGGGCATCATATCAAGGTTTACTATTTCGGGCAGCCCATCGTTATTGATATCGGCAATATCCATTCCCATGCTGTTGGAGCTTTGGTGTTGTAATACATCAGCAATCCGGTTGGTAAATGTTCCATCCTGATTATTAATCCATAACAAATCATTTGACTGAAAGTCATTTGCACAATACACATCCATCCATCCATCTTGATTGAAATCTGACACTCCGATGCCAAGCCCCCAGCCCTCAATTGTAATTCCCGCTTCCTTTGAAACATCTGCAAACACCGGCAAATTATTTTCTTGGAATCCATCATTACGATACAATCGGTCTGTGCTTTTCCCTAATCCATCCTTACGCTGTCCGAAAGGTAGACTGCGGTTATAACCTTCCAGCGCGTTGGTAAGCAGATAACAATCAAGGTCGTCATCATTATCGTAGTCAAAAAACACAGCTTGCGTAGTATAGCCTCTGTCAGCCAGACCCATTTCGAATGCAACTTCTTTGAATGATGGTAACTCATTCTTAATCCCCTGATTGATAAAGAATTGATTAGGCGTAGATTCTTTTTTGAGCGGAGAAATAGTGGATAAATAGATATCTAGTAATCCGTCAGCATTAATATCCACAAGCGCTACTCCGGTGCTCCAATAGGGTGTTTCAATACCGGTTTCGCTCGTAACATCTAAAAACTTAAAATCTCCTTTGTTAATATAAAGTTTGCACGGTACCTGGTTGCCACTAAAAAAAATATCAATCAATCCGTCATTATTAAAATCTCCAACACCCACGCCACCCCCGTTGTAGATGTATTCAAATACTAACACATTCAATGAATCTGTTTCCGTTATTGCATTTCTGAAAGTGATGCCCGAATCTCTTGAAGATACTAGCTCAAACAACGGTTTTGTGTTATCTGTACAGCTGAAAAAAAATGAGATCAATAAGCCAACCAACCAGAATTTCCATTGGTGGAGACGTCTAAGATATTCTTTCTTCATAAATTTCATTCTCTCAAAAAGATCAAAATCGTCCACCAGACAGATGAAAATGGCCATTATGAAATGGCCATTTTCAAATAATCCATGACTTTCTTCTAAAAGGTATCTTAAATAGAAAACACCTTTTCTGAGAACTCAATTTGCATTGTTAATATCCGGCAGTTTGGACTAATTTCGGGTTCAGGTCTACGTCTGATTGAGGCACTGGAAATTTATTCCATTTGGGGTTCATTATCACGCCATACTCAGCTAAAAGAAATTTTTCAGCTCTTCCAGTGCGCGTGTAGTGATGCCAGATGTTAGGTTCCCAAAATAACTCCCAGCGCCTTTCTTTCATCAAATCAGTAAAAAATGTCTCCCGGTTAGCTTGGGCGACTAATGGAGCTAAATTGGCTCTGGCCCTGACTAAATTTAGGTTTGTATAAGCCCCAACATTATCCCCTGATTCAAAAAGAATTTCAGAATAATTCAATAAGAATTCAGCATACCGCATGACGATAAGATTCTGGCTCCAAAACCATTCTTCAATACCCTGTCTATTTGCAGCACCAGTCCACCATTTTGCATTAAATGCAGAAAGATTTTGTGTAATAGTAAGAGGTAAGGTATACGTTTGGCCGGCCATGGTTTCTCCAGCATAAGACTCCCCGGGAATCTTTATCAATTCCTGTCTTCTCTTATCGGTGGGGTTAAAAGAATCTGCAAGCTTCCTGTTAGTAGGGGCTTCACCTCGGCCATTAAATATTGCATAAGGAGCGGATACCCCCAGAGGACCAGTCCACCAATTTAAAAAATTACCAAAATTAGGTTGACCGCCCCAATTAATCTGTGCCCCTGGTTGAAACTGATATTGTATTTCAAAAATTGACTCAGCCGTATTTTCCGTAAGATAAGAAAACAGGTCACGTAAATTGGGCAACAATGAATATTTACCAAGAGCAATTAAATCATCGGAAGCCTTTTTAGCATTCGCCCACTCTTTTTTATACATATAGGCATTTGCAAGATAGGCAAGAGCAGCACCCTTGGTGGCTCTCCCAACATTTGAAGCATCCCAGTCTTTTGGTAATGTTGCCGCTGCAGCAATTAAATCTGCAATAGCCTGATCCCATATTTGGACTTCGGGGGAACGAGGCAATGACAATGCGGCTTGATCGGATGTGAAATAGGGATCTAAGTACAGTACCGCATCGCCATATTTTTGAGCCAATGAATAATAGGCAAAACCTCTTAGGAACTTAGCCTCTCCATCGAGCAATGTCTTTTCTGCAGCAGTCAGTGTTCCAGGAGAGGTTTTCAATTTTGATAATAGAAGATTGGATCGCCCGATAACTTTATAACAATTCTTCCATGCCCCAGTTACTTCTTTTGAAGGGGTCACATAATTATTAAGGTCGTAAGGTGCCTGTGATTTTTGGGTTATATCCTGCATCATGATTCCGCCTGTAAGAATCCATACTTGGATGCCACCATCTGCTCCATTAACAGGTGCTACACCCTGTATCTCAGAGTATGCTCCAAACATATAGGCATTATAGTCTGCCCTGCTCTTAAAAAAGTTATTGTCGAAGGTAGCTCCAGTTTGAGGATTAGACTCTAAAAAAGAATCGCTGCACGCCCAAATTGTTACCATAAAGGCTGCCGAAATCAAAACACCGAAAATTATCTTTTTCATATTATTTTATTGTTACTGATTTATCAACATTAAAGTGTATTCAAATACCTATAACTTAATATTTATACCTGCTGTAAATACTCGAGGTGACGGATATCTTCCAAAATCAACACCCGTAAGGAGGGGATCAGAAAAATCTGATGTAGCGGTTGCATCACCACCTGAATTTGTCATTAGACTTCCAATTTCAGGGTCCCAACCTGAATATTTCGTAAAGGTGTATATGTTTAGCCCTGATACATATATTCTTACACTACTTAAACCGACCTTATTTAATAAAGAATTTGGTATTGTGTAGCCCAATTGCATAGATCGTATTCGAAGGAAGGCACCATTCTCAATATAGTATGATGAAAAGTATGTGTTAGTAGCCGGTGCATTAAAGGAATTTCGAGGAAATTCATTGGTGCTACCTTCCCCCGTCCATCTGTTCAGCCATTCACTTGAGCCGTTAATGAATCCCTGATCATTTGATATATGCATGGAATATCCTTTCAGCATATTAGCGATCTGAACACCGCCCTGCCCCTGGAAAAAAACACCAAAGTCGAAATTCTTATAGGTGGCACTTAGATTTAAGCCATATATATATTTGGGCAAACCATTACCTATAACTGTTCTATCCTCTGAATCTATTTTTCCATCTCCATTCAGATCTTTAAACTTGCGATCCCCTGGTTTAACTCCAGTCATGCCACTCGCAGCCGCTTCAGTGGCATTCTGAATGATACCGTCATCAACATAGCCCCAGAAATTTCCAATCCGCTCACCTATCTGAGAACGGGTTTGAGAACCGCCATTGTCACCTGCCAGGCTACCGATATCTCTTGAGAGAAAGTCAGTTGATTTTCCTAATAATTCGGTCACTTCATTTTCCAGCGTGGAAAAATTTATTGATGAAGTGAAATTTACTGCCCTTATTTTTTTATTAAACCCTAAAAGTAACTCAAACCCTCTGTTTTCTATGGAAAATTCGTTGCGTAAAATCGTATTTCCAGTCACACCTAAATAGGTAGGAATGGGCGCGCTTCCTAACATGTCCTCAATTCTCTTGATATAATAATCTGTTGATAGCGTGATGGTATTATTAAATAAACTGGCATCGAGACCGATATCCAATTGGGTTGACTTTTCCCAGCGAATACTAGGATCGCCTATATTATCCCTGTATGTAGCACCCACTACATTTTGATTTGTGCCCATTACGTACTTATAAAAACCGGCATCATTTGCATAGGTGTTAGCATACTTAAAATTTCCGATATTTTGGTTACCCACTATTCCGTAACTGGCTCTTAATTTTAATTCGTTTATTTGTTTTGAATTATTTAGGAACGACTCCTCGGAAAGTCTCCATCCAACTGATGCAGAAGGGAAGTTTCCATACTTATTGTTCGGACCAAATCTCGAAGAACCATCGCGCCTGAAACTTACATTCAACAGGTATTTGCTAGCATAATCGTACGTTAGCCTTCCGAAATAAGAGACTAGTGAATAATCCTCTGTAAATCCTGTAGCTGTTTTAGATGTCAAAGCGTTGAGGTTAAACTGACCATTTGGATTACCGCTGCCATCCACCTTTATCTGCGTGGAAATGTTTTGTAACGCATCAGTACCCGCCACAAACATGACATTATGTTTATCGAATTGTTTTGTATAGGTAAGTGTATTAATCCAGTTAGTTTGATCAAATTGTCTCCATGTTTCGGCATACTGACTTGTCTCAATGATTGGCCCAAAACCAGAAATTTCTTGGGGTTGCCCTAACCTGCTAAACCAGAACAATGAATTGAAGCGTGCATAATTTACCGCTGTTCTGAATTTTAGTCCTTTAATGATTTCATACTCTCCGAAACCGGAAAGCTGAATATTAGAAGATTTTAATAATCTTTTATAGTGCCCACCACCGTCTACGAAAACCTGATTATTAAGACCCGAGGGGAAATATGCAGTATTGGCAGTGTTTGCAATCATGGCATATCCCTGGTATCCATAGAAATCAGAATTAATGGAACCTTCTTGATCTGTATAGATCGGATTCATGGGCATCAATCGGGTTGCGTTGGTGAGGATTCCTTTGTCCCCGCTATTGGTGAGAGGATTTGATTTATCGTCATGGCTAAAATTAAAAGTGCCTCCCAATTTTAATTTTTTTGTCACATCAAATTCTGCGTTTAACCGGGCGTTGTAACGTTTATAATGTGATGAAATAAGAATACCCTCCTGATTCAGATGTCCTAAGGAGAAGTAGACTCTTGAATTTTCTCCGCCACCCTGCGCTGAAACATTATAACTCTGAATTGAAGCCTTCCGAAATACTGCGTCCTGCCAATCGTAGTTTGGCAGGGAATTCGGATTAGACCAAGCCGGGTTAGGCGCTTGCCCACCATTAACCAGATTTTCATTTGCAAGTGTTGCAAACTCAGCACTATTTAACAGATCAATTTGCTTTGCAGCACTCTGAACTCCTGCATACATATCAAAATTCACAGAAACTTTGCCTGGTTTACCTTGCTTAGTAGTAATCAATACCACACCATTCGATGCTCTCGATCCATAAATAGAGGCAGAAGCAGCATCCTTAAGAACATCGATGCGTTCAATATCATTAGGGTTAATGGAGTTTAACCCTCCCGTAACAAGTGTCATGGGAACTCCATCAACTATGTATAAAGGCTCAGTTCCTGCAGTAAATGAACCTATACCCCTGATCTTTACAGATACATTTCCACCCGGTTCGCCACTGTTTTGCGATACCAACACACCGGCCATTTTACCCTGTATGGCCTGATCCAAACCAGCCACCGCCATATTGGAGATATCTTTTGAAGTAACGGAAGATACGGCTCCAGTAACAACCTTTTTCTCTTGCGTTCCATACCCGACAACAACAATTTCCTGGAGTGTAACTACATCGGGGGCAAGAGATATATTGATAACACTTTGATTATTTACTAACACCTCCTGATTGGCGTATCCGATAAAGGAAAATAGCAATGTTGCTGAACCAGATGAAACGTTGATTTTAAATTCTCCATTTGCATCTGTAGCGGTTCCATTTGTAGTACCCTTCTCAACTACGTTAACTCCTGGTAGGGATTGACCGATGTCATCAACAACTCTGCCCGACACAGTATAGGCAATAACCATGTGTACCTCTTCTGAATTAGACTCTTCAGAAATGAGTTGATGGGCAGGCGTTCTAAACAGGGATATTCTACCAGCTATTACCTGATAAGAAACATCGAACGGGTTAAGTAATTCAGTCAACAACTGAGAAAGTTTTTTGCCATCAGCATCAACCGAAATTTTTTGTTTTACCCGAACAACTCTTGAACTGTAGGCAAATTTTATGTCTGCAATTTTTTCAATTTCAGACAGCACCATCTTTAGTTCTACATTGTCCACGTGCAAAGTCACCTTTTTATCTAAAATTTCCTGCCCTTTTAGTTCTGTGGCGTAGGCCAAGGATCCAAAAAGAAAGGATAAAAAGACTTGTAATACCGTGATTTTCATTAAAAATAGTATTTTATCATACCATTGTTGACGTAGCAGTTTTTTCATAACTTTAAAAGTTTTGTTTGATGTGTAAAAATTGTTCAACGAAACATCTCAATTCATCTTGCCGGATGAATTGGGGCATTTTCAAAGCCGGTGGTATTTAATACTGCCGGCTTTTATTTAACTAGGTACACGTGATTTTCATAAGCTTTTGGTTTAGTTTCTGATAAAATTCCAACTTAAAATTCACTCGCAACCTTTCCCGTGAATTAGAATCATAGTTCCACTTACTTCAAAGGTTACACCGATGGACTTACTGATGACATCCAGCATATCGAATAGTTTCATTTTAGAAACATCCCCGGTAAAGGTGCATGAGTAAATCCCTTCATTATCTACTATTATTTGAATCGAGTAATACGTTTCGATTTGTTTGATAATTGATTTTAGGGTAGAATCATCAAAGACAAAATCGTTTGATTCCGCAATTGGGTGCAAGGGTTTTGGCTCTTCAACAAGGCTTGTTACCCAATGCTTATCCTCTTTGAAGTATTCAACCTGTTGATTAGGTGTAAGTATTACCCCATTGGCTATAGTCTGACGCCCGTAGGCTGTTAATAGAGATTCTTCATAGACACTAACTTTTCCGGTACGAACCTTTACTTCAACACTTTTGGAATCTGCCAGAGCGCGGACTAAAAAACTAGTTCCTAAAACTTTGGTAACAATATTGCCGCTATGAACCAAAAAAGGTCGCTCGGCATTTTTTGTTATTTCAAAGAATGCCTCACCCACTAAATACACTTCGCGATTCTGTTTCGTCCATTCCTGCGAATAACTGATTTCGCTCTCGGGATTCAGATGTACAGCACTTCCATCGGGCAATTGTATAAGTTTTACCTCTATGAGTTGATTTTTAATAGTAATTAACTCATTAACAGTTGTTAACTCACTTAAATTTATCCTTGAACGATGCGATCCATTAATAAGAAAATAATAACCAACAATAGAAAAGAAAGCAATACCTGCTGCTACCTTTAACAAGACAGTCGCAGACAGTCTTCTGTCCTTATTTTCTTTATAAATTCCCTTCCTATATTTCAATTGTAATCCAATCAGAATTTCTTTTTTAATAGTGTCTTTTTCAAAGTCATTTAATCCAAGATCGTCATCTTCAATCTTATCGAACCACAAGTCGATTTTTCTAATTTCATCTTCAGTGCACTGGCCATTTCGATACCGATGCAATAATTTTTGAAAGTTTTTAATATCCATGACAATAAATAATGATTTCAGAACTCAGAGAATACAAGGATTATAATCTAGAAGACGGGCAACTCAGGAAAATTCCTCAAAAGGATATTAAGTTTTTTTGAAAACCCAAAAAGATTGCTTCAATAGGAGGAAAGGCAGAAAAATGCTGCAAATGTGAACTCCTTCAAGAACACACGCAGGAATTTTATTGACTTCGTAAGGTGATAACCTACTGTCTTCTCCGAAAGTTGTAAGTGATTTGCAACCTTTTCAATCGGCCAATGATCTAACTTGGTTAATTTAAAAACCAGTTGCGATTTCTCAGAAAGTTTTCCTAATCCCTTCTCAATAGCTTCTGAAAGATCATTGAAATTCACAGACTCTTCGGTGGATTCGTTTTGCAGCGAAACGTACGCTTTATAGTAACTCAAGTATCTATTAGCCACTAGCTGTTTCTCTATGTGGTCAATCACAGCGTGTTTGATTGATGTTACTAAATAATTTTCAAGCTTATTGATGTGAAGCTCTTCTCGCTTTTCCCAGATTTTTAAGAATAGATTTTGAGTGAGTTCCTTTGCAATTTCCTTTTCCTTCACTCTTCGGTATACAACGATGAAAACCTTGTGCCAGTATTTTTCATAAATAGAAACAAAAGCGGCATCATCACCGTTTTTCAAACGATCTACCAAATTCTCGTCAAAATTTACATTGGATTGCATTTACCGCCTCTTTATGTATTCAAGATAGTTGAATCTCCACTAAAAGTCAACATACGTTTGCGAGTCGTTTAAAACGAAATTAATTCGTTTTACTTCTATTGCCATCCTGAACCTACCTGATTTATAGTTGCGATTTGATGACACGGCCTAATTTAACTTTGAACAATTGGCGAAGGATTCCAACATTACCCGAAGAACGTTTGAGCGAAGATTCAAGAAGGCTACACGCAACACGGTAGCCGAATACACACAGCGTGTAAAGGTGGAGGCAGCTAAAAAACACCTTGAGTTGATGGACAAAGTGGGTTATGTTGATATTAAGGCATTCCGAACCGTTTTTAAACGCACCACTGGCTTGACGCTAGTGGACTTCAGAAAGAAATACAACACGTCCTAACCGCTGACGATTCACGATTGACTCTTGACTGATAGGTTCTTAAGAAAACCGAAAGTGTTGTAAGACCTTGTCAATGACGCCAACCAATTGAACATACATTGTCTGGCCGCACATGACGTTAATTTGAAATAATTGCAGTGAGTTCTTTAATTGTCCTTTAAAATTTTATTTTTTTAAACAAAAAACAAATGAAGGGAATGATCTTTTTTTTATTTATGACTATTGGCCTACCCATGTTTGGTCAAGTTGTTTCAGGGTCAATGGATGTGCTTGAGGAGCCCAGGCTCAAGGAATCTGCCAGCTTCTTTCAATTTCTTGGTCAGATCGATATTAGCTTGACTTGGTCGTAAATTTCCTGATGGATGATTATGGGAAAGGATAATGCCATTCGCATTGGCCTTGAGTGCATGTGCAAAGATAATTTTAGGATCGGCTACGGTGCCTGAACTGCCGCCTTGAGAGATTTCACAAATCCCTAAAACTTTTTGCGCCCTATTCAGGATCATGACTTTGAATTGCTCCAGGAAGTCAATCTTGTCCTTATCCCAGGAGTTGAGAAGAATTTCGTAGGCGTCTCTTGATCTTTTAATCTGAGGTAGCTGTGAATACTTGACCTTCATACTGTAAGAGAGTTTGATTTCAGCTACGAGTGATTGAGTGTTTTCATTTTGCTTTTCCATAATCGTAAGAGTTAATTATGGCGCACCCCAGCGGAGGGTGGCAGGCTTGTCAAAAGGAAACGGAATAAATTTGATACAATACACACAGCCGAAGGCACAATTAATTTTATGCCGTAGTCTTTTTACAAGCCGGCTTTTTGCCACCCGGAGT
>Ga0209591_10001511_pt1 | contig 28724 bp, 25 predicted proteins | sample MAT01_FD_187207 | JGI IMG/M metagenome (GOLD analysis project Ga0209591, IMG submission 187207) | Freshwater microbial communities from Lake Fryxell liftoff mats and glacier meltwater in Antarctica - MAT-01 (SPAdes) (version 2) | ecosystem: Environmental > Aquatic > Freshwater > Ice > Liftoff... | reverse complement strand
TGTGTCAACGCTTACGGCTTTCAACTCCGCTAGTTCACCAATGCTAATCAGCCTATCCATTCTTTACCTAGAATTACTTACTATAATTCTAGGTAAATCTATATATTATGGCAACAGTCGTTAACCCCAAATTTCAACCAAAGCCAAAATCGCCACAAGCATCAAATATTTGGCGTGTTAGAGTTTGCGCGTCCTGAGTTTACGCCTATTTTACTATCCCGTTGGCTAAGACCTAAAGTTACTCGTTTCATAATCCAGTACAAACCTGTAAGTACCACAAAGGTGATAGCAATAATTACTAGGGGTTGTTTCCCTAGAATTTCTTCTACCCCTTTGGTTAATAAGGCATCGGGTTGAGTAATAAAATCCCAACTGTTGAAACGCAAAAATCGCCCCCAATAAACACCAACAGCACAGAGAAAATGTGTAATCAACTCAACGCGCCAAATCCATTGGCTTTTGCCGATGTGATGTAAGTAGTAACCCCAATTAATTAACGATATTACATAAGCTTCAAATCCACCGAGAATTACTAACAAATACACAGGAATAAGTACTAAAGTAATCATCCACACCGATTGAATCGTGCGGATATCGTCTATTAGGTGAATTACATCAGTCAACAAATATGGTGCATTCGGTAAGAAAGCATAGAAAACTAAGAATCCTAGCCACCAAAGCCAAGAGCCACCACGCCTAAAGCGAAATAGCCACACACTCAAAGCTAAAGGTATAAAAGCCAGAAATAAATTCCAAGTCATCCAACTCATATTAATTCGCAAGACCTGCACAACTCTGGCTATCAATTCTTCTTTCATAGTGGGGGATGAAATTTATCAATCACCTGAAATAACTAGTATAGCCAGAAAATCATCAGGGTAAAATCTACCACACAAAGAAAGTCTGATCGGCAAAAACGCTGCTGAATACCTTCTTGTAGACTTTTTTTATGGGAATGTTGCCCCTGTCCTAGCTATTATCGTTGCGAGAGTGGGGAAGATGAGGGGAATAACCGATGCCCCAAATTAGATTATTCAGGCTGGCTACAGTATTTATTCATCTGATTGACTAATGTATCCGACTGCTGGCCAAGTGTTGTAGCTGTTGTCAGTGCTGAGTCAATTTCAGATCTGGCCTTTTGGATTTTTTCTCTCCCAGATGCTGAGGCATCTGCTGTTTTGGTCGCACCAAGCGCCTTACCTGCAATAGCGATCGCTTGACTAAGATTTTGAAAAATCTTCACAAAACCGCTTTGAAATTCTTTCAGCTTAGGATCTTTTAAATTCAGTTCCCTAATCGATTTAGTCACAAATTCTAAATCTTTAGATAGCTGTATGCTGGTAATCACTTGCGTTCCTTTATTTTTATCAATCAGAGAAGTTCCGGCATTCACAACTCGAATCAATCGCTGGCACTGGGAGACTTTATTTTCGCTGCAACTACTAATGAATAAAGCAATGCTTAGGCTAACAGAAGCAACAACAGTATATTTATGTGAAACAGACATTAACACCCCAACAACAATAAAATCGAGAATATATAGCGTTTCTTAATCATAAGAGGTACATCATAGCCCCCTCTCGAAGAGCGGGGAGGGGGTTGGGGGTGGGGTTCTTGTATCTCACTCAATCGAGAACAGCTATAGTATCCAATATTACGAATAAATAAGGTAACTAAGGTAGGGGCATGGGGCATTGGGAAGAGGCAGAGGGGCACTTAGCACTTAGCAGAGGAGAAAGAGCTAATTTTGTATTCTCCCCTGCCCCCTCATCTGAAATTACCAATCTATCGGCAAACCCAACTGGTCTAAAGTAGCACCATCTTCCAAAAGTGGCTGAATATTGCTATCTATTTGAATGCGACCACCAGATAGTACCAAAGCGCGTTGAGTAACTCTGCCTAGCCAATGTAGGTCATGAGAAGCAATTAATATCACCTGCACGGGTAAGTTTAATAACACCTGCGCTAAATGACGCCGCCATGCTGGATCAAGACCGTTAGTCGGCTCATCCAAAATTAAAATTGTCGGGTCTAGGGCTAAAATTGAGGCTAGGGCGGCCAGGCGTCTTTGTCCACCAGAGAGTTCGTGGGCGGAACGATTGGCGTAGGTTTCGAGTCCAAAATCAGCTAATAACTGCCGGGCGCGATCGCTTGCCTTTGCTGGTGACATTCCATAGTTGCGTGGCCCAAAGGTGATATCTTCCAAGATGGTCGGCATAAATAGTTGGTCGTTGGCATCTTGGAAGCTAAAGCCGATTTGACGGCGGACTTGAGCTAGAGTTTTCGGTTCTACCGGGATGCCATTAATCGTAATTTTGCCACTTTGCGGTTCTTTTAAGCCGATTAGGTTCTCCAGCAAGGTGCTTTTTCCAGAACCAGTTGCTCCCATCAAGGCCACGCGATCGCCCGGATTTAAGCTAAAAGAAATTTCTTGCAATACTGGCTCATGGTGAGAATAGGCATACGCCAGGTTCTCAACCTCAACTACGGCTGCGTAAGGGTTATGGGTTGGTGATTGGGGATTAGAAGTTAAAGGTTTCAAGATTCACAAACTCAATATTCACAACTGCGCTAAATTCTGTAAGAAGTAAGAGTTACACAAGCAGCGATCGCCCAAGCTGCTAGTATGGCAAAACGCTCTTTTGGTCTGAGGGGAGAATCTATGGGCAATTGCCCGTTGTAACCACGAGTTACCATTGCTGCATAGACTCGCTCTGCCCTGTCTAGACTACGGAGATACAAGGCTCCAATCATGGCAGCACTGGCGTAGCGCAGCCATGCCGTAGTTCCATTCAAACCGCGTAATTGAGCGCTACGCTGCATCCGCGTCACTTCTGAGAGCAAAATTTCCATATATTGCCCTGCTAATAACAAGTTTTCTTTTAAAGGTGCTGGTACAGGTAAACCTTTGAGGGCGATACCGAAACTGTGGGGCGGTAAGGTCAACAAAAAACTATTCATAGTAACCAAACAAACCAGAGAACGAATTAGCAAAAAACTGGCTCGTTCCCATCCCAAAGGCAATGCCAGCAATGACAAAAAAATCAATTCTGTACCGAGTAATCCTCCCAAGCGGCAAATGGGTACGCGCAACAGCCAAGCCCACAAAAGTGCGATCGCGCCATATACACCTAAGCAATACCAAGCATAATGCTTTAATAAAGCTGCTCCTACTACAATCACTAGAGATAGTTGCAAACGTAACGGTAAGGAAAGTTTAAGCATTCTTCGGTTTCACTACCTTGGCAATTCCAAAGGCAACAGCAAAGCAAACCGTAGCTCCTACAAGCCCAGCGATACTCGTGCCAATTGGCCCTAAACCCTCAATACCATAGTCAGCTAAGGGAGTCGGTACAATTACCCGTACTTTACTGGCTAAGTCGATGAAGCCCGTATTTTCGGCGACTTTCTCCAAACCATCAGGCCATGCTGAGGCGAAGAGTGACAGCACTCCCGCAATCAAGAAAATGGTAACAATGGGTACAGACCAACCGCGAAACTCCTGCTGTTCCCCTGGTAATAAATCTGGTCGGGCTGTGGCTAAATAAGTCAGCACACCCCCAGTAATTATCCCTTCGCCAATGCCAATCAGAATATGCACACCAGCCATAGCTGGTAAAACTATGGCTACGGGTGCAGTTCCTGAAAGGGCTAACTCAATGGCACAAGCAATAGCAGCTACCGCTACACTTACACCAGCAGCTATGCCAGCAGCCAAAGGTAAGCGCCCTTTAGACCCCCCAAACAGGCGCTGCAAGGTTTGGGTTAAAACCCAGCCAACCCAAACACCAACTACTGCCATGTTCAAAATATTTGCTCCCAAGGCTGTAATACCACCATCAGCAAACAGCACAGCTTGAATAATTAAAACTGTGGCGATACACAACGTTCCTGCCCAAGGACTGCCCAAAACGATCGCAGCTAAGGTTCCCCCCAACAAGTGACCACTAGTACCCCCTGCTACCGGAAAATTAATCATCTGGGCGGCAAAGATAAAGGCGGTAGTTAGTCCCAGTATGGGCGCACGGCGGATACCAAAAGCCTCTTGCGATCGCTCGAAGGCAATAAAGAGTGCTGCTACACTCGCTAAACCAGTAGCCCCTGCCACTGGAACAGAAACAAATCCATCAGGAATATGCATGATTTACCCTGTATATAATAAGATGTTTATTTACTCAATACAAGCAATAAAACAAAGGCATTAAATTAATAACAAACAAAAATTTCATCTTTTTTGCAATGCCCTATTGGGGGATTTTATGCTGTTACTTTCGAGATATTTACTATCCAATGGCTGCTAAATAGTATACTTATTTTCTATATTATTAATTTTGTTAACTTTATTTTTATATATATCGCTAAATGTTGAGAAATTATCGGAAAAGTCGAAAAAACTTGGTACATTATTGACTGTTTGTATAAAAAAATATGTAAGCGCTCAAAAATTACCATAAACTTAGGTATTTAAATGTAAAGTTTAGATGAAGTTTAGGAAAATATTTTGAATTGAGGCGCCATAATTACCAAACTTTTCAGAGCAGCTAACTGTAATAGACCTCTTGCACAATTGTTTCTGTGCTAGAATTGAAGGTTTTAGGTTTTATGTGTATTTGGGTGTTGTTGCGATCGCAAATTTAAAGATAGGCGTTTAATTCTAACTTTTGGCTAAAATTAAAGCAAAGCCCCATTATAACATAAAATGAATTCTGCAAGAGGTCTAATACAAATATTCATAAAATTTTGACTAACCAAGTTCAGTCAATCAAGCCAGCAGATGTTCGGCTTTGTTTCTCTCGGTTTTTACACATCCTCGTTCTGTAATGTGAAATTATGAAGACAAACTCATCCGACTCGCTGTTAACAGTACCAACTGGCCCACTAAAGATTTCTGAGTTGCCGCCTAACGGCGTGGGTACAAGTGGTGAATCTATCCATCTTTCCCTAGTAATTCCTACTTATAAAGAACGTGACAATATCAAGAATGTGGTCAGCATATTGAGTCAGTTACTGGATGAATCTATTCCAGGAAAGTATGAATTGATTGTGGTAGACGATGATAGCCCAGACCGAACTTGGGAAATAGCACAATCATTGACGACAGAATACCCCCAGTTACGGGTGATGCGACGCCAACAGGAACGGGGGCTATCCTTAGCGGTGATTCGTGGGTGGCAAGTAGCTACCGGGAGTGTGTTGGGGGTGATTGATGGAGATTTGCAGCATCCACCAGAGGTGCTGACGCAACTGTTGCGTAGTGTTGATCAGGGAGCAGATTTGGCAGTAGCCAGTCGTCATGTGGACGGAGGCGGCGTCAGTAGCTGGAGTATTGTCAGGCGTATCTTGTCTCGTGGCGCTCAGTTGTTGGGCTTAGTGATCCTACCGGGGGTACTGGGCAGAGTTTCCGATCCCATGAGTGGTTATTTTATGGTGCGCCGGAGTGCGATCGCAAATGCAACACTCAATCCAGTTGGATACAAAATTCTCCTAGAAGTAATTGGGCGGGGAAAAGTAGGCCAAGTTGCCGAAGTTGGGTATGTGTTCTGCGAACGCAAAGAGGGTGAGAGTAAGGTGACATGGAAGCAGTATATAGATTACATGCACCACTTGGTACGGTTGCGGCTCTCCACCGGACGGGTAGGACGATTGAGTAGAAAAGTCAATTTCCCAGTTGGTCGATTCGTCCGCTTTGGGTTGGTTGGCTTTAGTGGGGTATTTGTAGATATGGCAGTGCTTTACTTACTTAGTGATCCGACTACCTTGGCTTGGCCACTGACGCGCAGCAAAATTATTGCTGGTGAGATTGCAATTTTAAATAATTTCTTCTGGAATGACGCTTGGACATTTGCTGATGTCAGCGCCAGACAGCAAGGATCGCAACAACGGCTGAAGCGGTTTGTGAAATTCAACGCGATTTGTCTTGCTGGACTGGTGTTGAATGTAATGATATTAAATCTGGTATTCAATTTTCTTATTCCTAACCGCTATATTGCCAACTTTATTGCGATCGCAGTTGCTACTATCTGGAATTTCTGGATTAATTTGAAACTTAGCTGGCGCGTCACTGATGTGAAATAATCACAACGAGGGATTTGAGATTTTGATTTTTGTTCTTAGACTTTAGAACGAACTGAAATCTAAAACGTCAAATCTATAAATCCATTCGTGTGAGGCCCGGCAATGAGAGTTTTTTTCCAAGGTGCATTTTATTTTTACAAAAAAATTATCTCGTTGCTACCTATCTATGCTTCCCGTTCCGTGCCTATAGTAGATGTAAATTCTAGCTCACAACGCAAGTATTGGCATAATTGGCAGGTTCGCCTCCCTCCTTCCTGGCTTCACCCTTTGCTGAACTTGATGTGGTTAATCATTGGCATCAGTTTGCGCCTAGTCAACTTGACTGCAAAGCCTCCTTGGACTGATGAGTTTGCCACCTTGGTGTTTAGCTTGGGGAATACTTTTTTATCAGTACCCCTAGATCAAGCGATCGCACCTGATATCCTATTACAACCACTGCAACCAAACCCAGCAGCTAGCATTGGTGATGTGGTTCATAACTTAGCTACACAAGATAACCATCCACCACTGTATTTTGTGCTGGCTTACCTGTGGATGAAATTATTTTCTAGCGACGGAGGATTAGTATCGCTGTTTGCGGCGCGATCGCTACCAGCTATATTTGGTGCTGCTTCTATACCGTGTTTTTATGTGTTAGGCAAAGTAGCATTTCGCTCGAAATTAGTGGGACACTTGACTGCTGCCATGATCGCAGTATCACCTTATGGCGTATTTTTAGCACAAGAAGCGCGTCATTACACTTTGGCAATGTTATGGGTAATCGGTTCCCTCACCTGCTTAGTAATTGCCACCCGTCATATTCAAAACCGCACACCTTTACCTATATGGGTAGCACTTTTCTGGGTAGGAATTAATGCTTTAGGTATTGCTACTCATTTTTTCTTCAGCCTCACCCTCTGCACAGAAGCTATAGTTTTGATTTTTCTTGCTTGGCTTCAATTGCAAACTAGCAGCAAATTTTCTCTCCTCTTCTCTCCTCCCTGGCGGCGCATCTATGCCGTTGCTATAGGTACTTGTGTGGCGGGTTTAATTTGGATACCAATCTTGTTAGAGAATAAAAATCGTGGTATTTTGACCGAGTGGATTCGAGGTTCACGCGTCGGACTAGATTGGTTAAGCCCAATTTTTCAAGCTTTAGGAACATTGATTGCAATGATTTCCCTATTACCAGTTGAATCTTCACAGCTATTGGTTGTGATTCCTTCTGGAGTGGTGATGCTGACTTTCTTTATTTGGGCAGTACCAATTTTGCTGCGTGGGATCAAGATTCAACTACAGCACCCAGAAAACCGGATTATGATTCAGGTGTTTGCTGGAGTAGTGATCAGTGCGATCGCTTTATTCTTTATCTTTACGTACTTTTTGGGTATTGATCTGACCAGGGGTGCTAGATATAACTTTGTTTACTTTCCCGCGATCGTTGTTTTACTAGGGGCAAGTCTCGCAGTTTGTTGGAATCCCGCCAAGGAAATAAAAAGCATAGGTAAATGGGGAATAAACGGTAAAAAAGCCGTGATGTTAATTTGGCTAATGGGATTTTTCAGTGCAGTTACAGTAATCTGCAATCTCGGCTATCAAAAATATTATCGCCCTGATCTGTTTGTGCAACTGATTCAACAAACATCGCCAGTGCCAGTACTAATTGCCGCCACCCACAGAACTTATGTACACACAGGGGAAATGATGGGAGTCGCTAGGGAGATTAAACTTGCCAATTCACTCCAAAAACCTCTGTTTCTCCTTGCCCATCAAGACAAAGAACCGAATACTTCCACCATTGCTCTGGAAAATACTTTAAAGACGTTACCACGACCTTTTGACTTGTGGCTGGTAAACTTTCACGCACCCGTAGCAGAAGCCGTGAAAACATGCGTGCCTGATACTCAATCAATGCCTAGCATAGATGGCTACGAATATAAACTTTATCATTGTCTTTGACTTTTGCCTTGCGGAGATGCATCTTGTGGAAGTTCCTCAAATATCGATATTCATAGGAGACTAGAGAAAGAAGAAGAAAATATATCTGACACGTTGTCAAGCAGCAAAGGCTGTAACTAGTTAAGGAGGATTTATGCGTGCAGTACTGATGGCGGGGGGTTCGGGAACGCGGCTTCGCCCGTTAACTTGCGATCTGCCTAAACCTATGGTGCCGATCCTTAATCGACCAATAGCCGAACATATTATCAATCTCCTCAAACGACATCAAATTACAGAAGTTATTGCAACATTGCATTATTTACCTGATGTCTTGCGAGACTATTTTCAAGATGGCAGTGATTTTGGCGTCCAGATGACTTATGCCGTCGAAGAAGATCAGCCTCTGGGTACAGCAGGCTGTGTAAAAAATATTGCTGAACTTCTTGATGAAACCTTTTTAGTCATTAGCGGCGATAGCATAACAGATTTTGACCTCACGGCTGCGATCGCATTTCACAAACAAAATAAGTCAAAAGCTACTTTGATTTTAACCAGGGTTCCCAACCCGATTGAATTTGGGGTGGTGATTACCGATGAGGAAAGACGAATTCGCCGATTTTTAGAAAAACCCTCTAGTAGTGAAATTTTTTCCGATACCGTCAACACTGGTACTTACATTCTCGAACCAGAAGTTTTAGAATATCTGCCAGCAAATATTGAATGTGATTTTTCCAAAGACTTATTCCCCTTACTACTAGCAAAAGATGAGCCAATGTATGGCTACATCGCTCAAGGTTACTGGTGCGATGTTGGTCACTTAGATGCCTATCGTGAGGCTCAGTATGACGCCTTAGATCGGAAAGTGCAACTAGATTGTGCCTACAAAGAAGTTTCCCATGAATTATGGGTAGGTCAAAATACTTACATCGACCAGACGGCTGTGATTGAAGCCCCAGCAGTAATTGGTGACAACTGCCGCATCGGGGCAAGAGTCCACATTGAAGCAGGAACCGTAATTGGAGATAATGTTACTATTGGCGCTGATGCGAATCTTAAACGTCCCATAGTGTGGAATGGGGCATTCATTGGCGATGAAGCACATCTTTCTGCCTGTGTAATTTCCCGTGGCGCTCGTGTAGACCGCCGCGCCCATGTATTAGAAGCTGCTGTTGTGGGTTCGCTTTCCACGGTGGGAGAAGAAGCCCAAATTAGCCCCGGCGTGCGCGTTTGGCCTAGTAAAAAGATTGAGTCAGGGGCAGTTTTAAACATTAATTTGATTTGGGGGAACACCGCCCAACGGAATTTATTCGGTCAACGTGGTGTGCAAGGATTAGCTAATATCGACATCACCCCAGAATTCGCCGTGAAATTGGGATCTGCTTACGGTTCTACCTTAAAACCAGGTTCTAAGGTAACGGTTTCCCGTGACCAGCGTAACATCTCTCGGATGGTGACGCGATCGCTTATTGCTGGTTTGATGTCAGTAGGTATTGATATTCAAAACCTCGATGCTACAGCTATCCCCATTGCCCGCACGGTTATACCCACAATGTCGGTAGCTGGTGGTATCCACGTCCGGGTACACCCCGATCGCCCTGACTACATTTTGATTGAATTCATGGATGCCAAGGGCATTAATATCACCAAAGCTCTGGAAAAGAAAATTGAAGGGGCTTACTTTAAGGAGGACATGCGGCGGGCGCTAATTCATGAAATTGGCGATGTATCTTACCCCAGCCAAGTGAATGACCGCTACTGCACTGCTTTTGAGAAACTTTTGCATGTTCATACACTCCGCAACAGTCGGGCAAAAGTAGTGATTGACTATGTTTATGCCGTATCGGGGGCAGTTTTACCCCAAATGTTGGATAAATTTGGCGCTGATGCAGTAGTACTGAATGCCAGTGTCAATAAAACGGCTATGTCAGTAACTAATCGGGAAGGACTGCTGACTCAGTTAGGTCATGTAGTGGAGGCATTGAAAGCTAACTTTGGTGTGCAAGTATCCGCTAATGGAGAACAGCTAATTTTGGTTGATGAATCAGGCTACCCAATTCGTGGGGAAACTTTAACAGCACTGATGGTAGACATGATATTAACCGCTAACCCCAGAGGAACAGTAGTAGTTCCAGTTCATGCTTCCAGTGCTATTGAACAAGTCGCCCGCCGCCACGATGGCAGAGTAATTCGCACTAAAGCCAACCCTACAGCTTTAATGGAGGCTTGTCAAAAAAATCCGAATGTAGTGTTGGGAGGTAGTGGAGAGACTGGTTTTATTTTCCCGCAACTGCATCCGGGATTTGATTCTATGTTCTGCATTGCGAAGATAATTGAGATGTTGACTATACAGGAGCGATCGCTTGCTGCTGCGCGAGCGGAATTGCCCCGTGTAATTCACAAAACTTATACAGTCCGTTGTCCGTGGACTGCCAAAGGTGCTTTGATGCGTTACTTGGTGGAAACTCATCCAGCCCAAAACCTAGAACTCATCGATGGAGTGAAAATTTGTCAGCCCTATGATGACAGTTGGCTGTTAGTTTTACCAGATGCCAGCGAACCACTGGTGCATTTGTATGCAAATAGCAACGATCGCGAATGGGTAGATGAGACTGTGAGAAATTACCGCACCCGTGTCCAGACTTTTGTAGAAAGACAAGAAGAATATCTACCTGCTGAAGCGTAATTTGTAATTCGTAATTCGTAATTTAATTTTTTAATTACGAGCTACGAATTATGTTGACATCAGCCCAATTATCGGAAGGAAAGTAGGCTTTCACTTTTGTGTCTGTAGTTTACTCAAAATATTAAAAGCTGACCAAAAAAAGAGGTAATTTATAAATATAAATTATCGATTTAAAATATTATCAAATAAAAAATATAGCAATCCTAATTTATTCGTGAAAAGTTAGATCCCCGACTTATTAAATAAGTCGGGGATCTCGACACCGCGAATTTTCACAAATTAAATATAATTCCTATGGCTAACCCTCCCAGGATGCTTTGAGAAGGATTCAAAATTATTATTGAGAACATTCTGGTAAATTTTTATTCGCGTAATTGCAATCAAAATAAATTAGAGCTTCTCTAGTTGAGGGGAATCTTCTAGTTGTGGTGTATGGGTCACTATTTGGACTTGCTTCATATAACCAAACTTTCAAATAGTAATGACTATTATCATCAGTAGACCATAATTCATAACGGTAATCACCTCCTGAACCCTGATTATTTAAATAGTCAGCTAGTACTTTATTTGATGCAGACAACAAGCTCAACACAGTCACAACAGGAATTACAGCTACTTTTAGTGTTTGGATGAATTTCATAAATGCACAAAAAATTTACTTTCTCCAGTTTCCTTGTTTTATGTATATTTTGAAACCAGTAATAATTCTGAATATTGTTTGAGCATATCCTAAGCCACTTACAGTAAGTAGGGGTGAAATGAACGCCCATCTGCCTTTTAGGTTTGTTTCCTGAAATACTTTACAAAAATTTACTTAAATTAAATGATAAAACCTTTCAATAAGTCTGGTAGGATATCTTCAGGCTTATTGAGATAGATATTCATTAAGATAAAAATATCTTCAACAAAGCAAATAGGTATCCTAGCGATCGCAAAACTATATCTCAGGTGAAAATATGTCGAAAAAAATCGGTCTGTTCTACGGTACTCAAACTGGTAACACTGAATCTGATGCTGAAAAAATCCGGGATGAGTTCGGTGATGAGGTTGTAACATTACATCCCATTTATGAGGCGGATGCTACCACCTTTGATGAGTATGACTTGCTAATTATTGGCACTCCCACTTGGGATATTGGTCAACTTCAGAGCGATTGGGAGGGTTTTTTCCCCGATCTGGATGAAATAGATTTTAGTGGTAAGCAGGTTGCCTATTTTGGTGATGGAGATCAATATGGCTATGCCGATAACTTCCAGGATGCAATGGGAATTTTGGAAGAAAAAATTTCCCAGCGAGGCGGTAAAACTGTTGGCTACTGGCCAACTGAGGGTTATGACTTTGAGAATTCTAGAGCTTTGAAAAATGGCAAGTTTGTCGGATTGGCACTTGATGAAGGTAGTCAATCCGATCTCACAGACGAGCGAATTAAAACTTGGGTTGCTCAGTTGAAAACAGAATTTGGTTTGTAGAAAGCCTTGGCGAATAGAATTCGCGGCTAGACAGGCAAAGTCAGCCTCCGCGGACTAAGGGAAATTAAAACAATTCGCAATTCGCAATGACGCTCGATGACTCGCTACCGCTGCGCTAACGCAATTCGCAATTTGCAATTACGTTTTGTGACGGGGATTTAGACCCCGACACAAAACCTGCTGCCTGTAGAGACAGGGGACTTAAACCCCTACTACTTGTTAAGGTTCTTGAACCCAGGATGGGTAGCTTTTGTTTGTGTAGACGCGGTTTCTAACCGCCGAAATTGATAATTTAGAAGTTATAGGTATTTATGTCTGATTCATTTGATGTTCTGTGGTTAAATGCCAGTCCTATTTTGAAGCGTTTTGATAAACCATTACTCGATTACTTATCTGGGTATATGAGAATCGCCCAGTGGGAATACCAGCAAACCAAAGATGAAGCCAGTTCTATAGATCAAGCTGTGGAATTGCTATATGAGTTTTTAGAATGGCGCGATCGCCCCGTGCATTTAGCGGGACATGGGATGAGTGGTGCGATCGCCTTAAGCTTTGCGCGTAGATTTCCCGAAAAAGTGCGATCGCTTACCCTGCTGGCTGTTGCAGCTCAACCTGCAAACAATTGGCAGGCTCACTATTACTTTCAACGACAGCTTTTTAGCATTAGCCGTGAGCTAGTTTTAGCAAGCAGCGTTCGCAGTCTATTTGGAAATCAACCACCTCATACTACTAAGAAGTTAGTCGCTGCCTTAGATAAAGATTTAGAACAATCTCCATCATCACACTCTTTATTTAAGTTGGTTTATTTACCCAAGGGTGGAGTTTCTATGCCAATGATGGTATGTGGTAGTAAGACTGATCCGGTAGTCAACTCAACTGTATTGCAAGACTGGTTAAATTGGTTCAAGCCAGAAGATAAACTTTGGGAATGCCCAGAAGGATATCATTTTTTTCACTACTTCTATCCTCAACAGGTTGGTGAAGAGATTTTAAGTTTTTGGAAACGCCACCATCCGCATCTATTGGAAGCGTCTGCACTATCTTTTAGCAGTTCTACAAATTAGTAAAATGATTAATCGTTCAGACACAAGAGTGCGATGTCTACGGTGGTCACTGAGCTTGCCGAAGTGCGGGCTACGCCTACACTTGACTTTTAAAACAGTCGCTACAATTATCCTTAAGTGAAGATTAGCAATCAGTTAGCCTGGAAGGTGGTAAAAGTTCAATAATAAAAAAGATTGACACAGCCATTTTTGGTTTCTCAATCCCATAACCTTACTCCCATTCTACAAAAATTATGCAAAATCTCACTAGAATTACTCGTAATCCTGAAGTGATGGGTGGTAAACCCTGCATTCGCGGAATGCGTGTCACTGTTGGTACTATCGTCGGATTAATGGCATCTGGACACAGTAATAGCGACATCCTCAAGGCATATCCCTACATCGAAGAAGCCGACATATATGAGGCCCTTGCCTACGCTGCGTGGCGGGCTGAAAAGATTGAAGTCCCTCTCAGAAGTGCATAAAAATTTTGATTGACATGAACCTTTCCCCTGATTGGGTTGCGGTTTTTGAGAGGTACAATATCTCCGCTATCCACTAGTCTACCGTTGGCGATCGCCGTGAGAAAGATTCAATAATTATGGAGTGGGCAAGAACTAATAGATATATCGTCTTTACTCACGATTTAGACTTCGGCTCCCTACTAGCTGCGACAGGTGTCGATAGTCCTAGTGTCATTCAGGTTCATACCCAGGATGTTTTGCCAAAAAGTATCGAAAATCTAGCCATTTCAGCCCTGAATCAGTTTGAGTCCTCACTTGAGACAGGCGCATTGGTTACTGTTGATCAAACCCAATCCAGAGTGCGTATTCTACCAATTAGGCGCGGATAGTCTTAGGGAAATATTGCTAACTCAGTTTTCGGGTCAAAAAAGTGAATTTTCTCTAGAGTTAGGGATAACCATAGTTGCTCACCAGCTTGTACAAATCGGTCTGGTGGTATTCCTCGTTCCCAGTCTCCGACTGGGAATGCATTCATTGAGTCTCTGACTCAATGCCAGATTGGAGGCAGAGCCTCAACGAGGAGCATTCCCATGCAGAGCATGGGAACGAGATAAGTCATGTTGAAGTACTTGAAAGTCATGTTGAAGTACTTGAAAGTCATGTTGAAGTACTTAAAAATCGTGTTGAAGTACTTGAAAGTCGTGTTGAAGTACTTGAAAGTCATGTTGAAGTACTTGAAAGTCATGTTGAAGTACTTGAAAGTCATGTTGAAGTACTTAAAAATCGTGTTGAAGTACTTAAAAATCGTGTTGAAGTACTCCAAACTTTGTCGCACCGCGATCAACTACACAGGTGCGTAGGCGTAGCCCGCACTTCGGCAAGCTCAGTGACCACCGTAGGCATCGCTTTCAGAAGTGCGTAGTTATTCATTTTTTTGGTAATAACCAATCGTATAAGTTCGTAGTAGGTGCTTTAGCGTTAAAGCACCTACTGCGAACAATGCCTACTCCTCAATCTAACCAATTAATTTCTGCCAGCTAACAGGCCCGACAATCCCATCGGCATCTAAACCATTTTGCTTTTGAAAGTTCTTAACTGTAACCTCTGTTTGCGGCCCGTAAATGCCATCATTTTCAACACCTAAACGGTATTGCAAGTATCTGACAACTGCACCACCGGCATGGTTTGGTCTGATAATTCGTTTTGCCAAAATTAGATTTATGGCATTCCATGTAGTTGAGTCAGCAATTCCAGTCGCTTGAACCCCGACAATAGTCTGAAATTTTTCTACGGCAGATTTTGTATTAGCCCCGGTGAAGCCATCTTCTACTAACGCTTTACCATTTCTATCAGTTATTTTGAGTCGATTTAAGGATTTTTGCAGTCTGAGAATAGTGGCATCTACATTATCTTCTTCATCTTGTACAGGGTTAACAGGAACACTTGGCACTTTACCTGTTAAGCCTTTGACGATCGCATTAGCCATTGCTTCAGGATTATAAAGATTCATATCTTTTTGTGAATCGACGAAGCAACCTTCTATCAAGATAGCGGGCATATCTGTATTTTTCAGAACATACAAGTGCGAACCACTCTTAACGCCGCGATTAAAAAATCCTAACTTGACGATTTCATCTAATACAGGTTTAGCGATTTTTCTACCTGTATCGCTAGTTGCAAATACTTCTGTGCCGTTAGCTTGTCTGTTAAAAGCATTAAAATGAATTGAAACAAAAATATCTACTCTACTCGCATTAGCTGTAGAACATCTTTTTGAGAGTGAGTCACGGACTGTACTAGCACTACTTGGTTTACATACTACGACTTCATTTCCTAAAGCTCTTAACTTAGCTATAACTCTATTACCTACATCTAGAGTTAAATTATCCTCAACTTTGATGCCTCTAGCTCCTGTGTCTGGTGGACAATTATGCCCGCTATCAATTCCAAATTTCATGATTTAATCCTCAACTTACTTATTTTGATAATGCTTCAAAACTCTTCAACTTTGAGATAAAAAGTTTTGTTAGTAAATTTGTTTAGTTACTTGTTGGCAATAGCTGCATTATTTTAACCATTAATATAGTGGTAAATAAAATAAGTTTTTTGCAAACTTTTTAAACAGATTTTATGTGGTAAAGCCCACTTTTTACAAGGTTATTTGTAAGAAAAAACACAACCCTCATAATTTATCAAAATCGGGAACAATCTAGTGATTGTTGCAATAAATTGAAATGCAGCAATTACCCCCATCCCTAAAATAATAACGCTTCGTAAAAGTAGAAAGCTATGACAAATGTACCTAGTACAGCTTGGCGGAAGTCAAAAGTCACGCCTGCTTTAATTTTAGGCTTTCTGCCTGTAATGAAATGGTAGGTTTATTTGCGCCGATCTGTATTACTGCAAGAAGACAGATGGGTACAAGGACACAGAAGCAGAAAGCCACAGCAGAGGGGTACAAGCAAGAAAACCGATAACACAGGCTTTTGTGCCTGAACAAATGGTATGTTTATTTTCGCCATTCTGTAGTAATACGGCTAAATGGCCAAAATCTGCTGGTAGATATTTAACAATCAGTCTGAAAGCAGGTTTAAGATCAAAGTAAAGAAATATTTCGTAGCTTACAGACATGAAACGCATCGTCTTGGTTGCTGGGTTTGAATCGTTCAACGCTGATTTGTATAGAAAAGCAGCTTTTTTGGCTAACTCTCGCTGTCCTGAGTTGGATATTCGGGTGTTTAGCGATCGCGATCTTACAAGCAAACGTACCGAGGTAGAAACAGCACTTGATGGCGCTGATGTGTTTTTCGGTAGCCTACTATTTGATTATGACCAGGTTGTGTGGCTGCGCGATCGCATTGCCCAAATTCCCATTCGCCTAGTTTTCGAGTCAGCCTTGGAATTGATGAGTTTAACCAAGCTGGGTATTTTTGCCATTGGCGACAAACCCAAAGGAATGCCCAAACCAGTTAAATTCATCCTTGACAAATTTAGCAACGGACGAGAAGAAGACAAACTCGCTGGTTATATCAGCTTTTTAAAGATTGGCCCCAAACTATTGAAATATGTCCCAGTGCAAAAAGTCCAAGACTTACGCAACTGGTTAATTATCTATGGTTACTGGAATGCTGGCGGCCCAGAAAACGTCGCTTCATTATTCTGGACACTAGCAGAAAAATATTTAAATTTAAAAGTCGGCGACATTCCCCCGCTAATTGAAACCCCCAATATCGGATTACTCCACCCCGACTATCAAGGGTTTTTTGAATCGCCCCGCGAGTATTTAGAATGGTATAAAACCAATTGTAGAGACGCGATGAATCACGTCTCCCCAGTTGTAGGAATTCTCCTCTACCGAAAACACGTCATCACCAAACAACAATACATTCCCCAACTGATTCGCAGTTTTGAAAAAGCTGGTTTAACTCCTTTACCCATTTTCATCAACGGCGTAGAAGGACATGTGGCGGTACGAGATTTGATGACAACCGACTATGAAATTCAGCAACGACAACTAGGTAATATAGAGACTCCCTCACTTTCTAGTGAAGCAGTTAAAGTAGATGCGATCGTTTCAACAATTGGCTTTCCTCTGGTGGGTGGCCCGGCTGGTTCAATGGAAGCAGGGCGTCAGGTGGAAGTAGCAAAGCGCATCCTCACTGCCAAGAATGTACCTTATATTGTTGCCGCACCACTATTAATTCAAGATATTTCCTCGTGGACGCGCCAAGGTATTGGCGGATTGCAAAGTGTGGTGTTGTACGCGTTACCAGAATTGGATGGGGCTATTGATACCGTTCCCCTCGGCGGTTTGGTGGGCGAAAATATTTATCTGGTTCCCGAACGGGTGCAGCGATTAATTGGTAGAGTAAAAAGTTGGGTGGCTTTGCGGCAAAAACCTGCATCGGAACGCAAAATTGCAATTATTTTATATGGGTTCCCACCGGGTTATGGTGCTGTAGGTACAGCTGCATTATTAAATGTGCCGCGTAGTTTGCTGAAGTTTCTCCATGCACTCAAAGAACAAGGTTACACCGTCGGGGATTTACCTGATGATGGGGAAGAATTGATTCGCTGGGTGAAAGAGGCGGATGAAATTGATGATACAAAAAATATCCCCGCGTCTGTTAACGCCCGTACTCTAGAAAAATGGTTGGGATATCTGCAAACTTCCCGCATCGAAAAACAATGGAAATCTCTCACGGGAACTGGTATTAAAACTTATGGCGATGAATTCCACATTGGTGGTGTGCAATTAGGAAATGTGTGGATAGGTGTACAACCACCTTTGGGGATACAAGGCGACCCCATGCGTTTAATGTTTGAACGGGATTTAACGCCTCATCCCCAATATGCTGCTTATTATAAATGGTTACAAAATGAGTTTCAAGCTGATGCTGTAGTTCACTTTGGAATGCATGGGACGGTGGAATGGTTGCCTGGTTCTCCGTTGGGTAATACGGGTTATTCTTGGTCGGATATTCTGTTAGGAAATTTGCCTAATCTATATATATATGCGGCGAATAATCCGTCTGAGTCGATGTTGGCAAAACGTCGCGGTTATGGTGTATTGATTTCTCATAATGTACCACCTTATGGTCGGGCAGGTTTGTATAAGGAATTGGTGGCGTTACGAGATTTGATTTCGGAGTATCGGGAAGATCCGCAAAAGAATTATGTGCTGAAGGAAGGGATTTGTAAAAAGATTGTGGACTCTGGGTTGGATGCGGATTGTCCGTTTGAGGATGCTAAACGGTTGGGGATTGCGTTTACGCCGGAGAATGTGCGGATGTTTAGCGGTCATGCTTTTGATGATTATTTGGTGGAGTTGTATGGATATTTGCAGGTTTTAGAAAATCGGTTGTTTTCTTCGGGGTTGCATATTTTGGGGGAAGCACCGAATGAGGAGGAGTTGGGGGCGTATTTGGAGGCTTATTTTGGAGGGGAGGAGGAGGAAAACGAACCGCAGAGGCGCGGAGAACGCAGAGAGGGGAGAGAGGAGGAGGAAAGAGTAATCAGGGATTTGTTGATGCAATCTACGGATGAGTTAACGAATTTGTTAAGGGGGTTGAATGGGGAGTATATTCCGCCTGCGCCTGGTGGGGATTTGTTAAGGGATGGGGCTGGTGTTTTGCCGACTGGGAGGAATATTCATGCTTTAGATCCTTATCGGATGCCTTCGCCTGCGGCGTATGAACGGGGGCGAGAAATTGCTCAAAAAATTATTGTTCAGCATTTGGATGAATATGGGAAGTATCCTGAAACGGTGGCGGTGATGCTTTGGGGATTGGATGCGATTAAAACTAAGGGTGAATCTTTGGGGATTTTGTTGGAGTTGGTGGGGGCTGAACCTGTTAAGGAAGGAACTGGTAGAGTTGTTCGTTATGAGTTGAAGCCGTTGGCGGAGGTTGGACATCCCCGTATTGATGTGTTGGGTAATTTGTCTGGGATTTTTCGGGATAGTTTTGTAAATATCATCGAGTTGTTGGATGATTTGTTTCAACGGGCGAGTGATGCTGATGAATCGGAAGATGAGAATTTTATTAGAAGACATGCTTTGGCTTTAAAAGCCCAAGGTGTGGAAAATGCATCGGCGAGATTGTTTTCTAATCCGGCGGGTGATTTTGGTTCTTTGGTGAATGATCGGGTGGTTGATGGGAATTGGGAATCTGGTGAGGAGTTGGGGAATACTTGGCAAAGTCGCAATGTATTCAGCTACGGGAGAGAGGATAAAGGTCAAGCTAGACCGGAAGTTTTGAATACTTTGTTAAAAACTAGCGATCGCATTGTTCAAGAAATCGATTCGGTAGAATATGGTTTAACTGATATTCAAGAATATTACGCTAATACTGGCGGTTTGAAAAGGGCGGCAGAAAAACAAGGCGGTAAGAAGGTTACAACCAGCTTTGTGGAAAGTTTCTCGAAGGATACTACACCGCGCAATTTGGATGATTTGCTGCGAATGGAGTATCGCACTAAGTTGCTAAATCCCAAATGGGCGCAAGCGATGGCGAATCAAGGTTCTGGTGGTGCTTTTGAAATTTCCCAACGGATGACGGCGTTGATTGGTTGGGGTGGTACTGCCGATTTTACCGATGATTGGGTTTATGATCAAGCGGCTGATACTTATGCATTAGATGCAGAGATGGCGGATAAATTACGTAAGGCAAATCCTGAAGCTTTTCGCAATATTTTAGGCAGAATGTTGGAGGCGCATGGGCGGGGTTTCTGGGAAGCTGATGGTGATAAGTTAGATAAATTGCGGCAATTGTATGAGTTGACAGATGAGGAGTTGGAAGGGGTCGTGATTTAATTCAGTTCTAGACTTGAAGTGAAGCATTTAGGGTTGGGTATGGAAAATTCTTTTACTGCTGTATACGAAAAGATAGATGATTGGTATATCGGCTATGTCCAGGAGTTACCCGGCGCTAATGTCCAAGAGAGAACTCTGGAAGAAGCTAGAGAAAGTCTACGGGAAGCGATAGAGTTGATTCTAATCTCAAACCGGGAACTCGCAGAGCAACAACTCTCCGGTAAAGATGTCGTCCGTGAACAGATTACTGTCAAATTATATTAAACAACAGAACCTCAGCAGTTCCAAGACATACTGAGATTGTTGATATTTTAGCTATCAAGATTTGCAAAGATTTGGAGATTTCCCCACCCTAGTGTTGTAGGGTGTGTTACGACTTCCGTAACGCACCAAAAATTGGACGGAAATGGTGCGTTACACGTTTCACGCTAAGGGATTTCCAAGAATTAATTGCACCGACTGACAATGGCATTGTATCAACTTGCAACAATTAGCCCACGTTTAAGTAGGTGGGTGGAATCAAACGTAAGATGGGTTAGCGATGGCGTAACTGTCCCCTGGAAGCGATCGCAAGTTAATCAACAATAATAAAAGAGACGCGGTAAACCCGCCTACAGCGCTGGTTCATTGCGTCGCTTTAGCGTCTCCAAAGGAGAAGAGAAGGACGGCAAGTCTGAGTAGTTCACATCTTTGCCGATTATTGCACTGACCGCTAAAGCCATGCAAGGCGATCGCGAAAAGTGTATTGAAGCCGGTGCATCAGACTACATCACCAAACCCGTAGATACTGAGCAACTGCTTTCACTATTGCGAGTTTGGCTATACCGTTAACTGATATCTTGCACCATTCTCGATGAGCCAACTAGCCCGCCTCAGACTTAAGTCTGAGGCTAATAGCCCAAGTCCACTCAAGTGGACTAAAACCGTTTACTAGTCGTCTTTAGACGACTTTAGCTATAAGCAAGAGTAATTCATTACTAGGCGATTGTTGGGACTAGTGCAAGATATCAGTTAATACCAGAGAAAAGCGATCATGAAACACCTTGAGGGTAGAGTGGCATTAGTCACAGGTGCTACGCGGGGAATTGGTAGGGGAATTGCTATTGGTTTGGCTGAGGCTGGTGCAACTGTATACGTCACTGGGCGCAGCCTCAACAACTCTTCCAGTGATGCGGTTTCAGGGAGTCTTAGTGAAACCCAATCAGCTATAGAGGAAGCCGGTGGTGTGTGCATTCCTGTCCAAGTAGACCACAGCGACGATGAACAGGTGCGTTTATTGTTTGAGCGCATCCAAGATGAGCAGGATGGACAACTCGACCTACTGGTGAATAATGCTTACTCAGGAGTTCAGGCATTAAAAGACGCATACAGTCAGCCCTTTTGGGATTGTGAACCAAGTCTTTGGGATGCTAGCAATAACGTTGGTCTTCGTAGCCACTATGTTGCGAGTGTTTTTGCCGCCCGAATGATGACCAAGCGTAACTCTGGACTAATTTGCACCATTTCCTCGTGGGGTAGTATGTCTTATATCTTTAATACAGCTTATGGTGCTGGTAAAGCAGCTTGCGATCGCCTAGCAGCAGATATGGCTGTTGAACTCAAACCCCATAATGTCGCTTCTGTTTCAATTTGGCCAGGTATTGTTGGGACTGAGCTTTTTTCCCGTTTTGCTTCTGAAAATAATAACTCATTTCTTAGCGATCGCTACAACTGGGAAACTCCCTTATTCACTGGACGGGTGATTGCTGCACTTGCTTGTGAGCCAAATGTCATGCGCCGTACAGGACGTGTGCAGATTGTTGCCGAACTAGCTAATAAATATGGAATTGTAGATGAAAATGGCGATCGTCCCGCATCGCTACGTTCTCTGCGTTTTATGCTGCCGGCTGCATTACCTGTATTGAAAAAATACTCATGGCTCATACCCGATATTACAGTGCCGTGGTCACTACTACTATTGAATGCCCTTAGCTCGCCTAAGATTTAATGGGCATTGAGCATGGGTCATCCACCTTTAATACTCATTAACGAGTCTTTTAGCTCCATTCATCCACCTTTAATACTCCTTAACGAGTCTTGGAAAGCCAGTCTAGAACCAACTTCTAGAGATTCTCTCGTTCCCAGTCTCTGACTGGGAATGCATATTTTGAGGCTCCGCCTCCCTTACTCGCGGCAGAGCCGCAACGATCAGCATTTCCAGCCAGAGGCTGAAAACGAGGTTTTAAAATCACTCTGGTGTAGCTTGGGTTTCGTTCCTCAACCCAACATTTTCAGGGCTTTCTTGGGACAGGATGAGGTTTGACTTTTGGGTAATCGGATAACTTGTGTGTACATCATAGCCCCCTCTCGAAGAGCGGGGAGGGGGTTGGGGGTGGGGTTCTTGACCTCACAAGGGACGAGAACCGCTATAATCAAATTCCGTCGTACCTTCACTAAACAAGCGGTTTTAGATCATAAAACTTTGTATGCTGAATTAATAAGTCTTAATAAATAGTTCTTTTAAAACTGGTGCAAGAAGATTTTAGGTTAATTGTTGATTTAGTTTTAGTTTTAGGCGTTGCAGCCTGCGGCGGACTGTTGGCGGCACTTTTGCGACAACCCGTGCTGCTAGGGTATCTGATTGGCGGGATGATCATTGGCCCAGCCGGACTGGGATTGATTAAAGAACTTATTCAAGTAGAGACTCTGGCACAGTTCGGCGTCGCCTTTTTATTATTCGCCTTGGGTGTAGAATTTTCCTTGGCGGAACTTAAGAAGGTAAAAGCGATCGCTCTTGGCGGAGGTGGACTTCAGATTGCTCTGACTATTTTGGTCACAGTTGTGGTATGCGGGTTAACCGGAGCCTGGGGAACCTTACCTGCTAAGGGCATGTTTTTGGGGTGTATTCTATCCTTGTCTTCCACAGCAGTTGTCCTCAAATGCTTGATGGAGCGCAACGAAACAGAAACGCCTCACGGGCAAGTGATGTTAGGGATTTTGGTAGTCCAGGACTTAGCACTGGGACTGATGTTAGCAGTCTTACCAGCCCTTAACCAACCAGCAGAAACCATTGGCATCGCCGTGCTGACAGCCCTAGCTTTGATTGCTTTATTCGCTGCTGGTGCAATAGCTGCGGGGATTTGGCTGATACCGCCTTTGTTGCGACTGTTAGCCCGTACCGAAAGCCGAGAACTATTTTTATTAGGAGTTGTAGCCCTATGTTTGGGCATTGCTCTGTTGACAGAGTATTTGGGGCTATCGATTGAGATGGGAGCATTTGTCGCCGGTTTGATGATTTCTGAGGTGGAGTACGCCGATCAAACCCTAACTTATGTGGAACCACTGCGAGATATCTTTGCCAGTTTATTTTTTGCCGCCATTGGCATGTTAATTGATCCAGTATTTTTGTGGAACAACCTGGAATTGATTTTAGGACTGGTGACACTAGTTTTCGTAGGTAAATTTTTGATTATCACGCCCCTAGTAAAGCTGTTTGGCTACCCTTTGAAAACAGCCATAATCGCCGGCTTGGGACTGGCGCAAATTGGGGAATTTTCCTTTGTTCTCGCCAGTGAAGGGCAGTCTTTGGGGCTGGTGTCCCGACAAATATACTTATTAATTTTGGGAACCACCGCAGTCACTCTCATGCTTACTCCCTTTGTTTTACGGTTAGTGCCATTTTTATTTAACTTTGCCGAATCAATGCCCTGGTTGAAACCGTACTTAGAAGAACAAGAGGCGCGGGATGTATCGGAAGATTTGCCCTTCAAAGACCATCTGGTAGTCTGCGGTTATGGGCGACTCGGCAAAAACTTAGTGAAGTTGTTGCTGCAACACAACATACCTGTGGTGGTAATCGACCAATCAGAGAGTAGAATTCAGCAGTTGCGTGAAGCTGGAGTGCCTTATGTCTATGGCAACTGCGTGAGTTTACATGTTCTAGAAACCGCCGGGGTGAATCATGCCAAAGGAATGGCGATCGCACTCCCAGACCCAATGAGTACCCGTCTTTGCTTGAAACGCGCTCTGGAATTGCGCCCAGAATTAGATTTGGTTGTCCGTGCTACCCAGGATAAAAATATTGAAGTGCTGTATCAATTGGGAGCGAAAGAAGTTGTGCAACCAGAGTTTGAAGCCAGCTTAGAAATGGCAACTCATTTATTAACTAGCTTAGGCTTGTTGTCGCCAGATGTCGTCCAACGGGAAATGCAGCAAATCCGCAATGATCATTATTTAGATTTTCGTCCAGAGCGTTCTGCGACTGAAGTTGCTCGTGATTTGCGCCAAGCAACTCGCGATCTAAATCAGCGCTGGTATCCTCTACCATCTGATTCACCCTTAATTGGCATCAGCATAGAAGAAGCAGATATGCGCTACTTAACAGGAGCAAGTTTGATGGCAATTCGCCGCGCTAACGGCGATGAAATCGATTATCCTAATAATCAAACCAAATTGGAAGAAGGCGATCGCCTGCTAGTAGTGGGAGCAGATGAAGAACTGGCAGCTTTGGCAGAATTCGCTAAAGGACAAGCTGCTGTTCCCGGAGAAAATAGTGCTTACCAGTGGGTTACAGTCAATGCAGATGCGCCAACACTAGGTAAAACCCTTGCAGATTTAGATATCGGCAAGCAATATGGAGTACAGGTACAGGCGATCCGGCGCGATGGTAAATTTATCCGCTATCCTGATGGCGGCATGGATTTGCGAGTCGGCGACCAAGTATTGTTATGTGGTAGCTTAACAGGTTTGAGTCAACTAGAACAGTTATTTGCGATCGCTACTTCAGCACCCCTTTCTCTCCCAGTGGTGAAAGCTGCTGAGGCAGAAGCGCTCAAAGAGTTTCTGTCTGCCGATAGTGTGACTGATTAAGTAATTCGTAATTCGTAATTAATAAATGCAGAGTTTATGGGGTTTTGGGGTTTGAATCTGTTGCTGAATTTTAGAGAATTGGTATAACGCGCTTGATGTTGGGTTTTGTTCTTCAACCCAAGCTACGCAGGACTGACAACAAATAAATTCTTGACTCTGTGTTCTCTGTGCCTCTGTGGTTAAATAAAAGACTTTTTAACCGCAGAGACGCGGAGGACGCAGAGAGAAAAAAGAGATTTTACAAGTCACTTTGAAAGGGCTAGTCCTACTAACTTGTTTTCGGCTTAATATAAGCGATCGCATGTTTCCAAATAGTGGTTTGCTGACTGTTTTCATCAGCAATACAGATACAGTGTGGATCTTGCCATAAAAGCTTTCCTGTAATCACATCACCAGTTAGCAGCTTTAACTCTACTGGCGTTGTTTGTTTAATCAGGGTTTGGACTTGTCTAATACTGGGTAAAGTGGTGTCAAATTCGGTAAGCATTTTTAGTAAAGATGAATGTACAAGGCAAAATGAAGAGTAACTAATCCTTGATAATTCATCCTTGAGCAAATGGCAATCGAATTTACTAAGTATCACGGTCTAGGCAACGACTTTATTCTGATTGACAATCGCTCGTCATCTGAGCCTGTAGTGACTCCAGAGCAAGCCATCAAGTTGTGCGATCGCCATTTTGGTATCGGTGCTGATGGTGTAATTTTTGCCCTACCTGGAGAAAACGGCACTGACTACACCATGCGGATTTTTAATTCTGATGGTTCAGAACCAGAAATGTGTGGCAATGGCATTCGCTGTTTAGCTGGTTTTTTGGCTGATTTAGAAGGCGAATCCCGAAATCAAGATTCATATCGCATTCATACTTTGGGTGGTGTCATGACTCCCCAACTCTTATCTGATGGTCTAGTTAAAGTAGACATGGGTTTACCCAGGTTACTCGCTGGCGAAATTCCTACTAATCTTGCACCCGCCCAAGAAAAAGTAATTTCTCAGCCGTTGGAGGTGGCGGGGAAAACTTGGGAAGTCACCTGTGTAAATATGGGAAATCCCCACTGCATTACCTTTGTGGAAGATGTAGCAGCAATTGAGCTAGAAACCATCGGCCCGAAATTTGAGCATCACCCAGTTTTTCCGCAACGCATAAATACCGAATTTATTCAAGTGGTACGCCGTGACTATTTGAAAATGCGGGTGTGGGAACGAGGTGCTGGGATTACATTAGCTTGCGGGACTGGTGCTTGTGCTTCCTTGGTAGCTGGAGTGTTAACAGGGAAATGCGATCGCGCCGCAACTGTAGAATTACCTGGTGGCCCCTTGCAAATTGAATGGTCAGAAACCGACCAACGAGTTTACATGACAGGCCCGGCTGAACGAGTATTCACAGGGAAACTGTAACCGACTTACTATTGGCATTACTCAAGTAGTAGTGCCATAGAAGTCTTGCAGCAACTGCTCGCCACGGTCGCCAGTGCTGTGTGATGGCTTCTAGTTGTGCTGGTGTTGGACGCGTCGCCAAGTTTTTGAGTTTTTGTAGAGCGATCGCGATCGCTAAATCGCCTTTAGGAAAGACATCAGGACGTTGCAGCGCCATTAACAAATAAATATCAACTGTCCAGTCTCCTATACCTTTAAGACGCTTTAACTCAGTTCTGATAGTAGTTTCGTCCATTCTCTCCAGCTTGGTTAGGTCAAGCTGACCACTTGCAATCGCCTGAGCCAATCCACGACAGTATAAAATCTTTTGCCGACTGAATCCAATTCCTCTTAATTGAACATCATCCAATAGCAGAAAATTTTCTGGCGTCAGAGTTACAACAACCGCACATAGGCGCGTAAATACAGCCCTTGCAGCCGCTAAAGAAACTTGCTGTTCCAGAATTATACACAACAGCGTTGCAAAACCCGGTTGTCTTTGCCACATCGGTGGAGGCCCCAGTGTCTCTAAAATCCGAGCCAAATCGCTATCAAGATTGGCAAGCACCATTAAACCACGGGTAAGACTTTCTTCAGTCAACGATTCTAGTTCAGGTGTTTGAGTCATCTTTGAGAAATTTCGATTCTTGTGTAAGCAGTTTTTGTTTGCGCTCAATTCCCCAGCGATAACCACCAAGACTGCCATCACTTTGCAGCACACGGTGACATGGTACAATCAGCGCGATCGGATTAGCTCCACAAGCATTACCTACCGCGCGGACTGCTTGGGGTTTGGCAATATTACGGGCGATATCAGTGTAAGTGCGGGTTTCGCTGTATGGAATTTTTTGTAATGCCTCCCAAACTTGTTTCTGAAATGCTGTCCCACGGACATCAAGTGGTAAATCAAGATGTATTTCACCTCCTGCAATGAAGTCGAGGATTGCTTGTATCCATTCCTTGTGTGTGTGGTCATCACGTATGATGTCCGCTTGGTGAAATTCCTGGTTCAAAATGTGTTCAAGCTTGTCTGCTTCATCACCTAGTTTAACGGCACAGATACCCTTCTCTGTTATTGCCACAAGCAAATATCCTAGTGGACATGGAGCGATCGCATAGACAATGCTGATTGTCTTTCCAGCTTGTTGGTAAATTTTTGGTGTCATTCCCAGTTGTTTAGGTGCTTTCTCATACAATTGACTACTTGAACCATACCCCGTATCATAAATTTCCTCTCCTGACTGAAGACGCTGTTTCAATCGTTGGCTACGCAGCGCATCTGCATATTGAAAAGGAGATACGCTTTATGAGTGGTGGTATTTACCTGATTTAGGATAATTGTCAGTTAGTTGAAATGAAGGAATCTATTAATCCTTATTGCTGGTATAAGTAGGTAGGCGTAATTAAATATATAGCGTTTCCTAATCACATGAGTTACATCATAGCCCCCTCTCGAAGAGCGGGGAGGGGGTTGGGGGTGGGGTTCTTGTACTTCACTCAACTGAGAACCGCTATAAGATCAAACCTCACCCTCAATCCCTCTCCGTGAGTTCGGAGAGGGAAGCCGGAGGCAGGGTGAGGTTTTATATTTAATTTGACCCACTTACTTATTCCCTTTTCTGCCCTGAATGATGAGATAGTTATCAAAGAATTTTTAGAAGTACTTGTTTGGGCTATTCGTGAGATTAAATTATCATAATCTTTTACCATAGCAATCGTATTTGATTTGTGAAAATTTTAACCCGCATAACCCCTAATTCTTTAAAAATTAGGGGTTATTGTTGATAGCGAATGATTCTGTGTAGGCAATTACTCACAAAATTTCCGCCAAATCTAAAACAAATCCTGGCAAAACATCTTCTCCCAATAGAGTTTTAGGACTTTGTAAAATCTCAACTTCTCGATTAGGACGATAAATTTCTACCTGCTGCTGTCCTCTATTAATTAACCAGCCCAATCTTGCGCCATTCTCGATGTATTCCCTCATTTTGACTCGCGTTTTTTCTAAGGAATCACTTGGAGACATTAACTCAACTACAAAATCGGGACACAAAGGAGCAAATCTTTCTTTTTCTGCTTCGCTTAAAGCATTCCACCGTTCCATTTTCACCCAAGAAGCATCTGGAGAACGCTCTGCACCGTTGGGAAGTTTGAAACCACCAGAGGAATCAAAGGATTTACCTAGCTTATTTTGCCGACTCCAAGCTCTTAATTGATACGTTAAATCAGCATTACGGTCACTAGTACTACTCCCTGTTGGTGGCATAATAATTAATTCCCCTGAAGCTGTCCGCTCAAAGTTTAAGTCTCGATTATTTTGACAAAGCTGAAAAAATTGCTCGTCAGTCAAGTCGATGTTTAATTGGAGGGTAGGAGGTAAACTGACGGTGGTAGTATTCATATTATCAGTTTAAGTGGAAGCGATATATCTATTTTAGTAGTCTGTCAAGTCAACTCTGCTAGGTAAATAAACTTGTAGTAAAGACTTAACTCCTTAA
>Ga0209591_10001508_pt1 | contig 28751 bp, 25 predicted proteins | sample MAT01_FD_187207 | JGI IMG/M metagenome (GOLD analysis project Ga0209591, IMG submission 187207) | Freshwater microbial communities from Lake Fryxell liftoff mats and glacier meltwater in Antarctica - MAT-01 (SPAdes) (version 2) | ecosystem: Environmental > Aquatic > Freshwater > Ice > Liftoff... | reverse complement strand
GGTTTAGCATTGCTAAACCCCTACAGCGTGGTCTATTTACGATCATAAAGATAATTAATAAAAGCCTGAAACGAGCTATTTTCGTTAATTCACATCACGGTTAATTTGTATAGTGCGTAAGTCCTATATTTATGCAAGAGGTCTATTGTCCAGACTGGTTTTTACGTTTTTACTCTCTTAGAGGATGTTTGAAAAGTATTTGGCTGTGATTTGACGCACTTAATAGATCCCCCCTAACCCCCCTTAAAAAAGGGGGAAACCTCTCTCAAAGTCCCCCTTCTTTAAGGGGGATTTAGGGGGATCTAGAATAGCAAAATAGTGTCAGTCATTTAATTCCATCAATTCTTTTGTTTTAAAATCAGCCGCTACAGGTTGAGAACATCCTGCAATCTGAGGAGAGATTGAGCAAATCGCCTCTGTCGTTGTTTCAAAACAATTTGATAACCCAATTGTTTTTAACAATCCTGAACGTTCTAATAATTGTTTGACTTCGGGTTGTAAAGCTGTGAGAATTAAACGGCAATTGTGCCGTTCCAAGTCGTGGTAAATATCCTCTAAGGCTACTAACCCAGTTGTGTCCATATTTGGCACATACCGCAACCGTAGAATTAAATATTTTACTTCCGGTTCATCGCGGAGGAAGGTAGCAAACCGTTCAGCAGCACCAAAAAATACGGGACCATCTACCCGATAAACGGCAATTTCTTTGCCTAATTCTAAAGGAGTACCAGGGGGAAACACTTCGGTTTCAGGTACTTTAGCTAGGCTTAATTCGCTCATTCGTTTGATAAACAAGGCTCCAGCTGCAATCAATCCCACTTCAACAGCGAGAACTAAGTCAAACAAGATTGTCACTAGCCAAGTGAGAATCATCACAGCAAAGTCGGAGTAGGTAGCACGCATTAATAAACCAATGGCTTCCCACTCAATCATTCGCACGCTAACCACCATCAAAATACCAGCAAGTGCTGCTAAGGGAATCTGTGCTGCTAGGGGTGCTAAAGTTAAAACAATTACGGCTAAGGCAACGCCGTGAATTACCCCAGACAGTCGGGTTTTACCGCCAGAACGGACATTAACAGCAGTCCGAGCGATCGCACCTGTTGCGGGGATGCCACCAAAAAATGGGACAATGATATTTGCCAATCCTTGACCAATTAATTCGCGATCGCTATTGTGTTTCTCGCTCACAGTCATCCCATCAGCCACCACCGCCGATAGCAACGATTCAATACTTCCCAGTGCTGCTAAAGCCAAAGCTGGATTAATTAGTTCTCGAATCAAGCTAAAATCATTCCAGTGAGGAATACCTTGGGGCATCGGTAAAGATTGCGGAATAACTCCAATGGTTGGTACATCCAAATGAAAATAAGTAGCTATCCCCGTTGCCAACACCAAACCCACCAAAGAGCCTGGTATTGTCCGATTGATCTTAGGCCACAAAACCGTGGTTGCAATCACCACCATTGCCAACCCAACAGCAGCCCAGTTTAAAGCTTCTGCGTGAGTTATAGTTTGCCAAAGTCCCGGTAAAAAATGTTCGCTACGCGGTAGTTTTAAACCAAATAAATTATTTAACTGACCACAAAAAATAATAACGGCGATACCATTAGTAAAACCTGCCGTCACTGGATAGGGAATAAACTTTACTAGCTGTCCAAGTTTGGCAATCCCCAAAGCAACCTGGATAATCCCAGCCATCACCCCAGCTATCCAAACTTTCTCAATGCCGTACTTGGCGACAATTCCCACCAAAACCACAGCCATTGCCCCTGTCGGTCCTGTAATTTGTACTGGCGAGCCCCCAAAAACTGCCGCGACAATTCCCGCCACAATCGCGGTGTAGAGTCCCGCCTTTGGTTCTACACCACTTGCCACTGCGAAGGCTAAAGCCAAAGGCAAGGCTACTACTGCTGCTGTCAATCCTCCCGTCAAATCGCCGCGCAGTTCATGAAACAAGCCGCCTAGACGCAAAATCTGTGGTTCTTCCTGGATATCAGAGGTTGCCATATCGTCATTTTTAACTCTCATATACAATTTATTAATGCAAACACAGGTGTTATTCCAATACTGTTCGGATAAGCATTCTTCACTTCCCTTGTGGTCTGAGAAAAAAGATCCAGTATCTTGACGAAAGGTAATTTTTAGGGTGTTGTTATGGGCAATACTAAGATATTCTTGCTTTCTTCGCCAAGATAGATTGTCATGGTTCAATTCGATGAACAGCTACGCGGCTTAGTTACCGAAGCCTGTGGACACCCAATTGGAAGCCCTCAGCGTCAAAAGCTGCTCACGCAAATTATTCGCTTGACAGCACGTAGACTCTGGAGGGAAAGTACTCCCTACTATCAAGATGCACTACAACAAACTTGGTTGTATTTCTGCCGCAATGTTTGTGATGGGATGACTGGTCAAATTTATGATCCGACTTATGGCAGTGTGATCACTTGGCTGAATGCTTACCTAAAAAGGAGACTACAAGACTTTTACCTTAACCAGAACCGGGAACAAGCCACAACAGTCCCTCTTAGGGTTCGTCAGTCTACATCGGGTGGAACAAGTGAAATCATTAACCCCGTAGATAACCTCCCAGCTAACCCCCAAGTACCTCCCATCCTAGAAGACTTGGAGACATGGGTACAAACAGACTCGGAAGGAGAACTATGCCAAATTTATATTAAAGGCCGTCCAGACGTGAATTGTCAGGTGTTAATTCTCAAACGCCTACCCCCGGAAGTTAGCTGGAGAGAGTTGTCTGAGGAATTTGGGTTGTCAATTCCGACATTAAGCAGTTTTTATCAGCGCCAGTGTCTACCGCGTTTGCGTAAATTTGCTCAATTGGAGGGATTGTTATAAGAATGTATGTTGATTTTTGATCATTTCCATGCTTGTCAGCTTTTAAGCTAGACTTTGCTGATAAAATTTTACAGCGATCGCTAAAAAATCACGATCATTTATCCCTTGTCATACTTGTGACTAAAACAACTAGGATTTTTGGCAGGAATTTTGTAAAAATTAAAAGACAAAAGCAGCCAAGACGTTGCCTATTGCGTCTGCGTTTTAGTCACTGGCTTTTCGGGGTTCGCCAGTCTCTCACCACCCTGGCATACTTTCTGATAGTTTTACTGTGTACTCTCGGTTCACCTGTACTAGCAAAAGTTCCTGGCGCAATTAATCCTCCATCCCAACTGCCAATTAATAATGTTATGTCGCCGGCTGTGGTCGCCGATCCCGCTTCACTACTACAACAAGGCAAAGTTTTATACAATTCTGGAAACTTTGCCAAGGCGGTAGAAGTGCTGCAACAAGCTGTCCAGGTGTATAAGCAGACTTCGCCATTGCTCAGTGAACAGCAAGGGGAGAGTCTAACACTGGCAGCAACCCTAAGTAATCTTTCCTTAGCTTATCAACAACTCGGTGCATGGAGTCAGGCGCAACAGGCAATTACAGACAGCTTAAATTTGCTTCAATCACCGGATAAAAATCAAAATCGGCAAATATTTGCCCAAACGCTAGATATTCAAGGTCGTCTACAACTGTCAATGGGACAGTCCGAGGCGGCTTTAGCAACTTGGCGGCAGACAGAAAAAATTTACAGGCAAGTAGATAATAAAAGCGGTGTGGTGCGATCGCTAATTAATCAAGCCCAGGCGTGGCGAAGCCAAGGATTTTATCCTCGGGCTGTAAAAACCCTCGATCAGGTAAATCTGACGTTAAAATCTCAACCAGATTCCATAGAAAAAACAGTGAGTTTGCGATCGCTCGGTGATGCCCTTTTAGTGTCGGGCGATTTGCCAAAATCACGCCAAGTATTAGAAGAAAGTCTGACAATTGCTCAAAATCTGCAATCAAGCCCTGATATTGCGGCTAGTCTGTTCAGCCTGGGGAATAATGCCCGTAAACAACTAGAAAAGTCACAGGCGATCGCCTATTATCAACAAGCAGTCGCAGTATCTCCCTCACCCTTAATAAAAGTTCAAGCGCAACTGAATCACCTGGGACTACTCATTGAAGATCAAGAATGGGCAAAGGTTCAAACTATCTTACCGTTGATTGAGTCCCAACTCGACCAACTCCCCCTCAGTCGTGCCAGCATCTACGCCCGCGTTAATTTTTCACAAAGCTTGACTAAAGTTAAGAGTGGTGTATTGCAAGCATCCAGTCAGAATTACTATTCAGGATGGGCTAAACGCCCCGCTACCGCTAACAGCACAAAAGACTCAGCACTCTTACTCGCCAGAGCCATCGAGCAATCCCGCAGTTTAGGGGACAAGCGGACAGAAGCCTATGCTTTGAAGAGTTTAGGCGGTTTGTATGAAGAAACCAAACAGTGGTCAGAGGCGCAAGACCTTACGCGACAGGGATTAGCTTTAGCACAGAGCAGCAATGCACTAGAAATTACATATAGCTTGGAATGGCAACTAGGTAGATTGCTTTGGGCACAAAAAGATATTAATGGGGCGATCGCAGCGTATGATGCGGCTGTAGAAACTCTCCAGTCTCTCCGCAGAGATTTAGTAGTTAATAAAGACGTACTTAACCAGGATGTCCAATTCAACTTTCGGGACAGCGTAGAACCCGTCTACCGCCAGTCAGTAGAGTTACTGCTGAAATCCCAAGAAGGAAAATCATCAGATCAAAAAATATTGGAGAAAGTCCGCCAGCGAATTGAAGCACTCCAACTAGCAGAATTGGACGACTTTTTCCGGGAAGCTTGTCTGCAAGGTAACAAAGTAGCCCTAGATCAAATAGTAGACCGAGATAATCCCACATCTGCCATCCTTTATCCGATTATTCTTCAAAAAGAACTCCAGGTAATTGTTAAAATTCCCAAACAACCCCTGCAAAGCTACACTACTCAGATTTCCCACACAGAAGTCGAAGAACTCTTAGTAGAACTGCGAAAAAATCTTGTTAATCCCACCGCTACCAAAGCCGTTCAAACCCAGGCGCACCAAGTTTACAACTGGTTGCTCAAACCCATTGAGTCACAATTACAAAAAAGTGGTGTTAATACCTTAGTGTTTGTCCTGGATGGTGCGTTACGCAATTTACCAATGGCGGCTCTTTACGATGGTAAGCAATATTTGGTAGAGAAATATGCGATCGCGCTGAGTGTAGGTCTGCAACTCCTCGACCCTAAACCGCTAGTACAACAGCAGCTAAAAGCATTAACCGCAGGACTAACTCAACCACCGCCAAAGTTTTCCAAGTTTGCACCGTTGCTTGCCATCAAATCTGAATTCGACGGTATTACTAAAGCCGGAGTCTCAACAACTAGCCTATTGGATAGTGATTTCAAGAAAAAGAATTTAGAGAGTGAAATTGGTGCTGCTTCATTTAACATAGTTCATTTGGCAACCCACGGTCAGTTTAGTTCCCGCCTTGAAGACACGTTTATTTTAGATTTCGATGGTCAAATCAACGTCAAGGATTTTGATACTCTCTTCCGCAGTCAGGGTAAAACCAAAGTAGAACTATTAGTTTTGAGTGCTTGTCAGACAGCAACAGGAGACAGCCGTGCAGCACTCGGTCTAGCAGGAGCAGCTGTCCGAGCTGGGGCACGCAGTACCATCGCTTCCCTGTGGCAAATTGATGATAAATCGACGGCGATGTTTGTTAGTGTCTTCTATAAAGAACTCAAAAGTGGCAAAATCAGCAAAGCTGAAGCTGTCCACCGCGCCCAGCTTCATCTCCTGAGACATCCTAACTATCAAGCACCAAGCTTTTGGTCTGCTTATGTGTTGATTGGTAACTGGTTGTGATTTGCGAATTGGGCATTGTATTAGTGTCAACTTAAACCCAAACCCCTTTAAAACCTCGTTCACCAGTATCAAAGACTCATCGGCGAATATTAAAAACTCGTCAGCGAGTATCAAAGACTTATCCCAATGCCCTTCAGGAGTTCTGAGTAATGAGTGCTGAGTGGGGATCTCATTTCTTTACTCAGCACTCAAAACTGGGAACTCGGAACTGTTTTGCCCAATGCCCAACAGTATTAAATTTCAAGTTTGTGGCATAAATTTAATGAATGCGAGCGATATGTACATAGCAGCATTGATCAATAGAGATTGACTTATGAATAACTCCACCTATCAGCTAGACGATTTCGCTTTAACATTGCCGATTTCCCAAACAGCTCGCATAACTGCCCAGCAATTTGCTAATCAGCAGCCAAATCCTGAAAAAGCAGAGCAAGTCCGGCTGAATACGCTGGCTGTATGGGTGGTGAATGACTACCTGGAAATGATGGATATTCCTACTAACCTCAAAGCTAGTGACAGCTGGAACCCCATCATGCGCCTTTGTGCGAATATCGCTGACTTAGAGATGCCCTCAGTTGGTCGTCTGGAATGTCGCCCTGTGTGGGAGCATCAGCAAATATGTTCCATTCCTCCAGAAACATGGGAAGAACGGGTGGGTTATTTAGTAGTTCAATTTGATGAATCGCTCCAAGAAGCTCGGCTACTTGGTTTTATCCCTAGTGTCGCAACTGAAACACTGCCTTTAGAGCAACTACAACCGTTGGAAGCGTTTATCGACCACTTGGGGCAACTGCGCCAATCCCCACTTACCTCATTAGTGAATTTAAGTCAGTGGTTTACTGGTATATTTGAGACGGGCTGGGAGACTATTGAATCCTTGTGGAACGTGCCGGAACTCAGACCAGTTTATGCCTTTCGCAGTGCTGAGACTGTGGAACTAAATGCCCTTAACCTCCCAGAATCAATTACCAAACGTGCAAAACTGATTGATTTGGGTATCCAAATTCTCAATCAACCCGTCATGTTAATTGTGGAAATCAGCCCCGAAAAAAATGAACAAACTAGTATTCATCTGCAATTGCACGCCACTGGAAACCAAATCTACTTGCCGTCGGGAATCCATCTCACTGTTCTAGATAGTTCGGGTGCAGTATTTCTGGATGCTCAATCTAGAAAATTAGACAATTACATTCAGTTGCAGTTTCGTGGTGAACCCACAGAGCAATTTAGCGTTAAGGTAGCCTTGAATGATACCAGTATTACCGAACATTTTAGGATTTGAAATATGTAGCTATCTTCCCTCTTTGTCGGTAATTTATTAAGTGGTAGTTGGTTAGTTAGAAATTAAATATTAAAAATTTAAAACAGCTTTTGGGAATTTTGAGATAAGTCTGTAGATACTTGTGGAGCTTGTGAGCAGACATTAGGACAGGGCGTGATTTTGCACAGAGGGATAGTGACGGTCATGGTTAAGTTAGTAGTTCTGAAATTTGGAGAAGGTAGTTTTGAGCAAGGGTTTGCTGTCACTCTCCAAATTGGTGAGGAACACGAGCGGGCTACGGCAGAAATCACAGGTAAACTACCCGCATTCCCCGAAATGCCTTTGTACTATAGTCATTGGCAGTCTAGTTATCGGCAGATAGGCAATCGTTATCGTCTCCATGCTAACCAAATGCAGGTGACGAATGTATCAATGATCCAAGACTGCGAAAACACTTCCCATATTTTGCGGGCACGCTTTAATACCTGGCTGCGATCTGAGGAATTTCGCCCTTTAAGGGAAAAATGGTTAGAAAGATTGTCGTCCACGGAAGAAATACGGGTAATTTTGCAAACAGAAAATAGCCAATTGCAGCTGTTACCCTGGCATCTGTGGGACTTGTTAGAACGCTACCCCAAGGCTGAAATCGCTCTTTCTTCACCATCCTACGATCGCATTCACAAGTCACGCACTCTAAATCCATTAGTCAACATTTTAGCGATCGTCGGCAATAGTCAGGGAATTGACACCCAAGCAGATCAAGCTTTGCTGCAACAGTGTAGTAATGCAGAAGTCAGCTTTTTGGTAGAACCAAAACGTCAGGAATTGACTGAACATCTCTGGGAAAAAAACTGGGATATTCTCTTCTTTGCCGGACACAGTTCCAGTCAGGGAAATGGAGAAAGCGGACGAATTTACCTAAATAAAACTGATAGCCTCACCATTGGCGAGTTAAAGTATGCTCTCAAAAAAGCCATTGGAAACGGCTTGCAACTAGCTATATTCAACTCCTGTGATGGATTGGGATTGGCGCGAGAACTAGCTGATTTGCAAATCCCTCAAATAATTGTCATGCGCGAACCTGTCCCAGATCAGGTTGCGAAGGAGTTTTTAAAGTATTTTCTCCAAGGTTTTGCCGGTGGCGAGTCTTTATATCAAGCGGTACGCCAAGCGCGGGAAAGGTTGCAAGGGCTTGAGGATCGATTTCCCTGTGCAACTTGGCTACCAGTGATTTGCCAAAATCCAGCGCAGATACCACCGACTTGGGATGAATTAAGGTGTGCCAAAAGTGAAGATATACCGAATTTAGCTTTGTCTACCAGACGTAGATTTCAGATAACTTTGTTCTCTAGCTTGGCGATTACAGCTTTGGTTTGTGGGGTGAGATGGCTGGGATGGCTGGAAAGTCCAGAAATTCAAGCCTTTGACTTGATGATGCGATCGCGTCCTGCCGAGGGAATTGATCCGCGCTTGCTAATAATTACAATTGACGATGACGATCTGGCAACTCAAAGACAAAATAACGAATCCTTAATGGGAACTTCCATTTCGGAAAAATCTCTCAACAAACTCCTGGCAAAACTGAATCAATACCAACCTCGTGCGATTGGTTTGGATATCTACCGAGATTTTAAGGCTACAGACAAAGATTTAATTACTCGTCTCCAGCAAACTCAGAACTTAATTGGAATTTGCAAGGGAAGCGATCGCACAGAAAATATCAAAGGTATTAAGCCACCACCAGAAATCCCCACGGAAAACCTGGGATTCAGTGACTTTATTCACGATCGCGATGGAGTTATCCGGCGACATCTCCTATTCATGAACCAAGAGGCGACATCGTTGTGTTCTGCTCCCTACGCATTCAGTGTACAACTAGCCTCCCTCTATCTACGACCTTTAGGAATTCAAACAAAGTTCACCCCAAAAGGGAATTTGCAACTGGGTAAGACTGTTTTTCCAAATTTGAAATCTCGCACCGGCGGTTATCAAAATATTGATGCTAATGGCGGTCAAATCTTGCTCAACTACCATTCCTCAAAACAAATAGCCGAGCAGGTGAAGCTAACGCAATTTTTATCTAGTCCAATTAACCCCAGTGCTATCAAAGACCGGATTGTTCTGATTGGTGTAGTGGCGAAAGGAGATTCTCCAGACACCTGGCCTACACCCTATGGCGCTCCCTTAGATGAGCAAATGCCAGGAGTGTTAGTACAAGCCCATATGATCAGCCAGATCCTTAGTGCTGTCCAAGATGGGCGACCATTACTGTGGGTTTGGTTACAGTGGCTTGAGGTGGTCTGGATGTGGGGCTGGTCTTTAGTGGGGGGAGTCCTGGCTTGGCGAAAGCTTTCCTTACCCTGGCTGGCATTGGCAGTCAGTATTACCTCTAGTGTTCTGTATGTAGTTTGCTTAACTCTGTTAATTTCGGGTGCTTGGGTGCCGTTTGTACCATCCGCTTTGTCGCTGGTAGCGATGGTGGGCTTGATGTCAATTTATAATTCCAAAACAACAATTAAAAATTCAAATACTTAGTACTCGTCTAACCCAAAATCTAAAAAGTAAGGTTTTTATGAAATCAAATTTACAATCGATAAAACTGTCTTTAGTAGTAGCTTTTAGCTGCACCAGTTTGTTAGTTAGCTTGATTCCAGTATTGGCAAAAACAATCGCTGGTAGTTCACACGATGCCTACGGCGGGCTACGCTTACGCTCTGATCCGAAAACCCTTCTGGCTCAAGCCACACAAGCCACAACCTTTAATCAACCCCCGCCCCCATCTGGCCCCCCTCCTGGAGGTCGCGTTCGTGGTGGAGCGAAGCGCGGGGAGTTGGCTGCGTGTCTACCTACTAAACTTGACCTAACTGCTTTAGTACATTTTACCGAAAAGAACTCAGTGATTAATGTCTGGGGACAGACAACAGTAGAACACCCAAGTTGGTTTTTCTATGTGCCATATACCAAAGATTTGGACTATACAGTTGAATTTGTGCTGCAAGATATGGACTTGAACGAGGTATACAAAAAAGCGATCGCTCTACCAGATAAACCAGGAGTCATCCGCGTTTCTCTACCTAGCACTGCTCCCGCCTTGGCGCTAAACAAACAATATCGCTGGTTTTTCACTATTAACTGTGACAAGGAAAAGAATTCGCCCCCGACTTTCGTCGAAGGGGTAATACAACGAGTCGAACTGAATCCAGCCACAATCAAAGAGCTAGAAACCACAGAACTTCTAAAGCGCTATGCTATCTATGCCCAAAAGGGGATATGGTACGAGGCACTGACGACTCTAGCTGAACTGCGTCAAAAAAATCCTGAAGATGTAGCACTGAAAGCAGAGTGGCGGAATTTGCTAGGTAGCATTAGCTTGGATGATATTGCAGCAGAACCGATTTTATCGGACAAACCTTAGAGGTTGTTTGAAAAGTGGTTGGCTATGATTTTAAGCACTTATTGATCCCCCCTAACCCACGCCAGATGCTTCTCCTTGCTGGAGACGCTGCGCGTAGCTTGCTTCCCCGCAGGGGTACAAGTCGGCGGAGCCGATTAAATAAAGTGCAAAAGTAGGGTGTGTTAGCGGAGCGTAACGCACCATTCCAAGTTAAATAAGAATTGCACGTTATTAAATTTGCGTTCCTTAGTTGCATGGACTCGCAAAAAATAACTTACCCGACGTTATGCAGTAACTCTAAAAGATTTGTGTGTACACAGTAGCTTAAAAAGCAATACGGTTCAGTTAAGCCTCAAAGCGTTATAAACTACGTGTTGTTTCCGAAAATGGAAATCAAGTCAGGTGCATCTCAAAGAATTCTCATTAATGTCTCCCAAGATACAAAGTATCGAGATATTCAAAGCAATAGAAGCAGCTATGCCAGCAACTTTAATCGAACAAGCAATCGCTAAGACTAAAGTAGAAGAGGAACGTCATCGTTCATTACCAGCACATCTGGTCATTTGTCTAATAATAGCAATGAGCCTATGGTCGAGAGATTCAATGCGGGATGTACTAAAAAATCTCATTGATAGTCTTTCAGAGGCATGGGTAAAAGTTGGTAAATATTGGCGTGTCCCGTGTAAATCAGCTATCACTCAAGCAAGACAACGATTGGGAGCAGGGGTGATGAGACAGTTGTTTCATCAGTTGGTACAACCAATGGCAACAAAGGAAACAATAGGAGCTTTTTTAAATGGATTACGAATTGTAGTGATTGATGGCACCTGCCTAGATATCCCAGATAGCGATGAAAATGCAAGGGTTTTTGGTCGTCCTGGTAGTCGTGCTGGTACACGAGCTGCATTTCCACTCATTTAGATTAGTTATTTTAGTAGAGGCAGGAACACATCTAATTTTCGATGCATTAATGTGCCCATATCGAATTGGAGAGCGAGTCAGGTCACTAAAATTATTGCGCTCAGTAACATCTGGTATGTTATTGATGTGGGATAGGGGCTTGCATTCTTACGCAATGGTACAAGCAACAGTAAGTAAGGGTTGTGATTATTTAGGCAGAATCCTGCCAATGTTAAATTTTTAAACGAAGAAGCTTTAGACGATGGTTCATATTTAAGTTATATTTATCCATCTGGTAAATTGAGAAAAAAAGGTTTTGAGCCGATAAAAGTACGAGTTATTGAGTACATAATTGAGAATCCTGATAACCCAGAAGAAAAAATTAGATATCGTTTAATTACAAGCTTATTGGACATTGAAAAATTTCCAGCCCAGTTACTCGCAAGCGAGTACCATCAACGTTGGGAAGTTGAGAATACGATTGATGAACTCAAAGTACATCTTTAGTTCCAACCTTTAGCCTTGTGCTTGGTTGGGTCAGACAATGCCTACATTTCATTGCCGCTAAATGCCAATTAGTCCAAACTCAAGTAAAATAAATCAAAACTGTTTTAAAAAAATTAGGGCAACTCTGGAAAATCCCAGAATTGCCCCTAATTTTAAAAGTTAGGCATTAGAAATTGGTATTAAACAGACGCGATTAATCGCGTCTCTACTCCTAACTTCTCATTGATTAGGCAAACGCAGCAGTTGTCACATCATTACTTAACAGAATTTCTTGCAATTCTTCGGCATCTACGGTTTCTTTATCAACTAACATTTGCGCTATTTGATCTAAAATGTGGCGGTTACGCACTAATACTTCTTTAGCGCGTGTATAAGCTACATCCACCAGTTTGCGGACTTCTTCATCAATAGCGGCGGCAGTTTCTTCAGAGAAATCGCGCTCTGACATAATATCCCGTCCAAGGAACATATTACCTTGTTGACGACCAAGGGCAACTGGTCCTAAGCGATCGCTCATCCCAAATCGGGTAATCATTTGACGGGCAACACGGGCGACTTGTTGGAGGTCATTAGAAGCACCAGTGGTAACTTCTTCTTCACCAAAGACTAATTCTTCAGAGATGCGACCGCCCAAAGCCACTGCCATTTGATTTTCCAAATAAGCGCGGCTGTACAAACCAGTGTCCATCCGGTCTTCGCTGGGGGTAAACCAAGTTAAACCACCTGCGCGACCACGAGGGATAATGCTAATCTTCTGCACAGGATCGTAGTCTGGCATCAAAGCACCAACTAAGGCGTGACCAGCTTCGTGATATGCTACCAAGGTTTTGCGCTTTTCGCTCATCACTCGGTCTTTCTTTTCTGGGCCAGCTAATACGCGATCAATCGCGTCGTTGATTTCATCCATCGAAATCTCAGTTAAATTCCGGCGTGCTGCCAGAATTGCGGCTTCATTTAGGAGGTTGGATAAATCTGCGCCAGTAAATCCAGGGGTACGACGGGCGATTTTATCCAAGTCCACATCTTTCGCCAAGGTCTTGCCACGGGCGTGTACCTTGAGAATTTCGCTACGTCCGGCATAATCGGGACGATCTACCACCACTTGACGGTCAAAGCGACCAGGACGCAATAGTGCGGCATCAAGGACATCAGGACGGTTGGTAGCGGCAATAATTATGATGCCTGTGTTGTCTTCAAAACCGTCCATTTCTGTGAGCAACTGGTTGAGGGTTTGTTCCCGTTCATCGTTACCACCGCCTAAACCTGCACCCCGTTGACGACCTACGGCGTCAATTTCATCGATGAAAACGATGCAGGGGGCATTGGTTTTAGCTTGTTCAAATAAATCGCGGACGCGGGATGCACCCACACCTACGAACATTTCCACAAATTCCGAACCTGAGATCGAGAAGAAGGGTACACCTGCTTCACCAGCTACGGCACGAGCTAGAAGAGTTTTACCTGTACCAGGAGGGCCGACTAATAGCACACCTTTAGGAATTTTTGCACCAACTGCGGTAAAGCGATCGGCATTTTTCAGAAAGTCTACGACTTCGTTTAATTCCAACTTAGCTTGGTCAATACCAGCGACATCGCCAAATGTCACCTGAGTTTGTGGTTCCATTTGCACTCTGGCTTTGGATTTGCCAAAGTTCATCGCTTGGCTACCTGGTCCACTTTGAGCGCGACGTAGCAAGAAGAATAAGCCAACTAAAAGCAATACCGGAAAAAATAAGCTACTCAGTGCCTTAAACCAAAATCCCTCATCGGTTTGGGGCAGAACAGAAATATCAACACCTTTTGAAGTCAGAGTATTGATTAAGTCTGGATCGTTGACTAAGGTAACAATCAGTTTATTTGGGTCATATTTGGGTGTAACCAGTGCTGTAGAGCGATCTGCACTCAAACTGACTTTTTCTACTCTGCCTTGTTGAACTTCTTGAATAAACTTACTGTATCGCCATGTCTCTCTGCTTTGGGGTTGTTTGTCAAAAAATGCTGTTCCCAGCGCAATGACGACAATAAACAACAGCGCATACAGCCCTGTATTTCTCCATTTTTTATTCACTAAGGTCTATCCTCCTGTATTTTTCGCGCGATCGCCTAGCGTCTCTGTTTAGAGAGGTCATTATTAAGAATTATGTTAACTTATCTTAAGTGTAACAAGGTGGCGTAGCCGTCATGCTACAAAAAGCTCCCTGATTTGCTGAAAACTAGGATGGTAGGGATTATATTGTAGCGACCCTGTGGGCTGATGAACGGTATGAATGGGAATAATTTCTACCACACTATTAGTGTAGGCGATCGCTTCAAATCTCTGGACTAACTCGACGCTCCAAATTTCTTCCTGCGCTGGCTGCTGGTGGTTTTGTAGCCAGTTTACCAGATGCGATCGCAAAATTCCCGGCAAAATCCCCGCCTTTATTGGTGGTGTCCACCAACTGCGATCGCACCATCCCCAAAGGTTGCCTGTGCTGGTTTCTAGCCAATTTCCTTGAGCATCGACTAATATTGCTTCTTGAGCATCTAAGCTAGTTCTCGCTAGCCAAGCACTTAAATAGTTTCCAGTTTTATGAGCGGGGAGAGAGCGAGAAAATTCTGAACTAGCAACGGCACATATAACACCATTATTTTGTTTTTCTATCAAATTTTGTGGTAATAATCTGCCAGTTATCCACTCTCGTCCATCGGGAAACAGGGTAATTCTGAGAACAGGGAAGTGTGCTAGGAGAATTTGGGCACCTTGACGCAGACGATTCCAATCGGGTTGCTGCCAACGAAAAGATTGTACTGAGAAAAGTAAGCGATCGCAGTGTGCTTGCCAATTAGTTAAATTACTATTTAGGGAGTTCTCATAAACCCGCAACGTTGTAAAAACAGTCGCCCCATAAAGTAACCCCGGATCATTAATATTTAACTCTAAAGTTTGGGAGTGAATTAATTTACCGTCATACCAAAAAACGTTATTTGTCATTTATACAATGCCCAATGCCCAATGCCCAATTGCTTAATCTTTTGGGGGAAATAGAATTTTATTAGTACCTTCAGGAGTCGTAATTACTTTTCCTCCCAAAGCTTCGATAGCTCTAATTGCTCGTTTCCGACTTCTCTCATCAACTTGATTATTTAAAACAATTGCCCAGGTAGAAATTTGAGCATATTTACTGTTAGGATTGCGACTCAAAAATTCAGCAGTTCTTTGGGAAGTATTAGCTATCAACTGACTCTCGGCATCGGAAAAGTTACTAGCCCAGTTTGCCGCTGTTGCAAAAGATTGTTGAGCAGCTTGAGCATTGCCTAAAAATAATAACTCATCAATTCCTTTATAACGCCACACATAATAAGACTTTTCGGGAACCCAAGGGGATAGTGATTTTAAACCTTTCTCTGACAATGCGATCGCACGTTCTGGCATACCAGCATACAATGAAGTACTGATAGAAAGACTCTGATACACTGCCAAAAATCGCGGGTCACGTTCTAGAATTACTTCAAAATATTCTGGACTTAAACTGTAACCTGTTTTATCCCGAACTTCATCATCTCCAAAGTATTGTAAAAAATTGAGATATACCCCATCTGCGATGAAGTTATCATAACCAAAACTAGGCATTTTTTGGAGAAAATCAAGACGGAGCTTTTCTGATTTTATTTCTTTTTCTAGAGTTTCTAAAGAGGCGAATTGTTTACTATTTATCAGTTTTTGCAGTCGTGAGAATTGAATCAAGCCAACTCCTAAAATACACGCACAAATTATCAAAGGTGTGACAATGGCTTTACGCGATAACAACAACATATTTTCCTTGTTTTCTCAAGCATAACTAACTGATTTTTGCTTTTACTTATTCAAAAGTTGCCAACATTCTTGTGCGATCGCCCAATCTTCTTGAGTATGAATAACCAATACTCGCACTGCTGAGTCAGGTGTGGCAATATCTTCATCAACTGGCTGCTGTTGATTTTTCTCAAGGTCTATTTTCAGTCCGATAAATTCAAAGGCTTCACATACAGCTTGGCGAATCTCTGGAGAGTGTTCACCCACACCTGCGGTGAATATTAATGCATCTAATCCGCCCAAACTGGCAAGCATTGCACCGATACCAGAACGCAAGTGATGCACATACATATCCCAGGCTAGTTGAGCGCGGGAATTACCTTGAGCGATCGCTTCTCTCACTTCACGCATATCGCTAGATATGCCCGAAATTCCCTTTAACCCAGAAGCTTTATTTAATAAATAATCTAAACTTTCAGCCGAGTAATTGCAGTATCGCAACAGATAGATTAAAATTCCTGGATCAATCGAACCAGAACGACTGCCCATCATCAATCCATCCAAAGGCGTAAAACCCATAGTTGTATCAATACTGCAACCGTTTTTAATCGCTGCTAAAGAGCAGCCGTTACCCAGATGACAAGAAATTAACCGCAGGGATGCTAAATCTCGACCGAGAATTTGGGCAGCACGACTAGAACAGTATTGGTGACTAATGCCATGAAAGCCGTAGCGACGGATACCTTGCTCTACCCACTCATAGGGGCCGGCATAGATTGCTGCTGCATCGGGTAGAGTGGCATGAAATCCGGTATCAAAGACTGCTACTTGGGTGACATCTTTTAAGCTTTTCTCAATCGCTTCTATCCCTTCCAAAGCGGCTGGATTATGTGTAGGGGCAATATTAGACAGATGTGCGATCGCTTTTTTGACATCTTCGGTAATTACTACACTATCTCGATAATCCTGTCCACCATGTACTACCCGATGCCCGACAACATCGATTTCTGACAACTGCTCGATGACTTTGGTAGCACCACGACTGAGTGTATAGAGCATATAAGTGACGTGTGCCTGTGGAGAATCACCAGAGATTGATTCTTCGAGCGTTGCACCAGTCGCGGTTTTCACTTTAATTTCTGCCACACCCCGATCTTGAGTCCAGTTGATTTTCCCTTCCCAAAGGGGTTGGGGTGCTTGGGTGGGGAGAGCCTCATCTGCAATTTCATACAGACAACTCTTTTGACTGCTCGATCCGGCGTTTAGCACCAATATTTTCATAGGATAACAGGCAAACATGACTTGCTCTAACCATTTCACAATCCTACAGTTACTGGTAACAGTCTGCCATTAAGCATTAGACATAATCTCAAAGATAGGGAATTTTTTATAAGTAACAGGAAAAATGGAGAGTTCGTAAAGCGATCGCACAACTTGTAAAGTAAACTAACGGGCGTTGCTGAATCGAAGTATGAAATTCCAAAATCGACTGTTTAAAACTCTTACCTTTGCGCCTTTGCGTGAGATTAAATTCATACTCTTAATCAGCAATCTTACACACTTACTAGCTTTCTTAATTTTGAATTGGTATTACCTGCTTCAAAACCTGAATGAAGATCCCAGGCTGGAAAAATGCGCTGGGTGGCTTGAGCATATTTAGCACTTCCAAGAAAAGCTCATGGATTTGGGCGCTGTTAGCTTGCAACAGAAACGCTTGATCAAGATACTGCTGCGTAAGTTTGGTAATCAAATCAGGTTTTCCTCCTTCGGTGGTAGGCCAACGGAAGTCTTCGCCTGTGGACATCAGCCAAGGTGAAGAGATTACTTTGCTCAGTTGTTGTTGAAAATATCGGGACAAACCAACAGCTTTTTTTCTGTATGTGTAGAAATTTGTGAATCAAACATTTGAAAATTAACTAGTTTATAAATACTATTACCATCTTGCCACCTGCTGTTTGAGTTCTTTTATATCTAAATAATCGTTAGCAAAAGCTTTTCGTAAAAGTTGATGAGGAATAAATTCATCATACTTTTGAATTTTTGGGGCTTCGGAAGTACTTACTAAATCTTCTGGGGTAATTTTTTGCTCACACAATGAAGTAATTTCGTCATAAAGATATTTAAATTTATCCTTACCTATTTTAATTGTCAAATAATAGGGATTTACACCGCCAATACTTGTAATTTCTAACGATTCTCGACAGTAAGAGTTCAGCAATCTTTCTAAGGTGCGATAAGCAACCGTACCCATCCAAGGAAAAATGCAGCATTTACCTTTTTCTAATTGCAAGACATTCTGCTTATCTAATCCAACCTGCTGCACCAATTGGCGAACTTTCTGTAAACGTTGTGAAGCATTTTTCTGTAAGTAGGTATACTCGACATTTTCAAACAAAACTTGCTGCATTCGTTGTAAAACCCTTGTATGAATAACGCCACCACCACCACGCCAATAAATACTAGCTTTACCCTCAGCTTGTTTAACAAAAATAGACTTCTTTTTGAAATCAACTTCTACAACTTCCCAAGTTCTCCCAGCTAAAGCAAATTGATTACCAACCGGAGGCGGCGTAACAATACTGCCAATTTCTGTTGCACCTTGCTTAACAAGATATTCTTGCTGTTCCGCAAAGACAGCATAAAACTGAAATTTCCTAACAACCTTTTCTCCTACTAAACCCAGGATTAATTTACCTTGTTCAGTTTGTTGGATATGATCAATATCTACTAAATAGTGTAGCAATAGTTGAAAATCTTCTTTGGAAATAGCAGCAAAGGTTGACAGACTAAAAATTTGTTTAGCTAAGGCATTAGGTGAAAGTTCCCCTGTCGCTGTTAAAATACTCATTGTCTGGTGATAAAGCAGACTCAAAGGATATTTAATCGGTCTGATTGGCTCAATCCATTGCTCTTCTAAATAAAGTTGAATGATAGCGATACACTGCAAAAGTTGCCACGGAATTTGCTCTGGTAGAGAAGCTTCTGTTAATGGCTTATCTTCAGCGCAGATAAAGCGCATATCAGCAGCTTCATTTCTTCTGCCACTGCGTCCCAAGCGCTGTAAAAAGCTAGCTACAGACAAAGGTGATTCTAACTGAATAACTCGCTCTAAATAACCAATATCTATGCCTAATTCTAAAGTCAAAGTGGCGGCAGTAACAGCTGGATTATGAGGTTCACGCATCGCATTTTCAGCTGCTTGCCGCAAACTAGCAGATATACTACCATGATGTACATGATATATATCTGGGAATCCTTGTTGTGTGGCAATTTGTCGCAAAGATGCAATTACAGATTCGGTACGCGTCCGATTATTAGCAAATATTAGGCATTTACGAGACTTGCTGAGGTTAAAAATATATTGTTCATCAGCTGTAGCCTCTAATTCATCTACTTCATCAGTAATATAAAAATGTTCTACAGCTAGTTTTATTTGGCGTTTTATGCCCTCTATTTTTGGTGTAATTACTGGCTTTTCCGTTCCAGAACGCAACCAATCTTCAGCTATTGAGTAATCACCAAGGGTCGCCGACAAACCAATACGGCGTGGTTGTTTTTGGGTCAACTTTGCTAAACGTTGTAATTGACAAATGATTTGACAACCGCGTTCTGAACCCATAAAAGCGTGAATTTCATCAATGATCACAAATCTTAAATCACCAAATAAGGAAAGTAGGTCATTATTTTTGTTGATTAACAAACTTTCTAGAGATTCTGGTGTAATTTGTAAAATGCCTTGCGGATTCTTTAAAAGCTTATTTTTTCGAGTTTGAGAAACATCACCATGCCAGTGCCAAACTGGAATATCTGCTTCTTTTAGTAAGTCGTTGAGACGCTCAAATTGGTCATTAATTAAAGCTTTAATTGGACTAATGTATAACACACCTATGGTTGTAGCAGGATTAGCGTGTAATAGAGTCAAAACTGGCAGAAAGGCTGCTTCTGTTTTACCCGCAGCTGTTGCAGCAGTAATTAGTAAGTGAGCATCAGTGTCAAATATCACTTGACAAGCGGCAATTTGAACTGGCCGCAATTCAGTCCACTGATGATGATAAATATACTCTTGGATGAAGGGTGCAAGTCGGCTAAAGGCATCGCTCATGTTTTTTAGGAATAATTTAGTAATAGTCGGCGTTGCTGAATAGAAATATGAATTTGTGTCACGCAGAGGCGCAGAGGCGCAGAGAGTAGGAGGGTAAGAGTTAATTTGAAAAATTTTGTTGATTTTCTCCCTATTGACTCAAGGCAGATTAATATCTGTCAATCAAAATGAAGTAATAGGGGTAAGTATATGATCAGGCAAAACCTATGAAGAAGTATAAGGAAATATTACGTGTCGTTCTTGCTATACGCATCATTGTGGTTGGAGTGACACACTTTGTTAATCCAGAACCCTATGTCAAAATTATGCCGCCGCAACTTCCTTACCCTTTAGGATTAGTTTATCTCAGTGGGTACACGTAATTAGACTTCCCTTTCAAGCAGTTTTAATTGCTTGGGCTTGGTGGTACACGAAATCTGCTGATTGGGAAAAACAAGCTTCTATCATTCCTAAATCACTGATTCCCAAAGGACTAAAATTAAAATGAGTGCGTTTTTATATCTGAAATCATGCGCGTTGCAAGTTTGTTTGGCATAACACTTTCGTTAACTATAGGCATTGGGGGAGTTGCCGTTCCGGTGACTCAAGCAGTGCAGCTTAGAGATGGCACTGTCTACTTTGTCCAACCGCCGAAACTCGTCAACGCTACGACTACTTACAAAGATGTGAATGTTTGGGGCGCGACTTACTATTTCACTATTAACGTGCCGGAAAATGCTGGAGAATCCCTCCAAAGGGTAACGATCGCCCAACGTGAGGGAGTAGAAAACATCCGCTACAATCTTAATGATACCCGCGCCTTTGTAGTCACACGCGATGCCTACGGCGGGCTACGCCTACGCCAAGAATCCCGGCTGACACTAGGCGCAGTCACAAGCGATCGCAAAACACGGACGGTTACTGTAAACTTTGAACCGCCTGTAACTCCGGGACAAACAGTTACAATTGCCCTGCGCCCCGTGAATAATCCCAGCTTTTCTGGTGTTTACTTACTAGGTGTCACAGCGTTCCCGATGGGTGAAAAATCCCACGGGCAATTTCTTGGCTTTGGACGGTTTCAGTTCTACAGCAATAGCAGCAGCTGGTGGTTTCCGTAGGAGCGTTACGTCACAGTAATTCGTAATTGATAATGACGCTCTCTACGAGACGCTGCGCTACGAATTACGAATTGAAGCCAATATCGAAGTTATTAAACGTAACTCTTAATTACGAATTACGCAGGGCTATTTCATTCTAGGCATAAACCGCCCAGAACTAAAGTTCCAGGCTAATAGCTAAAGTCCGTTAAAACGGACTATAACCTTTTCTCATACCATTTCACGAAAACCTTGATACACATAGATTTCTCGTAGGGGCATGGCATTGCCATGCCCCTACCAACGTATTTGTATCATTATTAAAGTGAAATGGTATCAGTCGTCTTTAGACGACTTTCGCTATTAGACTCAGAATTCATTCTGAGGCGGGCTAGATGAGAATGAAATAGCCCTGCGAATTACGAATTAGTAATTATCTCGCTTGTATTCTTCTAACAATTGCGGAATGTGATCATACCCATCCACACCGATAACTGCAATCATCTTAGGGCGATGTTGCTGTAATAGATTCTGAAAAGCTTCTGCCCCTATTTGTCCCTGTAAAATTGTCAGTAACCCTGCTGGTTGTCGCCACTCACTAGAAGCAATTTGCTCTAAAAGATACATTCCCAAGCAGCCTGTGTAAATAGCTTTTTCAGAATTTTGCAGATAATAATAAGCTTCTGCTAAATAAGCTAAGTTCCGCCCTTGGAGATACAAATCGCCGGAAATTTGCGCTGTTTTAAAACCATCTTCGAGATACTTAATTGCTGTTTGGTGTTGTCCAATTACTAGATAGGCAATTCCTAAGCTGCTGACACATAAAGCTTTACTTTGAATATCGCCTAATTTTTCTGATAATTTTAAACCTTGTTCCAAATAGTTAATTGCAGCTTCATAGGTTTCTGGTTCTATTTGTTCTAGATTCTGAGCTTGCATAACTTCGCTGTAACCTAAATTTACCAGCGCGTTTGCTTCTCCTGTCTGATCCCCTGCTTGCCGACTGAATATTAATGCCCGTTGACTGTAGTTAATCGCCTCAGGATAATTTTGCTGTTGGACATAAGTGCGGCTGAGGTGGTTGAGATTGGCAATTTCACAGGGGCGATCGCCAGCACTCCTAGCTATCTCCAGTGCTTGTAGATGAAAATCAAGCGATCGCTGATATTGTCCCAAAGCACGTTGAGAATAGCCCAAAAGTGTCAAAATTCGCGCCTTTTCCTGGGTTCCTTCACCTCTTCGCAGTGGTTCATCCAGATAATCTAGGGCATCTCGTAAATAAGTGCCAGTAAAAGAGGCAAAAATCCCGCCGTAAAAGGGAAAATACGGACGCTGGGCAAAGGTTCGCAAAATCTGAAGCATAATTTGAGAACAAGCATCGCTGTACCTGACTCCAATGCTTTGGAAACCACTTGCTAACTGACTCCAAATCACTGCAAAGGTCAAGAACGTAGAAATGGACAACTTTGGCCCTGCCTTAACATCGTAAGCTTGTTGGTCAAACCAGTTAATTAGCCCCCGTTGCAAATACTGTAAAATCAATGCCATTTCTACCCAGTCTCTCAGGGTGATACCCCGTTGTCGTTCGGCAAATTCAATTGCCGAGTCTTCCATAGCCAAAGTGCGAAGCAATGCTTTGGGTAACTCACTATTCAGTTGCTTTGCCCAACTTGCCCAAGGGCCACGTTCTCCTGGTACGCCGCCAAATCCCAAAGATTCTTTCTGCTCGTACATCCAACTGAGCAAGTTGTCTTGCAATCGCTGCCAAGAAGCTAAACCACGGGTAATACCTTCGGAAAATTGTTGTAAATCAGAATCTACCTGAGCAAATTGCTGTAATGATTTTGACAATTGATGTAGCTGTTGCGAATTTAGCGGATACTTCTGATTGGGGTCAGTAACCCGTAAAAATGCTGCCAGACGCTCATCTGCCGAGGCTGTGGTAATTTCTATAACTGCTCCGGCGATCGCTTCTGTGGCTTTGTTTTGCTCTTGCCAACGTTGCCATTGACTTTGGATAGTCTTAATGGCTCTCAAACTTCGAGTCGCTTTAGCTGTTTTGAATTCGTCTTTTTCGCTATCTACTTGGCTTTGGAAGGCATTCAAGCGATCGCTCAAAACTAGCTCAAACACTTCCCCTGTACCGGAAGTGATGCCTTTAAGCAGCATTTGATACACCATGTCAACAGAGCTAATTTTGCCCTTGAGGGTGGTTTCGACAATTTCATCGATTAAAGCAAGATAGCGATCGCGCAATGGCAGAGATTCTGACACTTTGGCTATTAGAGAACGTCACGTCAATTCTAATTCTAGTCCTCGCAGGTGGGGAGTGAAGAACAAAACCAAGAAAAAGACCAAATCTCAGCCCCAATCATCCGCACAATTAACATTACCATTAGAATAATGCCCGACTTGTACATTATCGGTGGTGCAAACGGTTCTGGTAAAACTACCGCCGCCTTGCAAATCCTTCCCTACTTCCTAAAAGTATTTGAATATGTCAACGCCGATGAAATAGCAGCCGGACTTTCTCCTTTTAACCCGGAATCCGTAGCCATTCAAGCCGGACGGTTAATGTTAGAAAGACTAGAAACTCTGGTGAATACTGAAGCTGATTTTGCATTTGAAACTACATTAGCGGCTCGTAACTTTGCCCGATTTTTGAGAGAATGTAAAAACAAAGGTTATATTATCAACTTAATTTGCTTTTGGTTACAAAGTCCCGAATTAGCGATCGCACGAGTACGCAGACGTGTAGAAAGTGGTGGTCATAACATCCCTGAAGATACTATTCGCCGTCGCTATGAACGCGGACGCAGCAACCTAATCAACTTATATTTACCTGTGTGTGATACTTGGATAATCTATGATAATTCTGGGTCTGAACCTCTATTAGTGGCTGCATCAAATATCAATCAGGAAGCAATTATCTATGAACCCCAAATCTGGAATCGAATTACAACCAGGGAATAAAGCGCAAATTCCCCTAACAGAAATCCATCAAAAAATTGATGCAGGTGTTAAACTTGCTATGAAGAAAGCTATTGAAAGACACCGCCTTTTAGGGGAATCTATTAGCATTTGGCAAGATGGACAAATTGTTACATTAACCGCCGAACAAATTCCTCCTCTTGATTCAAGTGTTAGTCATGGCGAATGACTATTTTTACTTTTCAGTGTCTGGCAAAAAGTTAGGACTTACGCACTATACAAATTAACCGTGATGTGAATTAAGGGAAATAGGCTGTTTCAGGCTTTTATTAATTATCCTTATGATCGTAAATAGACAACGCTGTAGGGGTTTAGCAATGCTAAACCCTGACGAAAGATGTGGCTTTTAACCATATCCATGTTTGGTATTTTTTGTCAATGCGTAAGTTGTAAAAGCATAGATATATCAATTTTAAATAATTATTTCTTTCAGTATATAAGTCATCATTTCTCCTTTACCTTTAACCTGGATTAAACCTCGTTTTTCTAATAAGCATTTATCCTTCAAAAGTTGATAACTTGCTTCACAAACCTGGATACTACCTGCTATACCGTGTGATTCCATTCTACTAGCAATATTGACGGTATCTCCCCAAAGGTCGTAGGCAAACTTTTTTAGTCCTATTACCCCGGCTACAACTGGCCCTGTACTAATGCTCTTTGTAGGATTCGGCAAGATTATTGTTAATTTGACGATGGGGTATTCCATGACTAATGAGCGCATCTAGCTGGGTTTTGTCTGAGTTATTTGGATGAATCATGCACTTTTTGCGTTATTAGTAATTAAGGGAGTGGGGAGTGGGGAGTAGGGAGTGGGGTACAGATTATTCCCTATCACCTGTCACCTTTTCCCTAACCCAATGCCAAATTAAATGTTAAAAGTCGGGATAAGGCTCTAAATGGCTCGCACGCCCACATTAAATTTTGATCGTGGCACATTAATTCTGCATCCACCACCACGCGGCAAAGGTTGGATGGACTATGCGACATGGGATGATCGAGTTGAAAAATTTCGCATTCCGGCAATTAGATACCGATCGCTAGTGGAAGCACTACAAGCGGAAGATGTTTATTTTATCGATGAGGCGAAGCAATTTTATCCTGTAGATTTGGTTCCTAGTCTGGAAATGGAACCCTATCCCCACCAGACTGAGGCGCTAGCAGCTTGGAAACTTGCGGGTAGAGTAGGGGTAGTTGTGCTTCCCACGGCGGCGGGAAAGACTTATTTGGCACAAATGGCAATGCAGTCAACGCCGCGCACGACGCTGATTGTGGTGCCAACTTTGGATTTGATGCATCAGTGGTATGCCCACTTGATAGCGGCTTTTCCTGATGCGGAGGTGGGATTATTGGGGGGTGGTTCGCGGGATAGAACGGCTATTTTAGTTGCAACTTACGACAGTGCAGCAATTCACGCTGAGACGTTGGGGAATCAATATGCGTTGATTGTTTTTGATGAATGTCATCATTTACCGACAGATTTTAATCGGGTGATTGCTGAATATGCGATCGCACCTTATCGGCTGGGACTATCTGCTACACCCGAACGCACCGATGGTAAACACGCTGACTTAAATATCCTCATTGGTCAAGAAGTATATCGCAAACGCGCCGAAGATTTGGCGGGAAAGGCGTTAGCAGAGCATCAAATTGTCCAAATTAAGGTAAAGTTATCGCAACTTGAACGGGAAAGATACAATCAGTTAATTCAAACGCGCAATGACTTTTTAAAGCAATCAAAGATTTCTTTGGGAAGTCTGCAAGGTTGGCAAATGTTTGTGCAGATGAGTGCGCGATCGCAATCTGGACGTAGAGCAATGTTAGCGCATCGGGAAGCGAAAGATATTGCTTTGGGTACTGATGGTAAGTTGCGAATTTTGGTTAATTTATTGGCAGAACATTATCCAGCAAGAATTTTAATTTTTACTGCTGATAATGCCACAGTTTACCGCATTTCTCAAGAGTTACTAATTCCGGCAATTACTCATCAAACTCCTGTGAAGGAACGGCATGAGATATTAACAAAGTTTCGAGCAGGTGAATATAATACTTTGGTTGCTTCTCATGTGTTGAATGAAGGTGTTGATGTGCCGGCGGCTTCTGTGGCGATCATTTTATCGGGAACGGGTTCGGCTAGGGAATATACTCAGCGATTGGGGAGGATTTTACGGAAGGGGAATATTGAGAATAAGCGGGCGATTTTATATGAGGTGGTGGCGGAGGATACGAGTGAGGAGGGGACTTCGGCGCGGCGGAGAGGAGAGAGGAAGACAGGAGGAGAAAGTGAGAAGAAAGGGAATTTACAGGTTGTCTATGGGACTGGGAAAGAAAGGAGTTTGAAGGCTGCGGAACAGTTAGAAATTAATTATTCAACCGGAAGTTCAAAATCTAAAATCCAAAAATCAGCCGATGTTACCAACAGACTTACTGATGCATCGCCAAAACGGGGAGGAGATTATTCCGAAGAGACTGAAGATTGATCAGAAAACTTCGGAGTTGGCGATTGAGTTAATTAATTATTTTCAATCAGCAGTAGGAAAGACTCAAGGTGTGCTTGAGCGACAACTGACTGATTTTGAAGGAGATTCTACAGATTATCGGGTGAAGCGAGGATTAGCTTATATTCTCAAAAGCAGTTTTTGCACTTTTGAGGTGGTTAGTCCTCTGGAACCACAAATGTTAAGAGAACGGGTGTTTTCTCTAGCTGCAAAGTCTGTTTCTAGTCGTGAATCAACACAAGTTACTCTTAGTAAAGTTGCTGATGAGTTAACTCAAGAACTTGAACGGGAAGTTTTATTAGAACAAGTTCGTAATGGATTATATGCTGATTTATCTGAGAATAAGATTTTGACTGTTTTTGATGCACCAATAGCACCAGATTTGTTAAATAGATATAACTTATCTCAGGTGCAGGGTGTGTTTTATAAAGCCAGTCAACTTGTATTAAATGCTCACCGGAATGTTCCGGGTGAATATAAGCTGTTGTTTCGCTATCTGAAGTTGTTTCAATTGATGGCTTATATTGAAGGTGATGCTGACCACGGGTTTACAATTACCATTGATGGTCCGACGAGTTTGTTTAATTCTAGTACGCGGTATGGGTTAGCGATCGCTAAACTTATTCCTGCTTTACTTCACGTTACTAGATGGAGTCTTTCTTCTATTCTCAAAACCCGCGACGCTTATACAGATACTTGGAAAACTGGACGTTTTACTCTCAATTCTGAATGTGGTTTAGTATCTCATTATCCACCAGGGAAGCCTTACGATAGTATGCTAGAAGCATCCTTTGCTGATAAGTGGGATGCGTTGAAAAGTGGTTGGGCATTAGAGCGAGAAGTTGATTTGATACCAATTCCTGGTAGTGTGATGATTCCCGATTTTCGCTTAGTGCATCCTGATGGACGTACTTTCTTATTAGAAATTGTTGGTTATTGGCGGCCAGAATATTTACAAAAGAAGTTTTCTCAGGTGCGGCGGGCTGGACGTGACGATTTGATTTTGGCAATTTCTGAGCGACTTAATTTAGAAAAGGCGGGAGTAAAATTAAATGATGTCCCCGCCAGAATTGTTTGGTTTAAAGATAAGTTATTGCCGAAAGCTGTGTTAGCTGTGATGGATTAATTAAGGAAAAATGAAATGAAAACTATAGAAACAATTGCCACAGTTACTAAAGATGGTAAGATGAAAGCGCAATTACCATTGGATATTGTAGAGGGTGAGTATCAGGTGGTAATAGTAATTGATGAGAAGCCTTTGACTGAGGAAGTAGAGAGAAAAGGAAAGAAAGCGCCTCTCAAATTTTCCGCCTATCCTGTAGGATTAGTGTCGGAAAGCCTGACTTTCCGTAGAGAAGACCTTTATGCAAACGACTAATAACTCTGTTTTCATTGATACGAATATCTTAGTTTATGCAAATGTGTCCGAATCTCCCTTTCACCAAGCAGTGATGTATTAATCTAATAGAAATAGTATGAAAAGTATAGAAACAATTGCCACAGTTACCAAAGATGGTAAGATTACAGCGCAGTTACCATTGGATATTCCAGAAGGTGAACATCAGGTGGTAATAGTAATTGATGAAAAGCCTTTGACTGAGGAAGCAGAGAGTAAGGAAAAGCGTCCTCCTCTAAACTTTCCTGTGCATAATTGTGGGCTTTGGCCTGAAAATCTTTCTTTAAGACGCGAGGATATGTATGACGATTGGGGACGGTAATCCTGTTTTTCTAGACACAAATATCCTGGTGTACGCTAGTCAGATTCAGTCTCCATTTCATCAAGCTGCTATGGAGGCTATCGAAGGTTTTTATGATGCAGGGGTTGATTTGTGGATTAGCCGACAAGTGTTGCGGGAATATTTGGCTACCCTTACCCGTCCTCAACAATTTACTAACCCACTACCCATTGCAATAGTAATTCAGGATCTCCGCTATTTCTATAACCGCTTTCGGGTGGCTGAAGATAGTTCTCCGGTGACAGAAAGGTTACTGACACTTATGGAGGAAGTTTTTAGTGGTGGTAAGCAAGTTCATGATGCAAATATCGTCGCTACGATGCTAGTTTATGGCATTCCTCAGTTACTCACTCACAATACAGGTGATTTTGCTAGATTTTCGGGATTAATTACTGTATTGCCATTACAAAATTAGACTACTTGTTGTAGTTCAGCGAAAATTTAGTGAAAAATTTCGTAGGGTGGGCATTATAATTCTCACCCTACAGCTTATGTTTGTGAAAATTGAGCAGCTTTTGGCGTAGGCGCAGCTTAACCTAACCATCGCCCTACCTCAAAGCAGTAAAATTCCAGTTCTCATACCATTTCACGAAAACCTTGATATACATAGATTTCTCGTAGGGGCATGGCATTGCCATGCCCCTACCAACGTATTTGTATCATTATTAAAGTGAAATAATATCAGCCTCAACGTTCAAGCTTTTATCTCCAAGTTTCGTGTTCTGAAGTCGGAGTTCCGAGTTCAA
>Ga0209591_10001507_pt1 | contig 28755 bp, 24 predicted proteins | sample MAT01_FD_187207 | JGI IMG/M metagenome (GOLD analysis project Ga0209591, IMG submission 187207) | Freshwater microbial communities from Lake Fryxell liftoff mats and glacier meltwater in Antarctica - MAT-01 (SPAdes) (version 2) | ecosystem: Environmental > Aquatic > Freshwater > Ice > Liftoff... | reverse complement strand
CCGGTCCGGCCAGGCCCGCAGCCACCATGCCGCCGACGGTGCCGCCGTCATCGAACCGCGGCGGCTCGAAGGCCAGGCTTTGGCCCTGCTCGGCCAGTGCGGCTTCCAGCTCGGCCAGTGGCGTACCGCCGCGCGCGGTGACGACGAGTTCGCTCGGCTCGTAGCTGCTGATGCCGGCCAGCGCCCTGACGTCCACGCACTCGCCCTGCACCGGCCCGCCGTAGAAGGCCTTGGTGCCGCCGCCGCGAATGTCCAAAAGCGTCTTCGCGGCGCGTGCGGCCTGCACCTGGTCCGCCAGGCGCTGCAACGCGGGCTCCATCAAGGCCCCCCGAGGTGCTCGTAGCACCGGCCCGCCGAGTGCGCGCTGAACGGTTCGAGACGGCTCGGCGCCATTCAGAAGCGTTCCAGTTCGGGGAAGGGCAGCAGGCCCTTCTTCACGTGCATCCGTCCGTACTCGGCGCAGCGCTGCAGGGTCGGGATCACTTTGCCCGGGTTCAGCGTCTGGGCGGGGTCGAAGGCGCGCTTCACGGCGAACATCTGCTCGCGCTCTTCGGCGCTGAACTGCACGCACATGCTGCTGAGCTTTTCCACGCCCACACCGTGCTCGCCGGTGACGGTGCCGCCCATCGCGACGCTGGTTTCCAGGATGTCGGCGCCGAAGAGTTCGCAGCGGTGCAATTGGTCGGGGTCGTTGGCGTCGAAGAGGATCAGCGGGTGCAGGTTGCCGTCACCGGCGTGGAAGACGTTGCAGCACTTCAGGCCGTACTTGATCTCCATCTGCGCAATCGCCAGCAGGATGTCGGCCAGGCGCTTGCGCGGGATGGTGCTGTCCATGCACATGTAGTCGGGGCTGATGCGGCCGCTGGCCGGGAAGGCGTTCTTGCGCCCGCTCCAGAACTTCAGGCGCTGCGCTTCGTCCCGGCTCACTTCAAGACGCGTGGCGCCGCAGCCGCTCAGCACGTCGAGCATGCGGCCCACTTCTTCGGCCACTTCTTCGGGCGTGCCATCGCTTTCGCACAGCAGGATGGCCTCGGCTTCAAGGTCGTAGCCGGCGTGCACGAAGTCTTCCACCGCAGCCGTCATCGGCTTGTCCATCATCTCCAGCCCGGCAGGAATGATGCCGGCGGCGATGATGGTGGCCACCGCATCGCCGGCTTTGCGGATGTCGTCGAAGCTGGCCATGATGCAGCGCGCCAGCAGCGGCTTGGGCACCAGCTTGACGGTCACCTCGGTGGTCACGGCCAGCATGCCTTCGCTGCCCACCACGAGCGGCAGCAGGTCCAGGCCCGGCGTGTCGAGCGCCTCGCTGCCGAACTCCACCGCCTCGCCGTCCACCGTGTAGCCGCGCACGCGCAGCACGTTGTGCAGCGTCAGGCCGTACTTCAGGCAGTGCACGCCGCCGGAGTTCTCGGCCACGTTGCCGCCGATCGTGCAGGCGATTTGGCTGGAAGGGTCGGGCGCGTAGTACAGGCCCAGCGGTGCGGCCGCCTCGCTGATGGCCAGGTTGCGCACGCCGCATTGCACCGTGGCTGTGCGCGCCAGGCGGTCGATCTGCACGATCTTGTTGAATTTGGCCAGGCTCAGCGTCAGACCCAGGGCGTGTGGCATGGCGCCGCCCGAAAGCCCAGTGCCGGCGCCGCGCGCCACCACAGGCACTGCAAGGGCGTGGCAGGCCTTCAGCACGGCGGCCACCTGAGCCTCCGTTTCCGGCAGTGCGACGGCCAGCGGCAGCTGACGGTAGGCGGTGAGGCCGTCGCACTCGTAGGGCACGGTGTCTTCGTTGTGCCACAGCAGCGCGTGGTCGGGCAGCAGTGGCGCCAGCGCGGCCACCACCTGTTGCTGGCGTGCGGCACGTTCGGCTGCGGCGACGGCGTTCGGGGTGACGGGGGCATTCATGGCGGGTGGCTCCTGCAGGCGCGCGAGCCCCAAGGGCCTGTTGGCGCTCTCAGACTTTACGCGCGCGCCACCCCGCGCCCAGGTCATGACGGTTTTGACCGCTCCAGGGGTGATGAGACCCCTGCCAGCCGCCCAGCGGGCCGGCTTTCATGCCGGCTCTGTGAATACCGTCAACACCCCGGTGTAGCCGTAGAGGTGGTTGCGCGCAATCTCGCCGGCAGCGAAGAAGCCGACCAGTGGAATCTCTTCGCTGCCACCCAGCGCGTGCTGCACGATCTTCAGCTCGGCCGAGGGTCCGCCGAAGTGCGGCCCGCCACGGCCCGTGCAGCTGACGTAGATCGCGCCCAGGATGCGCCGCGCTGCGCCGCCGGCCTCGTCGGCCTCGTCGGCCGTCTCCAGCTCGTCGCGAATTTCGCTGCAGATGCGCACCAGGTCGCGCCGCGCCGCCTGCACGTCGCGCTGGCAGAACGCCAGCCGCATGCCGGGCTCCAGCAGGTCGGCCACGGCCACGGCGTGGCGGCCCGGGTCCAGGCCCACGAGATGGCGCACCCGGGTTGCGGTGCCGAACTGACCCGGCCGGGTGAGTGCGGTGTCGGTGGCGTCGGTCAGGCCCACCAGCGTGGCGCGCAGGCGCGGCAGCGCGGCGCGCGGGTCGTCCAGCGTCCCCATGCCCAGGTCGCGCAGCAGGCACGGCAGCGCAGGTTCGCCGTCGAGTTCCGTCACGATGTTTCGTTCGCAGCCCGTCACGGTGCGCGTCGGCCCCACGGGTTGGCAGCCCTGCGTCACGCGCGAGATCAGCGCCACTTCGCGCGTGAAGGCCACGCCCGAGAGCCCGCCCTGCCAGACACCGTCGGCGATGTGCGCGGTGGCCGCGCGTGAACTGGCCAGGCCACCGAAGAGATAGCCGCTTTCGGTGCGGTCGCTCATCTCGCTGATGAGCTCCTGCAGGTCGGGCGTGGCGGGGTCGGCATGCACGAGCGCGGTGTAGGGCTCGATGCGCTGCAGCTTGCGCGCACCCGAGAAGACCTCGAAGCGCCCGGCCGGCAGGCTGCTCAGCATCAGCGCCAAAGCGGGCTCGTCGATGTACTCGGCCGCGCCGGCGCAGACGCCCACGCCCACGCTGCCCACCCAACCCACGCCGGGCCAGCGCTGGCGCAGTTCGGCATGCAGCGCCTGGGCGTGCGGCGCGTAGTGGTCGGTGAAGTAGACGAACCCGAGGCTCAGCGGCCCGGCGGCGCTGCGTTCATGCGCGGCGCCGCGGGCGTCGATTTGCGCCGCCGCCAGGGCCAGCGCGGCGCGCCAGTCGGGGTGGGTGGCGTGGCCGACCAGAAAGCCAGGCATGTGAAGGGCCCTCGTTTCGGACTTCAGGCCTTCAGGCCTTGCGCCGGCGCGGCGCTGCGGCCCGCGCGGCCTTCTTGGTCAGGCCGGCGGTCTTCTCGGGCAGGCCGGCAGCGTTCCTCAGTGTCTTGCCAGCGCTCTCGACGCCGGCTGTCATGCCGGCCTTCACCACGTTGCTGGCCATGTGGCGCGCGGTATCGATAGCGCTGTCCTTCACGGCGTTGGTGGCGATCTCGGTGAACTGCTGCGTCAGCGCCCCCCACCATGCCATGGGGTCGATGGCGCTCCCCGCTGCGTCGGCTGCCGCAGCGGGTGCGGCGGTTGCCGCTGCAGGCGTGGGCGCTGGCGCTTCGGCTGTCGGCGCGCGCGCCTTCAGTGCCTCACGCAGGTCGGCCATCGGCAGGTTCATCGTCTGCAGCGTGCTCAGCGTCATGCGCTGCACCTCCAGCGCCTGCACCGTGGTGCCCAGCAGGCGCGCGTTCTGTTCCAGCCAGAACTGCACGGTCTTCAGCTCCTGGATGCGTTTGCCGAGTTCCTCGGGGTCCAGTGTGGGCGCCACCCACTGCCCGAAACCCTGCAACCCTGGCAGCGCCGCGCCGGCGCCTTTCATCAGGTTCTGCAGGAAGTCAAAGCCGGGCACCATGCGGGCCAGATCATTGGCAGCGGTCATCGAGGTCTCCTGGAATGCTGACGCTGATTGTGTGCCTGTGCGGCGCGCGGCGCGACCTGGCGCCACGCCTGCGGTTCAGCGCGCGAAACGCACGCGCTCGACCTTGAAACCGCGCTGCGCCATCAGCAGCGGCAGCGCTTGCGGGCCGGTCATGTGCAGTGCGCCGACGGCGGCAAACACCCGTTTGCCCAGCTTGTGCTGGGCCTCGATGCCATCGGCCAGCGGCGGGTTGCGCTCGTCGTTCAACTTGCGCATGTAGGCCTTGTCTTCATCGCTGTGGATGCACTCGCACCAGCCCGCGTGGTCTTCCAGCGCGGCCAGGTCGCCTTTTTCCCAGACCTGGCTCAGCCGGCCCATCACACGCCGGCTGCTGTTGTCTTCCAGTTGCGTGAGGCTTTGGTCGAGCACCGCCAGTGCTTCTTCAGGGTCGGCCGGCACCAGCACGGCCTTCTGCTGCGCCACGGTTTCCAGCGACACCACACCCCGGCCGCTGCCGCGCACCTGGGCCACCAGAAGTTGCTCCATCGCCAGGCTCGCGTCCATGCCCAGCCAGCGGGCTTCCAGCACCATCAGCGTGGTGGCCTGCAGCACCGGGTGCAGCGTGGCCAGCGATTCCGGCGCCACGCAGGCTCTCGCATAGGCCTCGTTCAGGCGCTTTTGCAGCGCTTCGGGCAGCGCCCCGCCGGGCTGGATTTCGGCCATGGCGTCGGCGAGTTCAGGGTCTGTGGGGTCGATCTCCAGTGCCAGCACGTCGGTGGCGCGCAGCGCCGCGCTCATTTGCGGGCCGAAGCGTCGCCAGGCTGGTTTGCCCACATGCAGGGTGCCGAAGAGAAAGCTGCTGCGCCCGTCGCGCGTGATGCGCCAGAGCAGGCCGCGGTCACGGTCACGGTCACGCTCATGGCCGGTGCTCGCCTGCGTGGGCAGCGGGGGCGGGCACGAGGCCTGCGCCCAGGCGCCCGGGCCGATGAGCGCCAGGCACATCAGCAGCGCAGCAAGGCGCAGCACCGGGCACATCTTCAGGCAAACACGCATGGGGCCGACGATGCCATGAACGGCGTGCGTCGCATCACGGTTCTTCAGGAACCCGGCGCCTGCAACTCCACGCGCAGCACGCCGCTTTGCTGTTGCCAGCGCAGCTTGCCCAGCACGTCCATGCCCAGCAGCGGCTTGTCCAAGCCGGGCAGTGCGGTCATGCGCAGGCGCTCGGCGCGCAGGCCGCCTTGCAGTTCGACATCACCCACCACCACCGTGCCCTGCACCACGCCCCCGGCCGTGTTGGACGTGACGCTGCCCACCGCCACCAGCCCGAGTTCGCGTGCCAGCGATGCCGGGATGGCGGTGCCGGTGGCGCCGGTGTCGACGAGGAAGTCGACCGGCTGGCCTGCCAGCGTGCCCGGCCAGTGGTAGTGGCCGTCGGCGCTGCGTTGAATTTCCACCACCTGGCCGCTGACACTGATGCGGCTGGCTGCGGCGTCGCGTTGCCAGGTCTGCACGCCCAGGAACACCCCCACCGCCAACAGCAGCCAGACGGTGGTGTGTTTCAGCCAGCCGGGCAGTTCGTGCATGCGGGCTTCAACCTGCCTTGGGGTCGGGATGGGCCCGAGGCTCGTCCGTGCTTTCGTCAGACAACGCCTGCGCTTCGGCCTTTGCCAGCGGTGCGGCGGCGGCCTCGGTCGCTGGGTCGTGCAGTGGCGCCACCCGCTGTTCGATGGCACCGAAGACGCTGTGCCCGTCCTTGCCCAGCATCTCGATGCGGATGGTGTCGCCGTACTGCATGAAGGCCGTGCGCGGCTCGCCGTGTTCGATGGTTTCGATGGCGCGTTTTTCCGCCACGCACGAATAGCCGTGCGCCCAGTCCTTGTTGCTGACGGTGCCGCTGCCCACGATGCTGCCCGCGCGCAGCCGCCGTGTTCTGGCGACGTGGGCGATGAGCTGGCCGAAGTGGAAAGTCATCTCGGGCCCGGCTTCGCACAGGCCGACGCGGCGGCTGTTCCAGCGGCTTTCCAGCGCCAGGTGCACACGCCCGCCCTGCCAGGCTTCGCCCAGCTCGTCGGGCGTCACCGCCACGGGGCCGAAGGCGGTGGCGGGTTTGCTCTGCAGAAAGCCGAAACCCTTGGCCAGTTCGCCGGGAATCAGGTTGCGCAGGCTCCAGTCGTTGACCAGCATCAAAAGGCGCACGCTGTCGACGGCGGCTTCGGCATCGGTGCCGATGTCCACATCACCCGTGACCACCGCGACCTCGGATTCGAAGTCGATGCCCCATTCGGTGCTGGCAAAGCGCGCAACATCGGTGGCGCCGAGGAAGTCGTCGCTGCCGCCCTGGTACATCAGCGGGTCTTCGTAGAAGCTCTGAGGCACCTCGGCGCCACGCGCCTTGCGCACCAGTTCAACGTGGTTCAGGTAGGCCGAGCCGTCGGCCCACTGGTGGGCACGTGGCAGCGGTGCCATGCAGTGCTGCGGGTTGAAGGCGAAGGCGTGGCGCGCCTTGCCGCCGTTCAGCGTGGCGTACAGGTCTTCCAGCGGCGGGCTGCGGAAGTTCCAGTCGTCCAGCACCTGCTGCAGCGTGGTGGCGATGCCGGTGGCATGGTGCGCCATCGTCATGTCGCGTGAAACGACGGCCAGCAGGCCGTCGCGCGAGCCGTCTTTGAGGGTGGCGAGTTTCATGCAGTGGGCGCGGTGGTGTGATGAGTGCGGGCGGGCAGTGGCCTGTCAGTATTGTGGGGTGACGATGCCCCGAGCCACCCCCCGCCCCCAGCCGCCCTGCCGGCGTGTGCTGCCTGCTCTGGGCCTGGTGGCGGGAGTGTCGTTGCTGCATGCCGTGCTGCTGGGCCTGCTGCCGAACAGCGCGGGCGCGCCGGCGCGGCAGACGGCCGGCCCGGCACCCCCGACGCTGCAGGTGCGGCAGCTGGCGCTGGCGCCGCGTGTGCCGGTGCTGGAGGAAAGGGCAGAGTCGAACGCGCCGCCCCTGCCGGTGCCCGTGCCGAAGCGCGTTGCCGCCCTGCGTGCGCCCGAGCCGCCAACAGCCGCGCAGCAACCCGCCGCGCCTGTCGATCCCGCGCAAGCCGAGGCCAGCAACATCGACACTGAAACCGACGCCTCCACCGACGCCTCCACCGACATCCTGGCCGCCGCCTCCGGCGAGGCTGCCGCCACCGCCTTGCTCGCAGGCCCGCCGCTGCCCACCTACGCCACCCGCCTGCCGCCGCCGGCCACGCTGCAATACGCCGTGCAGCGCAGCGGTGTCAACCCCGGTCCCACGCGTGAGGGGCTGCAGGCGCAGCTGATCTGGCGCCCCGAAGCCGCGGCCTACACGCTGAGCCTCGGCATGGGCGCGGTGGGTTCGGCCAGCGTGGGCGCGCTGGACCTGCACGGCATCGCGCCCGAACGCCATGTCGAGACCCGCCGCAGCCGTGAAGTGCGCGCCGCCAACTTCCAGCGCCAGGTCGGTCCTGACGGCGAAGGCGGTGGCCGCATCACCTTCAGCGGCCCGCGCGTTGAATACCCGCTGCTGCCTGGTGTGCAGGACCGCCTGAGCTGGATGCTGCAACTGGCCGGCGTGCTGGCCGCCGACCCAGCGCTCGGCCAGCCCGGCCGCGAGGTGCGGCTGCAGGTGGTGGGCGTGCGCGGTGAAGCGGCGCTGTGGGTCTTTCGCGTGATGGCCCTGCAGACGCTGGCGCTGCCTGCCGGCGAGGTGGTCAGCGCCGTGCACCTGCAGCGTGAAGCCGAGCGCCCCTTCGACACCGCTGTGGATGTCTGGCTCGACCCCGCGCGCCACCACCTGCCGGTGCGCCTGCGCCTGCAGAACCGGGCCGACGGCCCGGTCACCGCGTTCGATCTGCTGCGCCTGACGTTTTGAGGCTCGTTCCAACGTTCCAGAGCGCCGACCGCGCCTGCACTTGACTGAGCTGCAATTTGACGCATGCCGTTCAGGTGCGATCATCCGCCCCAGACCATGACTGACCCGAGCGACGCCGACTTTTCCTTGCTGCTGTGGACCCTGGCCCTGTTCGTGGCCGGTCTTGCCTGGCACCTGAGCAACGGCTGGCTGCGCCTGATGCAGCCCGGTGCCACTTTGCGCAGCCACTGGCGCGCGCTGGCACTTTCTGCGGCTGCACTGGGCGTGGGCTTGAATGCTGCGATGGTGCTGGGCCTGCAGGCCCAGCCGTTGGCGTTCCCGCTGGGCTTCCACACGCTGGGCGCTTTGGGCCTGGTATTCGGCAGCCTGCTGTTGTGCCTGCCGGTGGTGGCCTTGCCCGCCGCTGCCACGTCGTGGCGACTGGTGCTGTCAGGGGTGGTGCTGGCCATTCTGGCCTTGGGCCTGCAGGTCGGCTGGGTGCTCGCTGCGGGTTTCAGGCCCGGTGTGTTGTGGCAGCGCGAGGTGCTGGCTGCAGCCGCGCTGGTGTTGCTGGGGGGTCTGGTGCTGGCGCGCTGGATGGCTTTTTCAGCCATCAGCGAGGCCAGCCCCCGGCGCCTGGCTTGGCGCCTGGCGGCGGCGGTGCTGGGCGCGTTCACGCTGATGGCCGGGCAAGAACTGGTGTCGATGGCCGCTGGCGTGAAGGCGCAGAGCGGCTCGCTGTTCCAGCAGCAACTGCACGGCACCGTGCTCAGCCTGGTGTGCGGTGTGCTGGTGCCGCTGGCCATGGGGGCCATGGCGCTGGACCTGTGGCTGCGCCGCCGCCAACGCCCGCGCCGCGGCGAGGCCGGCCTGCAGCCGAAGAAGCGGCGCAAACGGCGCCACCGCATACGCACGCTCTAGTTCCAACGCCTTCAGCACACTCGGCGCCTGGCTGAGCCAGCCGATGCACACGCGCCAGCCCCCTTGCGCACGTGCCTGCAGCCGCTTTCCTACAATCACTTGATGAACGCGAGCACCCCCTCCCACGCCCAGCCCCATGTCCGCTATACCCGGGGCGCTGCCCTGGCGGCGCTGCTGAAAGAACGCATCGCCATCATCGACGGCGCGATGGGCACCATGATTCAACGCCACCGGCTTACCGAGGCCGATTTCCGTGGCGAGCGATTCGCAGGTCACGCGAGCGACCTCAAGGGCAACAACGATCTGCTGGTGATGACGCGGCCCGACGTCATCCGCGAAATCCATGCCCAATACCTGGCGGCCGGCGCCGACCTCATCGAAACCAACACCTTCGGCGCCACCAGCGTGGCGCAGAGTGATTACGGCCTGGGCCACATCGCCCGCGAGATGAACGTGGCTGCCGCGCGCATCGCGCGCAGCGCGGCCGACGAATACAGCACGCCCGACAAGCCGCGTTTCGTCGCCGGTGCCCTGGGGCCCACGCCGCGCACCGCCAGCATCAGCCCCGATGTCAACGACGCCGGCGCGCGCAACACCAGCTTCGACGAATTGCGCGCGGCTTACCGCGAACAGGCCGAAGGTCTGCTGGAGGGCGGCTGCGACATCTTCCTGGTGGAGACCGTCTTCGACACACTGAACGCCAAGGCCGCCATCTTTGCGCTGGACGAACTGATGGAAGACAGCGGGGAACGCCTGCCGGTGATCATCAGCGGCACCGTCACCGACGCCTCGGGCCGCATCTTGAGCGGCCAGACGGTCGCCGCCTTCTGGCACAGCGTGCGCCACGCAAGGCCGCTGGCCATCGGCCTGAACTGCGCTTTGGGCGCAGCAGTGATGCGGCCCTACATCGAAGAGCTGAGCAAGGTCGCGGCCGACACCTACATCAGCTGCTACCCCAACGCCGGCCTGCCCAACCCGATGAGCGACACCGGCTTCGACGAAACGCCGCACGTCACGGGTTCGTTGCTGGAAGAGTTCGCCAAGGCGGGTTTCCTGAACATCGCCGGTGGCTGCTGCGGCACCACGCCCGAGCACATCGCCGAGATCGCCAAGCGCCTGGGCCGCTACCGTCCGCGCAGCCGTCACGACCCTCTGTTCAGCGGTTTGCTCGCCGCTTAGGCCGGCCTATCATCGTCCGGCAGCCTGCGCGTCGCGGGCAGGAGCCGGCCCTTGAAGCGTTTCACTCCCCACCTCTCGGGCGTCAGCCTGTCGCTGTTTTTGGCGTTCGGAGCGGTTTCTTTCGCATCCACGGGCGTGTTGGCGCAAGGCGCTGGCAGCGGCGACACCGTCTACGACGAGCTCGAGGCTGAGAAGTCGGTCTACAACGTCTACAAGGCCTACTTTCCGAACCGTGAGGTGGCGCGCAAGGCGGCCATCAGCTTCCACGCGAACTTGCTGGAAAGTGACTACAAGGGCGGCTTTCTCATCCTGCAGCTGGACGAGCGCGAGATGCGCCAGCTGCAGCGTTTCGGCTTTCGCTTCGAACGCGCCACCGAGTTCATCGAGCGCCGCAACCGAGCGCTGACGATGTTTCAGATCGAGCGCACGCGCCGCATGGTTGGCCAGCCCGAGCCGCTGTCCATTCCCGGCTATGCCTGCTACGAAACGGTGGAAGAAACCTTTGCTGCCGGTGACGCACTCATCGCCGCGCAGCCCACGCTTGCCAGCTGGGCGACGGCAGGCAGCAGCTGGCTGAAGACGCAGGGCCAGGGCGGCTATGACATCAAGGTGTTGAAGCTGACCAACAGCGCCGTGGCGGCATCGGCGGGCGGTGAAAAGCCCAAGCTGTTCCTGAACAGCGCCATCCACGCCCGTGAATACACCACCGCGCCGCTGGTGCTGGCGTTCGCGAAGTGGCTCGTGAACGGCTACGGCGTGGATGCAGACGCGACCTGGATCGTCGACCACCACGAAGTGCACCTGATGTTCCACACCAACCCCGACGGCCGCAAGCGCGCCGAGACGGGTCTGAGCTGGCGCAAGAACGTCAACAACAACTTCTGCGCCAACACCAACACGCGCGGTGTCGACCTCAACCGCAACTTCACGTTCGGGTGGAACAGCACCGCCGGCCAGGGCAGCAGCGGCAGCGCCTGCAGCCTGACCTTCCGCGGCCCGTCGGCGGGCAGCGAGCCCGAGACGCAGGCAGTGCAGAACTACGCACGCAGCCTCTGGCCCGACCGCCGCGGCCCCGGCATCAACGACCCCGCGCCCGCCGACACCAGCGGCATCCACATCGACATCCACAGCTTCAGCCAGCTCGTGCTGTGGCCCTGGGGCGCCACCGCGTCGCCGGCACCCAACGGCGCGGCGCTGCAGACCCTGGGCCGGCGCTTCGCGTGGTTCAACGGTTACCAACCCACGCAGTCCATCGGCCTGTACCCCACCGATGGCACGAGCGACGGCCCGAGCTATGGTGAACTCGGCGTGGCCGCGTTCACCTTCGAGTTGGGCACGGCATTTTTCCAGAGCTGCTCGATCTTTGAGAACACGGTGAAGCCTGGCAACCTGCCGGCGTTCATCTACGCCGCCAAGGTGGCGCGCACGCCCTACATCACGCCGGGCGGGCCCGACATCAGCGCGCTGGCGCTGGCCGGCGCTGCATCGGGTGCAGGCGTGGCCGTGGGCACTGCGGTGCCGCTGACGGCCAGCGCGTCCGACACCCGTTTCAGCACCGTCAACGGCACCGAGGTCACGCAGGCCGTGACCGCCGCCGAGTACACGATCGACACACCGCCTTGGGACCCAGCCGCCGTGCCGCGCGCGTTGTTGGCAGCCGACGGCAGCTTCAACAGCACCACCGAAGCGCTGGCAGGCAGCATCAACACCGGCGGCCTGGCAGCCGGCCGGCACACCGTGTTCGTGCGTGGGCAAGACGCCAGCGGCACCTGGGGCCCGGTATCGGCGGTGTTCCTGAACTTGACGCCGGCGGTGGTGACGCAGCTGGCCGAGGTGGAAAGCAACGGCCGACCGACGCTGGCGCAGCTGGTGATAGTGTTCCCCTCGCAGGTGAACGCCACGATGGACACCCCCGAGCGCAGCGAACGCAGCGACACAGACTTCTTCCGCATCGAGCTCGGTGCCGGCAAGACGCTGACGGCGACGATGACGCCCAACCCGGGCGGCGACTACAACCTCGAGATGCTGAATGCTGCAGGCGTGCGCCTGGTCGCGAACTTCCTGGGCATGGGCCAGGCGGAGACGGTGGCCTACACCAACCAGGGCGCGGCGGCGGTTACTGTCTACCTGCGCGTGGGCTATGCGGGCGGCGGCAAGGGCCCGCTGGACGGCACCTACACGCTCGGCATGAGCCAGTAAACCCTGGTGTTGCACTTCGGTCCTGAGACCGCCCAAGGCGCCAAGGCGGGGAGCAGCTCTTTCATCGCTGACTCCTCACTCTTCAGATGCCGACGCGGCTGCTGACCTTCATGGGTTTCAGTCGGTCCGCTTGTGTCGAAATCGCTGCAGCGCCGTCAGGTCCAGCACGCGCACGGCACCGTAACTGACCTCCAGCACGCCGGCAGCAGCCATCAACTGCAGCGCATGGTTGACACGCTGCCTCGAGACGCCAGAGAGGTAGCCAATTTCCTGCTGCGTCAGCTCAAGCCGCAAACCGACACCGGGGTAGAGCACGGGGTTGAACAGCCAGGCCAGGCAGCGCGCGACGCGGGTCTCGGCCACCTCCAGACGTTCGGCCTCGATGATCGACAGGAACTGCGCCAGCCGTTCGTTGAGCTGGTCAATCACGAAGCGGTTGAAGCCCGGGCTGACTTCGAGCAGCCAGTGAAACGTGGTGCGCGGCACCAGCGCCATGCGGGTGTCGCGCATGGCCACGCCGTCAAAGTCCCAGGTCGCCGACCGCAACACCGGCCCTTCACCGAACCATGCGCCTGCGGCCAAACCGGTCAGGGTGGAAGTGCGACCGCCCGGCGAAGCGACGCTCATTTTCACCAGTCCGTCGATCACGCCCTTCCAGTACTGCACTGGCTCCCCGGTGTGGCACACGACTGCGCCCAGCGGCACTGTCCGCGTGCGCACTTCAGCGAGCACGCGGTCGAGTTGTTCGTCGGTCAACCGCCGACCCCATGAGGAGTTGGACACGAAATCCAGAGCGGCACTTGCCTTCATGCGTACGTGTAAATCCTTAATTGTCGTCTTTGAGACAAAGGCTGTGCAGGGCGCTTCAGATACTCGCCGGCTTTCCGGGCTGATTGCCCCAGACGCAGCGGCGGGCAACACCAGCGATGAGCGGCACAGAAGAATCACTCGACACATTTCCCAAGCTGCTGATGCAGCACGCGCGACTGCGCGGTGGGCGTGCGGCCATCCGCGAGAAGAAGCACGGCATCTGGAAGACGCTGAGCTGGGCGCAGTTGGCGGAGAAGGTGCAGTCACTGGCCTCTGCCCTGGCGGAAAGCGGCCTGCAGCGCGGCGGCCATGTGGCACTTGTGGGCGACAACCGGCCGCGGCTGTATGCCGCGATGTGCGCCGCGCAGTGGCTGGGTGCCGTGGCCGTGCCGCTGTACCAGGACGCCACAGCCGCCGAGATGGTCCACCCGATTCAAAGCGCGGGCATCACGCACGTCTTCGCCGAAGACCAGGAGCAGGTGGACAAGATTCTCGAGATCCTTCCGCAATGCCCGTCCATTCGCGTCATCGTGTATGACGAAGACCGGGGCATGCGCCACTACAAGCAGGCGCAGCTGATCAGCTTTGCAGCCCTGCGCGACAAGGGCCTGGATCTGCTGGCGGCCCGCCAGGGCATGCTGCAGGACGAACTCGCCAAGGGCAGTGGCGCCGATGCCGCGGCGATGTTCTTCACCTCAGGCACTACCGGGCAGGCCAAGGGGGTGGTGCTGACGCATGCCGCGCTGATCGACCGCGCCCGCGTGGCCGCCGAGATGGAAGGTCTGAACGAAAACGACGTGGCCGTGGCTTACCTGCCCCCGGCCTGGATTGGTCAGAACATCTTCAGCTATGCCCAGCCGATGGTGGTGGGTTACTGCATCTGCTGCCCGGAGTCGCCAGACACCTTTTTGTCGGACATGCGCGAAGTCGGTCCGACCTACTTCTTCGCGCCACCGCGCGTGCTGGAGGCGCTGCTGACGCAGGTGTCCATCCGCATGGAGGACGCCGGCAGCATCAAGCGGTGGCTGTACGCGCGCTGCATGAGCGTGGCCGAGCGCGTGGGCGCGCGCATCACCTCGGGCGAAGCGGTGCCCTGGGGTGACCGCATGGCCTACGCTGTGGGCAATCTGGCCATTTACGGCCCGCTGCGCGACGTGCTGGGCATGAGCCGGGTGCGCGTGGCGTACACGGCGGGCGAGGCCGTGGGGCCCGAACTGCTGATGTTCTTCCGCTCCATCGGCATCAACGTCAAGCAGCTCTACGGCTCCACCGAGACCAGCGTCTTCGTGTGCGTGCAACCCGACGGCCAGGTCAAACCCGACACCGTGGGCCCGGCCGTCAGGGGCGTCGAGCTGAAGTTCACGCCTCAGCGCGAGTTGCTCGTGCGCTCGCCTGGCCTGTTCAAGGAGTACCACCTCAACCCCGAGGCCACGCGCGCAGCCAAGGACGCCGAGGGCTGGTTCCACACCGGCGACGCCGGCTATCTGGGCGAAGACGGCCACCTGCGCATCATCGACCGCGTCAAGGATGTCGGCGCCCTCGCCGACGGCACGTTGTTTGCACCCAAGCTGCTCGAAAACAAGCTCAAGTTCTTCCCCTTCGTGAAGGAGGCCGTGGCCTTCGGCGATGGACGCAACCAGGTCTGCATGTTCGTCAACATCGACATGGCCGCCGTGGGCAACTGGGCCGACAAGAAGAATATCGCCTACACCGGACACAGCGACCTGGCCTCGCGCGCCGAGGTGCACCAGCTCATCGCCGACTGCCTGGCCAAGGTCAACGCCGACCTGGCCACCGACGACACGCTGGCGCGCTCGCAGATTCACCGCTTCCTGGTGTTGCACAAGGAACTCGACGCCGATGACGGCGAGCTCACGCGCACGCGAAAAGTGCGGCGCGGCTTCATCGGCGAGCGTTATCAGACGCTCGTGAACGCCCTGTACAGCACCCAGTCCAGCGTGCGCGTGGACGCCGAGGTGCGCTACGAAGACGGTCGGGTCGGCATGGTGTCTGCCGATGTGCAGCTGTGCAACGCCAAGACTTACCCCTCAGCGCCCCTGAAGAAGGCCGCCTGAGCCCCAGCGGCCCGGCACACATCATGACCATCCAGCTTCACGCTCACGCTCGCGCCTTTCCCATCGGCGCCACCATCCTGCAGGTCGATGACGTGTCGCTGCGCTTCGGCGGCGTCAGGGCGTTGACCGGCGTCTCCTTCGACGTGCGCGAGCACGAAGTGCGCGCCATCATCGGCCCCAACGGTGCCGGCAAGAGCAGCATGCTCAACGTCATCAACGGGGTTTATCAGCCGCAGGAAGGCACACTCACCTTCCGTGGCAACAAGCTCGACGGCATGACGCCGCGGCGCGCAGCGCACATGGGCATCTCGCGCACCTTCCAGAACATCGCGCTCTTCAAGGGCATGACGGTGTTGGACAACATCATGGCCGGCCGCAACCTGCGCATGCACGCCAGCTTCCTGGAAGTCGCCTTCCGCCTGCCGCGGGCCACGCGCGAGGAAGCCGAGAACCGCGATGTGGTCGAGGAGATCATCGAGTTCCTCGAGATCGAGCACATCCGCAAGACGCCGGTGGGCCGCCTGCCGTATGGATTACAAAAGCGTGTGGAGCTCGGCCGCGCGCTGGCCGCCGAGCCCAGCATCCTGCTGCTCGACGAGCCGATGGCCGGCATGAATATCGAGGAAAAGCAGGACATGTGCCGCTACGTCCTCGACGTCAACGACCACTACGGCACCACCGTCGTGCTGATCGAGCACGACATGGGCGTGGTGATGGACATCAGCGACCGTGTCGTGGTGCTCGACTACGGCAAGAAGATTGGCGACGGCAGCCCCGAAGAGGTGCGCGCCAACCAGGAAGTCATCGACGCCTACCTCGGCGTGGCGCACTGAGGCAGCGACATGGGAGGCTTTCAATTCTTTCTCGAAGTGCTGATCGGCGGGCTGCTGTCCGGTGTCATGTACTCGCTGGTGGCGCTGGGCTTCGTGCTCATCTACAAGGCCTCGGGCGTTTTCAATTTCGCCCAGGGCGCGATGGTGTTCTTCGCCGCGGTCACCTTCGTCGGCATCATGGAACTCGGCCTGCCGTTTTGGGCCGCGTTGCTGGTGACTATCGGCGTGATGGTGCTGCTGGGCATGGCCACCGAACGCTTCGTGCTGCGCCCGCTCGTCAACCAGCACGAGATCACGCTGCTGATGGCCACCATCGGCCTGACCTTTGTCATCGAAGGCGTGGCGCAGCTGGTGTGGGGCGTGGGGGTGCGGCGGCTCGACCTCGGCATCAAGGACGTGCCCCTGCCCTGGCTGGCCGACAACACCGGCATCTTCATCAGCCAGCTCGACATCTTCGCCGCTGCGGTGGCAGGATTTCTGGTGGCCACGCTGGCCCTGTTGTTCGCCAAGACCGACACCGGTCGTGCCTTGCGCGCGGTCGCCGACGACCATGCCGCGGCGCTGTCCATCGGCATTCCGCTCAAGCGCATCTGGGCGCTGGTGTGGGCCATTGCCGGCATCGTGGCGCTGGTGGCGGGCATGTTGTGGGGCGCGCGCAGCGGCGTGCAGTTCGCGCTGGTGTTCGTGGCCCTGAAGGCGCTGCCGGTGCTGATCATCGGCGGCTTCACCTCGGTGCCGGGCGTCATCGTCGCCGGCCTCATCGTGGGCGCGTCCGAGAAGCTGGCCGAGGTCTACATCGGCCCGAGTGTCGGCGGCGGCATCGAGAGCTGGTTCCCTTACGTGCTGGCCATCCTGTTCCTGCTGATCCGGCCTGAAGGCCTGTTCGGCGAAAAGATCATCCGCCGCGTCTGAGTCGCCTTCAAAACATCAGCCCCCGCGGACCACGAGACCCCACGCACCATGTTCTACAGAGAAGCCGGCCAGTTCCGCACCAGCTACGCGCAAGATTCGCAGATCTTCCCCTTGCGGCAAGACCGCCTGGCGATGATTGCGCTGCTGGCCGTGGCTTTCCTTCTGATTCCCGCTGTCGCCTCCGACTACTGGCTGCGTGCGCTGCTCATCCCCTGGCTCATCTTCTCGCTGGTGGCAATGGGGCAGAACATCCTGACGGGGTATGCCGGTCAGCTGTCTCTGGGCTCGGCCGGCTTCATGGCCGTGGGCGCCTTCGCCTGCTACAACTTGATGCTGCGCGTCGACGGCATGCCCTTCCTGGTGGCGTTGGTGCTGTCTGGCCTGTGTGCTGCCGCCGTGGGCGTGGCCTTTGGCCTGCCCAGCCTGCGCATCCGCGGCCTGTACCTGGCGGTGGCCACGCTGGCGGCGCAGTTCTTCATCGTCTGGGCGCTGGACAAGTTCGGCTGGTTCAAGAACTACGACCCGTCTGGCGTCATCACGGCGCAGCCGATGGAGATCCTGGGCTACGAGTTCGCCAGTCCGCAGGCCAAGTACCTGCTCGTGCTGGCCATCGTGGCGGGGCTGGCGCTGCTGGCCAAGAACATGGCTCGCGGCGCCACCGGCCGCGCCTGGATGGCCGTGCGCGACATGGACGTGGCCGCCGAGGTAATGGGCCTGCCGCTGATGCGCACCAAGCTGCAGGCCTTTGCCATCAGCTCCTTCTATTGCGGGGTGGGCGGCGCGCTTTTCGCCTTTGCCTACCTGGGCACGGTGGAGCCTTCGGCCTTCACCATCGACCTGTCGTTTCGCATCCTCTTCATGATCATCATCGGCGGCGTGGGCACCATCCTGGGCTCGTTCCTGGGCGCCGGCTTCATCCTGCTGCTGCCGATTCTGCTGAGCGTGGTCTTCCATGCCGTGGTCGGCCAGGCCGTCGACGCCAGTGTGGTGTCGGCCGTCGAACTCATCGTCTTCGGCTCCTTGATCATCATCTTCCTCATCGTCGAGCCACATGGCCTGGCGCGGCTTTGGCAGGTGACGAAGGAAAGACTGCGGCTGTGGCCGTTCCCGCACTGAGCCCGGGTCCACAGGTTTTTCTCGGCTCGGATCACGCTCGACCCCAGACCTCAACCAAGACCTACGGAGACTTGCACATGTTTGAAGTTCGAATCAGCCGCGCGCTGCGCACCCTGTTGGCGATCGGCACGGTGGCTGCGGTTGCCGCCGTTCCGTCCCTTGCGCAGGCCCAGGCCAAGGAACAGTATTTCGGCATCCCGAGCTACCGCGTCGGGCCGTTCGCGGCCGGCGGCACCGGTTTCTTCGGCGGCATCATCGACTACCTCCAGTACGTCAACATGAAGGAGGGTGGCGTCAACGGCGTGCAGATGGTCTGGGCCGAGTGCGAGACCGAGTACAACGCTGCGCGCGGCGTGGAGTGCTACCAGCGCCTGTTGACGCGGGGCGACCAGCGGATGCACATCTTCGAGCCGCTCGCCACGCCCATCGCCTACGGCGTGCTGAACCGCGTCGACGACGACAAGGTCGTGCTCACGCAGTACGGGTATGGCCGCTCCGACGCCGCCGACGGCCGTGTCTTCCCGTGGGTCTTCTCGACCATGACCAGCTACTGGTCGCAGGCCTCGGCGATCATGAACTGGATCAGCACCAAGGAAGGCGGTGTCGCCAACCTCAAGGGCAAGAAGGTCGCCCACCTGCACCTCGACTCGGCTTTCGGCCGCGAGCCGCTGCCGGTGCTCAACCGCCTGGCCAAGGACTGGGGCTTCGAGCTGGTTTCGATCCCCGTGGCCTCACCCGGCATCGAGCAATCGGCGCAGTGGCTGCGCATCCGCCAGGAACGGCCTGACTGGGTCATCTCCTGGGGCTTTGGTGCGGGCATGAATTCCACCTCCATCACCAGCGCCGCGCGCATCAACTTCCCGCGCGAGAAGATGGTGGGCGTGTGGTGGGCCGGGTCTGAAGAAGACGTGATGCCCGCAGGCGACGCCGCCAAGGGCTATTTCGCTGCCGCCAATGTGCCCAACGGCAAGCAGTTCCCGCTGGTGCAAGACATCGAGAAGGTGGTTTACGGCGGCGGCAAGGGCAACCTGTCCGACCCCAAGCGCATCGGCACCATCTACTGGAACCGCGGTGTCACGGCCGGCATTTTCTGGGTCGAAGCCGTGCGCAACGGTCAGCGCATCGCCAACAAGCGGGGCCAGACCCTCAACGGCGACGAGATGCGCGCCGGCTTCGAGGCCCTGAACCTGACGCCTGCCCGGTTGAAAGAGCTGGGCATCGAGGGCATGCTGCCCTCGTTCAAGCTGAGCTGCTCTGACCACGAAGGTGCGGGCGTCATCAAGATGATCCAGTGGGACGGCGCCAAGTGGGTCAGCGTCACGCCGGATTGGGTCTCGTCCGACCGCAAGATGATCCGCGAGATGGTTGAGGAATCGGCCGCCAAGTACGCCGTCGAACAAAAGATCACGCCGAAGAAGTGCTGACCACATCGACTTGAAGTGACTCGACGGGGCGGGCTGCGGCCTGCCCCGTTTTTTTAGTCCCTGATCCCTTGATCTCCTGAACCCACCCGCCCCAGCCGAGACCGAACATGAATGCTGTTGCCGAATCCGCTGCGCCTGCACAGGCCGCCGTGGCCGCCAAGCCGCCGCTCCTGGCGGTGAAAGGCATCGAGGTCATCTACGACCACGTCATCCTGGTGCTGCGCGGCGTCTCGCTCGAGGTGCCGCAAGGCAAGATCGTGGCCCTGCTCGGCGGCAACGGCGCAGGCAAGAGCACGACGCTCAAGTCCGTGTCGACGCTGCTGGCATCCGAGCGCGGCGACATCACCAAGGGCTCGATCGAGTTCCGCGGCCAACGCACCGACCAGCTCTCACCCGGCGACATGGTCGGCATGGGCATGGTGCAGGTGATGGAGGGCAGGCATTGCTTCGCCCACTTGTCGGTGGAAGACAACCTGCTCACCGGCGCCTACACGCGCAAGATCAGCAAGGCCGACCGGCGCGACGCGCTGGAGCGTGTCTACGCCTATTTCCCGCGTCTGAAGGTGCGCCGCGCCAGCCTGGCCGGCTACACCTCGGGTGGCGAACAACAGATGACGGCCATCGGCCGCGCCATGATGGCCAAGCCCAGCATGCTGCTGCTGGATGAGCCGTCAATGGGCCTGGCGCCGCAGATCGTGGCCGAGATCTTCGAGATCGTGCGCGACCTGAACACCAAGGAAGGCGTCAGCATCTTGCTGGCCGAGCAGAACACCAACGTCGCACTCAAGTACGCCGACTACGGCTACATCCTCGAGAGCGGCCGCATCATGATGGACGGCCCGGCCCGCGACCTGGCCGAGAACGCCGATGTCAAGGAGTTCTACCTGGGGCTGTCCTCCGAAGGCCGCAAGAGTTTTCGTGACATGAAGTCCTACCGGCGGCGCAAGCGCTGGCTTTAGGACCCGCCATCGGGTCTATCGGCTGGCGCTAGATCTCGATCTTCGTGCCCAACTCGACGATGCGGTTGGTGGGCAGGTGCAGGAAGTCGCCCACCGCCGCGGCGTTGCGGTGCATGCTGGCGAAGAGCCTTTCACGCCACAGCGCCATGCCGCCGCCGAAGGTGGGCACCACGGTGTCGCGGCTGAGAAAGTAGCTCGTGTCCATGGCTTCCAGCTGCACACCGCGGCTGCCCAGCAGGGCCAGGGCTTCTGGCACATCGGGCTCGTTCTTGAAGCCAAAGTGCAGCGTCACCTGCCAGCAGTCGTGCCCCAGGGGCTCGATGTCGCAGCGGCGGTTGAAGCCTATCCAGGGCACTTCGTGGTGCTGCACCGTGACGAAGAGGTTCTGCTCATGCAGCACCTTGTTGTGCTTCAGGTTGTGCAGCAGCGCAAAGGGCGTGCTGCCCTTTTCGGCTGAGAGAAACACCGCCGTGCCCGGCACGCGCAACGGCGGGCTGATGAAGAGCGATTCGAGGAAGGCATCTAGTTCAATGGCTTCTTCGCGCAGCCTTTCGCCCAGGAGCGCGCGGCCGCGCTGCCAAGTCACCATCAACGTGAACATGGCCACGCCGATGAGCAGCGGGAACCAGCCGCCTTCCAGCACCTTCACGACGTTGGCGGCGAAGAAGACGATGTCGACGACGAAGAACACGCCGGTGGCGCCGATGCACAGCGCCAGCGGCAGCTTCCACGCGTAGCGGATGACGAAGAAGGTCATGACCGTGGTGATGGTCATGTCGATGGTGACGGCAATGCCGTAAGCGTGGGCCAGCGCGCTGCTGCTGCCGAAGACCACCACCGCAAACACCACGCAGCCATAGAGCGCCCAGTTCACGAAGGGCACGTAGATCTGCCCGGCCTGGCGCACGCTGGTGTGCAGGATGCGCAGCCGCGGCATGTAGCCCAGCTGTATGGCCTGCTTGGTGACGGAAAACGCCGCCGTGATGAGCGCCTGCGATGCGATGACGGTGGCCAGCGTGGCCAGCCCGATCAACGGAAACAGCGCCCACGCCGGCGCCATCTCGTAGAACGGGTTCGTCACGTTCGCGGGGTGCAGCAGCAACATGGCGCCCTGCCCGAAGTAGTTCAGCACCAGCGCCGGCATGGCGACAAGGAACCAGGCCAGGCGGATGGGTCGTTTGCCGAAGTGGCCGAGGTCGGCATACAGCGCTTCGGCGCCGGTGACGCACAAGACCACCGCGCCCAGCGCGATGAAGGCGATGCCCGGGTGGTGCGCCATGAAACCGAGGGCGTAATGCGGCGACAGCGCCACCAGCACTGCCGGGTGCTGCACGATGTGCATCACCCCCAGCAGCGCCAGCACGGCGAACCACAGCAGCGTCACAGGCCCGAACAGTCGGCCCACCGCTGCCGTGCCGAAGCGCTGGGCCCAGAACAGCAGTGTCAGCACCACGAGCGTGATGGGCACGACAAAGCGGTGCAGCGCCGGCGCAGCCACTTCCAGGCCTTCGACTGCCGAGAGCACGCTGATGGCCGGTGTGATGACGCCGTCGCCGAAAAAAATGGCGGTGCCGAACACGCCCAGCAGCAGCAAGCGCTCGCGCAGCTTGGGCTTGTCCTTCACCGCCTGCGAGGCCAGGGCCAGCATCGCGATGAGCCCGCCTTCGCCGTTGTTGTCGGCGCGCAGGATGAGCACCACGTATTTCAGAGACACCACGACGCTGAGCGTCCAGAAGACCAGCGAGAGGATGCCCAGAATGTTCTCGGGTGTCAGCGGCACGCGGCCACTGGCGAAAACTTCCTTCAGGGCATACAGCGGGCTGGTGCCGATGTCGCCGTACACCACGCCGATTGCGGCCAACGTGAGTGCGGCAAGCGCACGGGGGGTACGGGGTACTTCAGGGCGGCTCATGGTGGACGGCTGCCGCATTGTGCGCCTGCGCTGCAGCGGCGTGCTGCAGCGCAGCACGCGCCTTCAGCAAAGCCCTGCAGCAAGCGCGGTCGGCTTACTCGTAGCTCTCGGCGTCGGGGTCCGTGGCTTCCAGTTCGTAGGCTGCGGCCAGCATGGCCAGGCGGCCGATGACGCCATACATGTAGAAGCGGTTGGGCGCACTCGCGCCGGGTTTGCTGCCCGGTTTGGGCAGCGTGTTGCTGCCGGCAAAAGCCAGCGGTACATAACGGGAGCCCGGGGCGCACAGGCTTTCGTCTGCACTGCGTCCGGCGTGCACGCGGTAGAAACCACCCACGACGTAGCGGTCGATCATCACGACCACCGGCTCGGCCACGGCGTCGTTCATGCGCTCGTAGGTCGGCACGCCTTCCTGAATGATCAGTTCGTCGGGCACTTCGCCTTCACTGACGAGGCCCGCGCGGCCACGCATGACGCGGTCGCGGTCGTCGAGCTCTTTCACGTCGCGCACGGTCAGGATGCCCTGGCCACTGGCGTTGTCGGCCTTGACGACGACAAACGGCTTCTCGTTGATGCCGTATTCCTTGTACTTGCGGCGCACCTTGGTCAGCAGTGCATCGACGTTGGTCTTCACGCAGTCCAGCCCGCTGGCGGTGTCGAAATCCACCTTGCCGCAGTGGCCGTACATGGGCGTGATCAGCCAGGGGTCCATGCCCAGCAGCTTGGCGAATTTCTTCGCCACTTCTTCATAGCTCTGGAAGTGCCGGCTCTTGCGGCGCACGCCCCAGCCCGCATGCAACGGGGGCAGCAGGTACTGCTCGTGCAGGTACTGCAACGCGCGCGGCACGCCGTTGCTGAGGTCGTTGTTCAGCAGAATGGTGCAGGGGTCGAAGTCTTTCAGGCCCAGGCGGCCGCGCGTGCGCAGCAGCGGCTCCAGCATCAGTTCGCCGCCATCGGGCAGGGCCAGCGGCACCGGGGCCGCCAGATCGGGGTCGATCGAGCCCAAACGCACATTCAGGCCGGCCTGGGTGAAGATCTGCACCAGTTGGGCCACGTTCTGCAAGTAGAAGCTGCCCTGGCGCTGGTCGGGCACCAGCAGCAGGTTCTTGGCCTCGGGGCAGATTTTCTCGATGGCCGCCATGGCCGCCTGCACCGCCAGCGGCAACATCTCGGGGGTGAGATTGTTGAAGGTGCTGGGAAAGAGGCTGGTGTCGACCGGCGCCAGCTTGAAGCCGGCGTTGCGCAGGTCGGCCGAGGTGTAGAACGGTGGCGTGTGCTCCATCCATTCCAGCCGGAACCAGCGTTCGATGGCGGGCATCGATTCGAGAACGCGTTGCTCGAGTTCGTTGATGGGTCCGGTGAGTGCGGTCGTGAGATGGGGGACCATGGGCTGGTGCTCGCTGGCTGCGCCTCGGCCGAGGCGGCCGGGCAGGGCAAGAATTCTGGCAGAGCGGAGACGGTGCTGTGTGGCGCCTACTTCACGGGTATGCGCTGCTTCGCGTCCACCGGCAGCGCGGTCACGCTGTTCTGCGGTGAACCTTCGATGAGGCGGTCTGAATAGGTCATGTAGACGAGAGTGTTGCGCCGGCTGTCGACCATGCGCACGACGCGCAGCCGTTTGAAGATCAGCGAAATGCGCTCGCTGAACATCTCTTCCTGGCGCGGCAGCGGTTTGGGGAATGAGATGGGCCCCGTCTGGCGGCAGTCGATCGACGCCTCGGACCTGTCTTCGGCGAGCCCCACCGCCCCTTTGATGCCGCCGGTCTTGGCGCGCGAGACGTAGCAGGTGACGCCGGCCACGCCCGGGTCGTCGTAGGCGTCGACCACGATCTTGTGGTCGGGCCCGATGAGTTTGAAGACGGTGTCGACTTCGCCGATGGGCTCGGCCAGACACGCCAGCGGCAACAACAGCACGAACCCGAGCGAGAAGCGCATGGCCAGGCACCTCCTAAAAAGTACCGCACCCTACCCCACAAAAGATTCAGAGTCCGCGAAAGCACCTTCTTCAAGTGCGCCGAGATGACGCGCAGGCGCAGCCTGTCGCGGCCATCGAGGCGAGATATTCGCGCACCCGGGCCGTCCAGGCCCGGGTGTCCCGAATATCACTTGTTGTAGGCTGTTTCGCCGTGGGACGTGATGTCCAGACCTTCGCGCTCTTCGTCTTCCGGCACCCGCAGGCCCACCGTCAGATCGACGATCTTGAAGGCCACGAACGCCACCACCGCCGAGATCAACACGGTGAAGAAGATGCCCTGCGCCTGAATCCACACCTGCGCGCCGATGCCCGGGAAGACGCCGCACTTGTTGGCGATGTAGTCGCAGGCGCCCAGGCCACCCAGGGTCGGGCTCGCGAACACGCCGGTCAGCAGCGCACCGACGATGCCGCCGACGCCGTGCACGCCGAACACGTCCAGCGAGTCATCTGCACCCAGCATCTTCTTCAGGCCGCTGACGCCCCACAGGCACACCAGGCCCGAGATCAGACCGATGACCAGCGCCCCGCCGACCCCCACGAAACCACAGGCCGGGGTGATGGCCACCAGGCCCGCCACCGCACCCGAAGCCGCACCCAGCATCGAGGCCTTGCCCTTCAGCAGCGCTTCACCGGCAGCCCAGGCCAGCGTGGCCGCAGCCGTGGCCACCACGGTGTTGACGAAGGCCAGCGAGGCAATGCCGTTGGCCTCAAGATTTGAGCCGGCGTTGAAGCCGAACCAGCCCACCCACAGCAACGAGGCGCCGATCATCGTCATGGGCAGGCTGTGCGGCGCCATGGCTTCCTTGCCGTAGCCCACGCGCTTGCCGATCATGTAGGCACCCACCAGCCCCGCCACAGCGGCGTTGATGTGCACCACGGTGCCGCCGGCGAAGTCGAGCGCGCCCTTGGCCCACATGAAGCCGGCACCGGCCGTCACCTTGGCCAGGCTGGCGGCGTCGGTGATGGCGTCGGGGCCGTCCCAGTACCAGACCATGTGCGCCACCGGGATGTAGCTGAAAGTGAACCACAGCACCGCGAACAACAGCACCGCGCTGAACTTGATGCGCTCGGCGAATGCGCCGACGATCAGTGCCACGGTGAGGGCGGCGAAGGTGCCCTGGAAGGCCACAAAGGTCAGTTCAGGGATGTAGACGCCCTTGCTGAAGGTGGCCGCGATGGAGTCGGGCGTCACGCCCTTCAGAAACAGCTTGTCGAAGCCGCCGAAGAAAGGGTTGCCGCCTGTGAAGGCCAGGCTGTAGCCGTAGATGACCCACAGCACCGAGATCAGCGCGAAGATCATGAAGACCTGCATCAGCACCGACAGCATGTTCTTGCTGCGCACCAGGCCGCCGTAGAACAGCGCCAGGCCAGGGATGGTCATCAGGATCACCAAGGCCGTGGCCATGGTCATGAAGGCGGTGTCGCCCTTGTTGGGCACGGGCACCGGTGCTGCGGCCGGTGCTGCTTCAGTCGGCGCGGCCGCCGCCGCCATCGCGGCAGACGCTGCCGGCGTGGCATCCATCGCCGCCGAAGCAGCAGTGGCCGCAGGTGCAGCAGGTGCAGCGGCATCCTGCGCCATCGCGCTGCCGCCCAGGCCCATCAGCGCAGCGCTCAGGGTCAACAAGACAAGAAGTTTTTTCATGTGAAGGCTCTCGTAGGGGGCGTGCTTACAGCGCGTCTTTGCCGGTCTCGCCGGTGCGAATGCGAACCACCTGTTCCAGCGTGGTGACGAAGATCTTCCCGTCGCCGATCTTGCCGGTGCGGGCCGAATGCTCGATGGCTTCGATGACGCGGTCGACGATGCTGTCGTCCACCGCGGCTTCGATCTTCACCTTGGGCAGGAAGTCGACCACGTATTCCGCGCCGCGGTACAACTCGGTGTGGCCCTTCTGCCGGCCGAAACCCTTGACTTCGGTGACGGTGATGCCCTGGACGCCGATGCCGCTGAGGGCTTCGCGCACTTCGTCCAGCTTGAAGGGTTTGACGATCGCAGTCACCATCTTCATGGTCTTGTTCCTTAGACGTTGTGATGCCGCCCCGAGCAACGCGCGGCGCGCAACGCAGGGGTCTGAGGTTGTGGTTTGCAGGTTCCATGCCACCGCCATGGCTCGGCACGTCGCCCCAGGAACGCACAGTTAAAGCGCAGCAAACGGGCGGCGCGCGTCGAATCCTCCTTTGGGGTGAGTTCAGGCCGCACCAAGGCGGTGCAGACACCCCCTTCGCACGCTCTTGGTGCGGATGTCGGAAGCCGGGGCCACTGCCCAGAATCTTCACCAACCAAGGAGAAGGCGATGACGTTGGCCGTAGTGACAAGCCGGGCGCTGGACGGTCTGGAAGCGCCCGAAGTGCTGGTGGAAGTGCAGCTCGCCAACGGCCTGCCCAGCTTCACGCTGGTGGGCCTGGCCGAAACCGAGGTCAAGGAAGCGCGTGAACGCGTGCGCGCGGCGTTGCAGCAAAGCGGCTTCAGCTTCCCGCACAACAAGCGCATCACCGTGAACCTGGCACCGGCCGAGCTGCCCAAGGAGAGCGGGCGCTTCGACCTGCCCATCGCGCTGGGCATCCTGGCGGCGGCGGGGCAGTTGGACGCGGCGCGTCTGGCGCGCTGCGAATTCGCCGGCGAACTTTCGCTGGCCGGTGAATTGCGCCCGGTGCGGGGCGCACTGGCGCTGGCACTGGCCGCCCAGCGCTGCGGCCTCGCGCGTACCCTGGTGCTGCCGGCGGCCAGTGCCCGCGCCGCCGCCCAGGTGCCGGGGGTGGATGTGCGCGCGGCCACCACGCTGGCCGAGGTGGTGGCCGCGTTGCTGCCGGGTGACGCCGCCGTGCCCCTGCCGCAAGCCGTGCCCTGGCCGCGCCTGCCCGCCGCAGCCGGCCCCGACCTGCGCGACGTGAAAGGCCAGGCCAGCGCCAAACGTGCGCTGGAGATTGCCGCCGCCGGGGGCCACAGCCTGCTGCTCATCGGCCCGCCCGGCACCGGCAAAAGCATGCTGGCGCAGCGCCTGGCCGGGCTGCTGCCGCCGCTGGCCGAAGCCGAAGCGCTGGCCAGCGCCGCGCTGCAGGGTCTGAACCACAGCGCCGCCGTTGCCGCGCCCTTTGCACAACGCCCGCTGCGCTGCCCGCACCACACCGCCAGCGCGGTGGCGCTGGTGGGCGGTGGCTCACCGCCGCAACCTGGCGAAATTTCGCTGGCCCATGGCGGCCTGCTTTTCCTGGATGAGTTGCCACAGTTCGCGCGCACGACGCTGGAAGCGCTGCGCGAGCCGCTGGAAACCGGCGTCATCACCATCTCGCGCGCCGCGCGTCGGGCCAGTTTCCCGGCGCAGTTTCAGCTGGTGGCGGCGATGAACCCCTGCCCCTGCGGCTGGCTGGGCGCGCCGGCGCGCAGCGGGCGCTTCTGCCGCTGCACGCCTGAAGCGGTGGCGCGTTACCAGGGCCGGCTGTCCGGGCCGTTGCTCGACCGCATCGACCTGCAAGTGGAAGTGCTGGCCGCATCGGCCGCCGAGTTGCTGGCCCTGCCCGAAGGCGAGCCCAGCGCCGCCGTGGCAGCCCGCGTGGCGCTGGCGCTGGCGTGTGCACTGCAGCGCCAGGGTGAGCCCAATGCCCGCCTGGCCGCAGGCAATCTGGACAAACACTGTTCGCTCGACGAGCCCGCCGCGCGCTTTCTGCGCAGCGCCGCCGAAAGCCTGGGCTGGAGCGGCCGCCGCCTGCACCGCTGCCTGAAGGTGGCGCGCACCATCGCCGACCTGGCCGCCAGCGAGACCGTCAACACCGCGCATGTGGCTGAAGCCTTGCAGCTGCAGCGCGTGCTGCCCGGTTGAGGTGGAGCGCCGCCTACACTGCCCAGCCCCAGCCCCAGCCCCAGCCCCAGCCCCCAGCCCAGCCCAAGCCTGCAACACTGCCCACATTGCCGATGACCAGCGCCTTCGAAGCCGCCCGCGATCATTTCCTGAAAGGGGTGGCGCTGCTCGAAGCCGGCAACAACGTTGCTGCCGAAGCGGCGCTGCAAGCCTCGCTTGCGCTGCTGCCGGGTCGGCCGTCGACGCTGGTGAACCTGGGCGCGGTGCGCCTGCGTCTGGGCCGCCCGGCCGAGGCCATCACGGTGCTGGACGAAGCCCTCGCCGCCGACGAACAACAAGCTGATGCCTGGTGCCACCGCGCCCTGGCCTGCAGCGAGCTGGGCCGCGAAGGCGAAGCGCTGGCCAACCTGCAGCGCGCCTTTGCATTGGGCTGCACGCTGCCGTCGGCACGGCAGCACCAGGCGCTGGTGCTGAACCGCCTGGGCCGGCACGCCGAGGCGCTGGCCGTGCTGCAAGCCTTGCTGCTGGCCGAGCCTGCCCAGGCTGGCGCGCAACTGTTGCTCGGTCAGACCTTGCAGACCCTTCACCGCCTGCCCGAGGCGCGCTACGCCTACGAAGCCGCCGTGGCCCTGTTGCCGCGACAGCCTGAGGCCTGGATGCACCTGGGTCTGTTGCTCAACGACCAGGGCGATGCGCCGGCCGCGCAGCAGGCGCTGCAGCGTGCGCGGCAGTCCGGCGGCGACGGCGCGCTGCTGGCCTACTTCAGCGCCGCGGTTGACGACGGGCCGACGCCGTCCAGCGCACCGCCGCAGTACGTGCGCGCACTCTTCGACCCCTACGCCGAAGGCTTCGAGCAGCATCTGGTGGATGAACTGCGCTACTGCGGCCACGAAGCCGTGGTCAATGCCGC
>Ga0209591_10001506_pt1 | contig 28759 bp, 19 predicted proteins | sample MAT01_FD_187207 | JGI IMG/M metagenome (GOLD analysis project Ga0209591, IMG submission 187207) | Freshwater microbial communities from Lake Fryxell liftoff mats and glacier meltwater in Antarctica - MAT-01 (SPAdes) (version 2) | ecosystem: Environmental > Aquatic > Freshwater > Ice > Liftoff... | reverse complement strand
AAAGGTTCTTCGGCACTGAATAATAGTGCTTCTAAGGTTGCTTTTCTTTCAGTAAGATCTAATTGTTCAAAGGATATTTTTAGTTCTTGTTGTATCATTCGAGTATTGTAGTTTCTTCAGGTGCAGTTAAAAATTTTAATATTTCCAATTCTTCTTCTTCGAGTTCAACTTTTGAAATTTTGTAAATGACGACATCGTCAAAAAGTTCATTTTGAATAATCCGAATCTTCTTTTCTTTTACTAATTCTAAAATTGCTAAAAAGGTCGCAATGAGATGATCAAGTTCAATAGAATCAATTATTGAAAAAAATCGGATACTTTCTACATTGTGCAAACGCAAAAGTATTTCTTGCATTTTTTCTTCAGGAGTAATAGCTCGACGTTGAATTGTTCTCGTTTGAATAGGAATATTCTTCGTTAGTACTTTTTTGAATGCTTTTATTAGATCAAAGAGTGTTGCATTTTTGTAATCACTTAGTTCAAATGCAATATCGCGTTCTACTTCGAAGTATTCTCTATAATGTGTATATTTTTGTTCTTGTACTTTTTCAGATAATATTGAAGAGGCTTCTTTAAATGCTTTGTATTCTAATAATCTTTGAACTAAAGGAGTTCTGGGGTCTTCAAAAGGTTCTCCATTTTCTAATTCAGGTCTGGGCAACAACATTTTAACTTTTATTTCTAACAATGTCGCAGCCATTACTATAAATTCACCCGCTAATTCAAGGTCTAACAATTTCATAATACGAATATATTCTAAAAACTCCTGAGCAATTCTAGAAATCGGAATATCGTATATATTTAATTCATCTCTTTTGATAAAAAAGAGTAGCAAATCTAAGGGTCCTTCAAAATTATGGAGTCGAAAAGTATACATATATCGAAAAAATATTTTGAACTTTTTATCAAATTATAGTTCAGTATTGAAATAAAAACAATATCATTCTAAAGGTTGCAATTTACGGAATTTTCGACTGTAAACGATATGTTTTTATTGAATATTTGTTTAGCAAGAAGTTCAACTTGAATAAATATTCTTTGAAACATACGATAACTTTAGTATTTTTGCTTTTTAGACTTTTAAATTTTCTAGGAATTGTATGATTGTTTTGATGTTGGGCGCTCCAGGTGTTGGCAAAGGTACACAGGCTGACTTGTTACAAAAAGAAAAGAAAATCCCTCATCTATCGACTGGTGCAATTCTACGCAAAGCTATAGAATTACAAACTCCTACAGGGTTGTTAGCAGCTGAATTTGTTAACAATGGTAAATTAGTTCCAGATTCTGTTGTTACTTCATTAGTAAAAGAATCTTTACAATCTGATCAATTTGCAAATGGTTGTATCCTTGATGGATATCCAAGAAATAGTTCACAAGCCTCAGAATTAGACGAAATTCTTACATCTTTAAAGAAACAAATCGATACTGTGATAAATATCTATGTTCCCGAAGAGACAATTGTCCAAAGAATGTTAGAACGTGGTAGAAAAGATGATACTGAATCTGTTATTCGCCACAGATTAGAAATTTACAAATCTGAAACTGCACCATTGTTAGATTACTATGGCTCTCAAGGTAAAGTAGTAACTATTGATGGCAATAATAATATTGAAGAAGTATTTCGTTCCATTCTTCTATTACTTGAAAAATGAAATCCATCTTCTTTTTTCTACTGTTTTGTATTAGTTTTCCATTGCTCTCACAAGTAAATACGGAAGCTTTTAGGAATAAAAATAATCAAAAAGGTTTTTCGGGTCGTTTTGGTATTTCAACGCAATTTAACTCTGGTAATTCTGAATTTTCGAATATTGGTTTTTCATTACGTTCTGACTACATTAACGATTTTAATAACACTTTTTTTGTTTCAAACTACGAACGTGTTACTGGAAACAATGAATTAGTATCAAACAGAGGCTTTACTCACGTACGTTCTAGTTTTCCTCTTACTTCTTTCTTTGATGCAGAAGTCTTTATTCAAAAAGAATTTAATAATTTCATATTGTTAAATGATAGAAATCTCTATGGGGTTTCAGGTAGGTTTTGTGTTTTGAATCATTCTACTGATTCCATTTCTATAGTTGAAAATACTTTTTCTAAAGTTAATTTTTACTTAGGAAATAGTTTTTTTTACGAAAGAGAAGTTTTAGATTTAGAAAATGATACTACTACAAAAATTTTCAGATCTAGTGTCAATATTACCTCCGTTGTTCAGTTGAAAGAATATATTCAACTAACGTTTGCTTCGTATTTACAATTTGATGTAAATAGAGTTTCCGATCATAGAATATTAGTCAATAGCACATTGAGTATAAAGATATTTTCCAATTTGTCTTTTCTTGTAGGTGTAATTTACCGATACGATAGTGAACCTCCTTCAATTCTGTTACGACCTTTCGATTTGTCACTTACGAATGGGTTGTCGTACAATTTTTGACACTAAAACGAATTCATAAAAGTACATTCAAATTCACTAAGTACTACAAGCTGTTAATACCTTTTTCAAAAAGTATGTTGATTTGTTCAAACGTAGTTCGGAAACGATTTTCTAATTCTGGAACTTGATCTAAGGTTAGAGTATTTTTGATTACTTGTACCTGATTTGTTCCAGTATTTATAAAAACTAAATTTGTTTCAACGTTAGTTATTCCTTGCATTTTAAATGAAACCAAAGCATACAAATCCATTTGAGTAGAATATACTTTTTCTAAATCATTTACTGAATTGTTTAACAAATTGTTAGTTTTCCAATCAATAATTGTAACTTTAGAATCATTTATAATCAAACAATCGAACACTCCTCGAATTATATCGTTGTCAAAATGTAACATAAAAGGAGTTTCAAATAAAATTGAATCTCTTGGCAATATTTGTTGATCAAGATAATCCCAAGCTAAAATGGTACACTTTGAAACTTCATTCAAAAGTGTCGAACTGATGGAGTATTTTCCTTCAATGATAGTAAGCAACTTCTTAAATTTCTCTTCTATTAGATTACCTTTTTCATTATAACAAAGTAATTTGAAAGGTATGAAAGTATGAACTGCTGAACCAAATTCTTTACCGTAGGAAAGAGCTAATTCTGTATCATATTCTATTTCATCTACAAAATTTTTAGAATTGTTAAGTCCTAATTTTGTCGAATAAAAGTATTCTTTTGGGTCTTTAATAAATGAAATCAATTGTGAAGCAGTGTGAATTATTTGATTTCTTCCTAATGCTGGATAAAACAGAGGTGTTTGAGTTTCAGTATTAATTGAAGTTTCCAAAGTATCAATTTCTTCACTAAATTCAGTATCAAAATCTTCAACTATAGATTTAATAATAGAAATTGGAACGTTAATTATTTCAATTGTATTTACCGACTCTTCATCTACAGATTTAAATGTTTCTAGTTGAAATGTTTTTGTGACTGAAGTTTTATTGTCCGGTAAATTATAGACATATTCTGGATCTATTTCTAATGATTTAGTTATCATTTCTAAAGCACTATTTTTACTAAAACTTATTTTTGATGCTTTAGATACTGTGTATGAACCAGCAATGATAAGATGATCTTTTGCTCTTGTTAGTGCAACATAGATTTTTCTTTTCTTTTCCGCAAATTCTTTCTCTTTTTCCTGAATATTGGTAAGAGTTGTGAAGGGATTTTGAATCTTAGCTTTTTTATTATTTTTCCGAACATATAACGGAACATTGATTAAGCCAGAAGAATCTAAAATTGAACTATGCTTTCTGGTAGATTTTTTTTCATTATCTAAAAATATAACAATTGGAAATTCTAAACCTTTAGCTCCGTGGATTGATAAAATTGTGAGTTCGTTTTTACTTTTTGAGGTTGAACTTGAAGTTATTTTCGATTTAGACACCATTCGTTCACGAATATCCTCAATAAAATCATAGATTGAACGGAAACCCTCATTTTGTCTTTTTCGAACAATAGTCAGCAAGGATTCAATATTTCTATAAATATCCTCAGCATTGACTTGCTTTTGTATATACAAATGGTATTCTGTTTTTAAAAGTATCGTTTTTATCAGTAATGAGACCTTCAGACGAGCTGCCATTGGTAGCAAATCTAAAAGTAAATTATTTGCTCTTCTAAAAATGTTCCTTTGTTTTTCAGTTATGTTTTTATCAGTATTTGGTGCTTCTTTTAATTTTTCCCAAAGTGAATAAGAAGTTTTAATTCTTGAAAGCTCTATTAAGTCAAAGGTAGAAAATGAAAAATAAGGTGAACGTAAAACAGAAGATAATGCAAGGTCGTTTTCAGGATCGTTTAGAAACTCTAAAAAAGAAAAAAGGTCTTCTATTTCTGGACGTTCAAAAAAATCATTTTCTAAATCAAAAGTACAAGGAATTGATTTTTGTATAAACTCCTTTTTGAATTCAGAATACTTACTACGTTCAGCTGAGATAATAGCAATATCTTTATAAGTGCATGTCCGTTTTTCAATTTCACCTGTAATAGGGTTAATTTCTTCAATTTCAAGTATATTAATAATGGAATGTATGTACTTTGAAATTAAATGAACAGTACTAAGTGGAATACTATTCTCAGAATAGTCTAAATCATCTTCTAAATCTGTATTATCATCGGATTCAGTTGAAAGTATCTCCGGAAATGTTGTTACTTCAGACAATTGATTTGTATTATTCTTATTTTCTTCTGCAAGTAAAAAAGTTATACTACTTGATTCAGGGTATCTCCATTTTCTACCGCATACTAATGGAGAATATTCCACATCATATTCGGAAATCTCACTATTGATAAACATTGAACCAAACTCATTAACAATGGTACAAATATAAGGCAACAATCGAAACGTTGCAGAAAGTTGAACTATTCCATTGTTAGGAATATTTGCGTGCAAATTGGAAGTTGAAATGTAATCTTTTGCTTTAGCAAACACTCGAACATCTGCACTTCGAAAGCCGTAAATACTTTGTTTTACATCGCCAACTATATATAAATTTCCATTAGAAGTACGTACTTCAGAAAAAAGAGAGGGTATAAGCTTTGAAAATATGTTTAACTGTAACTGATTTGTATCTTGAAACTCATCAATCATATAGTATTTGAATTGTTCTGTGATATCATTTTGTAAATTTTGAATACTAACAATTTCTAAAGCATACAGCAATATTCCATCTTGAGTATAAAGACTTTCCGATCGAAGATACTCTTGAATATTGTTTAAAACTGTTAATGCAAATTGAACTATTTGAATTTGTAAACGACTATATTCTACAATGTACGAAGTTTCAAAGGAAGAAAACTCTTCCGTAAATTTAATAGTTTTACTAATTAACTCCTTTTGTTCTAAGAGTTTAACTGACAAACTTTGCTTGGAAAAGTTTCTACCATGAATAATACTGCTACAAGCTTTTAGGAATTCTGTTAAAGTTTCCTTAAAATTTCGAACACTGATATCTACATCATTAGACTGAAAGAATGGTAGAATTGAATAAAATGCATTTTTTTTTGATGAAAATGTTTTAACAAGTGTTAGTTCATTTTCTACTGAAAATATGAAATCTGGAACGAGAGTAGAAAGAGAATTAATTTGGGATAGTAAAACATCTTTAAATCTTTTAAGTAATTGTTCTGATAGGAGATTTGAATCTAAGATATTCAAATTTTTAATATCTTCTAATCTGTCAATTTTGTTTAACAAAACTGATACTATACTCCTTAACTCATTCAAATCGTACAAGCGTAATACTTCAGAAAAAGAACCTGAATACGAAAAGGAAGGAGTGTTGATAAATTCTTTTAAGGTTTTGCTGAATATAGTTTTTTGAATCTTTAAAAATTCGTGTTCTTCAATGATTATATTAGTTTTGGGCAAACCCGCTTCAAACCCATATTTGTCAATCAAATTTTTACAAAACTTATGAATTGTTCCAATATTTGATTTATAGAGAGTTTTTTTAGCTGTAAGCAGTAATCCCTTTTCGTATTCAGTACATTGATTTGATTGAAGTTCCGATTCGATTTTTTTAGAAATTCTTTCGTAAATTTCTTTTCCAGCCTTTTTTGTAAAAGTTATTGCAACTATTTCTTGAGGTTTCACACCTTCTTTTAACAGATTTACAAATCGGTTTACAAGTACAAGAGTTTTTCCAGAACCAGCATTTGCACTTACCGACAAATGCGATTCAGTTGACATTGCCAATAGTTGTTCGGAACTAAATTTATTCTTGTTCTTTTCCATAACCTTTGTATAAATCAAATTTTGCGGAATACAGAACTATATTCATTTTGTGGTCACGCAAGGTTCCACCTGAAGGAGAATAATAAAATTCACCTACACGTGGGGTTTTAACTTTCGAGATTATGCCTTTGTCATCAATGTAGAAATGAAGTTTATGATACCCTAATTGAATAGGAATTGTAGAGGCTTGCTCTAACAAATTTTCATTCGTAAATTTAAAAAGGTCTTTAGTATTTGAAGTATTTTTATACATAAAATGATTATTTTTTTGGTAATAATATGGTGAATTTTTTGCTACTTTTTGGAATATTAGTATTAAGTATCCATGGGTTTAAATACTTTATTTCTCTTAAGGAAGTACCATTGTCAATTGCCCAATTTGAAATATTTGGAATCTCATAAATCTCTTTTTGAGTTGTTTCATAAGGTTTGTAGTAATCTTCATCATTTAGAATTAATCCATACTGAGCTTTATGTTCAAAAAGAATTTTAATTGCTAATATTCTAAAAATATATCGATATGTTTCAGAATTCAAATACAAATCATAATAATCTTTTCGAGATTGCGAAATTATGCTACCATTTATTCCATTATGACCCATATTATAACCTGCTGAAGTTAATGTCCAATTCCTAAATTTACTATATCCTTGTAACAAATACTTACAAGCGGCGATTGTAGATTTTTCAATATGGTTTCGTTCATCAATAAATTCATCTATTTGCAAACCCAACGATCTTCCAGTTTCAGGCATAATTTGCCATATCCCTTGAGCTCCTTTTAAGGAAGTATTAATTATCAAAGCACTTTCTGCGACTGCTAGGTATTTAACATCTTCGGGAATAGAATTCTTTTTCAATATAGGAACTATATCAGGAAATATTCTTCCTGATCTTTTTAAATATAGTATAATTTGACCTGGTTGTTGAAGCAATATTAACAATTCTTTTTCTAAACGTTCTCGTATTTCTACATCTTCTAATGGAACTATTTCATTACAATATGTTACCGATGAAGGTATGAAAAGTTTTGAATAAACTGTGAAAACTGTACCATTGATTTTGACAACGGTATCTTTTTGAGATTTAGTTTCACAAGAAGATAGTAATAGTACTACTACAATAGTAAACACAAAAATAAAATGATTAGGAAATTGGTATTTGTACATTCGATAAGTCTATTTCGTTAGAAAAATTAGATGCAATAATAAGAATTTTGTCCGATTGTTTATAATCTTCAATAATCCTTTCAATAATTTTGAATCCGTTATTGTCCAAATTAGTTGAAGGTTCGTCGAAGAAGAGTATTTCTGGTAATGAATAAGCAGCTAAGAATAGTTTTACACGCTGTTTTTGACCTGAAGATAACGATTGAATCGTTTTAGATTTTAAAGTATCTATTTCAAATTTTTCATATAATTCATTAGTAATAATGATATTACTTTTGACCGAATTATGGAAATCACACATTTCAAGTACTGTCAAATCTTCATATAAATTCATATATGGAGCTACAAATCCAGTTTCGGTTGAATTGATGTTATTATAGAAAATACTTCCTGAGGTTGGTTGAGATAATAACGCCAACATTTTCAAAAGTGTAGATTTACCAGACCCATTATTACCTGTCAGGCAATATACAAAACTTGGAGTAAAAGAGTAAGAGAATTTTTTAATAATATAGTCAATATTATTAAACGATTTAGCAATATTTGTTACTTCAATAGCTTTCATTTATTTAATAGATATCTTCGATAAAAAATGGTTTTCACCTTGTTGGACTATCGCAATATAAATACCCTTTGATAAAGAATCTAATTCTTGATTGGATAGTTTAATATGTTTTGTATCTGCTAGAAAGAAAACTTCTTTCGTATAACCACGAATAAGGATACCCTCAGTAGTAAGAATGGAGATTTCTACTTTAGAATTGTTTGAATAATTTTTGGGAAGCGGAATAAACAACTCTGTATGTACACTCTTTAGAAATGGCATTGGATAACTATAAGATATTTCTTGAGTTTCTAATGCAGATTCAAGATAATATTCGTGAGGTAGGTCTAATGAAAAAGTATAGTCTAAATTCTTAATGGGAATTAAATTTATTGGTCCTTTTCGAATGAGCAATGTGTATTCTTGAGCTATGTTTGTTCCTTCGTACATACTTTTTACATCAAAATTACTTGTTACTATTGTAAACGTATCAGGGCGAAATTCAACATTTATTTTAGGTAACAAAACTTTAAACATTCTAACTTCAAATGGCTTTAATGTATTGACACTTAAGTAAGATGGTGCTGTAAAAACAGAATCTGCTCCAGAATAAGGTTTTAGTAACGGAAGTTGAGCAGCATTCTTAAATTTGGAATTTGACGGAAGAAAAGAACGATAATTCGTGTAATAACTGTAGAAAAAGAAATCTCTAAATTCTTCTGAAATGGAAGAACCAACAGTGTTCAATGCTGCATCTAATGCTTGATATGGTAACAATCCATTTTTAATTGTATTCCACATTTTTTTGAATACTACATCACCATACTTTTCACTAATCATAATGGCAAAAATCGACCATTGATATCCAGAACTTGGATTTCCATCACCAAAGGGATACAATTCTAAGTTATTGAACAAATCATTTATGTAGCTAATATAATCAGGAATTTCGGGATAAACAATTTGTTCAATATATGTTGAATACATTTCATATATTTTTCTCGTATTATAATTCGTTACACCATAATGAGCATATTGAATTACGTGATGTAATTCGTGTGCAATAGTTACTTTAGCACCATTTATGCCTTTAGTATAATACCCTGCATTTTCAAAATCATTATCAATTTCAATAAATGAAGGTGAAATGGTTACATTTGGGTTCGTACTTACATCTGGATACGTAGCACCGTATAAAGGAAATAAATCTAACATGTAAATATCCACTGTAGAATCAGGTCCAAAAGTGTCTGAAATTGGCGGAGGGTAGCCCAAACTATCCACAATTAGCTTAAACGAATAATCTATGGATTCACAAACAGATTCAATATAATCTGGAATTTGATTGTTATTTGCATCCTTGTTTGGTACTGCATTTACTCCTATTAGGGTATAATGAACAGTAGCGAAACCTTTGGGAGTTTTGATGGAATTTGGTAGGATTGGACGCGGTTTAACATTACTAAGTAAATGATTATCTTTCTTCATTTCGTTGAAAACTGCACATTTTGGGGGTCGTAGCTGTGCGTACGTCGCGAAAGCGAATGAAAATATAAAAAAAATCAGTATTGTTTGCTTCATAAAAAAAAAGGTAATAGTGGAAAACTATTACCCTTTAGACGATTTGAAATCGTAATTAATTCATAATAACTAAACGAGAAGAAGAAACTTTTTCACCTTGTTTTACAACTACTGAATAGGTTCCATTTCCAATTTTTGAAGTCAGTATTGACAATGAGTTTGTTCCGATAGTAGGAGTCGCAATTTCATTTGTTACAACTGTTTTGCCTTGTACATCAATCAAAGAAATTGTAACTGATTGATTTGTTTCAGAAGTAAATGAAATAGTTGAGAAAATGCTAGAAGGATTTGGAGAAACTACTACATTTGAAGTATTCGTATTGTCACTCACAGATGTTGGACTACCATTTACTAACCAATCGATAATATCACCTAAGGTTGCATCTCTTAAAGCTTTTGAACCTAAACTTTCAATTGCAAAAGAAGTATAGACCAAACGAGCACCATTTGATGGATTTGAATAGCGAACACCAGCAACATCACTTTGAATTCCATTAAAGTAGAAAATCGGAATTGAGCTACTTGTAGAATTAACTGTAAATACGTCAGTAAATGGAGTGCCTTGAATAGTTCTTAATGTAGGTTCATTTACAGGGAATGAATTTGCAGGAATAGTTTTACCTTTTCCTATAGGATCGTTCATAACACCGTTAACTGTAAAACCAGTATATCTTTGACCATCGTTACGATTAGTATTAGTAGTATAATTCAAACCTAACATTGTACTGTAAAACTCCATTGCAGATTGTGGATTGCCAACTTGGCTTGCACCTTGAGGATTAAATGTATAATACATTGCTACATAAGAATTTACATATACGTGTTTGCCCGCATTTAATATGGATTTTGCTAAAGTTGCTACATCATAATTTAAAGAACCATTTAATGCAATTGGATCTCCACCAAGAGAAATAACTGAAACATCAAAACTTTCTGCTGGGAAAATTTTTTCAGTAGGAAAAAACTCATCACCATCCATTAATGGAATCAAAGCGGTTTCATTAATATATTTTGAATTTTCAGTAATTCCAGTATAAGCATCTTTTACGAAACCACCAAAACCTGTATAAACTACATATTTAGTTCCTTTAGAAAGGAAACCAAAAGATGAAGTTGAAGGAATACTAATACCTGCACCAACAGTAGAAATTTTTACTGCTAAATTAGAAAAACCTCCACTTGAACCGTTAGCAACCATAACATCAATTTCTTTAGATTCCATTGGATTCAATTCAAGAGATTCAGTTGAAAGTGAAACTGTTGCATCTTTATGAAGTGAACTGTTTTGATCATCAACTTTAATTGATACAGTTACAGTTGAGGTCGAAGGGTTTGAAATAGTAATTTTTTTCGTAGTTTGAGCATCTCTATCAACTGTTGAATATTTATTGTTAGAAGTAACAATCATACTTGGAGCTTCTATTAAGCTACTTCCAGCTTGAAGAATTTCTTTTGTAATAGTGTCTTGAACAAAAGCAACTACATATATTTGAGAAGAATCTGCTTGAGCTGGAACTGTAAAGGTTTCTGACTGATTAAATGAACCATTAGCATCAATTGTCAACAATTTTCCTGACGCTGATCTTGTGCCATCAACAATCATATCTCTAACAACATGTTCAAAATACTTTTGACCATTTGAACCTGCTTGCGGATGAGCAAAATATCGTTCAACAAAAGCAATAAACAAACGTTTACCTTGGATAGCAGTTGAAGAATTAACAATTACATCTGCAGTCAATGTTTGACCAACAACATATTGGACAATAGTTAAATCAATCGGTGACATTTGTCCACGATAATTTTTAACAGTATTTTCAATACTATTTGTGTCCCCAGGAGCACCGTCGTACCAATTCCCAGTTTTTAAATGTTTAATACCATTAGCTAATCCAGCCGGAACACCAGTAATTTTGTAAAACTCTCTTCGAAATTTTGGAATATCAGGATTTATAAGATTAATAACATCACTTCCGGGGAAGTTAACGTGAAAAGCAATTGGAATAATAATACTTTTATTTGTAGGATTATTTATATACCCTTTGTAAAAGGGATCTTGAGTTGCACAAGGAGGACAACTTGCATTTGTAAATTTTTCGTACAAAACTTTACGAGGGGAATCAGCTTTTACATAGCTAACAGAAGAAATTGCAACTGTAATTGCAAGTAAATAGAACAGTTTTTTCATTTTAAACCTATTTTAAATTTAAGTAATACGTTAATATAATAAAATATAAACGAAAAACCAAATCTATTTTCGGACAGATAGATTTGGTTTAAAAGTACTTGGTAAGAAGTTATATTAAAAGTTATTTAGAAGTTTGAAAACTTTTAATATCCATTGATGTTTTCGTTTCAACGACGATATAATAAGAACCAGTTGGTAAGGTATTAGTCTTAAATCTAATTGTTTGATTTTCTGAAACCAAAACATACTTTTTAACTTCTTCCGAAACAATTAACCCTGCTGAGTTGATTAGATAGAATTTTGCGTCTGTATTTTCATTTACTGTATATTCTACATCAATAAATTCACTTTTACTTGGATTTGGAGAAACATTTAACAGCGCAATTTGTTTTTGCAAAGAAACAATGAATCTTTTTCCATCTACAGAACATAGTTGCAAAGTTACAGTCGTATTTTCTAAATTTGTAAATTGAGTAGCAATAGGGCTATTAGCTTGGTTGAGCCATAGAAATCCACTACTATCTCTTCCAACTGCTGAAAAATAGAGTGAGGAAGTTTCAATCGTATCCATCATAGCTACAAACCGTAACATTAGCAAGGTGCTATCCGATGAATTTGAAAATTGAATTGGAGGAGAAGACATTTGTCTATTAAATGGTCCTACGTCTTCAGTTGTAAATGAGTTACCACTTAACTCAATACCATTAAAGAAAATACCACCATTTTGATTTAAGAAATATAACATTCTTTTATCATATTCTAACCATATTCTAAATTTAGGAACGGTGGTAGCATCAAAATTGGATCTGTCTTTGATTTTCATAAATACAGACAGGGTATCACCTTGAGCAATTGAATCAGATGATGTAGCCAATATAATATTTGAAACACTTTCGTTACCAGCTAAAGCTCTTCCACTACTAGATATTGTTCCTGAAGCTACATTACCAGTCGTAGAAAGAATGGGCGTCAAATTCGTAGTAAACAACGAAGAAGAACTTGGTTTAAACTTAACTTTGAGCGAATAGACTCCACCTGCTTGAATTTGAATAGGTGCAACAAATTGTTGCGGTAATACAGTAAATTCTGAAGTGTTAGAAGAGCTTACTGAATTTAATATTTGAATTGAAGAAGTTAAATTTCGCACAGTAACAGTAAATAGCTTTGACGCAAAAGGGTCTATTGGAAAATCACCTAAATCTAACGAAGAAACAATAACCACATTTGTTTGAGGTGGTAACTCAGTAGTAAATGTCCAAGTTGGAGATAACGAAGATTCTGATATAGTAAATTGCGACTTAACTCCCCAATAATATTGTTTCCCTTTTATTAAACTGGGTACAATTTGGTTTGTATCAGCAGTTGTAAATAATTGAGCAGTAGATAAATTTAACAAAGTATCTAAAGAGACTTCGTAAGTTACTGCATTAGGAACAGTTTTCCAACGTAAAATTACTGGGTCTGAAACATTTGTAGAATTATTGAGTGGACTTACTAATGCTGGAGGAACTTCATTTTGATTTGCAATTCCTATACCTTGTAAAATTGCAATTGTATCACTTGAAAGTGATAGGTTGTTTGAAATGAAAATTAGATTCTCAGAAGTAGAACCAAGAGAGTTTGGAACAAATGAAACTGTTATCTTAACCGTATCACCAACGGGAATTAAAAGTGATGAAGTCCAATTTAATCCAAAACCATTTGTAGAAACTTGAGATGAAGATGAAGAAAATCGGAATGAGCTAACATTTAAATCTACATTTCCTGTATTTATCAATGAAATAGTATCAATTTTAGATTGAGTTAATATTACTGACCCAAAATTATTATCTGAAACATCTAATGAAGCTATTGGTGCTTGCGTATAAACAAACATACTTGAATCTGAATCAAAACTTGAATCTATGGAAGTTATAGTTCTAACATTCCAATAAAATGGAGTTTGATCATTATTCTGAATAGCATATGCAAAGGAAGTTTGGGTAGTTATTCCGTCTAGTAACGTTGTAGAAAAATCTTGATCTTTACTGATAGTGTATCTATAAGAAGTTGCTCCAATTACTGAATCCCACAGCAAATTAATATTCGTTTGTGTTACAGATGTTCCAAATACTGGTTTTAAATTTTTAGGTCTTGGGACAAAATATACATCATCGGAAAGAACTAAACAACTTCCGTCGGATTTGAGCAATACAGAATAATTTCCAACCCTTGTAGGTTGAATAAATTGAGTAGTAAATGGAGTAAGAGTATCATTCAAATACCAACGATAGGAGGTTGAAATATAATCAATATAAATAGAATCTTTAGCAAATTCAATATTGATAGTGGGCATAGGTTCAACAATAATTTTGAAATATGCTGTATCTGATTTTTGAGTTGCATCAGTTACAATCACCGCAAAAGAATCTGTTTGTGTAGGATAAATCAAGGCAAACGTATCATTTTCACTACTTAGTAATATACCAGCCGAAATTGTTTGAAGAGAATTTGTTAGCCATAAAAATTCAAAAGGTTCTAAACCACCAGAAATAAAAGGAGTTAAATTTAGAGTATCTCCTTCGCAAATTGAATAGGAATTACTGAGAGAGATGTTTGGTCTATCTGAAGAAGGATACAAATTGAACACGCGAGAACTAGTATAATTAACTCCATTGGGTCCAAGGGTACCTAAACGATAAAAGACTCGTTCAGGTAAATTGGAAATAGTATCTAAAAATACAGTTACTTCAGTTTCATTTGCATTTATAGCAAATGATTGCTCTAAATTTTTGAATAAACTATCTGAAGCGAATTCTAAGACATATTCAACATTAGCAGATGAGCTTCTCCAAACGAAGGTAATTTCATCAATTGATACAAGGGAGGTGTCATTTTCTGGATAAAGAAATGTTACTGTATCGCCTACGGTTAAAATAGAAGATTGAAAATTATTACCTAAAAATGAATACGTAGTAACAGTAAATGATCCACTCCCACCCTTCAAAAACCCATTACTAATCACAGGATAGCTGATTTGGGATTGAGAATGTACTATGGAACTCGAAAAAGTTCCTAGTATAATTATGGTAAAAAGTGATAGTATATATTTCATTATTATTTTTTCGAAGTTACTGTACGAACTTGTGTAGTTGGATTTTCAATTTGCTGTAAAACATTAATAACAGTTGATTCCATATTTTGTAATCGTTTTTCGAAAGTAGTGTTTTGAGCAGACAATGATGAATTCTCTGACTTTAGAATATCAAGTTGGTTTTGTAACTCTACAATTGATTGTTTTAATTCTTTGATTTTACTATTCGAAGTATTAGTTTTTTCTATTAACCCTTTAACACTAGAGATAAGTACTCCATCCATTTCAAGAGTTGAAATTGTTACCGAATCTGTAGTGTTACCTAAACCAAAATAATATTGAAAATCTTGAGCCATAGGACCCCAGTTTTTAAAACTATTATCTTGATTTTTGTAATTCCATTGTGTAACTGAAAGCAACTCAATTTTATTTAAAACTTCTTGAAAATTAATATCAGTAAAATTCTCTTTGGTATTTCTATCAGAAAGAGTTTCCCAAGAACTTCCATTTGGAGCTAAAGATACACCAGCTACCTGTGATGTATTAGGATAATCATTTGTATAAAACTTATATCCACCTTCAAACCGCATCACCATTTGACCATCATTATCATTTTGAGTAGGGTTAAAGGCTTGAGGATTTAAAAACTTTGTACCAATAATAAAAGAGCTACTTTTTGCGTCGTTGTCCACATCAGTTCCAATGGCAATAGAATTGTTACCTAGTACAGTTAAGTTCTCTCCAATTGCAATAGAACCACTTCCACTAACAACATTAAAAGCTCCAAATGCCATTGGTACGCCACTATTATTTGTAGAAGAAAGAATAATATTTGACTTTCCAATTGTTATACCTAATTCATGGTCAGAAGTATTATTTGAACCAAAAAGGATGGATCCACTTATTCCTTCATTTCGAGAACCAATGGCAATACCAGAAATTAAACCGTCTTTATCATTTGAACCAACAAAGTTATCTTTACCTAAAGCAATTGCACCTTCGTTTTGAGCATAGTTGCCAGTACCCATAGTTATAGCATTTTCACCATATGATCTATTTTTGAACCCCATTGCAACACTATTATCTCCAGTAGTCCTGTTTCCGGCTCCAGATGCAAAACTGAAACTACCTTGGGCAACAATTGTATCTTCTGTTAAATCACTAACATATTGAAGATCCATTGAACCAAATCCAACATTTGCTAATAAACCACTTGTAGACACTTTTCCATTGTCTCCTAAAGCTAATCTGGTAATGTTTTTCACCTTCATAATTAAAGGTTGGGTATTTGTAGTACCCAAGAAATCAGTATTTCCTGGAGTATTTCCAGACAAGCCCCATCCATCACCACCGCCACCACCGCCACCAATTAGACGTTCTGCTTCATAAGCACGGCGTGCATAAAATGAATAAGGTGAAGGAGTAATTGTTACTCTTGGGGATATTGGGGTTGGATCTCCTTGAATTTGTATTTGAAGGTATATTTGACTATAAAACATTGAATCTACTAAAGGAATAATTGATCCAATTTCATGTGTGAAAAAACCATTAACTGTTGTAACTGGCGTAGATTCTGAAAATACGGCGGTACCACCAGTTGTATTTTTAAAAAATGAAAATGTTAAGTTGTAAGTATTATTTGCTTTAATAGTTCCATCAGCATTTTTCAAAATACCTTGAAAGGATATTTTTTTAATGTAATTAGAACCTTGACTGTAACTTGTAGATACAGTTAACAATAATAATAATAATAATAATGCAATTCGTTTCATGAGTATACTTTCAATTTATAATTTACTATTTAAAGAAAATGATTTCAACGCGACGGTCCTTTTTTCGAACTAATTCGCGTTCTTTTTCAGGCATAGCACCAACTTCTCCAACACCGAAATAACGGAACCTATATTTTGAGATACCTTCTTTTACAAGGTAATCTACTACTTCTTTGGATCTATTTTTTGAAAGTAAAAGATTATTTTGTTCTGAACCTTCAGAACTAGCATAACCAATAACTTCACATTTTACCCCCTGGAAATTATCCATTAAGACTATGATTTTATTAAGTATATTTAATGATTCATCATCAACTGTAAATTTTCCTGAAGGAAAGTACATACTGTATTGAACAGTATTAGCTTCTAAATATTCTGGAAAACGTGATATGTTATTGTCTCTTGCTTCTTTCCTTTTAACAATTTTTTCTAATCCATTTTCAATAGATTTTGGGAATTCCGCTAAAACAATTGGAACTAATTTTTGAGAAGCAAGTTGTCCTTTTGTGAAGTAACTATACTTAGTATAGTAACCATCTGCTTTTACAAAAATTCCAATATTGTCAACATTCAAAGGAATAGGGAATGTAAAAGTACCCTTAGTATTTTGTTCGAACAATTGTGTAGATTCATCATTATCTTCAACAACAACAATGCTAGGTACTAATTCACCTTTTTTATTTTTGATTACAAAATCAATGTCTTGTCCAAAAAGTGAGATTGATCCACTCAGTATAAAAATCATTGAAAGAACAAAAGAAACGTTCATTGGATTTGTATAATTATTTTTGGTGGTAAATTGTATTTTCATCTTATTTCCCAAAGAATAATACGTTAATACACATTGCTTGTTCAGCTGATTCTTTAGAGTCAATAGAAAGTGGGTTAGGTTCAATTGATATCGTTGCTTCATCTGCAACCCTCATTGAAGACCGTTTAACACCCTTGGATTTTAAGTAATCTAAAACTGCTTTTGCTCTTCCAGAAGATAAAAGCTTACGTTTTCCAGTATTAAACTCTCTATCGTATTCAACTTTAGATATGAAACCATGAATTTCAACTCTAACTTTTTCATTTGTTAAAAGCAATTCTGCTAATCTATCTAATTCAGGATGAGCTTTTTTAGAAAGTTCAGGTTTGTTGAATTTAAAGAATACGTTATTTAAAACGACAGGTTCATTTAAAAGATTCGATTCCATATCTGTAATTTTGAATAAAGTTACAGGAGGAGGTGGTAATTTTTGTTCTTGGCTAACAACTGTTTCAATTGGAATATTCTGGGAAGTAGAATAATATCCATTTTTCTTTGCATAAAATCCATAATGGGTTGAAGCATCAACAACTGGAACAGTAAACTTCCCTTTAATAGTCGCGACTAAACATATAGAATTATTTGTAATAATGTTTTCAAAAACAATAGCAGATTTAGCTGCGATTGGTTTTTCTGGGTTATATTTTTTAGCAATTCCTTCAACTAATAAAACAGGTCTTGTTGTAGATATTAAACATTCAGGGGAAGTAATAATGTCTTCTTGCTTTGCTTCTTTTTCAGCACGAAGTTTTTCATTTGCTTTCACCTCTTCATCTTTTATACGTTCTAATTCAAGAACAGCAAGTTCTAATTTTTTTCTTTCTTCTTCTGCAATTGCTCGTTCTTGTATTTTTTTCTTTTCTAAAGCTATTTTTTGTTCTTCAGCTTGTTTTCTTTCTTTGTCATTTTTCAGAACTAATTGTTCAGCTTCAGCCTTACCAAGGTTTTCTCGAGCAAGTTTTTCACGTGCCAATCGTTCTTTTTCTTCCAATGCTAAACGGTCTTTTTCCGCTTTATCTGCCTTTGCAAGGTTTTCACGTTCGAGTTTTTCACTTGCCAATCGTTCTTTTTCTTCCAATGCTAAACGGTCTTTTTCCGCTTTATCTGCCTTTGCAAGGTTTTCTCGTTCGATTTTTTCACGTGCCAATCGGTCTTTTTCTTCTAATGCTAAACGTTCTTTTTCCGATTTATCTGCCTTTGCAAGGTTTTCTCGTTGGAGTTTTTCCTGTGCTAATCGATTTTTTTCTTCCAATGCTAAACGGTCTTTTTCCGATTTATCTGCCTTTGCAAGGTTTTCTCGTTCGAGTTTTTCCCGTGCTAACCGATCTTTTTCTTCTAATGCTAAACGTTCTTTTTCCGATTTATCTGCCTTTGCAAGGTTTTCTCGTTCGAGTTTTTCACGTACCAATCGGTCTTTTTCTTCTAATGCTAAACGTTCTTTTTCCGCTTTATCTGCCTTTACAAGGTTTTCTCGTTCGAGTTTTTCACGTGCCAATCGGTCTTTTTCTTCTAATGCTAAACGTTCTTTTTCCGATTTATCTGCCTTTGCAAGGTTTTCTCGTTCGAGTTTTTCACGTACCAATCGGTCTTTTTCGTTTTCACTTATTAGTAATTTTTCTCGATCAATTCTGTCTTTTTCAGCTTTTGCTAGGTTTTCACTTTCTAATTTTTCTCGAGCTAATCTATCTTTTCCTTCTTTTGCTAAGCGTTCTTTTTCAACTTTTTCTGCCTTTAAACGATCTTCTTCAGATTTTGCAAGATTTTCTTTCTCTAACTTTTCACGAGCTAAACGCTCTTTTTCATTTTCATTTTTAAGAAGTTTTTCTTTTTCAGTATTCTCTTTTTCTAATTTCGAAAGATTCTCTTTTTCGATATTTTCTTGTTCGATTTTTTTAGATTCAAGCAACGCGAGTCTTTCTTTTTCTAGTCTTTTTTCGTTCTCTATTTTTTGCTTTTCTATATTTTCTTTTACAAAGAGAGTTGAATCAATTTTTTCTTTCTCAATTTCTGGTGATATAATTTCTTCTGTTATACTAGGATTGTATAAAAGAGCAACACCTAATCTTAAAGCATTTACTTTGAAAGATCCGTTAGAATTAGTTTGAAAGTTTTTATTCTGAATAACTAAATCATTTGCAAAAGATGAAAGGGAATAATTGAAAGTTGCTTCAGGGACAAGTTGAAACTCATTAGTTAAAGGAATTAAATAGCCAATAGAACCCGTTACAAATAGTGGTAGCTTATTTACATTTGGGATAGTACCTTCTTGTCTGTTTCTAACATCTGGCAAATTAGCTCCTAAAAACTCAAAATTTGCTTTATCTCTAATTCGTTCTTCTTGAACAAAGGAACTAGAAATGAGTGAATGAACAGACGCACCTAATCCAATTCGTAATTGAGAAAGGGGTTTTAAAATTAACGAAAAGTCCAAACCAAACCCCAATAAATCATTATCCATAGAATGATCGATAATAACCGGTACAGGTGTACCATTGTTATTTACTAGCACCGTTTCTTCGGCTATTAATTTACTTCCAAATTGTAATATATTTGGTTTTAACTGTAATGATAGAAAGTCCAGAAGCTGATATTCAATCGATAAACCAATTGCAGGGAAAAGAGAAAGTCCTGATTTTGAACCAAACACTGTTGGACAACAAGTTGGAACTGAATTATAACCACTATAATTAGCATCGGTTAACAAAAAAGGCAAAGCTCCATGAAGACCAAACGTAAATGAAGATTGGAAACTTGTATCTCGTTTTTCTTGTGAAAAAGCCTCAGTATTCTGAACTGAAAATGAAATGAAAACTGCAATTAGAAAAACTAATTTTAAAAGAGTAGATTTTTGCATTCCGTTGTGAGTATTCAACTTTAAATTGTTTGTATAAATTCAAAAATACACTTCCTTAGTTACAAATCAAAGTTTTAGTCAATAAAAGTTCTAAAAGCATCGATTTTTTTTGATTAGCTGTTTTCGATACGTTATTTCTATGAAAAGTACGTCAGTGTTTGTTGTTTTTGTATTGCTGAAGTTTTAAAGGAAATATTTTGGCTTGGTCAACTGTTCAAACTGAAGAAGATAAACAGAATCAAAAATTGATTATTCAATCAAATAAAATACCGAAACATATTGCTATAATTATGGATGGCAATGGTAGATGGGCTAAAAATAAACATCTTCCAAGAATTGCAGGTCATAAAGTTGGTTTAGATAGTGTACGAGATATTATAGAATCTTCAGACCAATTAGGTGTTAAGTTTCTTACTCTCTATGCATTTTCAATCGAAAACTGGAAAAGACCTTCCTTAGAAGTTACGTTTCTTATGAAACTACTTCGACAATATTTAGAAAACGAAATCGAAGAGCTTCATAAGAATAATGTTCGGTTAAACACAATTGGTAAAATTTCTTCTTTACCTAAGAATGTTCGAACAATATTAAAAAACTGTATGGAAGTAACAAAAGATAATACCGGTTTAGTATTAACTCTTGCACTTTCATATAGTGGACGATGGGACATTGTTCGTTCTGTGCAAATGATTGTTTCTGATGTTAGAAGAGGTAAGGTTTCACCTGAAGATATTAATGAAGAATTTTTTTCTAATTATCTTCAAACAAATTCACTGCCAAATCCCGATTTATTGGTTCGAACAAGTGGTGAAATGAGATTAAGTAATTTCCTATTGTGGGAATTAGCTTATTCAGAACTATTTGTAACTGAAAAATTGTGGCCTGATTTCAGAAGAAATGAATTATATCAAGCAATAGAATCGTTTTCAAAACGAGAAAGAAGATTCGGAATGACTTCGGAACAAATAACGGAGCTTTCTGACAACCAAAATGACACAAAAGGTTACATTCAAAGAGTACTCGATGCCTTCAATTCTCGCTAAAATTTCTACATTTTTTTTATTTCTATTTCTATCCTTTTCATTGTATTCACAACAACGTGAAGAAACTAAAACTGTTTTTTCAGTTGAAGTGGAAGGAAACCGATTTACCTCAAAAGAAGAAGTAAAAGCTATATCTAACCTTCGTTCAGGAATGGTACTTTCAGCGGATGTTTTAAACAAATCTGTGAAAAGTCTTTGGTCGAAAAAACTATTTTCTGAAGTTGAAGTAATTGAAGTTGCCGAAAACTCCTTAGGAACTACTATTAAAATTATAGTAAAAGAATTACCAAGACTACGTTCCATAGATATAGTAGGGGCTGATAGAATTTCTGAACAAGATATTAGAAAAGCTATAGATGTACCAACTGATATTTCAGTTTCTGAAAACGAAATTTATCAAATTAAAAAGAAGATAAAAAAACTATACGAAAAAGAAGGTTTAGCTTTTGCAGAAATTGCTCATAGTGAAAAATTTAACGATTCTACTGGCTTCTTAGCTTTAACTATTATAGTCAAAGAAGGTCCTGACTTTAACGTAAATGAAATTGTTTTCTTAGAAAACAAGGAATTTTCCGATGAAGAACTTATCTCAGTATTTGAAGATATAAAAGTAAAAACTTGGTGGCAATTTTGGCGATCAAACAAATTTGATAAAGAAAAATATACAAATGACAAACAAAAACTTGTTGCTTTTTATAAAAAGAATGGATTTGTTGATGCTCAAATTGTAAATGATACCATTCAATTTGATAAAACTAATAGTTCTATTTCTTTAGTAATTACACTTTATGAAGGTCAAAAACTATATATTCGTACAATATCTTTCGAAGGAAATTCTGTCTATCCAAAGGAAGTACTAATTAGAAGACTGAATATTCTTTCTGGTTCTGCATTTGATCAAGAATTGTTTAATCAAAATTTAGAGATTAATCAAGAACAAACCGACGTAAAATCACTGTATATGGATATAGGTTATTTGAATGCTCGCTTTGTACCTGAGATAAAGAAAGTCTCTAAAGATTCAATTGATATTACTGTAAAAGTATTTGAAAACGAAAGAGCAACAATAAGAAATGTCTTAATTTTCGGAAATACAAAAACCAAAGAAAAAGTTATTCGACGAGAATTGTTTACACGCCCTGGAGATTCTTTTAGTCGATCAGCAATTATCCGCAGTATAAAAGGGTTAGGAGTTTCAAATTTCTTTAATCCAGAAAAATTACGTCCGAACGTAAAACCAGTTCCTGGAGACAACACAAAGGTTGATGTAGAATACTATGTGGAAGAAAGATCTACAGATACATTCAATGCATCTGTTGGATTTGCGGGTGTTTTTGGTTTAACTGGTGCTATTGGCTTTACGTTTAACAACTTTTCGATTACTGAACCATTTAGCGGTGGAGCTGGTCAAGTATTGAACTTCAATTGGGAATTTGGTCAAGCAAATAGATTACAAACATTAAATTTTGGATTTACTGAGCCTTGGTTTTTAGATACGCCTACAATGTTGGGTTTTAATATCTTTGATACTCAACAGAATTTAAATTTTCAATCAAGACAAACAGGTATTCAAACATCAATCGGACGAAGATTTCGCTGGCCTGACGATTACTTTAGAGGCGACTGGTCTGTGAGAGCCCAACGAAATAATGTCGGACAAGGTTTTGGAGTTAACAGAATATTTAGGGTTGGTAATTTTTTCGAAACTACATTTAGTCAAACTATTTCGAGAGTTTCTTTAGATAATATAATGTTTCCTACTAGTGGTTCTCGAATGACACTTGTATCTCAATTTGCTGGTGGTTCGATTGGAATTGGAAACACAGATTACTTACGAAATCAGTTTACGATGGAATTTTTTAACCCCTTAATACAAATTGATGGATTTAATCGTCTTGTGTTATATCTTTCTGCAGATATGGGTTTTGTAACAGGAATCAAAAATGATACAACAATTCCTCCACAAAGTTTGTACTTTATGGGTGGGAATGGATTAGGTGGATTTAATGTTACTCCTTTACGAGGGTATCCTGATGGAGATTTATTAGGGTCTCAAAGTGGTTCTCATGTAATGTCAAGATACGTTGCAGAACTAAGATTTGCTGTTACTTTAAGCCCAATGCCAATATATTTTATTACCTTTGCAGAAGCAGGGAATGTTTGGAATAACCTTTCTACGACAGATCCTTTTGATTTAAAAAGGTCTGCCGGTGTAGGAATGAGAATAATGTTGCAACCAATTGGATTAATTGGTTTTGATTATGGATATGGTTTTGATCCTGTTCGAGTACCAAGAGATCGATCAGGTTGGCAATTCCACGTTCAATTTGGAAGATAATTTTTTAAAAAGTTACTATATATATTTTATGAAAACACTACTTTTGATTTTTTCGTTAGTCCTTATCGCTACTACAACTACTATTGCACAAAAAGGTGCTACAACTTCAACGGTTAAAATTGGTATGGTAGATATTCCAACTGTTGTAAAAGAAATGCCAGAAGCAATTTCTGCAGAAAAAGAATTAATGGATAAAGGTTCTAAATTTAGAGATACTCTATCACAATTACAAAAACAACTTACCGACCGATTAGAAGAATATAAAAAACAAGAGGGTATGTTAAATGTCCAAGCTAAACAAGAGTTTCAAAAAGAACTACAAAGTATGCAAGAACGTGGACTAAGATATCAAGAAGATAAATTTGGTGTAGGTGGAGATGTTGAAAAAATCAGGTTAAAATTGATGGCTCCTATCCAAGAAAAAGTTCAAAAAGCTATTTCTATTGTTGCTTCTGAAGAAAAACTTACATTTGTATTCGATAAAGCTTCTCAATTTGTATTGTTTGCAGATGATCAATATGATTTAACATATAAAGTTATTGACAAAATTAAACGTGGATTAAAATAATTTTGTCTAGTTAAATTAGAACTACATAACTAAGGGAATATGATCTGTTTTTTCAATGTTTTTGTTCATTTAAACAATTAAGATTTATGATAAGTAACATTGTAATTCCAGTTCTGTTTTTTTTAATTTCGACTGTAGCTTTTTCTCAAAAAATTGCCTATTTCTCTTCGAAAGGAGTTTTAGAACGTTTACCTGAATCTGCTCAAATTGAACAACAAATTCGTTCTACTTGGGAAGAATGGGAACGTGAATTAGAGTTGAAGAAAAAAGAAATTCAAGATTTAGAAGCTGAAATTAAAAACAATCGTCTCATTTGGAGCGACTTCGAAAGAATTGAAAAAGATAAGGATTTAGTTCGAAAAAAAGAAGAACGAGATGCATTTGCAAAGTTAAAATTTAGTCCTTCCGGAGAAGTCGATAAACTACCAACAACTTTGTATAAACCCTTGATAGAAAAAATATATGCATCTGTTCAAAAAATTTCTAATTCAAGAGGATATGACTTAGTTTTTGACAAAAGCACTCATCAATTGGCTTATGTAAATCCAAAATATGATATTACCGTCTTCATTTTAGAAGAGTTGGGTGTAGATGTATCTGAAGATCTTGATAAATTGAAAAAAGCAATCGAAACTGACCCAAGAAATCAGCGAATTGAATCTAAACAAGCACCTCAAAAGAAATCTCGTACACGATCGAGCAAATCTAATGATGATGAAATCGATTAACTATATATTTTTATAAAATGATGGTTCGAACTATTGCAGAAATTGCTGCTATTATTGGCGGAAAAATAACAGGTAATCCTTCTACTCCTATCACAGGTGTTTCTTCGATTGAGAATTCAATTGAAGGTGATATCACTTTTGTTGCTAATCCTCGATACGAAAAATATATTTCCACAACAAAAGCTTCTTGTGTTATAGTTTCTTCTTCATTTAGCCAAGAAACGGTTCAAAACTTAATATTAGTTGATAAACCCTACGATGCAATTGTTCAATATATAGAGTTTGTTTTAAGTCTGATTCCAAAAAAAGAATCTGTGATTCATTCATCCGCTGTTATTGGAGATAATACTTCTATTGGAAAAAATGTTTCTATACATGCAAATGTTGTAATTGGTGAAAATTGTATCATTGAAGACAACGTTGTCATTTTCGCAAATGTTGTACTTGAATCTGAATGTATAATTAGAAAAGATAGTATTTTACGTGCAAATGTAACTTGTTATGAACGAACTACAATTGGTGAAAATACTATTATAAATAGTGGTGCTGTCATTGGTTCAGATGGTTTTGGTTTTATTGAAAACCTTGATGGTTCATTCAAAAGAATTCCACATATTGGTAATGTACAGATTGGAAATCATTGCGATATTGGTGCCAATACAACTATTGATAGAGGTACAATTGGAACTACTATTATTGAAGATGGTGTGAAAATAGATAACTTAGTTCAAATTGCTCATAATGTTCGGATCGGTCAAAACTCAGCAATTGCTTCACAATCTGGAATTGCAGGTTCTACTACAATTGGTAAAGGAAATAGAATCGGTGGTCAAGTAGGTATTATTGGTCATTTAAATCTTGTTGAAAATGTTATTATTCATCCTCAAACAGGTGTTTCTAAGAACATTACAAAACCAGGACATTACTTTGGTTCACCCGCTAAAGAACATCTTACAACATTAAAACAAGAAGCCGCTCTAAACCAACTTCCTCAACTTTTAAAAGAGTTTAGAGAGTTAAAAAACAAGTTCGATAAAGTCCAACAAATAGAAGAGTAAACTTCCAAGAAATTTACTCTTCTATTTATTTAGTCTTTGTTTCAATGTTTGTTCTTTGGAATTTCTCTTCCCTAACTATCGAGCAACCCCATACTTTTCAAACAATTTGTTAATAGAACCATCTTCTATTTTCTTTAACATAGAAGTGTTAAAAGAATTTAGATACTTTGAATGATTTTCTAATACAAAGCTTATATTTTCTACTTCATCATCTATAGTAATAATTAATAACTGGTCATTTGGGTTTTTATGCAAGAAGTATTCTAATTGAGGCGCTCCAAATATTACTGCATCAACTTCTTTTGAAGTTAGTTTACTAATAGACATATCTAATGTAGATTCTTTCAGTATCCTATCTGTATATTTATGTGCTATATCAGAAGCAGTAGTTTTTTCAACAGTGGCAACTTTTTTATTTAGTAAATCAGATGCTTTTTCAATTGAGGAATTTCTTAGCTGGTTTAAAGTAAATGCAGTTGCAATTGAAGCTGTTAGAGAAGAAGCTATTATCATTGAACATATTATCCAAAAACCAGACATAACCCTTCCAAAATGTGATTTAACTACTAAATCGCCATATCCTACAGTTGAAAAAGTTACAATACTAAACCACATTCCATTTATTACACCTCTGAAATAATTTTTGGGAAAACATTCAGGATTAATTTTCCTTTCAGCGAACCAAACAATATTTCCAATAGTAAATAAAAGTCCAAGTAATGCACCAATCCCAACAGCAAAAGTTTTAGAAAATAAAGGAGACACAAAATCAAAGAAAGATGATTCTCCAACTGTTGTCATAATTCCCATTTTACCCCTTGTATACGGTTGCATAAAGAGAACTTTTTCAGATCTATCAGCAGTAACAGTAATTGGACCCACAAGGATATCAAAAACACCCTTTTGTAATGAATCTATTGAACCACCAACTGTTTTCCCACGAACTACAGAATACTCTATTCCTAAATCCTTTGCAATACTATTCCATATGTCAATGGAAATACCAGTAACTTTTTTTTCTCCATTTAATATTGTATCAATAACGAAAGGAGGAGAACCCGCAACGACGACTTTCAAGGTATCTTGAGATGAGAAGGTAAAACTTGGAAGTGCAAGAACTGAAATGAAGATAATTGTAACAATGATTTTACTGAAAATATCTGTAAAGAATTTCATTCGTTTCTTTCGATTTAAGTAACAAAAGTAATGTAGTAAAATACAATTTATTTCTTGGCTTTACTAATTCTGACAAAAGTATTGAACGATTTTGAATTGAAAGTTGTAAATATTTCGAAAACAAAAAGGAAGTGCTCTTTTCAGAATGTTCTATTTTATCGAGTAATCGTAGGACAGAAACTTCAGCTTCTATTGTTTTTGTGTTTTCTAAAAGGTAACTTACAAAACTAAGTGAAATAGTATCTGAATTTAACAATCCAGCAACATAGTTGTTACGAACAACTTGTTCAGAATCATTCAAAATCATGTTAGAAAATGGGTATCTTTCTCCCTTTGAAAGTATTCCAATTGATAATGCAATTTTAGAACGTACGTATGGATGTTTGTTGCCAAATTCACCAAAGAGTGTATTTATATTGGAACTGTCTGCAATTTCACCAATCCGTTCAGCAAATAAAGAAGCTATTTTCCAATTATTCGACGTAAGAAGTTTCACATAAATTGGTAATGCCTTTTTAAGTTTCTTCCTGGTTACAAGATATGAACAAATTGATAATACACGTATATTAGAAGAGCTTTCTAAAGAATCTAAAACAACAGATTCCCAATTGGGACTTTTTTCAAAAACTTCTGGAAGAATAATTTCTAAAGCAAGCCTATCACGTGGAAAAACTGAGGAAAATTTTGTAACTAAAAAAGGTATTACTAACTCCTGAGGAAGATTAGAAAATTGTTTTCTTGCAGGAGTAACTAAATATTGATATTTATTTAAAGCTGTAGAAGCTTGAATAAAGAGAGAATCTAAATTTTTTGAAAGTTCTATAGTCTGATTTACAGATGTAGCAGCAGAATTTTCGGAAACAGTATTAATTTTATCAAACTCTAAATCCAAGAAAACACCATAGGTAGATTTGTGGGAAACAGATGTATTTTTCAAAATACTATTATAGTTATCTGTTCCACTAACATCACAGAAAACACCCATCATTCCATAATTTCTACGAAAATCAGAATATCCAAAGGTGTTTGTAGAATTCAAACCTACATAAGAATCATTTCCTTTAAGATCATAGAATAAAGACGATGCATTTGCATTACCAGAGCCTAATGACAAGCTTTCAACGAAATAGTGATCATCTCCGTTAAAATCAATCAATGCTCCCATTGCAATATCGTGACCACACCCTTGCGATACTCCATGTGAAGTGTAAATATCATTTCCTGAACTATCTAACAATATTCCGAACGCCAAATGCACTCCGGATCCTTGTGAATATTGAAAGGATGTATAAACATCTTCACCCTTAGAATCTACAAGTGCTCCTAACCCAAACCAATATGCTGTACCTTGTCCATAAATGTCAGAAGTATAATGATCATTGCCCTCAGTATCGGAAAGAATTCCAATTCCTCCAGATGCTATTGGTCTAAACCCTAAAGAAGCACCTTGAGTAAAAGTTACAAAATGATTATCATATCGTAATACATCTAAGAATGGAGAATTAGTAATATAATGATCATTGCCACCTTCTTCTCGTAATATTCCAAACCCTAAAGTATAACCAAATCCTTGACCCTGAGATTGAGCTGTGTATATATCATTTCCTCCCTTATCCCAAAGTAGTCCCATCCCAAAAGCTC
>Ga0209591_10001500_pt1 | contig 28813 bp, 30 predicted proteins | sample MAT01_FD_187207 | JGI IMG/M metagenome (GOLD analysis project Ga0209591, IMG submission 187207) | Freshwater microbial communities from Lake Fryxell liftoff mats and glacier meltwater in Antarctica - MAT-01 (SPAdes) (version 2) | ecosystem: Environmental > Aquatic > Freshwater > Ice > Liftoff... | reverse complement strand
GGACGGCGTCAGTCGAAACTGCAGAGGAGGTCGTGGCATTCCCCAATATAAAGATGCCACGGGCGATTGCCAGATTCATTAAGCAAGTATTCATGCGGTCGAAGACCTAGGTAGTCCGCTTCGATGTAGCGAACGCGCTTGTCAGCTCGCAGCAGTTCGATTTCTGTGTCGGGCAGATTTGCCCAGAACCCCCTGCGACCCTTAAAGATCCCCAGAAGTTGCCCACGCAAACTTCCCACCATCTCCTTTGCGACTGCGCTGGGTTCGAGCACATCATCAGCTAGCACTACGATGTAACGACCGGCAATTCGCGATCTTGCGGTCATTGAGTACAGGGCAGCGAGGGTGTCTCGCGGCGCACTCGCACGCGAGGACTTCACCTGCATATCGGGCGCGCTTGGGGTTGGTGAGGTATCACATCCCATAAGCGCGACTAGGGCGACTAGGGCTACTCCCCGTACTGGTGAACGATGGATCGATGAGTAATTCTTTCCCTGAATTTGCCGACCCAAAGGCGACTCTACGATTTTCATCTTCACGTTCGTTTCCTCGGATGAGTGGAATGCTGCGTTTCCGACGACTGGGCTGGTTAAAGGTTTTGCGTTGAAGGCACAACACCTCCGATGTTGGAGTTAGAAATGGCGCAGGGCGACACGCGTTCACTGCTTGCGTACAGTGCTGCTGCGGAACTGATGACGCTCGCGGCACCAGACGGCAGGGTCGGTTGGCCTACCCTGCCCGACTGATCGTCGGCGTCACCGCGGGCGAACTGTCGATGACCTATCCTGTCTCTCACTCGACGAGTTCCTCTCAAGCCTGATTTGATCAGAATGCGTTGTCAATGTGTCGGGCACTTTCGAGCGTGACTTGCCCTACACTAACCGCAGTATTGCTGCAACTGTAACGTGATTCTTGTCACGTCATAACGTCACCGCACTCGGACGGCCTCCGTTCGTCGGCGATAGCTCTTTCATACGGCGAACGTCGGAATTGAAGACCGCTTACGTGGGTTCTTGCTGGCGGCTTCCGCGTAAAACAGCTTTCGACAATCGGTATTGCTTTTGTCGATTCTTTCAATCGACCAATCAGAAAAAGCATGACATCGCTACCGGGGCTTGCGCGTCGCCCCTCAATAGCCACGACGCCGTCGCCGTCCGCAACTACAACCGGGCAAGCGTAAATTGAGACCGAAGATCGTGCTCGCTCGTGAGATGCGCTATCGATGCAGTCAATGCCGGGACTCACGACGGAAGCGCACAAGCGACAGTGGCGCCCATTTCTGGGCGCCACTGTCACCAAACAATAGGCCCAGCAGCTACGGAGCCGATGGTTTGATAAAGTTCGGATTTGTCTCTGTCTCAGACAACGGAGTCGCGAAGCACACATCGCGACCGGGAATCTCCTCCTTCGGATCAAGCAGCCCAGGACGGTTGAGTGTTGCCCAGCGGCGGAGGTCACCGAGGCGGCGACCTTCCAGCCACAACTCGATACCACGCTCACGTTTGAGCGCGGTCCACGCGTCGCTAACTGTTGCTGCCGTCAAAGGCGGTAACGTCGCCACGGCCAGCGCGGCGCGGCGCGCGTTTAAGAGGGCAAGCGTCGCCGAGATGTCCCCATCAACCAGCTTCGCTTCGGCCTCGATCAGCCGCATCTCGAACCCTGTCACTAGATTGATGTTCGATGTAAGAGCCGGATGCTTCGTCTGAAAGTACCACCGGACCTGCCCGAGATTTCCCACCGGTGCATCGCCAACAAGGAGTGTCAGGCTGCTATCGAATGGCACTCGTGGATCACGCGTCGTCCGCCGGTGCGTTTCGATGTATGTGTTCCAGACTGTGTGCGCGCGATACGGTTGGTTTCCGCTGGCCCAAAATATTCGATTGTATTGATCCAGCTCGTTTTGATAGTAGGGCATGCGGTACGCGAACGTATTCGGAACTGTTGCAGCGTCGGTCGCGGCCCCCGCGAGATTTCCGCGAAGCAAGCGTACTGACGCACGCCCCGCCGTGGCCACTTGCGCCAGCGTGGCATTGCTGTTTGCTGCAGCAACAGCAATCGCATCGGTGAAATTGGCCTCCGCACGCTCTAGGTACACTGTGTGCGGGCCCGGCGCGCCACCGTTTATGACACCTTGACAGAAATTTTCGCCGAGCAGGCGATTGGCGAAACCCGCCCAGATGTGCGCTTGCGTCAGCGAATTTCTAAACGCCGTAGTGGGCGTCGCCGCAACGATAACCTTCGCGCGAGCCACGGCGTCTTCAGAAGTCCAACGCGCGCGCTGCGAGAAATTCCACCAGTTCCCGCCGTCATCGTTCGTTAGTTTCCCACTCAACTGCTGTACCGTTATTCCAAATGCGCCGGTTGATCCGCTGGGAAAGATCTCGCGCGCGACGGCCGCTCCTGAGTACGCAGTCCAGTTGAGTGCCTCAGACAAATCTCGTCCGGAACCCGCAACGAGCGCACTGAGAGCGCCTGGAGCGTCGAGTGACGTTGCTTGGATGGGTCCCGGATTCGTGGCCTCCAGCGTACAGGACGAGATTCCAGTGCCCACGCAGATTGGCGCCAACAACAGAACTACCCGTCGTGTTAGGCGAGCAGCGGGAGAAGAAAATGAAATTAGCATGGTAGCTACCTTAGTAAGAGATGCGAAGGGAGGCCATGAACAGCGCCGGCGCCGGAATCTGCTCGTTGATCGCACGCACAACGGCATTGAACGAATCATTGTTAGTCATTTCCGGATCAAATAGCGGCATTCCGAAATTCCTTCGGAAGATATTCTGAGCCGACATGGTGAAGACGCTGCTCGCGGTGCGGGGAATGAGCCGACCGAGCGGAACGTTGAGCGAAATGTCGCGCACCTTGAAAAAATCCGCCTTGAAAATGAACATGTCACTGCGAACGTTTCGCTGAATGCACGTCAGCGATTCGCGGACGGTGATTGGCTGATTCGCAGCGATGTTGGCGTACGCGTCTGCGCACGTGGGCCACCGTACGGCTCGAGAGAGTGCATTGAACGAGGCGCCCTCTTCGATATACGCGCCACCCTGATATTCGCCGCGCGCCGAAAGCGAAATGTTTCGCCAGCCACGAATGTTGATGTTGCCACCGATAATCCGCGTGGGCGCTGCGGGACCAAAATTGTGGTTCACCACCGTGTCTGCCGCCACACCGCGGGCGTCGGCATTTTTAATCAGGCGACCACGGATAACGGCGGCCGGCTTGCCTTCAACCACCCACCCCGAGTTGCCGACGCTGAACGCAGGGGCACCGCCGAGGGAGATCACGTTGCTGACGTTAGTGCTGATGTTCAAGCCGGCGCTCAACCCGAAGGTCCCGCGATTGATGATCTGATGATTGATCGCCAATTCGATACCCTTCTTGTTCATCTCGCCCACGTTCCGCAGTTCGTTGGCCAAAAACCCAAGACTTGGGATTGATCGCACACTGAACAGCGCGTCGCGCGTTGTGGCGTTGAAGTACGTGAAATCGATCGACGTCCGCCCGTCAAACAGTGATTGATCGAACCCGAGCTCCGTTTCTGTGGTGCGCTCCGGGCCAAGATTTGCGTTCCCCACGTTGCTGGGACGAACGGCCGTAGCTGTTCCCCAGCCGACCTGGTTGTAAGTACGCACGGCGGCGAATGCCGTTGGCGCTCGACCTGCCGCGCCAAACGCGCCGCGCAGCTTGAGCGTACCAAATGACTCCTTCCAGAACGACTCGTCCGACACCACCCAGGACGCCTGCACCTTGGGAAAGAACTGAAATCCGAAGTCGCTCCCGAAGGCGCTATTACCATCGTAGCGGCCGCCGACGGTCACGAAATAGCGATCCTTGAACCCAAACAGCGCCGTACCGAACAGGCCACCGGTGATGATCCGCGCACGATTCTCATCGGCGTTCCGGATACCACCGCTTTGTACACTGGGGGCGGAGGGCGTCGCGAAGTTCTCGGACAGTGCAACAACATCACCAACCAGCGAGTTCACGTACTGCGTTCCGGCAGACGCGGTCACGCGCAGGTCCTTGCCGAGATTAAACTCGTAGTTGTTCTGCCAATCGATACTGAGCGTGGAGTTTGACCAGCGTTGATTCTGGATCACGCCCAGCGGCGCCGCCGGGAAGCCAAAGGGGCGCACGTTGCGATTCTCGAGGGCAGCGCGATCGAAGCCGAGCGTTAAGCGACTGGAGAGCTTCGTAATCGGCGTGAGCGTGCCCGTTAAACCCATGATGAGGCGGTCGATGTTGGTGTTTAGCTTCTGTTGTAGTACTTGTCGAATCGTATCCGGGTTCGCGTTCCCGAAATAGTTCGCATTCTGGCGAAAGGCATTGAGCGTGATGCCCTGTGCGTTGTTGCCGGCCGGCGTCTGATCGATGAGGTTGTTGGTATACGCGCTACTCCAATTCACCGCCAGCTTTTTCATCGGCTGGAAGTCGAGATTCGCGCGGACCTGATATTTACGGTCGCGGTCGTTGGGCAGCACGCCATCGGTGTTATCGATCTGGGTCGACAGCAGGTACTTCAGGTTTTCGCCAGTTCCTCCAGAGACCTGCACCGACGTGCCAAACCGCGCTGCGTAGTTGTCCAGCCCAGGAATCGCCCCACTACCGCTGTTGCGCAGAAATGGATCCATGTTGATCAAAGGCACAGAGTCGGTGCCGAACTGGCGCAGGCTGCTCACGCCGGAGTTGAGGCGCACCTGCCACTTGGCGACCCCAGCTGCACCGCGCTTGGTGAAGATCTGGATCACGCCAGCCGCGGCATCGGTGCCGTACAGCGTGGCGGCAGCGGCACCCTTCACCACCTCGATGCGATCGATGTCATCAGGGTTGATGTCGTTCAGCGGACTGGAGTTTGAGTTCGCACCGCGCTGCGTCGTACCGGTGAAGATACCGTTGCGCGGATACTCGTCGCTGCGCGTACGAACACCGTCGATGAACACCAGAGGTTGGTTGGTGAGCGACACGCTCGTCGTGCCGCGCAAACGAATGGCCGACCCGCTGCCCGCGTTGCCAACACCACCACCAACAGTGACGCCGGCCAAACGACCCGACAGCATATTGGACAAGTTGCTCGGCACCTCGGGAATATCGGCCACCTTGATCTGACCGATCGAGTTCCCCACTTCGCGCTTGCGCGCTGAGCCCGCCGTGCCGGTCACAACCATCTCGTCGAGCGACAGCGCGCTCACGGTGAGTGCGAAATTCACCGTGGCGGTGCCGCCGGCCGTCACGGCGACCGCGCGCTCATTCGGCTGATACCCAATCAATCGCGCGCGCACCACCTGATTGCCCGCGGCGACCGACAAGATCGTGAATGCGCCGCTCGCATTGGTGATCGCTCCGTTGGTGGTGCCAACGATCGAGATTTGCGCGTTCGCCAGCGGCGTACCGGACACGCTATTCGTCACGGTCCCTTTGATGGTTGCCCCTTGCGCTCTCGCGACATGCGGTGAAATCACGCTTGCGATCAGCAAAGCCGGGGTAATCCAACTGCACAGTCGACCAACGGAGCGACGACAGTAGCGCATCACAGCCTCCCAAAAGTGAATGACGGGGTGCGCGGCGTCTGCCGGGAAGGAGGGCAAACGAGGGCGTAGATCAACCAGTGGGGTGTGACGCGCGTGGCAGCGCCACCCATCACCGGCAACCTTTCGCTATCATGCGGGTTGGTCGGTGCCCTGTCAACAACCGTTCACATAAATGAATGCGTCGCTTACTGAATTTTCAATGAATGGCATGGCCCTGATTGGGACCACGCGCAATTCGTTTCCCTACCACAAGCGCACACGCCTCCCTCCATCGGCGGCGAACGATACGCTGATCGCCGGCACTACGATCCACGACGATTTCCGCAGCCCCAGTCCCAACGCAGGCCGATCATGAAACACGCCCACCTCCGGCAACAGGGCAAAGGCCTTGTTGCCCCATCGGACGCCCAGAAACCCGCCCATCGTAGGCGTATCGCGGACCGCCCCGGCACTCAACGGCGCCACAGCCAGCAGTCGAGCACCGCCGTACACAGCGGCCGACCTGGACTCGTTGCTGGACGCCACCAGAGAGACGCCACCGAGCGCGTGCAGTCCGAGATTGACAAACCCGCCTTCGATTTGGCCCGCGAGCGCCGCCCCACCGGTTGTCCCAATAAACCGACGCTTGTAGGAAACCACCAAGCCGGTCCCCGATGTCACCCGTACGCCCATGTCGCTGCGCTCGTCGATACCACTCCTCGCTTCCGCGTCGGTCATCGGCAACCGCACGTCGCCCTCGCGGCGCAACTTCCCCGCCGAGCCGACGACAGCCATGCTTCCCATCACCCGCACCTCCCCGGGAGCCACCGTGGCCGCGGTCGACGCCATACTATACGGGAGACACCCTGTCAGCAGTCCAACCAGCATCAGGCCTAACGCGCTGGTCAGTGGTGCGTCGGGAACTCTGCGTTGCGTGAAGCGCACACGTTCTCCAGTTTCGAAGGGGTCGGACCGTGACCGCCCGCGACAATGGACCCGACGTCGCCCCGACGTGGGTCGGCACCCTGTTTCCATCGTGCGCGCGGCCAGATACTGTTCTGCGGTGTACAGACCGCCCATCACGCGCGTCACGCTGCTCACTCACCCAGCCTCCGATGCCCTCGTCCTTCCCCCCGCGCCGCGCCCTGCAGCTCACTGGTGTCCAGGCCTGCCTCCTGCTCGTCGTGGCGGTCGCGCCAGCCGCCGCACAAGGCAAGACCACGGCAAAGTCCAAGATACCAGCGGCCAGCGTTGCTGCGCCATCGCTGATCGGTGCATGGAGCGGTACGGCAACCGTGCCGCTCCCGGATAGCGCGGTGGTCGTGCCGGTGTTCTACACATTCACCCAAACGGGCGCCATCGTTGGCGGGTCAGCGATGGTCCCGGGTCAAGGTTCTGGACCGATTTCGCACGTGGTCCGCGACGGCGCGCGCATTCAGTTTCGTGTTACCGCCCCCGAAGCACGACTGCTGGAGCATGATGGGAAATTTGGCGCTGACGGCGCCATAGAAGGCCTGGTCAACATGAACAACCAGCCGGTCGCAAAATTCCGCATCGCACCGAAGCCGACGGCGAAACCCGTCAAGTAGTTCGGCGTAGCTCCTGGTCCTTAGCTGGTCACCGGCGTCACGACACAGAACACCGTGTGCCCGGGCTGCGATTTCACCAGCTCCAACGTCCCATCGTGCGCTTCGGCGATACGCCGAGCGATGGCCAACCCGAGGCCAGCGCCGCTGGTATGACTCGTTTCCTGGCGCGTGCGTGCCGCATCAACGCGAAAGAAGCGCTCAAACACACGCTCGCGCGCGTCGTCGGGAATTCCCGGCCCTTCGTCTGACACGGTCACCTCCGCGTTCCGTTCGCGCCGTGTCATCGACACCCGCACGACGCCGGCAGACGGCGAGTGCTTGATCGCATTGTCCAACAGATTGAGCAACAGTCGACCGAACAGGTCCGCATCGCCCTGCACCGGCGCTTCAACCACATCCGTGAGTTCTATACGCACACCGCGACTCTCCGCCACTGGTCGCATCAAGCGCGTGACATCGTCGACCACATCCTCGAGATGCATCGGCTCGCGGTGCACCACGAGATGTCCGGCGTCCGATCGCGCCAGGAGAAAGAGATCGTCCACGATGCGCGTCAATCGGCGAGACGCGTCCTGCATGATGCCGACCGACGCGCGATAGTCGTCTTCGGTGCGATGCGCCTTGGACAAGGTGACGTCGGCTTCAGTGCGCACAATCGCCGTCGGCGTGCGCAGCTCGTGCGACGCATCCGCCATGAACCGCCGCTGCTGGTCGAACGACGCTTCCAATCGATCCAGCAGCGCGTTGATGACTTGCGACAGCTTCACCAGCTCGTCGCCGCCACCCACCGGTACGCGCTCGTGGAGGGTGGTCGCGCTGATCGCCGCCGCACGATCGGCAATCGATGTCACCGGGGCCAAGCTGCGACTGGCAAGGAAGTATCCGCTCACGGCAGCCGCCACAATCAGGAACGGGATGGCGAGGGCAAACAGGCGTCGAATCCCGGCCATCGTCTGCTCCGCCTCGCGCAGCGGATAGCGGCCCGTGAGCAGATACACCACGCGATCAATCTCAAGAGGTTGCACCCGCACACGGAACGCGTCGTCGTCCAACCCGAGCGTGAAAGACACCGGCGATTGCACGGTGTGCGTGTTCGGAAAGCGGGCGATGACCTGGCGGTCCAATGGATCCTCAACGCGTTGCGGCGACGCCGTCCATCGTACAGAATCAGCCGGATTCGTGACCGCCACGACCCGTCCGCGTGGGTCGAGGATCATGATGTGCAGTTCGCGAAACCGGACCTCCCGAACCGTCGTGGTCATCGCCTGCAGCGGCGTCAGTCCGGCGCGGCGCTCAGCACCAAGTTCGCGCGTGAACGCCGACAGCGCCTCACCGACAAATCGATCAGCGCCGCCGACCAGTGCGTGCGAGAACACGATGTAGCACACGGTGGCGAAGACGGCGAGCGGCACGCCGACCAACAGCGAATGCCAAAGCGCGAGTCGTGCCCGTAGTGACGAGGGCCAACGAATCATGACACGCCCTTACGCACCAGCGCTGCGCGTGCTCCCGCGAGCCGGTGCGACGTCCTTCGGAACATCGAGTACAAACCCCACACCACGGACCGTACTGAAGAGGGCCACGCGCTCTCCGTCGTCCAACTTGCGGCGCAGCCGACTGGCATACACGTCAATGATATTCGAGTACTTGTCGGGATCGTCATCCCAGACGTGCTCCATCAGTTCGGCACGGCTCACCACACGGCCCGCATGACTGGCGAGATACATCAGCAGCGCAAACTCCCGCGCCGTGAGCACAATGTCCCGGGTCCCACGACACACGGTGTGTCGTTCATTGTCGATGACCAGGTCACCCACCACCAATCGCGCCGGAAGGCGTTCGCCATGACGACGCGTGATCGCCCGCAGCCGTGCGAGCAGTTCGCCGAAGTCGAAGGGCTTCGTGAGATAGTCGTCGGCGCCGGCATCCAGTCCGGCGATACGATGCTCTACCGCATCCAGCGCCGTCAGCATCAAAATCGGCACCTGGTTCCCGCGCAACCGGATCGCCTCGCACACCTGCAATCCGGTCTGCTCCGGCAACAGGACATCCAGCACGATCACGTCGTAGGCATTCGCGATGGCGCGCGCGAACGCCTCGGTGCCCGTCACACACTCGTCAACCTCGTGCGCGGCTTCCCGTAACCCGCGCGCGATCGAGGTCAGCAGATGTCGGTCATCCTCGGCGAGCAGGATCTTCATGCAAGACGGCGTGCGGTCACTACGAATGGATATAGCTGTTCAGATGCTCGATGGTGAGCTCGTGGTCCGCGATGATATCGTCCATGAGGTCGCGAATGGAGATCATGCCAAGCACCGTGTCGCCTTCCAGCACGGGCAAGTGGCGGATTTTTTTCTCGCTCATCAACGCCATGCAGTCGCAAGTTCGCGTGCGTTTGCTGACCGTGAACACGTCTGAGGTCATGATCTCGGACACGACCGTTTCCTTCGAGTTGCGTCCTTGCAGCGAGATCTTGCGCGTGTAGTCGCGCTCGGAGAACACACCAACCAAGCGGTCGCCGTCCATCACTAGCAGCGCGCCGGCATCACGCGATGCCAGTGTCTGCAGGGCGGCAAATACCGTATCGGTCGGTCGCACATGCCAGAGTGTCCCATCGTGCTTCTTCAGGAGTTCGCCAACCGGTTTCATGACTGTGTCCCCCTCGGGTGGTGGATCGTTGTGTTCTAGCCTACGTTCCCGACCGCCTTTGCGCCACACCCCAGCGAAGAATCGCCTTCCCCCTCCGCTACGCAGGGCTCCCTAATTCCGCCGTGACCGGCGTTATTCCGGACCGCGCCCTGTGGGCGGTTGTCCTCTTGATCCCCCTGTGTCCTCTTACAAATCGCCCATCCCATGCGACTCATCCGGTTCGGCATACCCGGCGCGGAGCGTCCCGGCATCATCGACGCCAACGGCACCCGGCGTGACGCCTCGGCGTTCGGCGAGGACTGGAACGAATCGTTCTTTGAGCGTGAGGGCCTCGCGCGCCTCGCTCCGTGGATCGCGGCCAACGGCGAGCGACTCCCACTGGTTGGTGGTACCGTTCGATGGGCACCGTGCATCGCCCGCCCATCCAAACTCATCTGCGTTGGTCTCAACTATCGGGATCACGCCGCCGAGACCGGCGCGGTAATCCCGGCCGAACCGATCCTCTTCGCCAAAGCGACGTCATCGTTGTGCGGGCCCTACGACAACCTCGTCATCCCGCCCGGCGCAATGAAGTGCGATTGGGAAGTCGAACTGGCGGTGATTGTGGGGCGGAAGGCCACGCGCGTTGATGCCAGCGACGCGCTGTCGTATGTGGCCGGGTACGCGCTCCACAACGACTATTCCGAGCGCGCCTGGCAAATGGAGCGGGGCGGGCAATGGATCAAGGGCAAGAGCGCCGACACCTTTGCACCCCTTGGCCCGTGGATGGCGACCACCACACACATCCCCGATCCGCACGGTCTTGAGCTGTCGCTCTCTGTGAATGGCGAACGTCTGCAGCAGAGTTCCACCGCGCAGCTGATTTTTGGCGTGCCATATCTCGTGAGTTACATCTCGCAGTTCATGACGCTCTTGCCGGGTGATGTGATCTCGACCGGCACACCGGCCGGCGTAGGCCTCGGGTTCTCTCCACCACGCTACTTGAAAGCGGGCGACGTCGTGGAGCTGTCCTGCGATGGGCTGGGAAGCTCGAAACAACATGCCGTTGCCTGGCATCATGATTATTGACGACGGGTTTGCCTTGCCGAGCGCCCACGTATTCGAGCTGTTGCGATCGGTGTACGACTCGTCAGACGCGTTCGTTGCCGATGCCGATCAGGAGTACGCATCAAAAGCGGCGCTGCAGCACAAGCTTGACGACTACGCACAGCGACCGGGGAGCCTCATGCTGATCGCGCGCGATGGCGACGTCTTGCTGGGATATGTCTTCGTGACACCGCGCGTAGCCCGCAAGCTCGTGCATACGGCCGATCTCAACATGGGCGTGCGGGCAGATGCGATGGGTCGTGGCGTTGGAACGCACCTCCTGCGGACTGCCCTGGAGCGGGTGGCATGCGATGCCATCGTGGAAGTTGTCTATCTCATGGTGCGCAGCGACAACGCGACGGCGCGGAAGTTGTATACCACCGCCGGTTTTCGCGAGGTGGCCACCTTGACCGGTGATATCAAGATTGGGCAGCGCTATTTTGATGGTGTGCTGATGAGTCTGCGTCTGCCCGCCGCTCCGTCATAGATTTTGTTCGACAACTCGCGACGAGTCGCGACAACGTGCGACAACTCATACGCCCTTCAACGACGGTCCTATGTTCGATACCATTCGCCGTTTTCTTGCCGACAGTCTTCCCGGCACACCCGGCGCCCATTCACGCGTGTACCCACACGATGTTCGCCTCGCCGCCTGCGCGCTGTTAGTCGAGCTGGCCAACGTCGACGGCGAGTTCAGCGCCATCGAACGTTCACGGATCATCGAGATTCTCCAACGACACTTTGCGGTTGATGCGGACGGTGCCGCCGCGCTGATGGCGGAAGCGGCCAAAGCGGGACGTGACGCCGCGGACGATTTCGTCTTCACGAAGCAGCTGGTGCGCGAGTACACGTTGGCGCAGCGCATGGTGCTCGCTGAACTCATGTGGCAAGTCGTGCTGGCCGACGGCGCCGTGGACGCGCAGGAGTCCTACCTGATGCGCAAGCTGGCGAACTTGCTGCAGCTCGAGCCGGCCTATCTGGCCGAAGCGCGAAAGCGGAGCGAGTCGCCGGCCGAGTAAGCCGGAAGACTGGCGTGGCCACAAAAGCCCTCCGTGTCCCCCGTGCACTCCGTGATTCAAAGCCAGGTGCTGTGCAAGTCCGGCTCTGATTGTCGTCTCCCGTGTACGATGGTGTCGCACCCACGTCTCGCGGCGACCCCTCGATCCGATTGTCGACGATCCCTATCTCACAGGCAGCTCCATGCAACAGCGCAGCTATTGGTTCCTGCTGGTTTCGATCGCTCTCACCGGTGCGATCGGCTGCGGGGACGACGAGCAACGCTCCGAGTTTCCGTCGAGTGATGGCGCTGCGTCGACGTCCGACTCACGCGTCGACATGGCACGCTCGGAGTTTATGTCCACGAAGGAAGCAGCAGCGCCGAGCGCATCGGGGCAAGCCGCGGTGGCCATCCCCAGCAGCGCCATCGCCGGCAATGCCATCGCCAGGAATGCCACCACCGACTCGGCGCAGAAATCGCCGAGCATGATCATTCGGAACGGATCCGCCGCCGTGCAGGTCGACTCGCTTGAACGCGCGATCGCGGCTGTGCAACAGCTGGCGGCCGCCTATGGCGGCTTCGTGGGCAACACCTCGCTCTCCGCTGGAGAGTATCAGGTACGCAGCGCGACGCTTGAGCTCAAGATTCCGGTGGCGCGATTCGACGCGGCGTTGAACGGGCTCGCGCCGATCGGGAAAGTCGAGTCCGTGTCCACGACGGCCGAAGATGTGGGCGAAGAGTTCGTTGACGTCACCGCACGTGCGGCCAACGCGAAACGGCTTGAGGATCGATTGATCGATTTGCTGGCGACGCGCACCGGAAAGCTGGAGGACGTGCTGGCCGTGGAGCGGGAACTGGCGCGGGTGCGCGAGGAGATCGAGCGCTACGAGGGGCGCCTGCGATTTCTCAAAACCCGCGTCGCACTGAGCACACTGACCGTGACCGTGCACGAGCGCGCGCCGCTGGTCAGTGTGACGCCAGGGCAGAACGTGCTTCTTGAGGCGTTCAAAGACGCGTGGCGTAACTTCGTGCGATTTGTTGCGGGCGCGATCTCGATGCTCGGCATCATCATCCCGTCGTTGGCGCTGGTTGTTGCTGTGCTGATCGTCTGGCGCCGACTGCGGGGGCGTGGTACGCCACCGACGGGTCGGTGAGCCATCGGGCCGCGGTCGTCTCATTGACCTGGTGTACCGCAACGAGCATGCCGCCGTAGGGGTTTTGCGGACTCCGCAGCGGACACCCCTGACAGTGTGGAAGAGCGCTTGGCGTATTATTCAGGAGATACGAGCCACCACGCCGTGTTTCCTCGCTCCCTCTTCGCGAGTGATCGGTAAATCCCTAAGCCTTGTCGCATGAACCGTCGAGACGCGTTGTTTGGTATCGGGATTGGCGCTTTTGGGCTTGCCGCCGCTCGCCTGTCGAGCGCGATCCCTGATCGCCGGCTGCTGACCTCGTCCTTCGATCCCGACGTCGATCTGGTCCTCACAGCGGCGCCCGGCGACACGCAAATCCTGGCTGGCGCGCGAACCCGCGTGTGGCGCTTCACCGGCACGGTGCTCAAGGGGCCCGCGTCGTCGCTGCAGGTTATCCCCGATTCATTCCTCGGCCCGGTCATTCGGGTGCGCAAAGGACAGCGCGTACGGATCCGTTTTCGCAACGATCTGCCCGAACCCAGCATCGTGCACTGGCACGGATTGGATGTGCCCGAGGCTGCAGACGGGCATCCGCACCTCGCCGTAGCATCAGGCGCTGAGTACGTGTACGAGTTCGAGGTGATCAATCGCGCCGGCACGTATTGGTATCATCCGCATCCACATGGACGGACGGGTAGCCAGGTCTATCAGGGCTTGGCCGGCATCCTGGTCGTGACCGATGACGAGGAAGCCGCGCTCTCGCTGCCTGGCGGCGCAGAAGATCTTGTGTGTGTCGTGCAGGATCGAACGTTTGATGCCAACAACCAGCTCACCTACCTGAGCGGTGGCATGATGGATCGCATGCACGGCCTTTTGGGCGACCGCATGCTGGTCAATGGTCGCGAGCGTTCCACGTTATCGCTCTCCACGCGTGCGTACCGCATTCGACTTTTGAACGCCTCCAATTCGCGCGTCTACAAGTTGATGTGGGATGACGGCACGCCGATGACCGTGATCAGTGCCGACGGCGGACTGCTGGACCAGCCGCTGTCACAGCCGTACCTCACACTCGCGCCGTCACAGCGTGCGGATGTGATTCTCGATCTGAGCAAACATACGGTCGGCAAGACGGTACAATTGCGCAGCGCTCCTTTTTCCTCGAGTGAAGTCAGTATCGACGAGGGTGCCGGGATGGGAGGCGGGAGGGGAATGGGTGGGATGAGAGGAATGGGGGGGATGGGCGCGGGCGCCGTCCCGAATGGCGCCTCGCTGCTGTTGATGACCGTCAATGTGGCGCGGAAGGTTGCGTCGACATTTCGGCTGCCTGCGCGATTGGTGAGTGCTGGCCCCGCGGTGCGTGCGGAGCCTTCGGCGCCAGTGCGACGTATCGCGCTCGACTTCCGCGCTGGTCAGTGGCTGCTGGGGGGGCGCAGCTTCGAGATGATGGAGGTGGCACCCGATGAGATGGTTCGCGCCGAGTCGACGCACATCTGGGAAGTGGCCAACGTGGGTGGCATGATGGGCCAGCAGATGGCGCACCCGTTTCATGTGCATGGCACCCAGTTCCGCGTGATGAAGCGGTCGCGGCCGGCCAACGCAGACACGCCAGAGCGTTCGGTGCGCGAGGGCTTGGTGGATGACGGCTGGCGAGATACCGTGTTGGTGCTCCCGCATGACACGGTGCAGCTGCAGATCCGGTTTACCAGGTACCCAGGGCTGTTCCTGTACCACTGCCACATTCTGGAGCATGAGGATGCCGGCATGATGCGGAACTTTCGCGTTACCGCGTAGCGGTGCGGACAGCGGGCTGGGGTGGGGTCGTAATCACTACGCCTGGTCCGTGATTCCCTGACACCGCACCATCAGGTGATCGACATACAGTTCCTGAGGGAAGGAACTTGTCTGTTCTCTGTGGAGAGTCACCATGATCCATCGCGTGTGTGTGCGGCTGTTAGCCGCTGTACCCTTAGTGGTCGCCGGCGCCTGCGCCACGGTCAGCGTTGGCGCCGACCATGAAGCCGGTGTGCGGTTTGACCAGTACCGCACCTTCGGCTGGGAAGCGCAGGACGCGCTCCCAGTGGGCGATCCGCGTTTGGATAACAATCCGTTCTTCGACTCCCGCGTGCGTGGAGCAGTAGAACTGGAGCTGGCCGCCAAGGGGCTCCGCCTCGTCACCGACACGCCCGATCTGCTCATACACTATCATGCGAGTGTACAGCAGCGCATTGATGTGATTAAGCGCGACGAGAGTCGCGGGTACATTACGCCGGACTACGGCCAGCCCAGCACGGTGGTGGAATTTGAAGAGGGCACGATCATCGTTGACGTGGCCGACGCGAAATCGAAGAAGATTCTCTGGCGCGGGTGGGCGCAGACGGACGTGGGCGGATTGATGAATCAGCCACGCGAGATGGAAAAGCGCATTCGCACGGCGATGCAAAAGATGATCACGGAGTTCCCACGGACGCCGTGAGACAACATACTTCTGGCGTAGCGAAAAGTTCGCAGACTGTGGGATTCCTGTGATGGTCCTGTGAGGTCAGCATGAAATCGCTCTTCGCGCTGTTCGTACTCGTTCATGGACTGATTCACCTGCTGGGACCAGCCAAGGCCTTTCATTGGGCGACCAACAGCCCGCTGCGTGCGTCCATCGGCACTTCGGCCGGACTTCTATGGCTTTTTGCAGCGCTCCTGTTCATCGCGACGGCCGTCGCACTCTTGCTGGGCGCTCCGTGGTGGTGGTATCCGGCGATGGCTGGCGTGCTTCTGTCTCAGGGATTGATTGTGACGGCGTGGAGCGACGCGAAGTTTGGTAGCCTCGCCAACGCAATTGTTACGCTCCCGCTGCTGGTCGCGTTGCTCGACCTACGTTCGTCCAGCTTTCGCTCCCGCTTTGCACACGACCGCGAGACGTTGCTGGCACGCCCCACGCCCCCGGAAGCGGTCGTGACCGAGGCCGACCTCACAAAGCTCCCACCCCTCATGCAAGCGTATTTGCGCCGCATGGGTGTCGTGGGACGGGCGCGTGTGCGAAACGTGCGTGTCACCTTTACGGCCCAAATGCGCAGCAGCGCAGCAGCACCGTGGATGCAAGCTACGGCGACACAGTATGAGTTCTTCGGTCCACCGGCGAGACTGTTTTTCATGAAGGCGAGTCGCTCCGGCATGCCGTTTGACATCCTCCATCGCTACGTCGACGACAGCGCGACGTTTCAGGTGCGGATCGCTGGTCTCATGCCAATGGTGGACAAGCGCGGTCGCGGGATCACGAACGACGAAACGGTCACACTCATGAACGATGTGATCGTCTTTGCGCCCGCGGCGATTCTGGATTTGCCGTTTACTTTCGAGCCCGTCACCGAACGATCGGTACGGGCTACATTTCGCAATGCCGGGTTTACGGTGTCGGCTGTCCTCACCTTCGACAACTCAGGCGATCTCGTCGGGTTTGTCTCGAACGATCGCGCGCACGACCGCGAGGGTGGCAACGCGACGTGGTCCACGCCGATCTCCGGGTATCGCGAGGTGGACGGCGTCCGCATTGGAGCGCATGGCGACGCCAACTGGATCGAACCCGCAGGCGAGTGGACTTACGGCCGCTTCCAGATCACGTCAATCGCGTACAATGTGGCGCGCTGACCATGGTCGTTCCTGTGCGGGCTTCATGTCTACGCGCGTTATCGCGGCGACGGCGTATCTGGCCACACGGGCGCGGCTGTCGATGCCGGAACAGGGTGCTGCTTAGGACCGACGTCGTTCGAGCGCAGCCTCCACGGCCTCTAGAATGCTCTTCTCGCGTGTCTCTGGTTTGACCGCGTCGTCGATCCGTCGGATCGTGAAGTTTTGCTTGCCTGGCGGCAGCTTCTTGAAAACGTCCGTCAGGCCTTTGGCTCGAAGCGCGCTGATTAAATCGCGAGGGATCGTTATGTCCGCGCGATCAAGCACTCGGGCTGCCGAGCGAGCACGGCGGTGAAGAGATTGAAGTACGCGCGCAGCGTCTCCAGGTCGTCCACGAAGCCCGGCACTGAAAGCTCCAGCGGATCCATGCCCGGCGTCGGATCAGACCACAGCTGTGTATCGTCGCGGCGCTGCAAGTGGGCAAAGGCACTGCGCGCGCACAACGCGCGTAGTGCAGCGTCGGCAAAGAGCTGCTGCACAAAGGCGGGATCCACGGCCTTGAGGATAAACGCATCGTCGAAGGTCGCCTCTCCCATCGCGACATCCTGCGCGCCGAACCAGCGAGCGATCGCGCTGCCAAAACCCGCAGCGGACACGGAAAAGCGATACGTCGACACCTCTGGGAGCTGCACCACGAAACGCGTGGACAACACCGGCACCATAATCTTGCCGACCATAACCAGCGTGACGTCCCCTTCGAGCACCGCGTCGCGCCCATGGGCCACGAAGCGCACTTCGTCGTGCGAGCGGCCTGATCCTTCCAGGTAGTCGCCGCCGATGTCGAGTGCGAACTGTTTCCAGACGTCGTGATGCTTGCCGCGCAACATGCGTGAAAGACGAGAAGCCATGGCGTTGTTGGGTGAAGGACAGTCGGTGTCGGAGGGTTTTCTGGAAGTTGAAGACAAGATACTGCCCTGGCACACATTGCACTGCGCGCCTGCGATATTCCGGCGTCCTACGCGTCGGCAGGCAGCGCGCGCACTGTTCCCTCTATTCACTGTCAGCCACTCAGGAGACACCGCCATCATGAGGACGCACCCCCTCACGGTCGGTCTCGTATTCTCGCTCTGCGCCTCCACGCTGGGCGCGCAGACGGCAGATACCACGACCAAGGTTCGCCTCAACGGCTTTGTCGACAGCTACTACGCGTACGATTTCACCCGCCCCGCCGACGGCGAGCGCCGGTTCACCACGCAGCCCGTACGACACGATGAGATGAACGTGAACCTGGCCTGGCTTGGCGTCACGATCGAACGTCAGAGGTCGCGGGCCCGGGTCGCGCTGCAGGCGGGCACGTCGGTGCAAGCCAACTACGCCGGTGAACCGCGCAACGGCGCAACCAGTGGCCCCGATGTCGCTCGCCTGATCCAGGAGGCGGTGGTCGGCGTGAAACTCGCCGACAACGTCTGGGTGGACGGCGGTATCTACTACAGCTACATCGGCCTCGAAAGTTGGTCCAGCTCCGACAATCTGGCCTACACGCGTTCGCTCGTCGCCGACTACTCGCCCTACTATCTCTCTGGCGCGAAGCTCACCTGGACGGTCACACCGAAGGTGACGGCGCAGTTCCACGCCACCAATGGATGGCAGAACATTTCGGAGAACAATCGCAGCAAAGCCTTCGGTGCACGGTTCGACTACGCGGTGTCACCGGCACTCACGGTGTCGTACGCCAATTTCTTCGGCAATGAACGTCCCGCCGGCAGCCGCAGCGCGCTCCGCGTGTTCAATCAGGTCATGGCGAAAGGCGTACTTCCGGGAGGGACGCAATTCCAAGGTCAGGTGGATGCCGGGCAACAGGGTGGCAGCGACTGGTATGGCATAGCGGCCATCGCGAAGACGCCGATTGGGCCACGTGTCGCGTTCGTTGCCCGCGTGGAACGCTACGCAGATCCTGATCAGATCATTATCGGCACCAATACGCCAGACGGCTTCGTTGGCAATGGTGCGTCGGCGGGTCTCGACATGACGTTGGACGCCGGCGTGCGCTGGCGCTCGGAACTCCGCGGCGTTCGCACCTCGGCGGCCGTCTTTTCCGAGGGTGCTTCGGGTCGGCCCGCACGCACCAACGGCGTCCTGGTGACGTCGCTCAGTTTCGCCTTTTGATCTCATGAGGGATCGCGTGCGGGATCGCCGGATGGATCGCGTGATAGATCGCCACCACGACAAGCACGGATTCCCATGAACGAGCGCGTCGGCTGCAGCGGTGACCCGCACATGCACCGTCCCATTCTCACGACCGTGTCGCACCGCGGCTGGGAGGTGAACGCGTGCCTGCATTGCGGCGAAACGGCGTGCACCGAGCCTCGGGGCGATGACAAACGGTTTACCGGCGAGCGGTGGATCGCGTACTTCCCGGTCGCGCTCCCCGACGCGGTGTTGGCGTGGGTGTCCCCAATGGCCGCGTACCTCCGTCACGCACGTCGCATTGTGGCCGATGCGTGCGTCGTGGGTTCGTCGCGACGGCGTGTACTTTCCCGCAGCGTTTCGCTGTTCGACGTCCGCCGAAGTCGCCGTGGCCAAGGCCGATCTGCATGCCTCGCTCGTACACTGTCTCCGCGCGGTCCTCGTTGCGCTCGAATCGCCAGCCGCTGCAAATTGGCCGACGCTTTGTGTCTGCGGATGGAGACCCGCGTTGACTACGATGCGTAGAGCTTGTCGATCATCGGCTGCGTAATCAACACTACGCCCTTCTCCGTGCGCCGAAAACGCTTCGCATCCAATGCCGCGTCTTCACCCACGGCCAGCCCCGCCGGGATGCGCACACCACGATCGATCACCACGTTCCGCAATCGCACCGACCGTTCGATCTCGACATACGGCTGAATCACACACCCGTCGAGGTACGCATATGAGTGCACCTTCACGCCCGTGAAGAGCAACGTCTTGTGGAGCCGCGCACCGGACACGATGCAGCCGCCTGAGACCAGCGAGTTGAGGGCGAGACCACGTCGGCCGTCTTCGTTGTGCACGAACTTGGCCGGCGGTGAAATCTCGCTGTAGGTCCAGATCGGCCAATCGTGATCGAACAGATCCAGCTGTGGCACGACGGTCGTGAGGTCGATGTTCGCTTCCCAGTACGCGTCTATGGTTCCAGCGTCGCGCCAGTAGGCTTCGCTCTCTTCTGCAGATTTCACGCATGACGTACTGAAGCGATGCGCGACCGCCTTGCCGTTCGCCACGATGTACGGAATGATGTCTTTGCCAAAGTCGCGGCTGGACGCCGGATCGGCTGCATCGCGCTGCAGCATCTCGAACAGAAACGCTGTATTGAATACGTAGATGCCCATGCTGGCCAGCGCCATCGACTCGTTGCCGGGAATGCCCGGCGGATCGGCGGGTTTTTCAAGGAATGACAGAATGCGATCGGCATCATCAACCTGCATGACACCAAATCCGGTTGCCTCCATACGCGGCACTTCCAACACGCCGACCGTCACGTCAGCGCCTTGGTCGACGTGCTGCTGCAACATCAATTCGTAGTCCATTTTGTAGATGTGATCCCCGGCCAGGATCACCATGAACTCCGGATGATACGCCTCGATGATATCGATGTTTTGAAAGACAGCGTCTGCCGTCCCTTCATACCACTGCGACTCAGAAACACGCTGGCTGGCTGGCAGAATATCAAAGCTTTCGTTGCGCTCGGGTCGAAAGAAATCCCAGCCGCGCTGCAAATGGCGGATCAGACTGTGCGCCTTGTACTGCGTCGCCACACCGATACGTCGAATACCGGAATTGAGCGCGTTGGAGAGTGCAAAGTCGATGATGCGCGTCTTGCCGCCAAAGTACACCGCGGGCTTCGCGCGGCGGTCGGTCATTTCGTACAACCGAGAGCCGCGCCCGCCAGCGAGGACATAGGCCATGGCGGTGCGAGCAAGCGTTCCAGCGCGGTGGTGTTGGGTCATGACCGTGTAAGCTGCAGAGCAGGCCACGCTCATCGCAAGCGGACACAACGTTCGATTTCTATGTGAGCGCCCTCGCCTTTCCCCCGCTCCCAGTCGTACAATTTGCGCATGAATATCCTCTTTGTCGCTGCCGAAGTCGCACCGTACGTCAAGACCGGTGGCCTGGCCGACGTGGCCGGTGCGCTCCCCGCCGCGCTACGGGCCCTGGGCCACGACGTGCGCGTCGTGATGCCCCGCTATCGCGCCCTCCGCGAGCGCAGTCTCCCCGTAGAGGGACCAATCGCCGCTTCCTTCCTGCCCGTCGGGGAGCGCCAGGAAGAACTGCGGGTGTGGCGCGCCGCTGACAGTAGGACCCCGCTTTATCAACTCGACATTCCCGCTGCATTCGAACGAGCCGCCATCTACGGCGAACCGGATGACCAGCGCCGCTTCATCCTGTTTTGTCGTGGCGTGATGGCACTGTTGCAGCAGCTGCGCGAAGTGGAAGGCTGGCAGCCTGATGTATTGCACCTCAACGATTGGCATGCGGCGCTGGTCGCGAACTATCTCAAGACGTACTACGCCTACACGTTCGGCCATATCGCCACGGTCTTCACAATACACAACCTGGCGTATCAGGGACAGTTCAGTCCCGCGACGCTGGCAATGGCGGGTCTGTCAGAGGGTGGGCTCATGGAGAACACCATGGGGCCGCGAATCGCCGGGAGCTTCAACTGCATGGCGCGCGGCATTCGCTTCAGCGACATCGTGAGCACGGTCAGCCCCACCTACGCTCAGGAAATCCGCACTGCGGAATACGGGGAGCGTCTTGATGGGCTGTTGCGGTCGCGTGGTGATCGCGTCGTTGGCATTCTGAACGGTATCGACACAACGGTCTTTGATCCGGCGACCGACAAGCATCTCCCCGAGCAGTTCAGCGCCGACGCACCGGCCGGAAAGACAGCGTGCAAAGCCGAGCTGCAGCATGAGCTTGGATTGTCCGTGTCACGTGACCGCCCGCTTCTGGGCATCGTCTCGCGACTCGTCGAACAAAAGGGGCTCGACTTGCTCTACGAAGCACTCCCCTGGCTGCTCCAACAGACCGACGCGCAACTCGTCGTCCTTGGCTCCGGTCAGACACAGCTTGAGGACGCCTTCCGTCGGCTGGCGCAGCAGTTTCCCGACCGGATCGCCGCGAAGATCGCGTTCGACGCGGGATTGGCGCAGCGGATCTACGCCGGCAGCGATGCATTCCTGATGCCCTCGCGTTTCGAGCCATGCGGCTTGGGTCAACTCATTGCCCTGCGCTACGGCAGCGTGCCGATCGTACGCGCCACCGGCGGACTCGCCGATACGGTGCGTGAGGGCTACGAGGGCAACGGCTTCCGCTTTCATCCGTATGAGGTGTCGCACTTCACCGATGCCATCGGCCGGGCATTGGTCACGTTCCGCGATCGTGAGGCGTGGGCACTGCTGCGCGAGCGGGGGATGCGCGAGGACAACTCGTGGGTACGCGCGGCGCGGCAGTACGAGAGCATGTACCGGTGGGCGCTGGAAACGATCGGGCGGTAGTCCTCGGACGTTGACAGATGGGTGCTTCGCGGCGCACGTTTGCCGCATGATACTTTCTCTCCTTCGACGAGCGCGACAACTCGCGCCAGCGCGTGCCGCCCTGGCCGCCGCGCTTCTCCTCGGCGCCCCAGCCACGGCGCATGCGACATGGTCGGTGATTGCCATCGATCGCGCTACGGGACGCGTGGTGATCGCGTCCGCCACCTGCGTGAACAACAACGACGGCTTCCTGATGGGTGTCCAGGCCGTCGTGGTGCCGGGCAAGGGTGTCGCCGCCTGTCAGGCCGGTGTCGATGGCACGCACGCCAACCAGATGCTGGTGTACGCGGAGCTGCAGAAAGGCACCGAGCCGGCGCGCATCATTGAGATGCTCTCGGCCGATCCCGCGTTCCAATCGCGGCAGTTCGGCATACTCGATCTGCAAGGACGTGGTGCCGGACATTCCGGGCTCACCAACGGCTACGTGTCGCAAGACATCCAGGGGCGTGTACCGGGCACCGAGATCTTTTACTCGATCCAGGGAAACATTCTGCGACCCGGCGACGTGGTGCCGAACGCCGAACGCGCCTTTTTACAGACCACGGGATCACTCACCGATCGTGTCATGGCCGCACTCGAAACGGCAGATCGATTTGGCGGTGATAGCCGCTGCGTATGTCCGCCGCTTCCTTCCGGCAGCGCCAAGCCGCTCAATCCGTGTGAGGGACGCACGTCGTACATCGCGTACATCCTGATGGCGAACAAGGAGGATACCAATGGCAACTCGCACAACAATGGTAAGTACGCCATGTATCTTACGGTGACGCAACCCGAACAGGCCGGCCCGAACGCCATTCGCCCGGGCGAGAATCTCAATCCCGTCAAGACGCTTCGCAGTCGGTACGATGTGTGGCGCAAGGCGCAACCGGCGTCGTTCAAGTGATGCGGCGGCTTTCGATCCTCGCTGTGCTGGTGGTTGCATTCAGCAGCGGCGCCGAAGCACAAACCCGACCGACAACGGCACCGGCAGCACCTGCCGCCGCGGCGAACAACCGGCGCGCCCCAATGCGGGTGATGACGTTGTCGTCGTCAGCGTTCACCGATGGCGGTATGATCCCTGCACGACACGCACAAACGGGACGCGACGGTTCGCCGCCGTTGTCGTGGAGCGGTGCGCCCGATTCTACTCGCAGCTTTGTGCTCATCATGCGCGACGCGGACGCAGCGATCGGCGACGGCACGGATGATCTGCTGCACTGGATGGTGTGGAATATTCCCGGCACCGCAACATCGCTCGCCGAGGGCATGGCTCAGGGCGCACAAGGTGTCGATGGCGCGCGTCAGATCAGCGCCACCGGTCCGAACTATCGCGGCCCTGCGGCGCCTGCTTCGGGTCCGGCGCATCACTACGTCTTTGAGCTGTATGCGCTTGATGCAGCGGTGAATGTGGCAGCGGTTGGGATGTCGCCGCCGGCCACTCGCAGAGCGGTCATGGATGCCATTGCCACGCATGTTCGCGGCAAGGGCGTGCTTGTTGGTCTCTATCGGCGTCCGGCGCCGTAACGAGATCGCATGCCCTCGTGCGGTGCTCGTGACGCAGTGCGTTGCGATGCACTCCATCGCGACGCGCTTCGCCCTACGCGTCCGGCGGCGGTTCAGCTGGCGCGGTGGTCGTTGACTCCACACGCGGCGTCTTTCGCGGGTGCGTGGCCGAGTGCACGTACAGCGACTCGACCTTGGCCCGCGCCCATGGCGTTTTTCGCAGAAACTTGAGCGAAGAGTTCACGCTGGGGTCCTGCGTAAAGCACCGAATGTCTATGCGCTCACCCAGCCCGCTCCACCCGTACCGTTCGACCAGGTGTTCGATCATGGCCTGCAACGTCACGCCGTGAAGCGGGTCAGCCCGTCGCGGTTCGGTCATCCGCGATGACCGCGTGCGAGGGTATCGTACTCGCGCGGACGCTCGAGGCCTGCGTAATGATTGCGATCCATACCTGCAATATGACACGGTGTAACTCGCGTTGCGAACAGGATGCAGTACGTGCAGCGGGTCGATGGCGCTACTTCAGCCGATCATGTACGATTGTTCATGAGTCTCGATACAGCGGCCCTGAGCCGCAAACTCACTGCGGCGGTCAACGACCAATTCACACTCGGCGATCTTCTGGGAGTAGGCGGCTCTGCCTCGGTGTTTCGCGCCCACGATCGCGTGCTGAGCCGTGACGTGGCCATTAAGGTCATTGATCCCGTGCTCGCCGGGTCGTCGTCACTTGAGACGCTGTTTCTCCACGAAGCACAGACCGTGGCGAGCCTTGAGCATCCGAACATCGTTCCGCTATACTCGGCGCACAGTCGCGATGGTCTGCTCTATCTCGTCATGCGACTGCTTGACGGCGAGTCACTGACGAAGCGTCTGAGTGCCGGTGTCCTTGCGCCAGTGGAAGCGTCGCGTATCGCCTCGGACGTTGCCAACGCCCTCGCTGCGGCGCATGCGCGCGGCATCGTGCATCGCGATATCAAGCCGGAGAACGTGCTTCTCGACCGCACCGGCCGCGCCTTTGTGACCGACTTTGGCATCGCGCTCGTGACCAGTCGCGCGGGTGTGCACGCAGATGGCGGGACGTTGGGCACACCGGGCTACATGAGCCCTGAACAGCTGCTGGGCGAGGAGGTGGATGGTCGCACCGACATCTACGCCACGGGCGTGTTGCTCTTTGAAATGCTGGCTGGACGCCCGCCGTTTGTGGCCAATTCTCTTGCCGCAACCCTGGCGCAGCATATGACGCAAACGCCGCCCCTCCTGAGCGCCTTGCGCCCCGAAGTACCGACGGCTCTGGCTGCGGTGGCTGAACAGTGCTTGCGGAAATCCGCACAAGAGCGCCCGACGGCCGAGCAGTTGGCGTCGTTGTTGACGGCAGCGAGCACGTCGGCCGCCCTTCGGTCGCCGGCGCAGGTGAAGCGTGCAAAACGACGGCGGCGGTTGGCGATTGTCGGATCGCTGGTCGCGGCAGGTGCTGCGATGTTCGCAGTGCTGGTGATGGTCATCGTACGCATTATCCAACAAGTGTTTGGCGACGGGGGCGAACCTGCGCTCTATGCGTTTTATGAATCCGTGCCAAGCGCAGTGGTCGCTGACGCACGCACGACGGGCGCGCTTCAGCCGCAAGAGCGTGTGGCCTTCGCGTTTGTGCAAGCGGGTTCGGACACTCGCAACATCCTGTTGATGACGGACAGCATGATCATCCGGCGATCTGTCGCTGGCACGCGGCGGTACCCGGTCGTCGGTACGCGGTTCGACATTGCACGGAACATCGATCTGTTCAGTCCGTCAAGCGGAGTCGCAACGGTCCGGCAGGCATCTGGCGTGGTGGATACACTGTTCACGAACGTGTCAGGCACCGAGGCGCTGCGACTGGGATCGGCATTCGCGACGCTTGAAGCGGCGCGACAACGCAAGCGCGCAACGCCGTAGTGCTCTCGATGGCGGCCCGCGACGTGGTGGCGGCTCGCTACCGCAGCTCACCCTCGCCGATCGGCTCGCTGGTCATACTGATACGGGAATTCGCCCATCCGTTGTGCGCGCACGATGATCGCGCACGGTGTGTGCCATGTGGAGGGTGTCTATCTCCGGCGCGTACTGACCGTGCTGTGGGTCACTCGGTGAGCGGTGAATATTACAACGTGCGGATCGCCTTATCGCCACGGCATGAGGGAAGCCGAGTGCGACCTGCGCACGGACAACAGCACGTCGGACAGGCGGAAGTGGGACCGAGATGCCCTGTGCGCGTTCGCTCGGTCAGCCTACTAGACTGCGAGCGCGGTGCTGGCTCAGTGCTGGCTCGGTCGGTTGAATGCACGTTATGGCCGCAGTCAGGCGTCTCGGAATGTTCAATCTTCGAGTGACCGCCCAGCTGCCACCTGCCACGTTACGCATTACACTCCAACCCGGCGATCACGGGGTTCAGGCGCAAGGGCTTGGAACGCTTTTTCTGTCGCGGGACTACCGCGGGCATTCAGCCAGCCATCTGCGACTCATCCTGGCGAGTCTCAATATTGCGGAGCAGCCGGGCGAGATGGGGCTTCCTGGGTACCACATCCATCCGTTGAAGGGCGATCGGCGGGGCACGCTCGCCGCTGTCGGCGCCCGACGAACGCTTCCGGAACATGCGCCGCTGAAGCAGATCCTGTACCTCTCGCGCGCGTCGCGTCAGGGAAAGCGGTACGTGCGCCGATGGCGTTCTCGTAGGACGATAGTCCTTCAAGGACACGCAAACGCGTACGTGGCGCAACACCAGCAATGTGGTGGTGAAAGTCATCAGCAGTCTGTCCGAATGCCTCGTGCGCCCAGCGGCGTCAGCCGTCTACGGCACTCGCTCGAACACCAACCGTCAAATCCTCGGCAATCCGAGGTCGAACCCCACGATCGCATTGGTGGGGCCGCGATTCATCGTGATGATCCACGACTGCGACGGCGCGCGAAAGCCGTCGCGGAATATTGCCGTGAGATCGTCATGCAGCACTACGCCGCGCCAAGCGACAAGACGCGGGCCGATCAGGCGAAGTTCGATCTCACTCTCGGTCTCATCGTTCCGGTAGCGACCCACAAAGTCGGCGAGTACTCCCTGCGTCGGAAGTGTGACGTCGAGACGCTCGTACGCGACGCTGTCACCATCGGTCGAGTACACCGTGAAACCGGACGGCGCGATCGTGTCAGGCGAAAACCGCAGTCGACGCGCACCCTCGAGACTCGTAAAGGTGCCGTCAGGGAGACGACGATAGCCGAGACGTTCTGGTCGAGCCAGCGCTGCCAGCGCTCATAGGTTCGCCAGGCCGCGACGGAGTACAGCGCAAGCGACACGAGCACCGCGATCGCGCCGAGCGGTTCGACAAGGCGAAGTTGCACGTCGGTGTACCAGATCCACTTGGTCGAGACCGGCAGTGCGAAGCACGCGGGTTGATACGCGTCTTGCAGTGCGACTGGGATGAAATGTCGTACGCGGTGGGGCGGCGGCGCGGCGGTCGCGAGCGTGGTGACATACTTTTAGAGCAGCGGCCCCCACGCCAGCGTCACATCGAACGGTGCGAACGTGAGGGCCGGATGCGTATCGTACGCGCCAGCGAAGCCCAGGACATAGGGTGCGATGCGAAGCGCGATCGCGGCGGCGAGCGCCGCGAGTGCCGCGAGTGCCGTGGATCCCGGGTGTTTCCCAACCGGCAGCAACAGCAGCGTGGCCAGCAGCAGGCCGTTTGCGGCGGCGACAAGCAACAGAAGCGAATACGGGCCAAAGTGCATGGTCAGGCGAGGTGGCGCGGAAGAAAAAGTGGCGTAGAATCAGAGTGCGAGGGTCCGTTCAATTCCACTACGTTAACCTTAACTGCACCCGACGATGCTCGGTTCCGGCGACCCGACGCCGTATGACGGATACGCGCTGATCGCGCTCTCGGCCCTCGCGGGGCTGCTGCTCATTGGCTGCATACTCGGGCTGACGTGGTCGATTGCCGTGGCCTCCATTGTACGACGGGCAGCGTTCGGGCTGGTGGTGCTGGTCCTTGGCGCCGTATTGATCGTCACTCCGACATCCTCGGGAGCCGTTGGCGCGGGCCGGATGATTACCATTTTCCCCGCAGCCGCGCTGGCCGCGCTTCTGTTCGTCGTCTGGAGTTGGCGTGCAGGGCATATCTAGCGTGTAATTGGGAAATCGCTGGTGCCGTGCGTTCGACGTCACCAACAAAACCCGGAGAGGAAATGCTGAATCCGCGTACGCTCAGTGTCGCGCTGTCGTTCGGCATTGGAGCGATGGTGGGGAATCGTAGCGCCTCGCTCGACGCTCCGTCGGTGATGCCGGTAATGCCGGTAATGCCAGGATAGGAAATTCAATCGGGGTCGGTCGAGTATCTGGCGAACGTTCGCCGCGGCACGCCCCGTCTTCGACGCAGAATACACAGATCTCCCAGGCAACTTCTCCGCTTTTTGTGAGCAATCCCGAAAACTCAATTTCAGTACCATCCTCAAGAAACGCGAACTGGATGGGTGGAGACGAACTTGCTGAATGATGTTCTGTTCGCGAAATGGTTACTGCAAGACTACGCGTTCCACGGATCACCGTGCACATCGGCGACAGAGCGGTGAATGGTCGCTTTCCGCGTCAGGCGCAGGCGCACGTGCTGGAGTGGCTCAAGCTGAAACGAGAGGCCCCAACGTTACCGAGCGCGGGCAACGTACTGAATCATGGCGCGCTTGGCTGGCGTCACTGCGCGATCAATTGCAACGCGACCATGATACGTGGTTCCGTACAGCGTTCCTCGTCCGGGTGGCCACGGATCACATACCTGGAAAACTGTTGTTCCTCATCGCGGGAGTGGTCAGCGTAGTCACCGCTGTAGACCACAGCATGCTGAAACGTGCCGCCTTCGTACGCCACCCAAAGCGGACCAGAGTTGAGTCCAGCAATCAACTCGGCAACCGGCGGCATTGTGTTGTTGGTGAGCAACCGCCAACCCAATCCGCGACGAAACGTCTCGATGTTTTCCAACGGCATGGCAAGCCCGCCCGATGGCTCCAGTCGAGCCTGTCCCGAACCCACTCATGTTGCCCAGAATCATGCTTGCTGCCGCCGACCAACACGAGGTGCCGTTGCGCTGTCCCATCAAGACAACTCAATGAAGCCGCTCGGTCAATTGTCCAAATTGCCCCCAAGTGCTTGCGTCAACGACACCGTCGGTCGCGAGCGGCGCG
>Ga0209591_10001498_pt1 | contig 28839 bp, 20 predicted proteins | sample MAT01_FD_187207 | JGI IMG/M metagenome (GOLD analysis project Ga0209591, IMG submission 187207) | Freshwater microbial communities from Lake Fryxell liftoff mats and glacier meltwater in Antarctica - MAT-01 (SPAdes) (version 2) | ecosystem: Environmental > Aquatic > Freshwater > Ice > Liftoff... | reverse complement strand
CGGCGTTGAAGGCGTGCGAATAGCAGAGCATGGCGATGTTCAGAGTTTGGGCCCAAGAGATCGTACCAGTGAAATGCAGAGTGTTATCCCATCACAAAGTGAACTACCTTCAGTAATCGCATCAGACCCTGTCCCGTTACACGGCACGACGGGCCAGCCACGCGATTTACAGGTGCGTACTCACAGTGCGAACCCAAACGCCCCTGAAGGATCATACTCGCAAAACAATCCGACGCTTCAAGTTAATACACATGAAGGTAAACAGCGTTATTTAACTCCGGATGGTCGTTGGATTCGTATGAATGATCCGAATATTACTGACGCTGATCGTGCAGCAGTGCATTTTCCGGTTGGCGGGCGTGACACGGGATCAGGCGGTGGCCCTGGTGGAAGCACACCCTCACCAGCCGGTCCCACATCATCTGGTCTAGCACCGACGGGTGGCGGGCCAGTGGATAGTTCATCGGCCGAAGCGATTGATGTTCCAAGCGGAGCTGTCAGTGGCGATGCTCCTGCTGCACAATTAGACGCACCTAGTACTGACATACAGATGCCCGGTGCGGTGGGGACCGGACACGCTCAGGAAGGTGACTTCAGTTCCCTTAATTGGGAACAAGAATTAGAGGGAACGCCATTTGCCGATCAGCTTGATTACACCCTGCCTGACATTCCTGAAGCACCTACTGGAACAAACTATGATAGTGCTCATAAGACTGGTGCTGCACAGTATCGCCAGCAAAATACAATGCCAGAAGGCACTCAGGCTCAACATTGGTCAAAAAAGCGAGATGCCGAAGCCTCAGGGCTACCAACTGATTTGATGAATGAGAATATGTCAGCCCTACAGTCACGTAAAGATCTTCCAGCCGAAACATTACTGACTGATCCTGATGGTGGTGGCACAACGTATTCGATCGATGGTATACCGCGCAAACCGGGAACCGTTCAAGATCGTGACCCAGCTTATCAGACTGAACACAAATTTGCTGACAATTATTTGATTCCTTCAATTCGTAGTAGGATGCCACCTGATGTCGACCCTCGCAACGCGACTTTGTGGGCCGGCACTGAGGCTCGTTGGCAGATGACAGGTGAACCCGGTCCTGGAAACTGGGGGCCACAGCCACCGCAGCTTGGGCAATCATCTACATCACCTAGTAGTACACCAACGAGTTCAAGACAAATCGATTTCTCGTCTGGCGCACCTCCGATATCAAGTAACAATTCTACTGGAGGTCCTGTGCCACTGCCTACAAACGCACCACACCCCATGTTTTCGCCCGCTTACCAGGCTGCCCAGGCTGCCGCCAATGAGCGCGTCGATGAAGGGAGTAGTGGAAACATAGGAGCAGAGCAGGGTAGCCAGCCTGGTGTTGAGCAGGTGAACCCAAATTATCCACCGCCGCCGGGAACTCCTCAACAACTCGAGGCCATTCAGGAGGAGATTGTTAATTTGCTCGCTGCTCGCGCTCGCGCCGAAAGTGCTGAACAGCAGATGTCACGGCAAGAACAGGGCGCCCAGTCCAACATGGCTCCCATCCAGCAAACGATACAGCAAACCAATCAACAGATTAGCGCTTCCCAGGCACATCGACAAGCGGTTGCCAGCCGTCAACAGTTGAATCAGGCGCAGCAACAACGCCAGGAGGATGCTGGAAGTAGAATCGGTAGCTATGCGGAACGCGCAGCAGGGTTGACCGCACTGACCATTCCTCTACATGTATTCGAGCGATTCAGCCATTATGCCTCCATTGTGCCAGGTGGTGTAGGGGATTCAATGCGTAAGATGAACACAGACGCCCTCCGACTCGAAAACTCCTTTGTAAGACTCGCTATGGAGATGGCTAGGCAACAGTCATCTCAGGCGGGGGTTCAGAGTGGCCTGCAAAGCGATCAGTCAAGGTTGGAGCAGACGGACCAACAGACCGACGCGTCGCAGGAAAATCTACAACTGACTAGCGAAGGTGCCGCCGGATTACAGGGAGCTAATCAGCAGAAGTTAGCAGAAACCGGGGGTGCCCGTGCAGAAGCGGCACAACAAAAGCAAGAATTTGCCGAGGCCGCCGATGCCAAGCAGGAACAGGCTCAAACTCTGCACGAACAGTTACAAGCTTGGTCAGAAGCTCATAAATCAGCACGCGAGGAAGCTATTGCGGAGGCAGTTGAGCGCATAGAAGCGGGTGGTGGTGTCGTGACAGAGGTTAAAGAGACATAGCGATGAATTTACACGAAGCTGAAATGCGCTTGGGGATTGCACGTCGTCGAGGCAACCCCAATGACTTGGCCTCTGCTTTGGCAGTTCATGGCAATTTACTGCTTGAAGCCGGTCAAATTGTTGAGGCTAGCTCTGAACTTGAGGAGGCGGCCAACATTCATCGTGTTCAGGGCCGCCCCTACGATGAAGCGCGCTTAAAACATCTGACTGCTACATTACAGCGGTTGCAGGGTAACTATGATAGAGCAAAGCAATTGGCGCAAACAGCGATCCAACTGGCTGGGCGGGGGACACAAATTTCGGTCTCGGCGTATACGGAACTGGGTGAAATTGCATTAGCAAAAGAAGAAATTTTTGAAGCCTTTACAGCTTATGACCATGCGCTTGAGGACAGTGAAAGTGCTGGACTTGTTCCCACTGGAAAGGCTGCGCTGGGACGCAGGCGAGCGCTAGCGCTCGTTGCCCTCGATCATCATTTAGAAGCTGCATATGATTTGATTGATGCGGGTAAAGTGTTTCAAGAATACGGAGATTCTAGCACGGCATTGCGAATCTATGTCGAGGCTGCTACTGCATTACAACAGGGGGGCAATGCTGACCTTGCTTCCCAACTGATAGAGGCTAATATTTCTGCGGCTCAAGAGGCCAGCGATAATGCGGTTTTGGCAGATTTGTATCTACTTCGGACAGCATTCGCAGTAGAACAGAAAGATGTCGCAAGCGCACTGGTGGCTGCGTTGAGCGCTCGCCAATATGCGCTCAACGCAGTCGCACCGGTTGCTTACATTAGCGCCGTAGTCACGATTTCAGAACTGGAGGAAGCTGTTGGTGATCTGATTGCGGCCTACGAATCGCTAGCAGTTGGCTGGGTTACATTAAGTGATCTTTTAGGACGTGATGTTGCAAAACAGATATTTGAACCAAAACTACTGGCATTGCGAGAACGTCTAGGAACTGAAAAGTTCGCCAGAGTAAAAGTTAATTACGAAGCGAAACAACGGACACGCGCATAGATGCGAAATATCAGTCCACTTTCATTCAATAGTTTTGCTTGGGTAAAAACTCTATAATAGACCTATTGCGAAATAACTTTGTTACTCTGGAACAGTAAATGAGCTATCTCTGGAGAAATTTTATTTCGCACCAAGTCTAATAGTGACAATGGCACTATTGTAGAAGCCCGAAGCGTTGGACTGTGAGTATGGGAATAAAGGAAAAATAGAAATGAGCAAAATTCTGGCTATGCAAAAACAAGATGATAAAGCGCATGCTGCCAAGACAAAAAAGACTGATGAAGAGGCCAAGCCAGCCGTACACGCTCTCGAACATCCTAAGCTTTCAGCGTTGCAGAACCATCTGGGTAACGCTGCAGTCCAGCGTCTGCTTGCCCAACGCAGCGGCGACGGCGCGTTCGATCTGGATGACGCCACCGCTGCGCGTATCAACCGTGCCCGTACCGGTGGTCAGGTGCTAAATAATGCGGTGCAAACCCAGATGAGTCAGTCATTGGGTGCCGACTTTAGCAGTGTGCGCGTCCATACTGGCGGCGAGGCGCATCAACTCAACGAGCAATTAAGCGCTAAAGCTTTCACTACCGGTCAGGATGTCTTCTTCCGCGAAGGCGAATACAACCCTAGTTCTAGCAGTGGCCAGGAGTTACTCGCTCATGAATTAACGCATGTTGTCCAGCAAAGCAGTGGAGCCGTGCCCACCAATGGCAGCAAAATGCAGGTCAACGCTCCAGATGATCGCTTTGAGCAAGAGGCCAACTCGGTTGCCAAGCAAGCCCCGATAGCAAGTAGCGTCGCATCCCAATCACTTGGTAGTGTTCAACGTGAAGATGTAACGGATGATGAACTTGGTCAATTACCAGAACTGTCTAAAGAAGACGCCTTGGCCCAAAGGCAGGAAATGAACGAAGACGACTTGCTAGACGCCTCATAGGCATTTATTGTTCTAACACATTGACTGTCCAGTAAACCATGAATCCAAAATCGTAGATAACCAATGATCCACCTTCTCGACCAATCATTACGTAGACTTTTGGTCCACGAACTGAATATTGACGACGAACAGGTCTCCTTTCACCAGCCTGTCGGCGATTGGATGACGGGGCTGGGCAGCAACAAGCCGGTGGTCAACCTCTATTTGTACGACATACGCGAGAATGCCCCGTTGCGGCGCCAGCAATGGGAGCAGGTGGTCAACGGACAGCAGAACGATGCACAGCGGCAGGGCCGGGTTACTTTGCGGCGCACGCCTTTGCTGATGGACTGCTTCTACGTCGTCAGCGCGTGGAGCCAGGCCGATCAACGCACCCGCCCGACCCAGGAGCACAGCATGTTGAGCCGTTGTTTGTTGGCCCTGGCCCGTCATCCCGTTTTGAACCCCAAGTTGGGTGAGCGGGGTGAATTGCTCACAACCCCAGGGCGTTCGATCCTGGCCGAAGGTCGGCAACGTCAACTTGATTTTTTGGAAGCGCCGCTGGCTGACCAGGAAGTTGAAATCCGCACGCGTGTGGCTAACCACGACGTGCTCACCAATCCCGCCGAGGTCTGGGGCGCACTGGAGAATCAGATCAAGGCTGCCTTTTCCTATGTGGTCACCCTGCCCATGGATCCGTGGCAGGATCTAACCCAGACGGCCGGCGAAGTGGGTTCTGCTACCTTTATCAGCGCTGGGCCCTTGGCCCGCACGGACGCAGAAAGTCTGCCGCGGGTGAAGCCAGCCGAAAAGACCCATACAAGCCCATCCCTTGTGGGTGGTATTGTCCAGACGGTGACCATAAAAACAGTGCGCAAACCAGACGGCAGTGTACACGCAGCTGAAGAACGCAATCCCTATCCGGGTTTAGACGTTTGGGTGATTGAGAAAGGGTTGCGCGTGGTCACAGACAAGCAGGGGCGTTTTATTTTCCGTCGCCTGCCGCCAGGCGAATACACCATTGCCGTCTATCGTGCGCAGACGCCGAAGGCCTCGCAAGAGGAAGATGTCATCCTGCCCGCGCAGCGGACAGATGAACCGCTCTGGCGAGGCCATTACACAGTTCCGTCCAATCCCCAAGGTGAAACGCGCACCATTGTGGTGGAGCTTGCACCTGATTCTAGCGATAACGGTCATCACTAAACTGGTACATTACTAAACTGGTACATTGGTAAAGGAGAAGAGTATGCCAACAGCTTATTACGCCCCCGGTGTCTATATTGAAGAAGTGGACAAGGGGACCAAACCGATCCAGGGGGTGGCAACTTCGGTCACAGCGTTTATCGGCTTTACGCAAAAGGCCGAAAAGCTCAATGACGACGACGCCAGCACCCGTTCCATTCTGGGCGAACCAACGTTGGTCACCAACTGGGGGCAATACCAGCGCTACTTTGGCAGTTATCACGAAGATGCCTACCTACCCTACTCAGTGCGCGGTTTCTTCGACAATGGCGGCGCCCGCTGCTATGTAATCAGTGTGCGCGCCATGGATGCCCACAAGGCGCAGAAGGTGATCACCGCCAGGGATGGCAAAAAGTCGACGCCAGCGTTGCTGGTAATCGCCAAAAACGGTGGTCTGGCCGGCAATGATATTCAAGTCAAGCTCGAAGCGGCCGGCAATAGTGGCGCCAACGACAAACGTGATGCGACTAAGCTCCTTAAACTCTCAGTCCAGCTTAACGACCAAGACGCCCTGCCGCTCAAGAACAGCACACAGCAGGCCCATGCTAAAAACATGGCGATTGATGCGATGCGTAAAGATTTAGTTGAAAAAGAAACAGAGTGGGCCGCCCTCAACCCAGAAGCGCGCAAGAAAGCGTTGGCAGCTGAAGAGAAGTCACTCAACACCGAACAGCAGAAATGGCAGGATGAAAAGGCCAACTGGGACAAGTTGGAAAAAGAGGTGACCGACAAAGGGATCAATTTGAAAGCGACCGCCGAAGAGTGGGAGCAGGAAAAAGCCAAGTGGCACCATACAAAGGTTACGCTGGATGATGTTCGCAACCAATCTCGTGCGCCGAAAAAAGAATGGGAAAAGCTGAAAGAAAGTTGGGAAGAGAAGAAGGCCAAGCTAGACGCCAGCAACAAAGAACTGGAGGGCGGCAAGGTTGATCTCGCCAGCCTGAAAGCAGAATGGCAAGCACGCTGGCAGGCCGAGACCGCGGATTGGGCGTTTGAATTGGAGGACATTCCGTTTTGGGATGAAAGAAATCGTAAAGATAGCCAAGTGTTGGCGAATCAGCAGTCCGAGCATGTTCAGGTCTGGCGGCTCAAGAAGGGGGGTCGTGAAGCGCTGCCCATGCCAGAGCTGAATACCTTTAAATTGGAGGGCGGTGCGCTCCAATTTGACCATCACTTCCTGCAAGAAAAAAATCTACTCGACAATGCCGATGTCATCGCCGCGGGCAACGATGCGGAAACGGAAGCGCTGCTCTTTGACAAGAAATCGACGGAACTCTACCGGGGTGATGAAGCCAAGCGTAAGGGGATTGATGGGCTCTTCTCCATTGACGATATCAACCTGGTCTGTGCGCCGGACTTGATGAAGGCTTACGACTCGATCGAAGACAAGACCTCCGCTGATAACATTGTAAAAGGCGTCCAGTCGGCGATCCTCACCTTCTGTGCCAGTGCCCACTATCCCTTTGCGATTTTAGACGCACCGCCCAAGCGTGATGTACAGGGCATTGCCGACTGGCGTATGAGTCTACCTGGTGGTGACACTATGTATGGCGCACTCTACTATCCGTGGATCAAGATCGCCGATCCGTTCAATGCCAGTCGTCAGATTGAGATTCCACCTTGTGGTCACATTGCAGGGATCTTTGCCCGCTCGGACAATGCCCGCGGCGTGCATAAAGCACCGGCCAACGAACCTGTCAACGGCGCACTCGATCTCCAACTCAACGTCACCAAGTCGGAACAGGAATTGCTAAACCCGATGGGGGTGAACTGTATCCGTGCCTTTCCTGGGCGGGGGATTCGCGTCTGGGGTGCCCGCACCCTGGCTATGACTGACCCTTCATGGCGCTATATCAATGTGCGGCGGCTCTTTAGCTATGTGGAAGCCTCGGTCGAGCGCAGCACGCAGTGGATTGTCTTTGAACCGAATGACCAGATCTTGTGGGCGAAAGTCCGCCGTGACGTTACGGCGTTCCTCCGTACCGTCTGGCTGTCGGGTGCGCTCTTTGGCGCCACGCCCGAGCAATCTTTCTATGTCAAGTGCGATGGCGAAACCAATCTACCCGAGCTGCGCGATCTGGGCCAAATGGTCTGCGAAATTGGGCTGGCCCCGGTCAAACCGGCTGAATTTGTGATTTTCCGCTTTAGCCAATGGGCGGATCAGGTGGATGCGTAAAGCAAGTCAGCCAGCGTATCAGCCTTGCAACGGCTAAATGAACGTGCGGACACGTTGGCCTGCGTAGATGGTGACCGCCAGAACAACGGATAAATTTCTTTAACAGGAGCAGAAAAATGGCAGAAGAATTACCTCTGATTGGCTTTCATTTCTCACTGGAACTCCAGGGCAAAGTGGCTGGCTATTTCACCGAATGTTCGGGCATTGGCTCGGAGCATGAAGTGGCGGAACATAAGGTGGTGTCACCGACCGGTCAACAGAAAATTATGAAGATTCCCGGTCGGTTAAAGTGGAGTGATATCACGTTCAAAAAAGGGATTACCAGTGCCATGGACATTTGGCAGTGGCGCAAACAGGTGGAAGATGGTCAGGTAGAAGCTGCGCGCTGTAATGGCTCGATCATGATGTTTGACCAGACGCTGTCGCCAGTGGCCCAATGGGATTTTGAGCGGGCTTGGCCAACCAAAGTCAGTGGCCCTACGCCTAAGTCGGATAGCAATGAGATCGGTCTGGAAGAGTTAACCATCACCTTTGAATATATCAAGCGGGTGAAATAGCCAAATAGTGAGGCGTGCTGCGTGGCTTGATTGACCGCACGTCACGCAGCATAGGCTACAACACCCATTTCTAAATGCTTATGTCATTTCAAGCCGAGTTTGAATTTATATTGCCGCGCGGATATATCGATCCAGCCGGCCAGGTTCATCGCCACGGTTCGATGCGGTTAGCCAAGGCGTTGGATGAGATTGAAGCTGTCCGGGATCCGCGGGTTCAGGCCAACGAAGCTTATCTGCCTGTCGTGTTACTGAGCCGGGTTATCAACCAGATGGGGACACTGACAAACGTTACCCCAGACGTAATCGCCAATCTCTACGTCATCGACCTGGCTTATCTGGAAGATCTCTACCAGCGGATCAATAACCCCGAAGCGATCTCCTTGGGGGCTGTCTGTCCGGCTTGTAGTCAGCAATTCCAGGTTCAGGTTGCGCCGTTGGTATAACATCCGTGCTTTTAATGAGGTGCCATGCAACTTACCATGAATAGTTCAAGCGCAAGCAATCCAACTAACCAGCAAGCGGCCGAGCATTCAGCGGCGATCACGCCCGAACTAGTGCAAGAAGTGACCGAAAAAGTTTATGCGCTGATGTTGCAAGAACTAAAGCTCGAACGCGAGCGCGCGGGGCGCTTGCGACAAGATTTCAAATCGGTTGGAGGGCGCTGGTGATCGACGACGTCTATGAACTGATCAGTCAATTCCACGCGGCGTTTCGCTTTGTAGTGACGGTCGATCACAACCCAGTGGCCGCTTTCACGGAATGCACTTTGCCCACCATTGAATGGGAAGTGGAGCCAGTGAAAGAGGGCGGCTTGAATACCTATGTCCACCAGTTGCCTGGCCGGCGCAAGCCCGCCACCTTGACACTAAAGAATGGGATTGGCAAGAGCATCTTGCACAAATGGTATATCGACATGATGAATGAATCTTTTTCACGCAAAGATATCAGTATCACATTGCTTGATGTGCATATTATACCAGTCGCAACTTGGGTCTGCAGCAGTGCTTACCCAACCAAGTGGGTAGGTCCCCAATTAAAATCCGATGGCACATCCGTGGCAATTCAGTCACTCGATTTTGCCTGTGGAGCTATCACATTTGATCAAATCGGCATGGGAGGGCTGGCGTGAGCATGAGTAGCCTTGCGCGTCAGACGGCGACCAATCCTTTGATTCAACGGGTGCGGCGGCATCAGGGGTTGACCACGCTCTTTCAGCTTGGTCAGCCGTCGGCAGACGCTGGAACACCAGTGCAGCGGAGCGTGGCATCGGCTGGCATGCCAGCCGTCTTCGTCTTGGGCACCATACCAGAAATGCCACTCCAGATAGCGCCTGAAGCTGTCATCGATATTGGTTCTGGAACGGTCGATCAAGAAGTGATTGGGACTGAGCAATCACAAACGCAGATTTCAACGGGAGCGGTGGACGCTCTGCTCTCACATCAACCGCCACTAACAACAACGCAAAGGCAAGTCGTTGCGGCCATGGGAGCAATGCCACCCATAGCGACAAATATGCAGCAAGCACAACCCGTTGCGGCCACAATGCGCCCACACTCGCCACAGCCCGCCGCGCAAGGGTTAAGAAGCCAAACGCCAGCACACTCTGCGTCCAATCAAAGCCCGCAAGCGATCCAGCGATCGGGTGATGCTAGATCGGAACCGACGGCGCCCACCGCAGCGCCGACCGTTAGTACAGCAGATGATCGCACCTGGTCGCGACTTGAGGCGATTATGGCCGCGCACCGTCGGCAAGAAAGCGCACCGGCAGCGACGCCCACGCGTGCGCAGACTGGCTCGCCCCAGCCACAAAGACCAGCCAATCCGGCTGGGTCGCCACCAGCGACCCCAGCAAGACAACCGGCGCAAACAGATGTGTCTAGCCCAGCCAAAACCAGATCGCTTTCAACAGAAGCTCAATCTGCACTGCAACGTTCCGTTATCCCTGCTGCAGCGGGTAACGCAGAAAATGACGAAATTACCAGACCACTGGCTCCCGTTGTAGAACCGCAAAGCCATAGCAACCTGCCTACTGAGCCAGATGCTTCTGCAACGATAAATAAGAAAGTGGCGGAAGGGCTACAAACGCCAAGGGTGGCGGGGCAATCAACGCAGAGACGAGAAACGCCTCAAACCCGGACCGAGCAGCTAACGGTTGCGTCCGCAGAGCAGCCCATCCACCGTCAATTGGCGTCGTCTAGGCATGAGAACAAGGCTGTAAGTCCTTCACAGCCGCATGATCCGATAGCACCCGTCCGTGAAGGGCAAGCGGGGGTCAAACAGGAGATCAAGCAGGGTTCTCCAACAGGGATCATCCAACCTACATCTGCTTCGGCAGTACAGCCGGTTGACCCTGCACAAAGCGCGGCGGATGCTATGGCTCCGTTTGTTGAGGCAGAGTCATCAGGGCTGCCAAATGACCAGGCGCTGCCGTTACAGGAAGCCTGGCCGGGTGTCCAACAGATAATTCAGCGCGCTGATAGTGATGATTTAGATATGCGTGCCAATGAGGCTAACGCTGTACAATCAGATGACATCAACCCTGTTGCGTTTACGGAGCGGGCTGAAGTCAGCACAGCGGTCCGAGCAGCGCTCAGCTATGTCGAGACGGCGCAACCAACAGAATCAGCCGTGCATGTTATTCCGCCCAGGCGACCACGCCCGCGCGTACAACGCAGTTCAACCAACAAAGTAGCCGACCCTGTCGCCAACCCAATGCCTCAAGCTGAGGCGACGCTTGATCAAGCCACGGCAAAAGCAGAGGTCAACGATGACAGTCTGGTTGACCAGGCCAGCAAAAGCGAATATGAACCATTCATAGATGGAGCCACGCTGGTTGAAACCGAAATCGGCGCGTTGCCGGAAGACTTGTGGCGACTGATCGATGAGCCAGTGCCGAGCCAGCCAGCGCAACCGGAGGCGATTAAAAAACCGGTTTATTCCCCAATAACTCAAGCGCCGTCAGCCGTTCAAGCCAAGCGGTTAGCAACAGCACAGCGCGCGGGGTTAGATAATACATCTGACGCGGCTGTCGTAGGTGAATTGTTTCTCACGGGTGAGGTCAGGAATGAGGAGCTTCAAGTAGACCCGGTATCATCCATAATGCCCGATGCCCATTTCTCTGCCTCTAGCGTGGTACAGACTCATGAGCAGCAATCGAATGCCCTTAATCAAGTGGTTACGAAGAATAGTGTGCAAGATTCTCATGGCTTGCAGCGTCAACCTACAGCCATGTCCAGCGACGCCATCGAGCCACAGGCAATGGCCGAGCAAACCGAGTTTGATGCGAGCCGCACAAATACTACGCCAGCGAATGCGGCTTCAAAGCTTTCAGCTTTAGCGCCAAGACAGGAGGGGGTAGTCGTCGCAGCGAAAAATCAAACCACCAGCGTACTGCAACGCCAGCCCGATGAAACGCTACCAGAGCAAAGCGTACCTGAGCGCTCAGTGCCAGTTGATCAGGTTGATCCGCTTGAAACCGCGGCCACGAGTAAAGTGGATACCGACGAATTGGCGCGTGAGGTGTATTCAAAATTACGGCGTCGTTTAGCCGTCGAGCAGGAACGAATGGGATTTTAGAATTCGATTTGTCTAAAAATAATCGTCTACGGAGTAAAATCACTACTATGCCAAGCATATATGAACAACCTCTGAAACAACTGTCTACAGGAAAGCTTTCTGAAACGCGTGGAAAATTGAAAGCAGCTCGCATTGTCAAGGTAGATAAAGAGGGAACTCCGACCACTGCTCAAAAGGATATCGTCTCCTGTATGTTCAATCCGTATGAGTATACTATCTCTAAGTCAAATAATTTTACCGAAATAGGGGCGACAAAGCCAGGTAGTACGCCCAAGGCTGAATTGTTCAAACCTGGTCCTCAAAATTTAAAACTTGATCTGTTTTTTGATACCTATGAGGACAAGAAAGATGTCAGCCTGATAACCAATACGCTCTGGAAATTTATGGAGATAGAACCATCAGAAGATGATGACCCTCTGTCCAAGGGGGCGGTTCCCCAGGTCGCCTTTCATTGGGGTGTTTTTTTCTTTGTTTCCTTTATCACTAATATGACGCAAACATTCACACTATTTACCAAGGATGGGGTGCCGGTCCGCGCCAAGGTGAATGTCACGTTTACCCAATATATTGATCGGAACGACTATGTAAAACAAAACCCTACCTCTGGCAGTGATTCCATTAGCCGCGTTTGGCAGGTGGTCTCTGGCGACCGGCTGGACTTGATTGCTAATCAGATCTATCGTAACCCGGCCAAATGGCGGTTGATCGCCGATTACAACAACATCGGCGACCCACAAAGTATCCGGCCAGGCCAGATGTTAAGCATTCCCTATGATAGGGGGAGCCGGTAATGGCCGAGAGTCAAATTGTCAGCCACGCCTATGTGACGATTGGTGGCAAAGACTTAGCCAAAGAGGCGCAAAGCCAACTTTTGGCAGTACAAGTCGACCAGCACGTCCATTTACCAGCCATGTTTATGCTGCGCTTTCATGATCCAGGGATGAAGTTACTGGATGCTGGTCAGATCGATTTGACCAAACTTGTCGAAATCAGCAGTAAGACAACAGATAACCAAATGGTCAAGCTGATTAGCGGTGAGATTACGGCGCTAGAACCAGAATTTGGCGAAGGCATGATTGCCGAGTTGACTGTGCAAGGCTATGACCGCTCGCATCGATTATATCGTGAGCGTAAAAGTAAAACTTATGTAAATGTAAAGGATAGCGATCTAGCCAAACAAATCGCCGATGCCGCCAAACTCGAGGTAGTGGTCGATGCGACACCAACCATCTATGATCATCTTTATCAACACAATCAATCGGATTTAAGCTTTTTGCGCCAACGGGCTTGGCGCATTGGGTATGAATGCTATGTGATCGACAAAACGCTTTATTTTCGTAAACCACCTACCGAAGCAGCTACTCTTACTATCGCTTGGGGCGCAGATTTGCTTGCATTTCGGCCGCGGGTAGCTTTATCCGAACAGGTGGAAGAAGTGTGGGTGAAAGGGTGGGAGGTACAGAAAAAAGCAACCATTTTGGGACGAGCTAGTCAGGGCAAGCTCTATCCTGATACCAGTGAAAAAAATGGCAAAGCTTGGTCTGCGGCGCTAAAACAGACCAGCCGGGTGGTGTTAGTCGATCTTCCGGTTGTAAGCCAAGCCGAAGCCGATATTGTGGCCGCGGCCCGTTTAGACGAGTTAAGCGGTGCCTTTATTGAGGCCGAGGGTACTGCATTTCGGCGCCCCGATATTCAGGCTGGTCGTAGGATCAAGATTGAAGGGTTAGGCAAACGGCTCAGCGGGGTCTATCTGGTGACCAGTGCGTCGCATACGTATACAAACAAGGGTCTTTATACCCGCTTTACTGTAACCGGTTCCCGGACTGGTTTATTATCCGAACAGTTTCGCGATGCTCCATCTAGCGATCGGTGGCCTGGTGTTGTGCCGGCTATCGTCACGAACAGCGATGATCCGCAAGGATGGGGGCGGGTTAAACTCAAGTATCCCTGGATGAGCGACAACGAAGAAAGCCACTGGGCGCGCGTCGTGGGTGCTGGTGGTGGCCCCAATTGCGGCCTGGCAATGATTCCGGACGTGGAAGATGAAGTTATGGTCGCTTTTGAGCACGGTGATTTTGATCATCCAGTCGTCCTCGGTGGGCTATGGAATGGCAAGGATGCATTGCCCAACCAAGTGAAGGACGCGCCCGGGGGTGAAAAGCCGCAGGTGCGCAGTTGGACCTCCCGTACAGGTCATCGCATCACTATGTATGACAATAGCGCCAATAAGCTGGTGATCGAAACCAAAGGTGGCTTGCGGGTGATAATGGACGACACCAACAAGTCAATTACGGTGGAAAGCGGCAATACAATTCAAGTAACCGCCAAAGGCGATATTACTATCAAAGGCAATAATCTAAACATCGAAGCCAATGGCAATTTTCAGTTAAATGCGACAGGCAATGTTCAAATGAAGGCTGGCATTAACGCTAATATCGAGGCATCTGCCCTGGCAGCCGTAAAAGCGCCACAGATTAGCCTGGGATAAACCAGCCCGAATCTTTCACAGCAAAAGAGTGAAATATGGCCCAACAAGTCTATCAAGGCGCAACTTTACAATGTACCTTTGGTGCTGCACCCAGCACCCTTACTGCTATTCCAGACCCAGCGGTTGTGGTGGGTACTGGTGGTATCTTTGCCGCGACGATTATGGATCATAAACCTATCGCCAACATTGCCCCCTTTGGGCTCTGTGCTGCACCAACCAATCCAGTTGTCATTGCAGCCACAGCCGCCAAGTTGGGTGTCTTTACGCCGGCACCCTGTGTTCCCGCTACGTTGGCGCCGTGGACGCCTGGTTCACCGATCGTGAAGATCGGCGGCAAACCTGCGCTCAACAATCATTGCACACTCTTGTGCCAATGGTTAGGGGTCATCTCAATTACCAACCCTGGCGGAACGAAAGTGACGGTTCCCTAGATGAGTACAGATATTGTTGGACGCGGCTGGGTCTTTCCGCCCCAGGTAGATGCCCAAGGCAGGGTAGCCTTGACCCACGAATACAACGAAATTGAGCAGTCGATCCGGATTGTATTAGGCACGGCAGAGGGTGAAAGAATGATGCGGCCTACCTTTGGCAGCCGCCTCTTTGAATTGGTTTTTGAGCCAATTAACGTCGAGGCCATGGCGTTGGCCCGCAAATATGTCGAGGACGCGCTTGGCATGTGGGAACCACGGATTAATCTCTTAGATATCCAGGTGCTGGCGCCATTTCAAAATTCGACTGAGTACGCCAGCGAACCTGGTATTCTTTCTATTTTTATTCGCTACGAAATCAAGACTACGCTGGACGAACGAACATTAGTTTTTCCTTTTGCAACGATTCCAGGCGAATAAGAAATTTCAACTGTGACTGTTTTGGAAACCAAGATTTTGCTTACATTGCAACCGTAGTTTTCAAACAGAACCAAGTGTAAGTAAACGAGAACCACAAATGCCGCTTGAATCTCCCGTCTTGGACGATCGACGATTTCAAGAAATCGTCGATGAACTGCGCAAGCGTATACCTGAATACTGCGCGGAATGGACCGACATCAATCTGAGCGATCCAGGTATCACGCTGCTCGAGCTATTTGCATGGATGACGGAAACGATGCTTTACCGCCTCAACCGTGTGCCATTGCTGCATTATATTAAGTTCATGGATCTGTTTGGGATTACACTCAAACCGCCACAGTCCGCCCAGGTGCCAGTCACCTTCTGGTTTTCTGCGCCCCAGACAGTTGATATAAAAATAGAGGCTGGCACCCAGATATCGACTACGCAGACAGAAAATACGCATCCTGTTATCTTCGCAATCAAAGAAGATTTTATGGTGCGCGTGCCCAGCTTGGATCTGCTGCTGAGTGGCACTCCGGATGGACAAAGGCGCCATCAATATCGTGATTTAAGTGCAAGAAAATCTGTGCAATCTAGCTATGAAAATATTTTTTCAAACCAACCCAGATCAGGAGATGCTTTCTATTTAGGGTTTAACAATGATCTTAGCCACCATACATTGCGTATAGGCTTTGCGATGAGTGAGCTTGAATCATCGGGGCTAGATGAGGAAAAACCACCGTGGGCGTGGGAAGTGTCAATGGGCAATGAGGAAGTCTGGGTGCCATGTACGCCGGATCATGGGCATAACACGATTGGCGGCTTTAATCGGAGCGGGCAGATTCAGCTTCATCTCCCCAGAATGGGTGAAGTTGCGTTAAATGGCAACTCGCGTTTTTGGCTGCGTGTACGGATTACAGATGCTCAACATACAAACCCTGAGAGCAGATATATTACGTCGCCTCATTTACGCTATATCACTGGATGTCATGCGGTTGGTGGTACGATCGAAGCAGAGCATGCACAGATCATTCGCGAAGAGACACTTGGTGTAAGCACCGGTTTGCCAGGTCAACGGTTTAGCTTACAAGCGGCCCCAATTGTTATGCCTCTGAAACCGAATGAGCGATTACGTGTGCAGGTTGAAGGAGAGAAAGATCAATATTGGGAGAAAATGGAGAGTTTTGCCGGAAAAACGCAATTTGCTCGTTGTTATACGCTAGATGGAATTACAGGGGAACTTCGTCTGGGGCCTGCTATACGCCTACAAAACGGCGAAATCCTACCATTAGGGCAGGTGCCACCAAAGGGAGCTATTCTGGTCTTTGAACGCTACCGGTATGGCGGAGGCATTATTGGCAATGTCGAGCCTGGTGCTATCGATACGCTCAAGACCGCCATTCCTTATATAAGTCGAGTCGCGAATCGTCAAAAAGCGATCGGCGGCCTTGATGCTCAATCGATCGAGGAAGCCATGTTGGAAATGCCCAAGCGACTCCGTTCGCGAGAGCGCGCTGTCACAGCCGATGACTTTGAGTTCTTGGTCGAAAACCAGTTCCGCGGCACAGTAGGCCGGGCTATCTGCATACCCCATGAAACCATATACGAAGCAAATGGGGTAGAGCACGATGCATCCAATCAGGTTGATATTCGGATTATCCCGTGGCTAACCGCCCAAGAATCATATATTGAACCGAATGAATTGGCCGCATCAGCCGACCTCCATACGTTGGTAGGCAATTTTCTGGATGAACGCAGGTTACTGACAACCCGCCTACACGTCAACAATCCGCAATTCCACTGGGTAACGGTAGAAGTGGATGTAAAGGCTCAGCCAGGGGTCGACACCATCAGTCTGCGTGACACTATTTTGCGGCGCCTCTATCGCTTCTTAAATCCGCTTACCGGCGGGAGTGAGGGCGCTGGCTGGCCAGTGGGGCGAAATTTACGCGTTTGGGAAATATATCAATATTTACAATCTGAAACAGGCCCATCCCCGCGGCGCGCAATGCTGGATCTGCGCCAGCTTGACGAAATGACAATTGCGATGTTTGCTGCACAGCCAGACGGATCGCCGACAGGGCAGGCGATTAATCAACTTCCGGTCAGTCGGGATGGTGTGATTGCATCCGGTCGCCATCACGTTCGATTCTTGTCATTATGAGCTTTATTCTTCGCCAAACCGTGCCCGCGGGCGTGCGTTTTCGCATGGTTTTGCTGCCCAGTCGGGAGATAACGATTGGACGTAAATCACCGGCAAACGTTGCGCCGACAGTAGAGATTGAACTTGACTCAGAGCAGATCGGGAACCAGCACGCGCGCCTTCGCGTCAATGAGGACGAATCAGAATGTTGGATCACTGACCTAGGCAGTCAATATGGCACAAAAATTAACAGCAATCGGATTGAAGCATGGACAACAACCCAACTCCAGATCGGTGATGCGCTTACACTCGGTTTTGATTATCAATTCACACTTGAAAAAAGTGCGCGGCCATCCGGTTCGTATGACAAGCTGACAAGCGTTAACGAGGATGTGCGACTACCGATCAACCTGCTGGCAACAGAGCGATATGTACCGATAGCCAATCTAGATCGGGAACGTCCCTATACGGGCGTCGTACCGCCAGGCTTGGCACTCTATAGTCTCAAGTTGATCAATTTTCTTCCCGAAATATATCGTACGGCGATCTTGGATGGCATTCAGGCTTTTGAACCAACTGAAATACAGGCAACCCACCAAAATTCCAGTTTATTCAACACCCTTCGTCAAGATCTGCTCAGTTCTAACACGGATTTTACCAACCGCCTGCTAGCCCTTATCGAATCAGTTTTATTGCCCATCGAATGGACGTCAACCAATTTTGATCTATTTTTGGATGTGCAAACGTCGCCGCAAACGTTTCTTGTATGGCTTGAACAATGGTTCATGATTTTAACCGATTCATCCTGGACAGAAGAACAGCGTCGTACCTTTATCCAGGAAGCAAACTGGTTATTTGAACGGCGTGGCACCAAGAAAGCCTTGCGTCGAATTTTAGAAATCTATACGGGTGTACGCGCTGAAATTGTTGAAGCCCATGAAGGCGGAGATGCAGACAAATTGTCAGCCTTTGAATTCAAGGTAAATGTATCTGTCGATCCAAAATATACACAGGTAGAACGGGCGGTCGTTCACAAAATTGTGAATGCATTCAAGCCTGCGCACACTTGTGCAAGAATTAGCTACGCCTAGCCATGCCTAAGAGTGGACCATTTCGGATCGAAATTAGATCGTCAAATGACACATATGTTCAGATCGTAACCTGCGTCAAACCATCGCTAACCATTGGCAGCGGGGCCAACAACGATTTGGTGTTGAATGGTCCTTTAGTGCAGAAGAATCATGCCAGAGTTGACTTTTATGGTAAACAAGTTCAATTTGTACAATTAGCGGATCCAAGAGGCAGTGCGCAGCGGCGCAAAAGGGAGCAGGGCGAAGAAGGTAAAGTTGAAACTTGGAAATCCAACACATCAAAAGATATTGGTGAATTCACGCTCACCTTGCTCAATCCAAACGGGGCAAGACAGGCTGACAATGGCGGTTGGTTTCGTTTCTGGAACTGGTTTTTTGGTTCACGTGTCAATCTAAAAAATTTACAATTGGCCGGTTTGCCCTTTAGTAAGCTTAGCCGTGCCTGGTGGCTATTGGCTTTGATCTTTGGCGGCGGTTTGCTGCTTGGCTCGTGCAACCTTATTGTTTGGCGCTACATGCCCAAAATTTGGCCACAGGCAATTGAAATGACCCGGATAGTGCCGAAACAAGCCAGTCCAGCATCCGTCTCGCTTCGAGCAACAAATGAGGCTACACCAACAGGCACAGTCATATCGGCAGGGGGGCAACCAACTTCAACGGTACTAACATTGACTGCGACGCCGACCCGACTGCCCATTCTGGCTGCTGAGGCGCGACAGGCAAACCATACTTCAGCCACACCAGCCACTACTGTGTTTTCACAGCTAGTAGATGGACCCGGTTCTACGCCGATAGGACCCCTGTTGGTACAGGTAACAGTCACACCCACGACGGAACCAACACCGGTTCCTACGCCGACGACACCACCTGTTGCTGTGATCGAATTGAGTGAGGTGTTACAGCAATTGAAGGTTTGGATCGAGCCGGCAGTCGTACCAGTAGGCGGCAACTATTGGCGATTGGCAGAAGCCCGCTGGCTCAATGAAGATGAGGCATTGGGTCGTAATTATATTTTTGTTGAAGTTGTGGACAGCACGGGTAAACGCATCATCGGACAAGATGTCACCATTGCTTGGAAAGACGACAGCACGGTCATCACCACGAATAAGTCACCTTCCGAACCATACGCACTTGACTATGGGATGAATGCGAGCGGAAATGCCTATGATGTTTGGGTGGCGGGATTACCCAGTGACAAGCTTCGTGGCTTAGGAATGGGGACAGTCGCTGAACCGCTTTCATCCACCAAAACAGCTTTTTGGCTCAAATTTCAACAAACGATAAGAAAGTAGCGCACAGGAGTTTCAGACTTTAGCATGAAAGACGTAAGTGGTGAGCGCTTCGACCAATACTATATTGTAAAGCGGGTCGATGAGGGTATCGAAGGCGATCTATATACCGCCTATGATACGAATCCACCGGAAAGAGCGGTCTCTTTACTTTTGGTCGGGGAAACATTTGCGCGCCAGCCAGAATTTAAGCATCGTTTTCAACAAGCAATGGATCGTTCACAGCAGTTAAACGACCCGTCGCTGCTCAGGATTCTGAATCATGGCGTATGGTCAAAAGTCGATACATGCTATGTGATCTCAGAGGATCCCCAAGGCTACACACTGCGCCAAATCTTAGGCGAACTGAATGACCAGCAGCAGGTGCTAAAACTGACCGATGTAGTAGAAATTGTGCGTGAGGTCTGTACGGCGATTGAGTTGGTTCGGCTTAACTATTTGCCCGTGCGCGACCTAAGTCCAGATAATATCTTAGAGAATATTAAGGTTACCTGGGCTACCTCTACTTCACTACAAGAGGTAGAGCGCTCAACGCTATCCAACCTGCGCATATTTGTTACCGACCTGGGACTCGGCAGAATTGTCGATAGCCCGCTTAGCGATAACACAAGAAGTGAGATTTATGCCCTAGGCGCTTTGCTCTATCGGCTAGTTTTGGGAGAAGACCAAAAGCGGCAGCCATCGCGCGCAGGTCATCTTGTGCCGCCCCGCATACTGAATCCTGCCCTACCTCGTTCGATTGAGCGAATTATTTTGACAGCATTGGCAAGCAATCCCCGCGAGCGTTATGACAACCCAGGACTAATGGCGATTGATCTGACCAATGCACACTGGGAAGCACAGCAATATGACATCAATGCGCCTCATAGAGAACTGGCGATTGATTTGTCACAATGGTTGTTACGCAAAGGCGCAGCGTTGGGCAATGTCGAATACGCCCAACTTGAGGAAGAACTACTGCTGCCAGCTGTCATTTCAGAAGGGCTAGATGTAAACAGACCCAGAAACACAGATGTTCGACTAGAAACGCTTACCTATTCTGTTGATGTTGCCCCAGGCGGGCGCGCTGAAGCGGTTTTGCAGTTGGAGAATATCAGCAAACGTGATCGACGTTGCTGGATTCGCATTGATAGTAAGCCGGAATATATTTCAATTGATTCAATCCCTGCCTCGGTAGGTTTAGGTGCAGCAGGCAAGGTCGATTCTGAAAAAAAGTGTCGTCTGGTTTTCCAGCCATCGCTCAGTCCACTTTGTCCTGCGGGGTTGTATCGAATTCCAATTGCCATTATCTATAATCAGAGCAACATCTGGATCGATTCCGACACGATAGAAATCGTCCTTCGTGTTGCGCGCATCCAAAACTGCACGATTGATGTCTGGCCGCGCACCTTAGAAACCGGTCAGCTAGGGCAGGTAATTGTGGCGAATCGTGGCAATACATCGGAGAGCCTGCTGCTTTCTTTGACTGAACCATTGGGCAAACTTGATTTTAATGTAGAAGACGCCAACACGGATCGCGCCGTGATTATTCTGGATTCTGGTGAAAGCGCGCAGATCGCATTTAGTCCCAAATTGCGTCAACCACACTGGTGGGGAAAAGATCGGCTTTATCCATTCAAAATTGAGATCATTACGCCTGAGCAAAAACGCCTGGAAACAACAGAATGCCAAGCGGTCAGTCGACGCCGTATTCCTTTGTGGCCGATTTTGTTCTCTATTATTAGCTGCCTATTATTGGTCTTTGTCGGACTCTGGCTCTTTCGGCCTAGCGTTGAAGCAGTTGACTGTTTAGAGAATATAGTTGTTTCGCAGCCATCGGTTGCCCTTTGCATTAAGTCCTATACAACAGTGAACTCACTGAGTGTATTTCCGGGGGATGTACCCTTAAACCTTGATTCTGGTCAACTGATCCTGCCTGCACCAGCACCAGATGAGCCACAAAACACAATACGCTTAGAAGCACACAACGCAGTAAGTCGTATATTGCCCTTTTTGGCTTATCGGAAAAACTTCAATTTACTGGTGCGCAAACCACAACCAACCCTTGCCCCTACACCGAAGCTGCTCCAATTCTGTGTGGGCGATGCTGACCATCCGGAAATCAATCTGGTCTGTAGTACGCAAGACAAAGTGCAAAGCTTATCATTGATGCGCGGGCAGGCACAAACCCTATTCTTTACCTGGCAAACAGAAAATGTAACCGTCGAACAGGTAGAGCTATTGCCGCGCACTATCCCATTCGAAATTTCTGGCAGCAACGCAACGGCACCGATGCCAGTTAGCCCAATTACCTATACGCTAAATTTGGTAGATGCGATGGGCACTCGATTGGAACCATTGTCAATATCCGTCGCGATTCAAGAAGTACGAGCCTCTGTTAGGGAACCGGTTTTGTACTTACGCAAATCTCCTGGCCAGGTTTATGAATCAATTGCGTTGTTAGCGCAAGGGACAGAAGTGATTCTGCTGACCCAGCCATTGGACTACCAACAAAATGAAGATAACTTGCACTGGGTTAAAGTAGTTGTGGCCGCTACAAATGAAACCGGCTGGACGGCGATGGAGGGTTTGTCAGGCTATACTGGCGTTGCCAACGGGAATGCTGGCGGAGCATCGGTTGATGGTGTAGCTAGTCCAGCAGGTGGAGCCACGTCTAGCGAGAATGCAGAGGGCAACGGCAACCCAAATGTCAATGCCAGCGCAGGCGATGCAACATCCGTTGGTGGAAACGGTGGGGTCATCGGCAATCTCCCCGCCGTGCTACCCGAATTTGGACCAACGGTGACACCAACACCAACACCTACCGCGACTGAAACACCGACCCCACAACCTACCGCTACACCAGTGCCAACTAGAGCGCCATTGATTGCTAACGTCGAAATCGTGCCAACCGTCATTAGCAACTGTGAGGAGATCGAGGTCAGATGGAATATTGAGGGGGTCAAAGAAGTTTACTTTGACTTTGGCAGAGGACCGTTTGATTTGATGCTAGACAACCGCTTACGGAGTGAAAAGCTTCGGCATGGTATAGATTTTGGCTTTAAAGATAAACCTGAGAACGAAGAGGAAGTGGAGACAATCTTGTTTCGCTGGAAAATTATCTTGGATGATGGAGCAGAACGCATTCTCGCCGAGACATTGCATGTGGAAAAAAAGCCTCTGCCACCAAATGAAAAAGATCCATGCAGATTAATTCCAGACCAAGATGATGATAGCTCTTAAGTTATTTTAGAAGTACTTCTGGCTTAGTTGATTGCTCATCTGTGAAAAGTGTGCAAACCGAGGTTTTGTGTTGGCGAAATCTTGTGTTTGCACACTTTCGGCTGATGAGCGTAGTTGATAAGCGTTGAAACGACAATGAAGAAGCGGATCGACATTCATACTATTTAATTATCGCTGGCTCTCTATTATGATCAAGCACATTATTTTATATGGTTCGTTGCTGTTGGTTATGTTTTGGCAATCCACGCCCTCTATCCTCGTGGCTCAGGAGCAACTGGAGGTTATGGATGTCGATCTATCCCATTATCCCAAAGTGGTAGTCGACGTTGCCTATACCAGCCTGAATTCAACGGTTCTTCAGACAATCCAAATCCATGAAGATGGCAAGCCGCAGAGTACGAACATTACTTCATTGCCAAGCATACGCGTCGGTATCTTGGCGGATATTTACCTGGGGCTTAATGCCGATATCGCCAAAAAACTAGCTGATGCGATTGATCAGCTTGATGCTCAGGATTGGCAATGGGAAAAAATGCAGCGTAACTTGTTTGTACCCGTCGGCAACGATGGACGTGAGGTTGGAACCCAAACAAAATGGACAGAGCAAAGCTGGCGCAGCATTCGTAATGGGATTGCAGCCTACTATAACGCCACAGATGAGACGTTTAAGCCCAAAGCCACCAAGACACCCTTGAAAGACTTGATGGCGGATGCGCTGCGTAATTATGATAACGGTGCAGCAGATCAGAACTATTTGATCGTGTTGACCGATGGGTTCGATAAAACCAGCACTACGGAAATTGCTGAGATTGTTGCATTGGCACAAGAAAATGCAGTTCAAATTTATCTAGTCAATTATGATCTTTCAGCCATAAACGCTCCTTACTACATTCTACAGGATATGGCGAAAAACCTCCAGGTCGATATTTTTGAACTGAAAGATAACGATTTGGGTCCTGTATGGCAACAAATCGCCCAACATCCACGCATAAGCCAATTTACCTATGTGACTGAACAAGCCCCACCGTTCTCCGTATCGGTTCGGAACAAAAATGTCGCAAGTGCTGGTAAATCCATACAAGACAACATCCCAGCCGTTCAAGCCAAAATCATACAGCCGCAAGCTGGCGCGCTCATTAGAAAAAAGAATAGACTAATTCAACTTGAGTTAGATTGGGGGGGGTATCCAGCACGCAAGCTTAGAGAAGTGACCTATAGCATCGCTGGGGGCAGCCCGGTACCTGTCAAGCAGCTACGACCAAATCGTAAGAACATCCTCTCGTTTACTGTTGCCGACATTCCTGAAGGGCAACCTTTGCTCGATATTATGGTTCGTGAAGAAATAAACGGCTTTTTATCTGTCGTTCAAACCCGGCTAAATACAGCCTTTGCACCAACACCGATGCCACCCGCAACCCCTATGCCTACGCCAACGCCAACCACTTGGCTAGATGGCATCATACCCCCGATAGTGACTCGGATCCCGGATCCGGTAGGCAATATCGTTAGCACAGATCGGAATTTTAGACAATTGGCACCCTTGCTTTTCCCTGTCGTTGCGCTTGTGGCGCTATGGTTGGCTGTTGTCGCATGGCGAAGAGCGAATCGGTCAAGCCAAGTTGAATCATTGCCCTACATTCAGCCCATCGATTCAACAACGCGAAAAACGACCGAAGTTCCTGGTGAGCTAGTCCCGATAGCGCAACTCATTTTGATTCAAGGGGAGCGCTTTTTGCCGGCCTTGATCTCACTCTATGAGGGTCGTACCAAATTTGGGCGCGATCCGAGTTGGGCTGACGAGTATTTACCCAATCGATTTGTCTCATTACAGCAATTTGCCATTTCAATTAGCGACGACTATCAAACGATTGCTAATTACAGCGAACGGAATCCTACGCTCATCGACAACGTTCGGGCAATCGATGGATTAGAAGAAAACCCTGAAACTGGCTCTAAATTAAAATCTGGCAGTATTATTCAATTTGGGACTTTTAAATATAAATATCAGTTGATTTCCCAAATGAGCGCGCCAGACTATCATACCAATGGTCGCATGGCGGCAAGGGTAGGCACACCTCATGTATAAGTTATTCCCTGGCGCGTCTATCGGCTCATTTCCCTATCGCATCGAACGCAAGCTGGGTGGTGGGCCCAGTAGCATGTCAGAGATCTATCTGGCCACAGTGCTACAACCATTTCAACAGCACCAAGGTAGTGCTAGCGTGGTGCTCAAGATCGCCGGTCCCGAAAAAATTGAAACCAACAATCGCAGCATTCGCAACGAGGAAGAGTATCTGCCAGGACTCGACAATCCGGGCATTGTCCGCATCTTACCCATTTTATCGGCCCAGAATCCACCGCGCCGGCTAGGCTATCGCGCGCGCACAGCCTTGCCCGGCGAACCGTGGTTCTGTATCGTCGAGTATATTCCTGGCTACTCGCTTGCTGAGCTTATCCGTAGAAAAAAATGGAAACTCAGCGCCCATTTTGCCTTGAAAATCCTGATTGACGTGGCCGATACAATCCAGTATCTACACGATAAACAGATCGTCCACATGGACATCAAACCATCCAATATTTTGTTGCGCGACAAGCGGCTACTCCACCTTGCCAGACCAGTTCTGATTGATTTTGGCATTTGTCGCAAGGTGGGCCAGAAGAGTAGCGGTGGAACACCCGGCTATATGGCGTCTGAACGCCAAAAAGAATATAGCGAAGCGCCAGCCCACCCAAGTATGGATATATATGCGCTAGGCGTCTTGGCACAAGAGATGTTGAACAATCGCGTGGCAATTAACAAAGCTTTTCCTAAATTTCTTACCCTGGTCTTAGCCGCCGATTGGAAGATGCGGCCTACTCTGCAAGCCTTCTCCGCTGAGTTACATAAGTTTAAAGCTGGGCTCAAGTTTTACCACTGGCTATGGTTTCTCGTTCTTGCGTGCTTGATCGCCAACACGGTGCTGATGGCACAATGTACACTGATTTAACCTTTACAGCAACCTTCTTTGCTAAACCATAAACATATGCTGCTTGCCGTTCGCATCCATGAAAATGACGAATGGTCATTTTCATGGATGCGAACGGCAAGCAGCATAGAAAGCTAATCATCAAAATGGGGCGAACCAGATATACATCAGGCTGCCATAGCGAAGCCGGACGCGCAGCCAAGAATCAAGATACCTATAGCTTATTTGATATCACCCTGCCTGATGGCGGCAGCGGGCCACGGCGCACGGTCAAGGTGGCTATCACAGCCGATGGGATTAATGGTCATCAGGGTGGCGAGATAGCGAGCCAGAATGCTGTCGTTGTTATCAAATCTACCTTCACATTACTAGATGTACCAGTGCTAGACCGGATGCAGCGCGCAATTCAGCAAGCGAACCGGTCCATCTATGACCAGTCGCTTAAAGATCCTAAGGTACGTGGCATGGGTTGCACCGTTGTGATGGCCGTCTTGGATGCGGAGAAACTCTATCTTGCCAATGTGGGTGACAGCCGTTCCTACCTGATCCGCGACGGCATCGCCCATCAATTAACCGAAGATCACACTCGCATGGAGAGTTCCCAATCGTCTACACCGCAGTTAACTCGTCGTTTGGGTCGGACAAGCAGAGTCAATATTGATTTGGGGTGCATTCCGCTTGGTAGTTCAGGCAATAAATATGTGGATCGAGTTAGTTCTATCGATCTTCAGCAGGGCGATGCACTTCTGCTGTGTACAGATGGCTTGACCAGTGAACTCGCTGATGATTATATTCAACAAATTGTATCCAGTGCGCGTTCGCCGCAAGCTGCTGCCCAACAGCTTGTCGCCAAAGCCAAGGCTGCAGGCACCACTGATGATATCACCGCCTTAGTAGTGCGCTGGCCAAACCCAACCCGACGCAATGTATGGCTTTTGGGCTTAATGCTGGTGCTTGGACTACTTTGGTTAAATTGGGGTCAAATTAACACGGATTGGATTACACCGTTACAGTCTCAGTTACATCAAAATGCAGCGTCCTATAATAAGAAAGATCCTAGGTTTCCGTTGCCTACTTGGATACTTGAATTGCTGCCTTCACCAACAGCAACATCCACAGACAACTCGACAGTTGCTCCAACAAATACGAGTAGCCCGACGCCTACCCTCACACCGCTAGCCACAAATACATTGACACCCGAACCTAATCTTGTCCCGGCTCAAGTAACCATTCGGCCTACGTTCACAGCTATTGCAACAAGCGCAGCAACGCCGGCACAGACATCTGAGCCCGCCCTACCCACTAGGGTGCCATTAGTGACACCGACACCCGTGCCGCCGACCGCGACGCCAAGACCAACGTCAACCGCTGTCTTTCCGTCGACTGAGACATCACAGGATAGAGATCTTGTGAGTACAACCACGCCGGCAGCGACCGGCAACGAGCCAGGGTTGCCAACGCCAGTACTACTCACGGCGACGGCTACTTTATCTGCGACGGCGACGATTTCGGGAAGCCCGAGCCTTGAAGTCTTGGCACCGAAACTGCTGCCTACTGCGGCCAATCTCTCTGTGGTCGTTGGCAACAAGGTAACATTTCAGTGGCTCTGGCAAGGCGAGCTACCACCCAAGGCAGGGTTCGAAATCCGTGTCTGGCAAGGCGCAGGGACGCATGATGGTGTGCATAATGCGTATGATTCTGCTACGTCTGTTCAATGCGTTAATAATATCTGCCAACTCACGATTGGTATTTCAATCTTAGAGGGTGATTACAATTGGGAGGTAGCGATCGTTCAACTAGATCCGTATAAATATGATGCTATAAACAAGAGCCTTGCAGGCACGCTACGGATTACGGGTTCATCTACTCAGTCGAATGGGCAAAACAGATGCAACCCACAACTTACGAATTGCCCTCCTTGATTTACTTTGTAATCATTGTCACATAGGAGAGATATAATGAGCCGCTTACCTCATGTGCAAATGCGCCTGTTTCATTTATTTCTGATCGGCATGGCATTTATTTTTGCTATCGTATATTTTATGGGCGCTATACAAACTGTACAATCCGATTCAGATACGCAGGCACCAATAGCCGATGCCTATGTGGTTTCGGGTCTCCCTACACAAAGCACGACACAGGCGCAATATATCCTAATCGGCTATGATCAGGCGTTGCGGCCTCCATTCCAAGAGATGCAAGCATTAATGCGTTTTCAACTTCCAGCGGGGTTGCAGGACAAGGTGGTTGAATCGGCGTTCCTTTCACTTTATCTATCACCAGCATTTACCACACAAAGTACGCCTCTTACCGTATCTGCACAGCTAGTTACAGATGAGTGGACCGAAAATGACGCATTTGAACTCACTTGGCAACGACGTGAAGCCTTTAACGTGTTATCTGCTCCCATTACGACCACCCAGATTGCAGCAACACCAGGCTGGTATCGGTGGGATTTGCGCGACCTTGTTCAGGACTGGGTAGATCAAAAGCGGGGTGACATTCTAGGCATAATTCTGATCGGTACGACAAACAACTTGGAACATAAGCGCAGTTTTTTTTCTAAGGATTGCCTTGTCAGTGATTGTGGACAGTCGGGTTCGGTGGATGACAAACGCCCCAAGCTGGAGTTGATTTTTGCGTTACCTACACCGACATCTACCTCTACGCCAACCAATACCCCCACCCAAACGCCCACCCCCACCCCAGGCATCAAATCTATCCGCCTGCGGAATGAACCTCAGGGCGAGTTGTTGGGTGGAGATGAAGTCACTTATACGATTGAATTGCAGAATGGCACATTTCCGCTGGCCGATCTGGTGGTCCGCAACGCGCTTCCCGATCAGATGGAATTGGTTACAGACACAATTGCAGCACCACTGGCCTGGGCAACGGACGTGGCGGATCGAACGATCACATGGCTGTTGCCAACGCTGCCGGCCAGTGATACCGTCAAATTGGTCTATCGCGCGCAACGCCATACGCCTACTGTCACGCCGACACCGACTAATACAGCGCTAGTAACAACGCCCACAGCAACAGAGACACCGACGCCCACACCATCGCCAACAGCGACAGAAGGTCTAACAACAAGTACGCCGACATCGACAGCAACACCAAC